>Ga0185299_10000477_pt1 | contig 107754 bp, 102 predicted proteins | sample PaiPotPPA55metaG_FD_128002 | JGI IMG/M metagenome (GOLD analysis project Ga0185299, IMG submission 128002) | Iron sulfur acid spring bacterial and archeal communities from Banff, Canada, to study Microbial Dark Matter (Phase II) - Paint Pots PPA... ... | reverse complement strand
TCGCCTCGGCGGCGGCCAAGGCCGCGCGTGAGCCCACGGTCGACCAAGTCGTGATCTGCACACCCGACAAGGATCTCGGGCAGTGCATTGTGGGCACGCGCGTCGTGCAGCTGGATCGCCGCCGCGGCGTCGTGCGGGATGAGGCCGGCGTCGTCGAAAAATTCGGCGTCGTGCCGGAGTCGATTCCGGACTACCTGGCCTTGGTCGGCGACAGCGCCGACGGCTTTCCGGGCATGTCTGGATGGGGCCCGAAAGCCGCGGCGCTCACGTTGTCGCGGTATGCCCACCTGGAGGCCATCCCCAAGGACTGGCAGGTGTGGCATCCGTCAATCCGGAGAGCGCGCACATTGGCCGCGACGCTGTTCGACGCCTGGAACGACGTCCTGTTGTATCGCACACTGGCGACACTGCGGTTGGATGTCCCGACCTTCGACACGGTCGACGCGCTCCGCTGGACAGGCCCGTGCACGGACTTCGAAGACTGCTGCCGCCGTCTTCAGTCCCCGGACCTCTTCGTCCGCACGATATCGGTTTTGGGCAGTCACCTGAAATCGAGATAACTCGGCAATGGGCAAGGCGATCCCGGGAAGCAGTTTTCTGAAGGGACCCATTGGCGCGTTGTCTGGTATCGGCCTTGCTTGCGCCGTCGCCATTCCGTGGCCGATCATCCTGGAGGTTCTGGGAGCGAAAGAGTAGTCCTTGCTCACACCCGACCACGCAGTATGAAGTGTTGCCTTTAGATGACCTCGCTTCCCGCAAAAGTGATCGCGATCGAAAAACCCGGTGACCAATATCAGGTCGTTGTCCAGATCACGATCAAGTACCGGGGCTCGTTCAATACGCTTGCTTTTGGAGACATTAAACCGTACAGCGGCTGTCTTAAAGACGGCCGGCTGGATTTGGTTTATTACCGGGATCCCGGGCTTAGCGAAGGAGATCCGTTTCCGCTTTGGACGCTCCATTGACGGACTTTCCAATCGTCCTCGAACTCGTCGTCCCGCCTTCGCGCAAGGCTATTGCGGGCAGGCAGTCCTCGTCCTCGACAGATGGAGTGGCGGAGTAGTGGAGTGTTGGAAGTTCCTCCATTCTAAGCAGGAAGTCGCCGGACCGCTTTCGGCGAGTTAAGACCTTCCGAGAACCGGCTAGCTTGATGCTTGGAAGCGGAGTCGAAGGCGATGGAGCTCGGCCATGACGTGCCAGTAACAGACTTTTCTGGTCTAGGAGCCATGCTGCTGTGGCGAGTGAGCGATTCGGCATCTAACGTGAACTAGCCGGCAAATCGAGCACCCGCAGTGCCGAGGTTTGTCCATTGCAAAGGTTGGTTAGGCACAAACGGCCTCATTTCAGAATTCCCTTGAGAGTTCGCCCATCAGAATACTTGATGTCGGTTATTCTCCAGCCTTGCGTGGTGTTCGATAGTAAGAACACTATTTTTTCGCTGGTACCTATGTTTTTAAAGGACGCTGCAACTTCGGCCGAATCCTTCTGTTCAGCTACGAGCGCGACAGAGAAGTCTTTGATGTCAAAATCCTGTGCATCGTACAGTGGATCAGAATCTAGTTTCCCAACTTCACCCTTAGATTCCGTTTGGTCTTTTAAAAACAAGGACAATAAACCCTTCTCAAAATAGGCGCCCAACAGTTTCTTGCTGGCCGGATACTGCAAAGGGTCTGCCTTCCCTCCATGTGCGCTATAAAGGTCGGTGACGACCTTTTTTGGGGAGGTCGCCGCGGGCAGACCGGCCTCCGCCCGTATTCCGCAGAGATTGAAGAGAAATACAGTAACAACAATGAACTTTCTCATGTTTTCCTTTGTGCCTAACTAGAATAACATTGCAGCTTGCAATCTATTTCTTGCTTTATAGAGGAGATATCCGTCAAATAGTTTCCGATGTAATCTACTAATTTGTAGCTACTTGCACCCGGTCGGGGGTAAATCTCATAGACAGAACACGTCCGAAAAAGGCCCGCGAGCGATGGCCAGACACTTGGTACAGGAGTGATGTTAGGTGAACCTGGGTGCGCCTAGGAGAAAGAGGAAGGAGAGACCGCTTTGCCTCGGGCGAGGAGAAACCTCAATAAGGACGCGTGTTAACAGCTAGCTGCTTACCGCTGGCATTTGCGTTGACAAGCTTGATCAGAGTCGGATAGGAGATAATTCCAATCGAAGCAGACGCTTTCTAGAATTCCAGGTAGGTTTGGAGAGCTTCGTTCAGGCGAGGAGCCGAAACACGATCAGTTGTTCCGAGCCTTACGTCCGAATGAAAGGATCGCAGCTCTTCGGCATATCGGGCCGAATTGCATTAGTTGCATTATCAGGCTGGGCACCGGCCATATGGTAAGACGGCAGGAAGGACCGGGCATGGATGGATCCGAAGGCGCCGTTGGCAAAAAAGTGCGGCGGGCCTTGTTAGCAGCATTATTGGCCGCCGTGACGCCGGCCGCGATCGGGCAATCCTTTCCATCTAGCAGTACGGCCGAAATCTCCGGTGACCTGCTGCCGCGCAAGTTCGTCGTTTCTCTGCGCCTGGTCGGTCAGTTCTTTCCCGAAATCGTCCAGACGGCGAGCACCGGCCGAGACTCGACTGCTGTCGGCAACCCCGAGGCTACAAGGGCGGTAATCTATTCTAACGCCGACGGTACTAAACTGGTGACGGTGACGGTCGACCGTTACGCTACCGTTGACGGCGCGGCAGCCGCGTATCGGGAAGCTCTCGCCAAGAGCGAGGCGGTTCCGGGATTTGGGCCTATTTCGATACGACTGAACGTAGGGCAACAGTCGTTTGCCGGGACCGTCACGATGGGCGGCGAAACGCATGTCGGACTCGGTGCGCTGGATCGCCGGCTGATCGTCGGAGTGACGCTGGCGGGTTTCGATGCCACGCTCGACGACCTGATCAACCTCGTTGTGTTAGCGCGCGCCGAAGACGCCGCAGTCAACGCGGCGGCCGGGCGCTAGGACCCGTGTGCCTGAACTCAATCGATGCGCCCTCAAAGATCGATCTGGAATCAAAGTCTGCGTGATCGGCCGCCAGAGACCATCGGTCTTCATCTCGCTCAATTGGCAGAAGAATCAGCTGATTGAGTGATCAGCGCCCTTCGTTTAGGTGATAGTAGAATTTTTCTAGTTTTTGATTGCCGGGGGTAAAACTCCCTTTGCTTGGAGGTCGGCCATCGCCTTTCTGACTTTGTTGAATTCGTCCATCCTGATGCTTTCCTGCTTGTCACTCGCGAGGTTATTAAAACCAGGATGATCCAAGTGTGCTTCGCGATCGATTTCAGCGCTCATCAATCTGAACACTTCGGCGGATTCCGTCTCTGAAAGCGCCTGACCTGGGTGACGGGTGTAAATGGCCTTGATCTGTTGAATGAATTGGTTAAAGGCCGGATCTGTCTCGCCTGCCCCGGTTTTACTAAGGAACGCGAATGTCAAGAATGTTGCCCCGCACAACGTTAGAGTCAGTCTTTTCATTTTCCTGCCGTTCTTTTCAGTTCGAATAATTTTCGGGAAACGCGCGATACGCTTATCCCCCACAGTCTTGGCTCGCCGTTTCCCAGCGAGCGTCCGCTACAATACTGGAAAAGAAGAGTTCATGACAACAAATCCGAGAGTAGTTGCAATTGAAGCAAAGCAATGGTGACGGTCAAAACCTCTCATGGAGCCTTTATCGAATCCGAATCAGCGTTTGGTGATTTACGGATCTGTTGAACGAGACGACACTCCCGCAATCCGTTCTGGGGCTCTTGGCATTTGCCCATTGATCGAGCGGGCTCCGCGTTTCTTTCGAAATCGACAGATGAAAACCAACATGTTTCAAATTCGGCGGGTGGCTCTCATCCTTACAATATTCCCTTCATTCTGCGCCCTCGCGGGAGGTGGAAGGGCGCCCCGACGCGTTCCTTTCGAGGAATCTGCGTTTGCGGGATATGGAAGCGCCGGGTCCGCGACCGTATCCGGCAAACTCGTCGTCACCTCGAGCAATGGCAGGGTTCATCTCGCGCACGATGGAAACGAGGAGGACCGCATCGACGGCACGGTCGTCACGCTGCTTCCCGTGGCGGCTTACACCAGGGAAATGGTTGATCGAGAGCTCGGCGCTGGAGAGTATCTCGTCTCGTCTGATCCTCGGTTTCATAAATATGTCCGGCTGACAAGGACGGATGCCGAAGGCAACTTCGTCTTCAAACAAATCCCCGCGGGCGAATATTTCGTCACCGGCCAAGTCAAAGGGAGCAGCCTGGACGATTTCTCTTATCGATGGGCGTGCGAGCGCATCAAGGTAGGAAATGGCCAATCCGTGAAGATCAAGCTCTCACACAATCCCCAGCACGGAAGCAGCCCCGTGCAGGTCCTGTGGACGTTGGAATAGCCGGCTCTTCCGGCCATTTTCGCAGCTCGACAATACACAGAACGAATGGCTTTCAAAGACAGATCTTTTGAACAGAAGTTAGCAAAGTAAGCAAAGGTAGGCGGTGCTACAAATTGAGTAATGCAGCTGAAATCGCCGCCAAAACCGGAATTGATCCCTATCTCCGAAACCATATCCGGGATCTGTAAACTTTGCTACCTCTGCTAACTTCTGTTCAAAAAAGTCCGTCTTTGTGAACTCGTGGCCGACATAGCCTTGGCGACGTCTGCTTGTGATCTTGCTGTGTAATGATCCATTTGAGAAACAACCCCTATAGACGCGACCCCAATTCAAAGAGCCTAAGATCTCGAACTTTATGGGCAAATTCGCGGCCGCCGCTTGATCGGTGTGCCAACTCTCCGGGTCGCAATTCAATACTTGGATATTTGCCGAGTACGTTTTTGAAAGGCGCCTAAACGCCGTCCAACGCCATAACCATCGACAGCTGAAAAGCTAGTAGTCCAGAGGGCCTCGAGTGGGATTTTGTCCGAACCGTTCTCGTTGTTCCTAGATTCCGCGTGCCTGATTGTGAACGAAGCAGCGTGCAATACACACGAGTTCTGCGGCGACTGTTGCCGAAACCTGTGCAACTGTCCCGGCTTGTGCGTAGGCAGCAACGTTCATAAGGGCGAAGTTCGCTCCGTTTCGTCGCTCGTCAGCGGGCAGCCCCTTAATCTCTAAGTCGAATACCTCGGTTAGGTGACGCGGTGTCGCCAGACTTGAGCTTGGCTTCAACGCCTCGCCGATCTGCTTCAGAAGACTTGCATAGCCCCGGTAGAACTCGCTAGGACAGGTGGCATCATATCTCTGTGCCCAAATCGACGGGTCGACGACCCCTCGGCTGGCAATACGCGATAGTGCACCGTCGTCCAACCAGTGAATCATCTGCTGATCCCTCTATTGTTTGATTTGTCCAGCGCAACGACGCCGAGGGCCAGCGCTGTCGTGGTCGAGCGAAATGGTTTCGTGGCGTGGTCATCGTAATGGTGGCCACAGTCTTCGCAAATATTCCCGCTTCCCTTAAACGCCCAGCAGGAACAGAGGCGGCAACGTCCGAGCCCAAATATAATCTGACGTTCCCGTGTCGGACCAGTATGAGGTGCGATTTTCATGTTTGGAACTCTCTAATCGATAAAGATGTGAAAAACGTGGCCATATGTACGAAAAAAATTAGTGAGCTTGGCTGGCGGTAGGAGGGGGGATTGCAAAAAGGAGTCAGGACGTCTCGCCTCCTTGAAGGCCCATTAGCTCTACTCTATCCCTCGGTCGGTAAGCCGATGACAACGTGATCGATTAATCGGAGTTGAAAGACGAATGCCTGCCTTCCTCGTCTTCGACTTGATAGGAAGGAACGCCGGTCTTGAGCGCGAGAGCAATGCCGGAGGTTTCATCCATCCAAAATTTACTGACCGTAAAGAAGCGGTCGGGCTTGTCGTCAGAGAAAAGAGTTAGGCGAGTTCCGGCAGGCAAAGCTTCGCCGAAGACGACGGAGCATCAGAGTGATTTTGTGACCGAAGGCCAGTTGCTAGCAATACGTTCGTTGCGCGTATTGACTTCGCTTACTCTCGGTTAGGGTGGGACAGCTTGTTCTGCCGTTAATTAACTCCTGTGCACGGTTGGGCTGTTTGACCGGCTAGCCAGTTTCTATCCTCTCATTGCTGCTAGAATTGCGCTATTGAGCCTGAGCACTTCCGGGCCGCGAAATCCGTACTTTTGCGGAATCCGGCTAGTTTTCTCCGACAACTCTAATTACCATAAAAAAGGGTGCGTTCCGTATAATGCGGGTTCAATACAACCACTGTTAAGATGCTTTCGCTCTAAATCTGATCGAGTTCTAGAAATGAAGACCAAAGTCATCTGTGGTCGAAGTCCCTTTATGCGAGAGGGTAAGACAAAGACGAGAATTAATTCCAGGGTCGGAAACTACGGTGCAATCCTTAACCCGACCGGACGATCAACCAGCTTGATTCTCGTCGCCCTTCAACTCATCGCCCGAAAAATCCGAGCAAAAGACTAGCGAGGCACTCAAGCGACGGGAATCTTTTTTTATCGGGCGGAGGCAAAAAGAGGACAGGTCATGACCTGTCGCGAGTCGCTTTGCCCGAGCTGACGCCGGCTCCCGGCAGAGGTCTCAGAGCAACACTCTTGGCGGCCATACCGGAAGACAACTGTAACCGGATCTTTTATGTATGGGGCGTTGGGGAGAGGGGGACGGGGCCGAGTCTATACAATACACAGAACGAAATCAAGAAATATGGCGAAAGTACCACCTGCTGAGTTGATCGAGGAACCTTCCGCCGATCTTGGGGGCTACCGCCAGGAGCTGAAGCGGACTCTCGGCTCCTTTCAGGTGTTCGCGATCTCGTTCGCGTTCATCTCGGTGGCGGTCGGCGTCTTCGGGACATACGACCAAGTGCTGCACACCGCGGGGCCAGTCGGGATTTGGCTGTGGGTGATCGCGGCAGTCGGGCAGACGCTCGTGGCGTTGGTGATAGCGCAGTTTGCGGCGCGCATCGCGCTTACCGGCTCTTCCTACCAATGGGCCTCGCGGCTGGCCAACCCGAGGATCGGCTGGTGGTTCGGTTGGCTGAGCTTCTTTTACTTGGGGATCGGCGTGGTGGCGTGCGACAACGCGCTGGCGAGCCAGGCGTTCATGCCGCTCGTCGGCCTGGAGCCGGACGAGGGGACGGCGCGCCTGATCACGCTCATCGCGCTGCTCGTCCAGGCCGTGCTCACAATCGCCTCGACGCGCATCGTCGCCATAATTAACGCGAGCGCGGTGGTGATCGAAGTAGTGATCATCGGGGTGCTGGTGATCGCGCTGTCGATCGCGGTGGCGACCAGCGGACGGGGCTCGGTCGGCAACCTCACCTCGCGCGGCATTACCGCGGGCAACGCCGACTATTTCGCGCTCGGAGGCGGGTTGATGCTCGCGATGCTCATGGGTCTGTCCACGCTCGTCGGCTTCGAAGCCGCGGCGAACCTCGCCGAAGAGGCCAAGGATCCCTATCGCACCGTCCCGCGCGCGATCGTTGGATCGGTGGTAGCTGCCGGGGTGCTGGGACTGCTATTCCTGATCGCGCTCACCGTCGCGATCCCCGATCTCACCCGGATCAGCGGCAGCGGCTCGCCGGTCGCGGCGATCCTGCGCGCTCAGCTCGGTCCGGTGGTGGAGACGACGCTGCTAGTCACGGTCTCCTTTGCGTTCTTCGCCTGCGGGATGGTGGTGATGGCGACAGGCGCGCGGCTCGTGTTCGCGATGTCGCGCGACGGCCGTTTTCCTGCCCACTGGCTGATGCGGCGAGTCCACCCACGCACGCAGACGCCGGTCCCGGCGACGGTCCTGATCTTCGCCGGGGGGGTTGTCCTGATGGTTGCCCTACCGGGTGATGCGCTGCTGCAACTGATCACAGCGTCGACGATCCTGCCGATACTCATCTACGCGGCGACGGTCGTCCTCTACTTGACGGTGCGCAACCGGCTCGACCGCAGGAAGGGCGCGTTCGACCTCGGGCCCTTCGAGCTGCCGGTCGCGATCGCGGCGCTGGTCTGGCTGCTCGTGGCGCTGATTGTGCTGGTGACGCCGGGGGCGGCGCTCGTTCCCGTCCTGGTCGTTATCGGCTTGCTCCTCGTGGGCGGGTTGTACTTCCTGGGTATGCTGATGTTCGACCGCAAGTCCCTCTGGACCAAGCCAGGCGACATCCCTGTCATCGCGGTCCGGAACTGAGAATATGTGCCCTCGCTCCTGTCTGCGGCAGAGGATCACAGCAAGTCAACCAAAAGCTGCGCTTGCGCGGCGCTCTCAAGCGGGCTGCTGATATGCAGTCAGAAGCCCTTCTGAAGGTAACCGTCTCGAACTGCGGTTGGCTTCAGGTATAACCTTACTTTCGGGCGATGTGGTCACCATCACCGTACCAACCATTCGATCATATGAATGAACGTGGGAAAAATGTAAATCGGATGATGAAACGACTCGGTTGCCTTTTTGCGGGCATGATTTTCATAATGGAGGACGCTCAGCTTCATGCGGCAGGCGCTGTCCACCCCGTACGGAATCACGCTCAAATATCAGCACACGATCACCCGGATGACGCCACCGCCCAGCCCGCTGCAGACGCGATTCTTCCTTCAAACGAAACCCCGCTGCCTACTCAACCGGGCTTCTGGGAGCAAGCCACCATGACGGGAGAATGGGGCGGTTTGCGAAGCGCGCTCGCAGACGACGGCTTCACGATTTCGCCTAGCTACACGTCGGTCATTTTGGGTAACCCATCGGGAGGAATCAAACAAGGGATCGTGGCGGACGGCCTTTTTAATGTGGCGCTTGATTTTGACCTGCAGAAAATGAGCCATGGAGCAGTTAACGGCCTGCTCATCCATATCAGCGCTCTTTACGCCTACGGTCCCGATCCAAGCCAGCATTATATTGGAGATTTTAGCGGCGTCAGTCCTATTGCGACGTACAACTCGGTCCGGCTGGAAGAACTCTGGCTGGAGAAATCATTCTTGGATAAGCGACTTTCAATCCGGGTTGGCAACCTGGAGCTCAACGACTTTTTCGTCTCCTCCAGCAGCGCGCTCTACCTCAACAGCACCATCAACAGTCTCATCACGCCCATGGCCAGCAATGTGCCCAATCTGCCACTCTTTCCCGTCGCTTCGCCCGGTGTCCGGCTTCAATTTTTACCCACTCCGCAGACCTACGTCATGACCGGTGTTTATGGAATGGATAACAATTCCAACCCGGCGACAAACAATCAGCATGGGACGCGATTTGCGCTTAACGCCAGCAGCGGCGTGCTGATCATGACGGAGGCGGGTTACCTGCTAAACCAATCGCCGCAGGATACGGGTCTGAAGGGGACTTATCGCATTGGTTCCTTCGTGCATACGGCCGATTATGATACCTTGGCCTCTAAGGCCCAGAATGCCGTGGGGGCTGGGCCGCTCAAAAGTGGCGGCTCCAATTACGGCGTCTACGGCCTGGCGGAACAACAAATCTATGCCCGCGGCGCGCGATCCGTCTCCCTATTCCTGGGTGGGGGTGGGGCACCGTCCAACATCGATTTTGTCGCTTGGTCGCTGGAAGGAGGCGTTAATTTTTCCGGCTTTATTCCCGGACGGGACCATGATGTTGCGGGCGTGTCGTTCGCTCGCTCCACGGTCAGCAGCGACTTCAGCGCCAGCGCGGTTTCCCTGGGCGGAGCGCCTTTTACGGTGCAAAGCGAGCTGGAAGTGACCTACCGGGCTCAGATCGCGCCCTGGTTGTACGTCCAGCCCGATTTTCAATACATTGCCAACCCCGGTGGCGAGCACGCTTACCCCAACGCCATCGTACTGGGGATCAGTACCAGCATCGCATTCTGAGGCAACTCACATCAAGGGAGAGGGAAATGGGGGTCGAGTCTATACAAAAGGGTTCTGAATGGGGACAGGTCGTCTGTTGGCCGTCCCGAGGTTATCGCCATTTAGGTCGCCGCAACTGTTGACCTGTCCCCCTGGATACGCTTTTGCGCCTTTCAGCTTCTTCCTTCAATTGCCGGGCGAACCCTTCGGCATTAAGACTGGGGCGAGAGACAAAAAGCGCAGCCAGGATGACCAAGGGAGGCAGCGCGGGGCGAAACGGGCGAGCAACTAAAGATGCAGGCAATGAATCCACGACCCCTTCAGTTAGTACCGAAGCTCCGTTATCGGCGATCATCTTGGCAAAGAGAGAAGCGACGCCATCCGATGTTTGCGAGACCAGTGCGGGAACAACGCCATAAGGCTTTAAGATCGCCCTTAAACGGGGCGCGTATTCCGGAAAGTCTCGACGTCCCAGCCCATAAAGACGAACGTTTTGCAGTACACGCGGAGGAATTTTGGACAATCTGGCCAACCTGTGGCCCTTCGGGACAACCAAGACAGGATCTAGGCGCGTAATCTCTATTAGCTCTACCCCGCGCAGCCTCGATTCGACTCCTCGAGGTATAATCGCCACGTCAATGAGCCCCTTAGCCGCCCGTTCGCAAATCTCCTTCGGAGTCATATCCACAAGATCGACCCTGACATTTCGTTGTAAGGCTTTGAAATGTGCTATGGCCTTGGGGAGAAGGTCCGAAACCAGGGAAGGCGCATAACCCACCCTTAAAACCTCGCGGGATTGACTACTTCGTACTCGCCGAACGACGCGATCGATATGTGCCAACAGGTCTTGCGCCTCCTCATAAAAAATTTCGCCCTCTTGCGTAAGGGCCACCGATCTTTTTCCACGCGCCAGCAGCACGACACCGAGCTCCTCTTCAAGAGCCTTGATCTGGCGGCTCACTGCCGGCTGCGTCAAGTGAAGCCGTGCGGCCGCTTGATTAAAGCTACCACCGGCAGCGACTTCCATGAAGTAGCGCACCTGTCGAATTTCCATCGTCTTCGAATCCGAACTATTACCAAAAGTATGAACGAGCCTAAGAACATTGCATTGGAAAACATCTGACGAAGTCCTCAACTTTCATCAGTTATGCAAGCAAACTCTCCCACCTCGAAGCTTTCCGGAAAGATTGCCCTCGTCACTGGAGGAACTAGCGGGATCGGCCTGGCCACGACCAAAAAATTCGTCGCCGAAGGAGCCTACGTTTTCATCACCGGTCGTCGCCGAGCTAATCTGGATGAAGCGCTCAAAACGATAGGACAAGCCAATGTAACCGCCATCAACGGTGACGTCGGCAACCTTTCGGATCTGGACGTTCTTTTTGAAGCGATCCGAACCAAAAAAGGGCGCCTTGATATTCTGTTTGCCAACGCTGGAGGAGGAACGTTGAGCTCCCTTGGTAACATTACCGAAGAACACTTCGATACTACCTTCAACACTAACGTCAAAGGCGTGGTCTTCACTGTCCAGAAAGCCTTGCCACTGCTTTCGGAGGGTGCTTCGGTTGTCCTTAATGCCTCAACCACCTCCGTCAAGGGAACTGCGGCGTTCAGTATCTACAGTGCAAGTAAGGCAGCGGTTCGCAACCTGGCTCGGAGTTGGATCTTGGACCTCAAGGGACGAAATATTCGGATCAACGTGATTAGTCCCGGAGTGGTCCCGACACCGGGCTACGACGGTCTCGGACTTACCAAGGAACAAATCCAAGGTTTCATCGACTTTCAGGTAAACAACATTCCGTCAGGACGGGTGGGCACTCCTGAGGAAATCGCCAAGGCAGTAACATTTCTGGCTTCGGATGACAGCAGCTTCGTCAATGGCATCGAGCTGTTCGTGGACGGCGGAATGACCCAGATCTAAGTGCAGTATGAATCAGGCAAAATCGATCTCATGGAATACGTCTCGGCCATGCCGGACGTAGCAAAGGCGGCGCGGAACGTATGCTGCCACCATCACAAGCCGCGATGGGCTCGCGGCAAACGTCAGAGAACGAACTGGAGGTGCGCGCTATCGAGGTCGGGGAATCGCTGAAGTCGCCTCCAAACCGAATTGATAAAGCGGCAAAAATAGTATGACCCACTTAAGGAAAAAGAACTATGTCCGAAACAATTCAAGAACTACTTCTCCGTAACCTTCTAGAGGTTTTCGGAGAAGGTGACTCTGCGAAGCGACGCTCCGCTATCGAGGAGCTCTACACAGACGACTGTGTGGTTTATGTCCCCCCGGGTATCCTCGTTGGGCACGATGCACTCGATAAATTTGCAGGTGACCTGAGAGCCACACATCCACACTTCGCCTACGCACCCCACGCTTCTCCTCAAGCCCTCCACAATGCTGGTTGCCTAACATGGGGCTCCGGTCCTCGCGGTGGGGTGCCTGCCTATACGGGATTGGACGTGATCATCGTCCGCGACGAAAAGATAGCGGCTCTTTATGTTTTTCTCGACTCTCCTCCCGCGTGATCCGAAAGGACTATTTCGTATCGCCAATCCCGCGCGGAAGCATGGGCACACCGGAGGAGATCGCCACAGATGCCTTCTCCGCCGCCCGGAATCGTATGGGCTGCGTGTCAGGGATGTAGGAGTCAGGACGGAGAGGGGGTTCTGAATGGGGACAGGTCGTCTGTTGGCCGTCCCGAGGTTATCGCCATTTAGGTCGCCGCAACTGTTGACCTGTCCCCCTGGATACGTCGCCATTTAGGTCGCCGCAACTGTTGACCTGTCCCCCTGGATACGCTTTGATCCGCAAACGGGACAACCGATTCCGGCGAGGCCCGGATCTCACGCGAAAAAGTTGTTCGCTGGTCCAATCTCGTTTTGCGGTTCGATGAGCGAAGAGACAGAGCTCCAACAAGTATGCCCGGTTTGCGGCATCGTGATACCGATTACAATCGGATTTTGCCCGCGTTGCGTTTTGCGGAGAGCCCTAAGTTCGGATGCTGGCCAGGCGACCGCCAAAGACAGCAATGCAGTTGGGACCCGGTTCGAACATTTTCAGGTTGAGTTACGTGACGGGAAACCGGTCGAGCTCGGTCGTGGCGGCATGGGAGTGACCTATAAGGCCATCGACACCAATCTCGGTACACCAGTTGCGCTAAAGGTAATTAAACGTGCCTACTTGGATAGCGAGCTGATGCGCCAGCGTTTTGTGGCTGAGGCAAAGGCAGCGGCCGGATTGCGGCATCCGAACGTCGCGTCGGTATTTCACCTGGGAAAATGCGGGGAAGATTACTTCTACGCGATGGAGTTAGTCGAGGGAGAACCTCTTGATCGGATCCTTAGGTTTCGCGGGCCGCTTGAAACTAGCCTGACTCTCGAGATTGCCGATCAAATTGCGGCTGCGCTGAGTGCAGCTTACAAAAGCGGCTTGATTCATCGCGACATAAAGCCCGCGAATTTGATCGTCGTGTTTGGAGAGCAAGGAAAAGTCTCGGTGAAAGTAATCGATTTCGGACTCGCGCAGAGATTTCGCCTGCCGGATCTGTTTCCTAACGATCACGATCCAGGTGCGTTTTGTGGCACACCTCAATTCGCGAGCCCGGAACAGTGCGGAGGTAAGGAGACCGATATCCGATCCGACCTTTATTCACTTGGGATTACCATGTGGGTCATGCTATCAGGCAAAGTTCCGTTCCAAGGGGGCCTCTGTGAAGTACTCCAGAAACAGGAATCCGAACTTCCGCCATTTGAAACGTTGGAACATGTTCCCGGGCCGGTGGTGGAATTGCTCAAGTGTTTATTGGATAAAGAGCCGGCCAAGCGTCCGCAAACTCCGCTGGAGCTGCAGAATCGAATTCGCGCTTTGAAAGCGGGGCTCTCTAACCCGGCGCGTCCACGGCGAGATCGCCTGAAACGTTGGAGCCTCTTTGGGGCGAGTCTGCTGGTCATGATCGTCGCTTTGTGCGTCTTGTTTTTGGCGAGTCAACGGCATGCTGAAGAACAGATGCGGGCTCTCCAGTCGAAAGTAGATAAACTCCAAAAAGGCGTGGAATCCTTTGTTGACGCGCAGAACAAGGTCCGTCAGTGGGAAGTCAGCCAAAAGCCTGATCAACTCGACCGAGCCACCTATGAAGAACTCGGCAGGGAGCTCGGGATTGATCCTGTCGTGTTGGAGAAACAGCTGCCCCGGTTTGCTGAAGAACTGAAAAAATCGCCGAAGGCGACCTCCTATGAACGCGCAAACGATGCTTATGTGGGAAAAGACTATAACGAGGCTGAGCGTCTGGCGCTGGTAGCGGCCGACGAAGCAAAAACCGCAACTCCACCGAAAACCTCGGAAGCGATCAAGGCTTTCGAACTCGCGGCTTGGGCGGCGGACAGCCGGATCGGATATGCTGACGGTATGACGCATTTGCGCGAAGCCGAACGGCTAACCGATCGGGTGCGCGATCCGGAAGAATGGGCCCGTGTCCAGTCTGCCATCGCCCTTGTGCTCAACCATCAAGGACACTACCGCGAGGAAGAACCGATCTTGGTTCAGGTCGTGAACGAACGCGAACGAACATTGGGTCCTCAGCACCCGGATACGCTCAGCGCGCGGCACCGTCTGGCGCTGGCGTTTGAACGCGAAAACAAGCACGTCGACGCCGAAAGGGAGGGCCGCTCCGTGCTGGCTTTACGTGAAAAAGTGCTTGGCCCGGAGCATCCAGACACGCTCAACACTCGCCGCAACTTGGCGCTCGTGCTCGAACATGAAGGCAAATATGCCGAGGCCGAGAACGAGTACCGGGCTGTGCTGGTCTTACAAGATAAGTTGCTTGGTCCAGAGCATTCTGACACGCTGACAACCCGCGATAATCTGGCACTCGCGTTGGAAGAACAGGGCAAGTACGCCAAGGCCGAACTTGAATTTCGCGCTGTACTCGCTTTGCGAGAAAAGGCGCTCGGCCCTGATCGCCCGGAGACGCTAAGAACCCGTAATAACCTGGCGCTTTCGTTAGAAGAACAAGGCGAATATGCTAAGGCTGAGGCTGAGTACCGGGCGTTGGTGGCGATCGCCGAAAGGGTGCTTGGCCCGGAACATCCGATCACGCTCGGGGCACGCGACGATCTCGGTTTGGTTCTTAGCGAACAAGGTAAATATGCGGACGCTGAGACCGAATTTCGCGCTGTGCTCGTCCGGGCTGAAAAAGTGCTTGGCCCTGAAAACCCTGACACACTGGCAACCCGCGACAATCTAGCAGTGGCAGTCGAGCACCAAGGAAAGTACGGCGACGCCGAAAGGGAGCTGCGAACCGTACTCAGTCTTGAAGAGAAAGTGCTTGGTCCGCAGGATCCTAACACGCTGCAAGTACGCCGCGATTTGGCGGTCGATCTGTACGAAGAAGCTAAATACACCGAGTCAGAAACAGAATTGCGGAATGTGTTAGCGCTAATGGAAAAAGTGAACGGAGCCACACATCCGGAAACCTTGCAAACGTGCTTCGATCTGGCTCTCTGCCTGCACGCTGAGGACAACACCGCAGAGGCTAAAACGTTGGCGGAGCGGGCAGCCAAAGGAGCACAGGAGCTTTTGGGTATTGAGCATCCGGATACGAAGAAATATCGCCAGTTTTTAGACTCGTTGCAGTAAAAGGATAGAGGTTGAACGTTGACTTATCTGCCGGCGAGAAGTGAGCTGATCATTCCGTGGCTGTCCAAACCGATTTGTCTCCTTCCAATCACAATCCGTTTTCTGATTAAATGCCGACAATTTGAGTGAGGGATTGAGATCAAGTGATAGCTCAGTGAGGGGCGCCGCCCAATTTCGGACTACCTGTTGGAGTGCGATTTTGCTCTCGGCTCAGAGCCGGGCGCCAGGTTCCGTCGCCGCCAGGGAGGAACTGTGCCGGTTGTACTGGTATCCTCTTTATGCCTTCATCCGGCGACGGGGGTATAACGCGGAGGATGCCAAGGATCTCACCCAAGGGTTCTTTCTCTCGTTGTTTGAGCGCAAATCGTTGGATCTGGTCACCCCGCTCAAAGGAAAATTTCGTTCTTTTCTCTTGGCGTCGCTTAAAAACTATCTTTCGGCTGAGTTTCATCGCGATAACGCGATAAAGAGAGGAGGAGAAATCGAGTTCGTCTCGCTTGATTTCGAAAGCGGTGACTATCAATACAACCATGAACCGGTCGACAATCTGACTCCGGAGACAGTTTTCGACTCACGCTGGGCCACCACTCTTTTGACCCTGGTGATGGATAGGCTTGAGGCGGAGTACGATTCTCGGGGCAGAGCTTTGACGTTCAAAACACTGAGGCCTTTTCTTGATTTCGCGAACGCCAGAGCGTTGCCGGCCTATGAGACGGTGGCGGAGCAACTCCGGGCCAGTGAAGGCGCCGTCAAGACGCTCATTCACCGTTTGCGCAAACGCCACGGCGAACTCCTACGGGAAGAGGTTTCCCGTACCGTAACCGATCCGGAAGAGGTGGCGGGCGAGATCCGATCCCTTTGTGACGCGGTGATTGCGGCGGAAGGGCACTAGCCATGATAGTGGAAACTAAACGGGCCTGCCCAAAGTGCAGCACCAGTCTGCCGGCTTCCACTGAGTTTTGTCCGGTCTGCACGCTGCTCAGTGCGCTGGATGACGAGGAAAACGATTCGACGGTGCTGGCGGCGCTGGCCGACCCTCAGCCTCGTTTCGAGCACTACGAAATCGTGATCGGTGAGGATGGCAAACCCTTCGAGCTAGGCCGGGGCGCGATGGGAGTTACTTACAAAGCGACCGACATCAATCTGCACTGTCCGGTTGCCTTGAAAATCATCAATGGCCGGTACCTGGATGACGAGTCGGTCCGCCAACGTTTCCTGACTGAGGCCAGAGCCGCTGCCGGTCTGCGTCATCCGAATGTTGCTTCCGTATTCCATCTTGGAACGGTCGATGGCGATTACTATTACGCGATGGAGTTTGTGGAGGGAGAATCGCTCGATGGCGTGTTGCGATCTCGAGGATCTTTGGATGTGGATTTAGCGCTGGAGATCGTCAATCAGGTGGCCGGCGCTTTGAGCGCCGCCTACCGCAAGGGCCTGGTTCACCGCGACATCAAACCCTCGAATCTGATGGTCGCCTTTGAGGAGGAAGGGAAGGTGACCGTTAAAGTGATCGATTTTGGATTGGTCGGCAGAATGCTGCCGGCTGCTGCCGGCAATCCGGAAGCTGGGATGTTCATTGGTACGCCGCAGTTCGCTAGTCCCGAGCAATGCGCAGGCTCCGATCCGGATATCCGATCTGACTTATACTCTCTTGGGATCACTCTTTGGACCATGCTTTCGGGCAAAGTTCCCTTTGACGGCAGCGTCTCGGAGGTAATTGAGAAACAGCGGGTTGAACCGCCGCCTCTCCAACGACTTGAGCATGTGCCCGGCGAGGTTCTGTCCCTGCTTCAGTCCATGCTGGAGAAGTCGGTGCGTGACCGGCCGCAGACGCCGCTTGAACTTCAGGCTCGTATTCGGGAAGTGCAGAAGGGGTTAGCGGCGGAACCATCTCAGATTCGAGGAGATCGCCAGCCCAGGCCGCGCCAGCAATACAGCGGAACTCGCTGGCCACAGAAAGCTCAGACTCGGGCGCAGTCCAACGTAGAATCACCCTACCGCGGTCTGGAGGTGTTTGAGGGTCAACATGAAGCGATTTTCTTTGGCCGGACCCGAGAACGGGACGAAATCCTGGAGACACTCCAAGCGCGTTGCACGGAAGAGAACAAGCCCTTCATTCTCCTCTTCGGCGCCAGCGGCAGCGGCAAGAGTTCTCTTTTAAGGGCCGGAGTTATGCCCTGGCTCTGCCGTCCGGGAATCATCGCTGGAGTGGATCTCTGGCGTTCATTGCTCGTTCGTCCGTCTGACCGCACCGGTGATCTGCTCGAAGGCTTAGCAGAAGGCTTGCTGAGTCCCGGTGGATTGGCTGAGATCGGCGCGGACGGAACTGATCTATTCAAACTCACGGCGCTGCTGCAAAGAGATTCCGAAGCGATCGTTTTAATGGTCAGGGCGGCGCTAACCCGTGTCGCCGCCCAGGAACAATTACGGCGGGGTCTAGTGAATCAGCCGCTAGCACGTTTGGCGATCGGGTTGGACCAACTGGAAGAGATTTTCACTTTATCGGAGCGATTCAGCGCCGAGCAACGGATGAGCTTTTTCAAAGTGATCCGGGCCTTGGTCGAGGGCGGTGATGCTTGGGTCGTAGCGACGTTACGCAGCGATTTTTTTAGCCGGTGTGAAGAGATCAAAGACTTGGTAGAACTCAAACAGGGCAAAGGTCAGTATCATCTCTTGGCGCCCAGTTCCGCACAATTAAGCCAGATCATTCGGTACCCGGCCGAGGCCGCCGGTGTGGTGTTTGAAGAGCATCCCCAGAAAGGGCGGTTGGAGGAACGGATCCGGGATGACGCTTTGAAAGAACCTGGCGGATTGCCGCTGCTTGAATACGCCTTGGACGAGCTCTTCCGAATGGGGAGTGGGGACGGTGTGCTCTGTCATGCCGAGTACGAGACGCTGGGCGGCGTGGAAGGCGCGTTGCGCAAACGGGCGGGAGACACTTTTGCCCGGTTGGGACCCTCTGAACAAGAGGCGCTTGGACCCGTGTTACATCGGTTGGTAAGGCTTGGGTCAAGCGATGATGAAACTTTGACCCGAAGAGTAGCAGATTATGGAGCCGTCACGGCGGATCCGGGAGCGAAAGGACTAGTCGACGCGTTCATCACCGCGCGCCTGCTTACCGCCGACCGGGATGGCACCGGTGATCGGACGGTGACGATCGCGCACGAGGCCTTGTTCCGAGTCTGGCCCGAGATTAGCCGCTGGGAAAAGGAGAATCGCGACTTTTTACGGGTCCGCGCCCGGTTGGCGGTCGCGCTGGCCCGATGGCTGGAATGTAATCGGCAGAGTGACTATCTGTTAGCTCCGGGCCGGCCGTTAGGAGAGGCAGAGGATCTGCTAAAGAATCACGGGGCCAGTGTCGACCCGGAGGAAAGGGAATATATCTCGGCTTCCCGAGCGGCCGTAGCCCGAGGGGTTCGCCGCCGCCGCCTCATTGTAACCGGAGCGATGGCGGTACTCGCGATGGTTGCAGCGGCCGCCGTCTGGCAATGGCGTGACGCGGTCGTTCAGAAGGGGTCAGCCATGCAGAGTGAGAACCATGCGGTTTCAGCCCGGAACAGCGCTGAAGGCATCCTCAACTATTTGCTGAATCAGCTCAGCGACAAGCTCCAGCCGATCGGACACCTGGATATTATCGAGGACGTCCAAAAACAGGTGGAAAGCTATTACAAGAATCTAGGTTTCAATGAGCGGGATCCCAAGGCGTTGAGTAACTGGGCTACTCTGCTTGAGCAAGAGGGCGATCGCCTGAAAGCGCAAGGCGATCTCAACGGCGCCCGGGGAAAGTATCAGCCGGCCTTGGACATTTTCCAAAAGCTAGGCAAAGAGGACCCCGGTAGCAGCGGTTATCAAGCCGCTTTATCGGGCAGTTACGAGAGGCTTGGCGATTTGCTGCAGGCGCAAGGGGACTTGAACGGCGCTAAGGCCGAATTCCAGAACGAACTCGATATCAACCGGCGATTGGTCGAGCAGGACGCTGGGAACGGCGGTTGGCAAGACCGTCTATCGAGTAGTTTTAATAAGCTTGGTTACGTCTTGGAAATACAAGGGGATTTGCAGGGCGCTAAGACGCAATACCAGAATGGTCTCGATATCAGAGAAAAACTGGTCAAACAAGAGCCGGGCAATAGCGCCTGGCAAAGGCATCTGGCCGAGAGCTATAATAAGCTTGGCTACCTCGCGCAAAAGCAAGGTGATTTGGCAGGCGCCAAGGCTCAGTACGAGAATGCCCTAAAGATAGAACTGACACTGGCGAAGCAGGATCCAGCCAACACCGTTTGGCAACATGATTTGTCGGTCAGTTATGAGAGACTTTCTCGGATCTTCTTAGCGCAAGGCGATTTGCCCGCTGCCAAAATCCAAGAGGAAAATGATCTGGGAATCGCAGCGAAACTGGCGAAACAAGATCCGGGTAACCGCGATTGGCAAGTGGACTTGTGGATCAGTACCTACCGGCTCGGCGACCTGCTCGTAGCCCAGGGAGATTTGATCAGCGGGAAGGCTCAGTATGAGAGTGCCTTGCAGATCATTCAAGAGCTGGTTCACCAAGATCCCGGCAATGGCGGCTGGCAACGCGACTTATCGATTAGTTACGACCGGTTAGGCAGCGTATTGAAAGCGCAAGGGGATTTGAGCGGCGCCAAGAACCGGTTTGAGAATGCGCTCGAGATCAGAGAGAAGCTTGTCGCCCTGGATACCGGTAGCGACGGGCAGCGCGATTTGATGGTAAGTTTCAGCAACCTGGGCGATATATTATTCGCTCAAGGGGATTTACCCGGCGCCAGAGCTCAGTACCAACACGTCGTCGAGATCGCCGAGAATCTAGCCAAACAGGATCCAAGTGACACGCCTTGGCAACGCGATTTATCAGAGGGGTATGAGAATCTGGGTCAAGCGGAAACCGCGCATGGGGATTTAAACGAAGCCAAAGCCCATTACCAGAGGTCGCTCGAAATTAGGCAAAAACTTGTTACGCAGGACCCAACTAACAACGACTGGCAACACGATCTTTCGGACACTTATAAAGACCTTGGCCTCTTATTGAAAAAGCAGGGAGACAGCAGTGGCGCGCGCTCGAATTTCCAGGCAGGTTTTGACATTCTGACGAGTCTGCTTCGGCTCCACGGTGAGAATCCCACTTGGAAGGCAGACCTTGACTTGATGAAGAAGGAATTGGGTCAGTTCAGTAAGAACTGATGGTTCTTCCGGGTTTAGCGTGTGGGACCAATTAGGCAGTCGAGGCCGGGCCAAAGATCGCGAGCGAATTCGCTGAGCCTCTCGGTATTAGGGGTTAAACAGCTTCCAGTGCCCCTCGGAGACGATTTCGACGGTGCCGTCGGTCACTTTTATGGCGGTCTGATCGTCAATCGCGTACGTCGACACTGGTATCCTGGCGGCCAGTCTTTCTAGGTTGGCCAGGGAATTCTCCGGGAATCTCTCGTGATCCAGGTGCGCAAACAGCGTAAAATCAACCAGTCCGATTCCCGGAGCCACGACGAAGATCACGTTGCTGAGTTCTCCCTGGGGTGTAGCTAGCACGATGTCTTCCGACTTGATATCGCTGCCGCTGGGCGGCTTACGGCCGATGTAGGTATCTCCGAAGTGGGAGGTCACCACCAAGCTCCCGGCGCTCACCCCCACGTAGACCGTCTCGCGCAGCAGCGACGCGAAGAGGTCTGCCAGTCCGGACTGCCGCATCCAGTAGCGCAGATACGGGACATCGCCGCCTCCAACCAGCAGGGCGTCAGTCTCCTGGACCATGGGGATCCAATGTTGTCCTTCGATGCTGGGCAGCGCGGTTAGCTCCAGCACTCCCAACGACTTCCAACCCAATTCGCACAAGGGGCTTTTGGCTGATCCGCTGATCAGCCGCCAGGCCATGCCAGCACCGACGCCGGGGCAGGCGTACGCCGCGGTGGGAATGACGAGGGCGCTGGACTCGGCAATTGGCTTGCCCAGTAGGTCGACCAGCGCGTCGTGGATGCTCGTGTTGCTGATACCAGCGGAAGTGAGAAGAAGCCTCATGATACCTCTCCTATTCGCTAGCCTACCAACCTTGGTCAATCACGCATTAGTTATGGCCTGCTTCATAGGAGACAGCCGATAATTCCATTGCACCTCGGATTTTCTCTTTCTCAACCAGATCGGGAAACTTTCTCCTGATTTCCTGAAACTCTTTCGGTCATTTCCATCTGTAACTAACGAAGAGAGCGCTCTACCGAATTTCCGTACACCCGAACCCTGGGAAACGGACGTTCCAGACCAGCTGCTTTTCTTGCAATCCTCTTCACATTCCAAAGAAAAAATGAGCAAAGAAATCTTATCCCGTTCAATCGGTTACCGTCTGAAGACGGCGATATTGTCAGTGAGTTTGATCGCAGTGGGGCTCCCAGGTGCGCTGGCCTTGCCGGATAACAAAGTGGTAGCGACCATACCCACGAGCACTGGATTGCCTTTAGGCATGGTGGTCAGTCCAAACGGCAAATTTGTCTACGTCGCTTGCCGGGACGGTGGGGTCGTTGATGTAATCAACGCTGCCACCAACAAGGTCATCGCTTCGATTGCGACCGGTAATGGTACATCGTATGCAGCCATCACTCCGGACGGCAAAACCCTCTTCGCCACCAATGTAAATGATAGCACGGTTTCGGTGATCTCTACCGCCAAGAAAAAAGTGGTGGCGACCTTGTCGGTGGGTACGAGCCCAAATCAATTGGCGGTCAGTCCCGATGGTAAAAAGGTTTATGTCGCCATTGAGGGCGATCCCTACAATCACACGGTTGCCGGAGGGTTCTCCATAATTGACGTTGCCAGCCTCTCGGTTACCACCATCGCGATCGATAAGTCTTACGAGTACACCTACGTGGTTTTCAGCGCGGATGGGACCAAAGCCTATTTGATGGCCCAGCAGGGCGACGTGGTGACTGGCTATGGTATCATCTGGGAGATAAACACCGCCACGGACCAGCTAGTGACGTCATTTGGAACCACTTCATTGTACGAGGCCTCAGGCCTTTCCATCAGCCGAGACTCCAATACTTTGTACGCGGCGGTTTTGCCCTCGGGGCAGGTCCCGCAACTAGTCGCGTTAAACGCTTTCACCGGCGATTTGCTAGCGGATATTGCTCTCGATACCAACGTCGGCTACAACCCGGGTGACACCGTCGTTACTCCGAACGGGAAGTATCTGTATGTCGCAGACTCTCAGGGTGGTAACGTCAAGATGGTCGACACCAGTACTAACACGGTTGTGGGCAAGCCCATCCCAGCGGGCAGTGGTCCTTATGGCGTTGCCGTGGCGCCGAATGGTAATCGTCTGTATATTGCCAACTATATAAGCAGCAGCGTTACCGTGGTCGATATTTCGAAATAGAAGCAGCGGAATGAGTTCGAAAAGATCAGTCCGCGGATCCATCCTGCTGGCATAATCAGGAATTTAGTTAGTTCAGAGAAACGCGAGGAAGGTCAGGTTCATCCTGAATCGGTCTCGCGTTCTCTGCACTTTTTATGGGCTGACTTCAGACTCCTTCTTGTTTTGGATGAACAAACGCTTAGGCGTTAGTGCCGCCATCGACAGTTAGGTTGGCCCCGGTGATGTAGGAGGCTGCCGGACTAGCGACAAACGCGACCAGGGCAGCGACCTCGTCGACTTGGCCATAACGGCCAAGCGCGGTGTTGGCGATCTGGGGCTTAGCCCACTCCCCGGCCGCCGGGTTTAAGTCGGTGTCGATAGGGCCAGGCTGGATGTTGTTAACCGTAATTGCCCGGTTCCCCACTTCTCGTGACAAACCTTGGGTAAACATTTTGACGGCGCCTTTGGTTGCCGCATAGGCCACCAGACCCGGGGTCATGGTCCGTTCACCCACGCAGGACCCAATCATGATGATGCGACCTCCATTCTTCATATGCTTTAGCGCGGCTTGAGTGGCTACCAAGGCGCCGCGGAAGTTCAGGTTGATCACGTGATCTATTTCTTCAAGCGTGGTTTCTTCGAAAGTTTTGGGAATGGCGGTGCCGGCGTTGTTCACCAGGATATCGAGTTGGCCGAACGTTTCAGCGGTCTCCTCAACCGCGGCTTGGATCGCCTTGGTATCGGCAGCATCTGCCTTGATCGCCAACGCTTTTCCTCCCGTCGCTTCGATTGCTTTGACTACGGCGGAAGCCGAATTGGCGTCCTTCGCGTAAGTAATGGCCACATTTGCACCGTCCGCAGCCAGGCGCTTAGCGATGGCGGCGCCGATTCCCCTTGATCCGCCTGTGACCAGGGCAGCTTTTCCATCTAATGTTGGAGGCATATCTTTGATTTCCTATTAATTGAGCGTTCCCGGGAGTCTCACCTCTGAGGTTTCGTGAATCAAATTGCTTTCTTAGCTGGCGGCGTATGCTTCTGAAGCATAGGTGATGTCATGGAACTCCGGCATCTTAGAGCCATTTGTGGCCTTCTGTGTGAAAGATAGTTGGGCAACAAGCCCACCCATTTTTTTCGCAAATGAAAGACTTCGGCGCGTCAATTGGACATCGGTATGGCGGAAACCGAACCAACGGTGGCGAGTAAAGCAGATTTTGGCCCGAAGCGTTTTATTCTTCCCGTCATTGGTGCGGTCCTTTTAGTTATCAGTTTCGTCTTTGTCTGGTGCGAATACACTTTTCAGCAAGAGAGGGAAACCGAGCCCGGACTGGTGCTGAAGAAACTGTGTAGAGTAGTAAGGACGAGAAAAAGCACCTACAGAGATTATTATCTCCTTTGCCAGCCAGTGAGTGAGGCGAACCTAAGGGAGGTGTCGCCTGAAGTTTGGTTATTGGACAGCCACAGTCACTGGGACGTAGTTAAGGAAGGACAAACGGTTCAGATCGCCTTCCGTAAAGGTCACCCGAGTGACATGCGGCTCGCAAGCGGGAGTATTTTCGAAAGTCCGTATGTCGGTTTCGAGTCCTGGGGATTTTGGGCGTTCGTGATCGGCATTGCTACGAGCTGGTTTGGATGGCGACCGCTCGTTGGTCCACTATTTGCCTGGTTCCAGCTGAGAAGCCGAGCTTAGAGACAGGTCTGCCGGAAAACGTCAAACACTTCATATTTCGGATCGTCTTGCCAGTTCGCGTGATCGCGTTGTTCACTGCGTCTTCGGTTCCGTTTGTAGAAGAACCGACCAGCTACCGAAGCAGCCGGTCTCGCCATTTAGGCGATACGCGGCTTAGCCTCGGGAGATGGTTTAACCCGCCGCGCCTGAACTCAGCGACGGCCAGAAAACGAACGGTCTTGACGCTGCTCCGTCTTCGGACGCGCCTCATTGACGGTCAAATTGCGACCGTCTACCGGCTGGCCTTCCAATGCATTGATAGCAGCTTGGCCTTCGTGACGATTTCCCATGGTGACAAATGCAAATCCACGGGATTGACCACTCATCCGATCGGTTACCAGGTACACGTCAGTGACGGTGCCGTGAGGAGTGAAGAGGTCGCGCAGTTCGTTTTCGCCAGTGGAAAAAGAGAGATTACCTACGTATAATTTCATAAGACATTTTCGAAGATAGTCACAGAGCCGTTCCCGAACACCGAGTTTCAAATCACCACTGAGAAGGCCCCACCTGACGATTCACCGCGCAATCAACTAGAACAATCGAAGCATAACGTTCGACCGGATTGAGGAAATAGCAAGCCGGTATACGCCAAAAGAATAAGGGACTCGCTCAATCGCGAGCTTCTTTTGGTAGCGGTTTAGTGTAAGGTATAGACGCGAGCCCAATTCAAAAAGCGCCAATTTTTAGCACCACAGAACGAGGCACTTAGCGCACGGTTTGGTATATATCGGCGATCTATCACCACGGCACCGGGCCTTCTTCGTCGAAGAAGCCGCCGGTCGGCCCGTCCTCAGGCAGGGTTGCCAAGCGCACCGGCGCCGACGCTCCTTGTTCTACCGTGCGGGTACCGCGATGCTGGTTGAGATCGGTAGCCGTGTACCCGGGGTCGACCGAATTGATTTTGATCGGCACACCTTCAGCAGCGAACTCACCGGCAAAGAGCACAGTCTGCATGTTCAATGCGGTTTTGGAGGAATTGTAACCCACCAGCCGATAGGTCGCGTACGGCGAGGTCTTTGGGTCGCTCTCATACGTTCGCGTGATCGACCCCAGGCCGCTGGAGACATTGACGATGCGGCCGGCGGGGGATTGCTTCAGTAGACCCAGCATGGCTTTGGTCACAGCTAATGGACCAAAAACGTTTACCTCAAACGTCGCTTTGAGCTTTGCCAGATCGGTTTGGCTAGGCGGATTCAGATCAAGTGCTACCCCGGCATTGTTAACCAGGATATCGAGCCGGCCGCCAAACTCCTGGGTGATTTTGCGCGCCGCTGCTTCAATGCTCACCTGATCAGTGACATCGAGCTGAACGAAATGCGCCTCGATACTCAGCTTACGCAATCGCGCGGTTGCTTCTGACCCACGAACCGGATCGCGGGCTCCAACCAGAACCGTAACCCCGTGATCGAGACCGAGTTGCCGGGCGATTTCGAATCCGATGCCTTTGTTGGCGCCGGTAATTAAACCAACCCGGCGCGTAGCGGAAGACGTACTCATCTCCCAAACAACCGTAAGAACCCCGATCTGTCTTCCAGGATCCTGCGCCGGATTATCGTTCCTTGCGCAAGAATTCGCCTGGTGTCATCCCACAGACTTCGCGGAAACATCGGGTTAGATGGCTTTGACTACTAAATCCTGCCTGTGTAAAGCCGCCTCCGTGAGGCTGATAGTTTGTCCGTTCGTCTGCAACAACGCTTGCGCGCGCTCAACCCGTTGCCGGATAATAAATCGATGTGGAGGTTCTCCGACCGGAGCTCGAAATGCTCGAGCGAAATGGAACGGACTTAGTCCGGCTACGCTGGCCAGATCCGCTAACGAGAGCCCCGTTCCCAGGTGTACTTGAATATGGGCTAATACCCGCTGCTCGGTCTTAGGTGCAAGGGTAGGAACTCACCGGCTATACCGGCGGTTGTCTCTTCGTAAATAGTGGCTACGTAAGTGGACACTAACAACGGTGGCGGTAGCTTCAACGTACTTGGCCGATAAAGTACCTTCTCGCCGAAGCTCGGCAGCCGCCTGTGCTCCGATATGGAAAAGAAAAGGATCTCTGGCGCCACGCATATCGTGTAAACGGCGTTCTTCATCCGAAACCAGCGCCCAGGTTTTACTGACAAACTCTCTATCCAGTTTCAGGGCGAAGACTTCACCCGCTCGCATGAATTCCAGCTCGTGCCCTGAGTCGCCAACACACAAACTAACGGCGCCCGCCGACGCAGTGCGCCACGGTGAATTCGCCCCCGTTCGCCATCGTTGTAAGCCGTCAAGAATCGTTGACTGACCCCATTTGTTGACTGCCGGCGTCGCTACTTGAGGTCCTTTCCGCTCTCGCGATTTCAACACATCGCGTCTTGGCGTAGGCCCAGGCCGAGAACTCCCTAGTTGCCCCAGGGCCGACAATAAAAGGATCTTCACCAAACCCAACGTAGCCTTGGTAAAGTTCTTCCGCAGTCATTCCGGGCTTATAACTGTGTATTAAGAATTCATCGACGATCCGCTTACAAGCCGCAATCGCCTCATCCAAATTGTCAAATTGCCCAAGCGTGTAGCGCTCGTCCTGGTCCATGTAATGAAAATTGTCATCGACAAGAACCTGGTAACTCATCACGGGAGTCTATCATCGGCCCGTAGAGAGAGGCAGTCGAAAATTCCCTGTTGAAGGCAGCAGCTAGGGTCAAATCTTAAAAAGCAGCAAAGTCTCGACATGCTTTGACTGCGTTTGGCGGCGCAGAGTGAATCGGGGGTTGCTGCGCACTCGGAAGAAGGGCACGCTGACCCTCGCGAATTAAAGGTGACAGATATGGCTCTCGTCGTTTTCCTCCGAGGTATCAATGTCGGCGGGCACAGGACGTTTCGCCCAAGCATCCTAGCAAGAGAACTGAGCGACTATGATGTTGTGAATATAGGTGCCGCAGGAACGTTTATCGTTCGGAACCCCGGCCTCAATCGAGCAAAGCTCCGTGCTGAAGTGCTCCGGAAGCTGCCATTCGAGGCGGAAGTTGTGCTGTGCGGCGGCCGCGACCTTATTGGCCTAGATGGAGAATCCATTTGGAACGGAGCCATCACGCCCCGATATCGTTCGATTCGCGAGCATCCTGCCGAGACCCGCCCTCAACGCTCCGCGTAGCCATGCGGAACTATCGGAGTACTGGAGTAATCACTCACCCGCCGTCCGCGTCCTTGTACTCCGTGTACTCCTGAACTCCTCCACCTACTCCACACTGGTACTCAGGTCCTGCGTTTGCCCCGTCGAACTTGCCCGATACGCGGCTTCGATAATATCGATGACGTGCGTGGCGTGTTCCGGGGTTACCAGCGACGATTTTCCGTCGGTTACGCAATCGACTAACTGCATGACGTCTTCAAAGACATGCTGTTCGGGAAGGTCACGATGTAATTCGTTGATATGCGGTAACAGCCACTGGTTGCCAATGCTCTGATCCTTCCATTCGGAACCGGCTTGACGGGCGATGTCCGCACCCGGGTACTCCAGGGGTTTATCATTGATGGTCAGTCCAACAATCGACCCGTGCGTCCCAAAATAGTTGCCGCTAAATCCCCGGTTCAGCCAGCCGCTGGCGGTACCGTAGGCAAAAGCGAAAAGATTCTCGCCAAAGTCCAGCAGCATCACGGTGTTATCGTCCGCGTCGCAGTTAACCAGTTTCCCACGGAACTCACGCTCCTTGATCCGGGTACCGGAGAGCGCGGTTACCCGTAAAACTGAACCCAGGATCCCGGTTAAAGCGGTTAACGAGTAAACCGTCATATCGTACAACGGACCGCCGCCCGGTTTTCGAAAGTACCAAGAGGGATCGATATTCGTGAGAATGTCGTTACCCGTTCTTTCACTTTCATCCTGATGATAGGTGCCAAAGGCGGCGCCGCAGACCGCCCAGCAAAGCGTTCCGAGGTCGCCGCGACCGATCACTGCTTTGATGTACTGATTATGCGGTCGAAGCATCTCCCCCGGCGATGGCACCAGCCGGAGATTACGTTCCCGAGCTAATCGAATAAGTTCCTTAGCCTCGGTCACAGAGGTCGTCATCGTCTTATTGCAATGCACATGCTTTGAAGCCAGGAGCGCTTGGCGGGTCTGTTCGAAATGAAAATGGATTGGCGAAGCGATGGTCACCGCATCGACTTCATCGCAGGCGAGTAGTTCCTGGTAATTACTGAACCAATGTGCAATCCCAAACTTCTCGGCCGCCGCCCGAGCCCTGTCGGCAACCGGATCACAAATAGCGGCTAACGATACTCGTTCTGCCACATCTGGTTGCACGAGATGGCGAAGCACCCGAAGCGCAATAGTTCCGCCTCCAACGATTCCTAAGCCAATTTTGCTCATGTTAGGAATACATAGCCGCGAAAAGGCACAAAGAACGCAAAAAAAAGAACCGCGAATAGATCCTCCGTCGGTCGGCTACGCACCAGTACAGGTTGCCATCGCCCCGGACGGTAGACGCGCCTACGCCCTGGGCTTTTATAACGGCTCGTCCAGTGTCTCGGTAATCGATATTGCCGGGAGTTAAATTTAGGGCCGGCCAACCGCTCCTGGGGGACAGTTCTCAGTCGCGGCCCAACATTGCTGCCTAGGACTCCGGCACCGGTGTCTTGACCGATTTGCTGGCCAGGAAGGCTCTAATATTAGCAGCTACTAACTCTTGCATGGCTTCATGTGCGTCGATGGTGCCGCCCCCGATATGGGGCGCCAGCACTACGTGCGGGATAGCTTTGAGCGCATCCGGCATCGCCGGTTCATGCTCATACACATCGAGCCCGGCGCTTCCCAGTTCACCCGATTCGAGCAACTCGATCAGCACGGGTTCGTCAATGATCGATCCGCGAGCGATGTTTATCACGATCCCCTGTGGTCCCAACGCGCTTAACACCTCCCGGCCAACCGCGTGCCGGTTACTGGCATCGGCGCGGGCGGCGATGATCAGAATATCGGCCCAATCCGCTAACGACTGCAGCGAAGGATAAAAGGCATAGGGCGCATCCTTCTTCCGGGAACGATTGTAATAGGCAACTTGCGCCTCGAAAGCCGTCGCCCGCTCGGCGATTTTTTTCCCGATCGCGCCGTAACCGAAAATCCCAATCTTCCGCCCGGTTAGCCCGTGCACAATAGGCATTCGCGCTGCGGATTGGCCTGACCAGCGGCCAGCGCGTACAAACTGGTCTGCCAACAGGATCCGGCGAGTGGCAGCCAGTAGTAAAGCGATCGCATGGTCGGCTACCGCGGCAGCGTTAGCCGCCGGGCTGTGCGTTACCAGGATACCGCGTTGACGAGCCGTTCCGATGTGCACCCCTTCATAGCCGGTCCCATAACAACAGATCAGACCGAGATTCGGCAGCCGATCCATAACCGTTGCGTCCGTCGTCAAAGTCCCCATCGTAATGAGGACTCGCACCCGTTCAGCCTCTCCGGCCGGCAAGTTTGCACCGATTGGCAAGCCGTACGGGCCCAGCACCGTCATATCTGTTCCGAGCTTATCTCGAAGCCCAGTGGGAAAATTTGCCGCCAGTAGAATGGTAACGCCCATGGCTCGCAGTTTAGCCGACCCTCGGCAAAGATCTCAACCAAAGCGATCATTCGGACCGCCGTGCGCTTGCAGGATGACCCGGGTGGCAGGATGTTGGGTGTATGAGTATGAAGACGGACGCCACTCCGAAGTTGCAGCACGTCATGATCATCTTTCCGCCCGGGCAAGAAGAGACGCTCCGGCGGTTTTATGTTGATGTCTTAGGTCTCAGCGAGAAACCGGTACCCAAGGTGGTTAAACCTTTGGGTTGGATCTGGTTTCATACCAGTGAAGAGGGCATCGAACTTCATTGTGTGCCGGATCCGAGGTCCGTTCCACAAGACTGGGCGCCGCATTTCTGTATCGAAGTCGATGACCTCAACCGTTATCGAGAGTCGCTGAAACGCGCGGGTTATCAGGTTATCGAAGCCAGACCGTTGCCGTTTCGTCCCCGGTTCTTTACCCGCGATCCCTTCAATAATTCGATCGAGATTGTCCACGTGGAAGGCGACTATCTCGCGGCCGGGCAGTGAGGGTGGCTAGTTGTGCGTGAGGGTGATTGCGAGAAGTGGGTCGGCGAGTGATCAGTGATTGGTGATTGGTGGCGGCCACCTGGGAGGACGGTTGGTTCTTAACCGCGAATTGGTCTAGTAGAAAAACCAAGGGCTTGATTCTTTTGGACCTTTCATAGCTGATCCTAGACTAGAAATGAGTAAAACAGCCGTCAGAGGGACTCGAAGAGTGTTGGTCTTCGTGGATGAATCGAACGTGGTGAGTGCGGTGCGAGCCCTTGAGCGAAAATTAGACTGGCTAAAGCTTCGCGATCACCTGGTTAACGGCGGTCAGGGACGGGAGTTAATCGAAATGGTTGTCTATGCCGGGTTACCTCCGCCGATGCCGGAATGGCAGACCGAACGCGATAAGAAAAATAAATTCCTGCATTGGCTTCGCTCTAATGGGTTTCTGGTGGTCACCAAAGAAGGGTCTCCAGGGGACGGCAAACATTACAAAGCAAACGTGGACGTGCTGATGGCCATCGACGCGGTGGAGCTTTCAGTGGAGATGCGCCCTGACGTAGTTGTCTTAGTGACAGGCGACGCAGATTTTGCGCATCTTGCGCTACAGCTCCGGCGACGCGGCATTCGAGTGGAAGCCGCAGCCACCGCTCAAACACTCGGCGCCGGATTAAAAGGCGCTGTCAACGAGGTAATCGATCTGATTCCTCTATTCAAAACGTTTGAGGTCATGAAGGCTGGAGGCAGCGGAGGTGATTGGTAATTGGTTGCGCCATGATCTGGCGCGAGGCGGAGGAAGTAGAGCCGATCGATCATACTGCCACGGCTGTTTCCATTAGACCCTTAGCCAGCCGCGGAACCCCCTAGCCGCATAGTAAGATTCTGCACCGTTGAACCGTTCTCTTGCCCACCGCCGCCCATAGTAAAGCACGTCTATACGCGGACCCGCGTATTGATCCAACCCGGTCGGTAACCGTATTCTAAGGAGAATCACCCGATGCGCCGAACAGGGCGAACCTCGGCCTATTGCTTCTCGTAACGCATAGGCTGTTCCGCGTTCCAATACTTCATCACGAGATCTTTTCCATCAATGGCAAGTTCTTCGTCTTGGAAGAGGACTTCTGTGATGGCGTCGCCATTGATTTCGAAATAGAAGTCGTTGTCGGAAGGTTTAATTTCAAACGGGCCAGCCTTAAGTGAGTAGACTGGCACCTCGAAGGCGACTGCACGCGCATTGGCTACACCTGGAAACACGGCGGCACCATCGGAAGTTGTCGTCGCCTCGAAATGCTGGTCGACCGTTTGAAGTGCGACTTGAATATTCTCTACACCGTGGCCGTCTTTACCCATCACCCAGACGCAGATCTTGCCAGGTGTGCCCGCCTCGCTTCGGAGGAATCGAAAAGGAGCCTCCTTCTTCCCAGCGCTAGTCAGGACGACACTATTGTCTTGGTGCCGCCATGTACCCTTCGCCCAGAAATCTGCCGCACCGTAAACCAGCATGTATTCGAAGCTGCCATCGGATTTTAGTAACAGCTCCGAGCCAACTTCCATGACACCGTGCAAAACATAGTGGCCGCCTACGTCTTCGCCCCGCGCGGTTACCATAACGAGCGCCATCAACGAAACCAACGCGGTCTTTATTTTTCCTGTTTGTCGAGCACACACGAGGGAATTCATCTTAAGTCCGTCTTGCCGGCTCCTAGCGCAGCTGCCCTTACTTGGCTCGTTTGAAGACATCCAGAGCGGTTCCCGATCCGAGCGACGTGGTGGGAGTAGCCCACTTCAGTTCGTCGCTGACATAGTGATAAAAGGCAAAATGAAGCGGTTCATGGTGATCCTTCCTGTGGTCGGGGGGCTGTGCCTCAGAGCTCGCCATGGAATGCGCATTGCCAGTTGAAGAGGATATCACAATTCCAGCTGGGCGTCGTCGTCAATCGTGTAGTGCCGTCGGCATTGGGGTCGCGTCTATACAATACACAGAGACGCGATGACGCTACAGGCCGTCGAGAGCCTTCTGAACCAGAACCTCGGTCCACCTATAGCCCTACGTCTCTCATCCGCCCGCTATCGCGGCAACTTTTCCACGCGCCGGTTGGAGATCTGTACTCCGATCCGAGCGATTCAGGCCCGCGGATTGACAGCCTTATCGGCGCCTGTAACAATTTGCTGCTCTTATGGAAAATGGCGTTGCAATTTGGACTTCTCGGCAACGGATCCTCGCGATTTTGGGCCTTCTACTTGCGTTTGGGTTTGCTCTTAGAAAAGTGATCTTTCCCGGGTCCTCACCAGCCGGTGCAGAAGCGGCCATACTTACGATTGTGCTTCAATGGGGCGTAGCCATCGTGGTTGCGTTGATCGCTTTCAATTGGCTGCGACTGCTGCCCGGCGAACTTGGGCTACGTCCCCTCCGGGCGCTCGATTGGCTGATCACGTTTGGGACTCTAATAGTCGCGCTGCTTGCAGCCGGAATGATCAACAGATTCGTTTCCGGCCCTGGCAGTGAGAAATTATCAACGAACTGGCTGTTCCAGTCGTCGTTGCCGATTCGCGGGTTGCTCGCCGTCACGGCGGGCGTTTGCGAGGAGTTTCTGTACCGCGGCTTTGCGATCTCTGTCCTTACGCGTTTCATAAAGAACCGTTGGCTGGCGGGCCTGCTTTCGCTACTGGTGTTTACCGTTGGGCATGTCCCAATTTACGGGTGGATGCCCATACTCCTGGTTCCGGCTGTTCTTGGGCTAATCCTGACGCTCCTATTCCTGCTGCGGGGGAACCTGTTCAATGGAATGATCGTGCACACTTTAATTGACACCATTGGCCTGGTAATCGTCCCGATGTTGTCATCCAAGTCTTAACCGTCGTTCCGCGGAGCCCCAGAGACGGGCCGTTCCCGCAGACCAGGGTGCCCTCGTCTTTGCATAAGATTTTTTTGCGTTCTTTCGCGGCTATTATCAGCTGTTAGCAGTCCAACCGCAGATGGCCAGGTTCACGAAGTGCATGGAACCATTGTCTCGATCTGCCAGCATGATCCCGACGGTTGGCACTTCAGCTTGGTAGTCCATGGTGTCCGGGTAGGAGGAGGGGAGACATGCTGGGTTAAGAGTGAGAGGGGAATAACGGATCTTGAACGGATTCAGAGCTGCGTGGGTTGCGCCCTCACAGTCAACGCGCCTAAACCGATCGTGCGGACCATCACCCAACGCTGGGAGGGGAGCCGCTTTATCAGTTGGCAGTTCCATCGGTCGGCAGCAGGCGGCTCCCGGGAATTACCCAGCGAGTGTTTCGTGCTGGCGTCGCTCTTCGAGCAGGTAGCGACGCCCCCTCGGCCTTTTCTTTACGCTGGGCTGTTCCCGGGAGCCGCCTGTTAAGATGCAAACAGAGCTGCCACATTGCAAAGCGGCTCCCCTCCCAACTTGCGCGCTCTGGGACCAATCACCAACGTCCGTGGATAAAATGCTAGCGGAACGCCCGTTCCCAAGTGCTGAACAAATGTTAGCACGGCCCCGGTTTCGACGAAAAATTTATTCGTTCACTAATCCGTTACTAACCAGACGGGTTAGTATTTATGTTAGAAGATATCTAAGAGAAAATAAGCTTCTCAGGTTAGTCGTCGTATCGAAATTAATACCGGCTCGGCGCCCTCCGGCAGGGGAATAGGGGCGGCCAGTAGGGCGTAATGGGATCTTTCTAGAGGTGGCTCGGAGTAATCAGTATTCAGCGGGAGGGGAGCCGCTTTGCAGTGCGGCAGGTCTATTAGTGGATCAGGGAGGCGGCTCCCGCGAAGGGTCCAGCGCATCGCCTTTAACCCAACGCCTTCGGAACGACTGTCCTAGCGCAAGCGAATCGATACCAACGGTAAATTGCAAGTCAGCGGTTATTCTCGGGAGCCGCCTCCTTGATCAACCGGTAGATCTGCCAAATGGCAAAGCGGCTCCCCTCCCATTTGCCTACTGATCACTGATCACGCGCCGAGCGCCCGCCATTTCACGCAACAATCCTATCCCTCAGTCCTCCGTAAACAAACCCGCGCACCATATCATTCGCATAGAAGTCATGAGGGAAGCCGAGCTGGATCTTGCTGGCTTCGTCCAATAAGGCAACCTGGTCGACGGTGAGTGACAAGGTCAGACTGGCGATATTATCCTCCAGTTGATTCATTTTGCGGGCTCCGATGATGGGAATAACCGGCACGGACCGATGTCGCAGCCAGGCTAGCGCGACTTGGGCTTTGCCGCGTCCGGTTTGTTTGCTGACGTTCTGCAAAGCTTCAAGCACCCGGTCAGTGCGAACCTGATCCGGTAACCATTGTTTCATCATTTCGGTAGAATAGCGTCCGTCTTTTGCTTCTCCGGACGCATATTTGCCGGTGAGAACACCGCCGGCCAATGGTGACCAGGCGGTTACGGTGAGCCCTAAATCTTTGGCTACCGGAATCAGTTCGCGTTCGACCGTGCGTTCAATCAGCGAGTACTCGATCTGCAAGCCAACAAAGGGTGACCAACCTCGGAACGCGGCAATAGTATTGGCTTTACTGATCCACCAGGCCGGTGCATCGGAAACACCCACGTAAAGTACTTTGCCTTGGCGCACCAGGTCATCGAACCCACGCATCACTTCTTCAACCGGTGTGATTTGATCCCAAATATGGAGCCAATACAGATCGATGTAATCAGTCTTGAGCCGGCGGAGACTGGCTTCGACCGCTTGCATCATATTCTTACGTTGATTGCCGCCGGCGTTGGGATCAGTCCCCGGCAACGCGTTGGTGTATTTGGTCGCGAGCACCACACTGTCGCGATGATCAGAAAAGAATTCGCCCAAGAAGGTTTCGCTAGTTCCCTGGGTATAAAGATTTGCCGTGTCGATAAAATTGCCGCCAGCTTCACGAAAGGCGTCGTAAATTTTCCGCGCTTCGTCTCGAGGCGCTCCCCAGCCCCAATCCTCCCCGAAAGTCATCGTACCAAGACAGAGCTCAGAAACTCGTAACCCGCTTTGGCCAAGTAGTCGGTAATTCATGATAACCTTAAGATAGTTGCGCTAGAGGAAGGAGTTCAAGGAGTTCAAGGGTTCGCGTGGGACATCACGTGAAATTGCAAGAATTTAGGGGCGCGGCAGCGGGAAAGGAATGAACGGGATGGCGCCCTAGTCGAGCCGCTCGACGTCGGATCGAAAACGGTTGCGCTTGATCGGATTGTGCCTACAGATGGGGTGGGTGAAACCCTATCAATATAGTATTGTTTCTCCGGCGGCGGGGATTTCTAAGCTAAGCCGCTCCCACAAGCTTCGGCCTTGGCAGCAAGTCCGCTCCAGGAACCGGGTAGCATTTGCCTGGGGCGCTGTCGTTTTGGGGTGGCTGCTTTCGTTCAATAAGCTAGCTGAGGCAGCGTCGTTGGACACGGTCCGAATCGATTGGGCCTATTACAATCCGGTCAGCCTCGTACTGAAAGAGAAGGGGTGGCTTGAAGAGGACCTGCGGGTTAGCGGGATCAAAGTTGAATGGGTGCAAAGTCTGGGTAGTAACAAAGCCCTTGAATTTCTAAGAGGCAAAAGTATCGACTTCGGTTCGACCGCAGGCGCCGCGGCGTTTATTGGCCGGGCAAACGGGAATCCGATCAAAGCGATCTACGTTTACGCTTCCTCTGAGTGGACTGCTTTGGTCACGAGTCCAACCTCGGGGATTACCCGGGTTGAAGATCTCAAGGGAAAGCGGGTCGCGGTCACTCGTGGGACTGATCCTCACATTTTCCTGCTGCGGTCGCTGGCTGCGGCGGGTCTCAGTGAAAAGGATATTCAGGTTGTTCCTTTGCAGCACCCCGATGGGAAAGTCGCACTGGAACGCGGCCAAGTTGACGCTTGGGCTGGCCTGGATCCTTATATGGCGCAGCTTGAGGTCGACAAAGGATTTAAGCTCTTTTTTCGCCACCCGGATTGGAACAGTTACGGCGTGTTGGACGTACGAGAAGCATTCGCTGCCGAACACCCTGATATAACCGAACGCGTTCTGCGGATGTACGAAAAGGCGCGGTTTTGGTGTTTGGCGCATCCGGACGAAGCGCGGGCGCTCCTACAGTCGGCTGCTCAGTTGACTACTCCGGTGGCCCAGAAGGTGTGGGAACGGACCAACCTTAAAGATTCCAAATTGGGCCCGACCCAGCGCCAGGTAATCCTGGATTCGGCCAATGCGCTGAAAGCGAATGGAATCATCGACCAAGGAACGGACGTAGAAAAGATCGTGAATGAACTAGTCGATCCGTCGTTTGGGGATCGGATTGCAACCACTGACTAACGAATTGAGATGGCGACCTCTTCGCTCCTGCCTCAGGTTAATCCGGTTGATGTACCGGCATCCGGAATCACGGGAGAGGCGCCTGGAGACCCGGCTAAAAGGCGGGGCTTGAATACCCTCGGCTTAGTGCTTCCGGGAGTGGCCTTAGTCGCCTGGGAGGCGGCGGCTCGCTTTGGGTGGTTGGATCGGACGATTACCTCTTCACCGTCAGAGATCTTGGGCGTGCTCGACCACTTACTGACAACCGGGCAAATCTGGGAGCATCTGTGGGCCACTTCCGGGCGCGTATTCAGCGGGTTTGCCTTGGGTGGGGTGGTTGCGCTCGTGCTTGGGGCTATTACTGGGACTAACCCGATTGCTTATCGAATACTCAACCCGAGCATTAACGCGATCCGGAGTGTGCCATCTTACGCCTGGGTCCCGTTATTTATCCTTTGGTTCGGAATTTTCGAGACCTCAAAAATTCTGTTGATTGCACTTGGAGCTTTTTTCCCTCTTTATTTGGCCTTGGTCAGCAGCATTCGCGGCGTTGACCGGAAATTGGTTGAGGTCGGCTTGGTGAACGGGTTCAGAGGTTGGAGTTTGGTTCGAAGAATCTTTTTGCCTGCGAGTCTGCCGGCCATTTTCGTGGGGCTACGTCAGAGCCTCGGTCTCGCCTGGATGTTCGTGGTGGCTGCAGAGTTTATGGGAGCAACTCACGGTCTCGGATTCTTGTTGATCGATGGTCAGACCACCGGCCGGCCGGCGACTTTGATCACTAGTATCCTGCTCTTTGCGGCCTGTGGAAAAATAACGGATGGATGCCTGGCTTGGTTGTCAGAGCGAGCGCTGCATTGGCAGGACAGGTACCGGCCGAACTCGCTTGATGCTCGTTCGGCATGACAGATGACAGATGACAAATGACAAATTGAGATGACGCCGATCGCTTGCCACGTGTTTCTTCCATCTGTCATCTGTCATTTGTCATCTGAAGGAGCATTAAGCGAGTTCAGCTTATGGTTCGGATCGATAGAATAACGAAGGCTTACGGGGCCGAACAATCTGTGATTGCTGGTCTGCAATTTTCTATCGAACCACAACAAGTCACGGTGGTGGTCGGTACGACGGGCTCCGGGAAAAGCACTTTACTGCGAATTTTGGCGGGACTGGAAGCTCCGACGGCAGGGCGGATCACCTGGAATAGTGATCACGTGAACAATACTCGACCGAACCTGGGCATTGTGTTTCAAGAACCGAGACTCTTTCCCTGGTTGACCGTTCGTCAAAACGTGGAGTTCGGATTCGGCCCGGCCGGGCACGAGAGGAGCGCGGAACTGGTAGACGAAATCCTGGAACAAGTCGGGCTAAAATCGTTCTCCTTCTATTATCCTCGCCAACTCTCGGGGGGGATGGCCCAGCGGGTAGCGATCGCCAGAGCTCTAATCCGTAAGCCGTCTCTACTACTGCTTGACGAGCCGTTCAGCGCCTTGGACGCTCTGACGCGAGGCCGTTTACAAGACCATCTGATGGACCTTTTTGCTAAACATGCATTGACCATGGTTTTTGTAACCCATGATATCGAGGAAGCCGTTGCCTTGTCTGACACCATTATAGTGATCAAGGGACGACCTGGACAAATCACTGACCAGTTTCGGATCGAGCTTCCCCGGCCTCGGTCGCGCCATGATCGCGCGTTCATAGCTTTGAAAGAAAAAGTATTCGCAGCACTTACGGAATGAATAACGACGGTTGGCTTGGAACGGTTCGGGGTAAGCCGCGGCTAGGGGAGTCAGCGGAGCGAACCAAGGCGGTGAGCGAGCGAGATATCACTCTATTCACCGAGATCACGGGCGACCGGAATCCGTTACATTACGATAGCGATTTTGCACGGAGATCCGTATTTGGCGGGCTGATCGTCCAAGGAGGTGTCACTTCGGGGATATTGAATGCGATCGTAGCCGAAGATCTGCCAGGTCCAGGTACGGTCTTCCTCGCTGTGGAATGGAAATTCGTTAAAGCGGTCTACGTTGGGGACGTCATCACTGGGCGCGTTGAAGTCGCCGCAGTTCGCGATGATAAACCGATTTGTACGCTAACCACGACGGTGCGCAACCAGGACGGAGTGATCTGTTTGTCGGGCACGGCAAATACGTACACGGTGGTGTTGCGTCCCTAACTGGGAGGGCACGCGTCCTCGCGCGCCGCGAAGATGTTCCATGGCCCATCGGTAGCTATCCGGCAGCTGCCGGACGGGGATGCGATCCCTCCCCGGCCTTCGACACCCCCTACGGCTCGTCCCGCACAGCTTCCGGTGCCGGCGTTATCAGGATCGGCTTTGATCCACGGGAAGCCAGGATGCTTCGCAACAAGGAAGTGGCCAAAACGATAGCGCCTCCGGCGATGGACCATTGGGTCGGATGTTCTCCCACGGCGAACATGACCCAGATCGGATTGAGAATCGGTTCGATCATACTGATGATGGAGGCGTCCAGCGCGCGCACATGCCGGATCGCTTGCGCGTACAAGAGATACGGAATCGTGAGTTGGACCACTCCCAAGGCGAGCAACCAGGGCCAATTGTGTCCAAGGTTTGTTGGTGGCCACATGGCAGGGGCCGCGACCAGAACGGTCATCACGTTGCCGACAAATACGGCGGCTTCGGGTGAGGCTGATTTCTCACGCCGCATTAAAACCGTGAGCCAGGAATAGGAAAAGCCGCTAGCGAGCGCAGCGATGACTCCCCACATCCCTGCCAAAGAGAGTCGATCGCAGAAAAAGAGGGCGATGCCGGCAAAGGCAACGCTAATTAAGATCCAATCCGACCGGCCTACCCGTTCCCGCAACAGCCATGGGCTTAGTAGAGCGATATAGATCGGGGCGGTATACTGAAGAAAGATCGCATTCGCTGCGGTGGTCAATTTGGTGGAAACCACGAACAAGACGACCGTCATGGTGTAGGCGATTCCGCCGAATATCGCCGTCCAGGAAAGCCGTCGAACCGCTGAAGGACGTAGTAAGGCGATGAGGAAGACCGCGATCAAACTGCGGGAACCGGCGATGGCGATGGGATTCCAATCGATGGACTTGATGAGGACCCCTCCCAGAGACCAGAACAGCGCCGTGAGGAGCAAAAGTGCGACGTTTTTATTCAAGGGCTGGTAGCGGCTCGGCGACTTTTAGTAGCGGTGCACCAACCATTAAGCGTGTGTAGAGCGCTTCCGAAGGTGTTAAGGCAGGTCCGGAGCCTCGCCCTACCAGCGCGCTTTACGCTGGCTACAACGCTTTGAAACAAAGCGAGGCGTTGTGGCCGCCAAAACCGAACGAATTGTTCAGCGCAACTTTCACCTGTTTTTCGCGGGCGACGTTCGGGACATAGTCCAGGTCGCATTCCGGATCCGGATTATCGAGATTGATGGTGGGCGGTACCACCCCGTGCTGCATCGCCAGAATACAAACCGCGCTTTCCACTGCCCCCGCACCGCCAAGCAGGTGACCGATCATCGACTTCGTAGAACTGATCAAAAGACCGTTCTTGGCGTAATCCCCGGCGAACCGCTTGATGGCGTTGGTTTCGCACAAATCGCCGACCGGAGTCGAAGTGGCATGTGCGTTGATATAATCGATATCGGTCGCATTCACACCCGCGCGAGTTACTGCAATCTGCATTCCTCGAGCCACCGGGGCTCCGTCAGGTTTCGGCGCCGTCATGTGATAGGCGTCACAGGTAAGCCCATAACCGGCAAGCTCGCAATAAATGCGGGCGCCGCGTGCGCGAGCATGTTCGTACTCTTCCAAAATCAAAATGCCGCCACCTTCACCCATCACGAAACCGTCTCGTTCCTTATCAAACGGGCGGGAAGCTCGTTCCGGTTCGTCGTTTCGGGTGCTCATCGCCCGCATCGCGCAGAACCCACCGAGCCCAAGATTATTGATGACGGCTTCGGTGCCGCCGGCTAAAAAGACTTCGGCTTCATTGTCACGAATCATTCTCCATGCTTCGCCGATCGAATTAGCTGAAGTCGCGCAAGCGGTTACGATCGAGAAATTCGGGCCTTCAAAACCGTATTCCATCGCGATCATTCCACTGGCCATGTTCACGATCATCATCGGCACCATGAACGGAGAGACCCTGGTAGGACCTTTCTTTAGGAAAACGACATGCTGCCCTTCCAGCGTGGTGAGTCCGCCGATCCCACTGCCGACAAGGACGCCGACGCGAGTGCGATCGGTGCGATCAAGATCGAGGCCGCTGTCTTCGAGCGCTTGCTTAGCACAGGCTAAGGCGAACTGAGAGAACCGATCAGTCCTTCGAACATCTTTCGGGTTAGCCAAGTAGGTGGCCGGGTCGAAATCGGGTATCTCGCCGGCAATCTGACAATCAAAGACTGAAGCGTCGAATAACGTGATCTTACGGATCCCGCTTTTCCCGGCTACCAGGTTCTCCCAAAAAGTTTTTAAGTCATTACCGATTGGCGTGAAAACGCCCAGCCCGGTGACTACAACACGTCGATCGCTCATCGCTTACAGGTAACGGGGTATTTTGCTCTGCGGAAATAGGCAACTGAATTCTTACGAATTTCGCGACCCCATTCCGACCATTTGCGCCTGCTGAAACAATTTTCCCTCCGTACGAATGGACGGAGCGATGATTACTTCGGTCTCTTGAAATTCTCTTAAATTTGCGGCTCCGACGTTGCCCATGCACGTGGTAATCGCGCCGACTAAATTCTGGCTACCGTCATCGACCTCGGCCGGCCCGAAAAGAATCTGTCGCAAAGGGCCGGTGGTTCCGACCCGAATCCGGGTGCCTCGCGGTAGGTTGGCGTGAGGGGTGGCCATTCCCCAGTGATAACCTTTTCCAGGGGCTTCCACCGCTTTAGCAAAAGCGCTTCCGATCATCACGGCGTCGGCGCCGCAAGCCAAGGCTTTGCAGACGTCCCCGCCTTTGCTCATGCCGCCATCCGTAATAATTGGAACATAACGACCGGTCTTTTTGAAATAGTAATCTCTGGCCGCCGCGCAATCGACGGTCGCGGTAACTTGAGGCACGCCTAGTCCCAAAACTCCTCGCGAGGTACAAGCTGCGCCCGGCCCGACCCCGACCAGCACTCCGGCTACTCCGCATTCCATAATTTCAAGCGTGACCTCAAAACCGACTGTGTTTCCGACAATAACCGGGCAACGCAGGTCTTTACACAGTTGAGCCAGATTCAGGGACCGATATTCCGTGGAGGTATGCCGGACGGTCGATACGGTGCTCTGAACCACGAAAATATCAGCGCCCGCTGCCTGAGCGATCTGGCCGTAACGCTCCGCCATCTGAGGTATCGAGCTGACGGCAGCTAAGACCCCGCCATCCTTGATCTGTTTAATTCGGCCGGCGATAAGGTCTTCCTGGACTGGTTCCTGGTAGATCTTCTGTAACAAGGCGGTCACATGGTCTTTCTCCGCCTCCAGAACCTTGAGGAGCACTTCTTCCGGATTCTTGTAACGGGTTTGTACGCCTTCCAGGTTGAGGACGGCTAACCCGCCTAACTTGCCCATCTCGATGGCAAAACGCACATCAACCACCCCGTCCATCGCACTCGCCAGAATCGGGATCCCTAAGTTTACCGGTGCGCCGGTCCGGGCTGGGATTCCGAACGTAATGTCAACCTCATTTGGGTTGATGGTCACTTGTCCCGGTACCAGCGCAATTTCATCGAAACCGTAGGTGACACGGGCTTTGCGATTGCGCCCGATGAACATTGCCATTTGATCAGAGTCCTCCAAAATTTCTTCTCTCATTCAGACAGCCACACCTCGGGCAACGAGGTACCGGCTCAGTCGTTTTATCTTCGAAAATAGAGGCACAAATCGTGCACCGGACCGCGTAACGCAAGGCCTGTTTTTTGCGTTTTTGACTCCGCCAGCCGTCGAGAAACCACAGACCGCCAATGACGATGACGGAAAGATAGAGATAGATGAAGATGAGGGTTGGAAGTTCAAGGCGAATCATAGAAACGATGGACCGGCTGTGCCGCTCAGGTCTCGGAAGACCCGGCAGGGCCGGCCCGATGCGCTGTACACTACGGCGGGGCAACCGTTCCCCAATCGAACGATACTGTATCCCAGGCTTCGTTTTCCGCGGGCTGGAATCGGAGGCGCCTGACGGTCTCTTCCGCTTGATGATCCAACTGATCGTTCCCGGAACTCTTCCATAAGAATAGGTACTGTACTTCACCTTCCTTGCTGATTCCCACGAAGAAACTGGTCGGCTCCGATACTCGTTGGCTTGCAGGCAAGTTCCCCGGAATTACCGGTCGTCTGTTCGCCAAAGCTGACCCGAACTCAAAATGACTGACAAAACGCACATTCGGCTCCACCGGTACCGGCCGGGCTTGTCTAAGAAAGAGATTGTCCGGAATAAAAAGGGAAGGAGTAGGAGCTTCTTGTACAGACGCGTTAACCTGATTTCCTTGAATAGCGGGGGTTTCATCCGTGAACGTCGGCCGGTACTCCGGCACGAGTTTCGTAACCAGGCTGTCGTCTACCTTAGGAGCGCTGATCGCAGCCGGATCATTTAGATCGACCCAATCCAGCAGCCGGCGATCTTGGGGATTTTGTGGATTCAGCACCGAGACCTGAGCAGTCGGCGGCGGGAGCGAGGTTGTTGACGGGTAAACCACGTGAAAGACGTAGAGAGCGACAAAGTGCAACCCGAGGGAAAACAGAATCAGCCACAGTAATCGGCCATTCCATCGCGGACGGTCCCAGTCGAAGATGGAGCTGTTCGGAAGATTAGCCGACGGCTTCACGGCGATTTTGGTGAAGTTGCCAGCATCACCGAGTATCCCCGGTCAAGACACAAATTCATCACTTGGACAACGGAGCCTTGAGGCGCATCCCGGTCGGCTCTGATGATCACTGACTTATCGGTGACCGGATCTTTTTCGAAGGCGCCGCGTAATTCCTCCAGGGTAACGGCTTGATCCCGGTAGTAGATCCTTGGGAAGGGACCTGCGGTTACGGTGACGATGACGGAGTTACCGACCGTCCCCAAAGTGAATTTCGAAAACGGCAGATTTACGCCAATGCCGGGATGGACCAGAAAGGTTGAGCTAACGACGAAAAGCAGGAGCAGCAAACAAACGATCTCTACCAGCGGGACAATAAATAGAAGATATGGATTGAGCCGGACTGCTCGTTCCAGCTTCATCTCTTTTCACTGGCTGCTTGAGACGACGGATCGAACTCAATGATGGACGACGGGGCTTCGGTGTCCGTGAGGACATTGACGATTTCAATGCCGGCTCTCTCCATTTCGTGCATGAGAGCATTCAGTCTCGATGAAAGGAAGCAGTAGGCCAGAATCGTTGGGATGGCGACGGCTAAACTAGCCGCCGTAGTGAGCAAGCTCTGATAAACCCCGCTGGATACGTCCGCCAGGGTTGCGTATCCGTTGCTCGCTGAAAGCTGTACAAACGCCTGGATTAGACCAGTGACGGTACCGAGAAGCCCGATCAGCGGGGAGACGTAGGCAATCCCAACCAAGAGTTCGAGATTTTTTTCCAAACGAGGCACTTCGATCTGAGCCGCTTCTTCTACGATCTCACGCAGCTCTGAACGGGAAAGGTGGGGACGAGATAACGCAGCGTGGATCACTCGCGTTACCGGAACGGAGGTGGTCTGGCATTCGATCCGGGCCTCGGTCAGATTGCGGTTCCGAATCAGGTTGGCCAGCCCCTGCAACAATTCCCCCAAATTGATATTGGCTCGGTGAAAATAAAGTAGCCGCTCGACGAAAACCGCCACCGTGACAGCGCTACACAGGAGGATAAGCCACATGAGTGGCCCACCCTTTTGCATGTAGTCAATCATCCCGGACATATATCGGAGGGTGGGGGGTAGCGCAAGGGCCGGCAGGGGGAGAGGTGATTGGTGATTAGTGAAAGGCGATTGGTGAAAGGTGAAAGGACAGCAGGTGTATTGAGCGGTTTGTGCGATCAACGTGGCCGAGCGGTCCAGGGTTTAAAACCGCTGGCAGAATCTCTAGTCCCTTCCGGATGTGTATTGGATTCCCACCGTAGACAGCAAAACCCAGCGCCGATCTTTCACCAATCACTGATTACTCCCGTGCCACCCCTAAAACCTCGCCATTCGGCTACGTTCTGCCAGCCACGGCCCTTTCCCGCGCCGGCGCGGGTCGGAGAAGATGGTTCTCTTGAATGAATCGGTTCAGAACGCTCTGAGTTACGGCGTCTAAGGCGGCGAAAACACTATGTCCCTTGGTCGCGACCGCCTCAAAACTTCGCGCCCGGCGGCGACGATTGTTCAGCAAGAACTCGAGGTATGAGACCGGAGCGATATCGGCTAGATCCCGTTTGTTGTACTGCAGCACATACGGGATCTCGTCTAAGGTAAGATGCTGTTTGCGAAGGTTTTCCTCTAGATTGCGAAAGCTTTCTACGTCCTCGTAAATCTTGTCCCAGGTTGAATCCGCGACAAATACGACGCCGTCAACGCTCCGTAACACCAACTGCCGAGTTGTGTTGTACACAACCTGCCCAGGGACAGTATAGAGCTGGAATTTAGTTTTGAAGCCCTGCAGAATCACTGCGTCGACCGGCAAGAAATCAAAAAATAGGGTACGATCGGCCGCCGTTGCTAATGAAACCAAGTCTCCCCGAAACGCTGCGGGCAACCTCGAATGGATATAGGCGATGGTCGTCGTCTTACCACCGAGGGCCGGCCCGTAGTAGACGATCTTGAACTGAATTTCCTTGCTCGCGTAATTGATGATGGGCATTCGCCTGGTTCCTTGCTTAATCCGACCTGCGATCAGTTGCTGATATGGCTAAGAACCAAACAGATCTTCTCTCGTACTCCCGGTTTGAAAGGACGTTTCTCGTGGCGCACAACAAATCCAGCTTCACCTCTAGTGAACACGCTCATTAGTTCTCGTTTCCAACCGAGGGTAATGGTTTCAATTTTGCCAAAACCCAAACCTTCGACCCGTTGGCCGATCTCGTGGGTCAGACTTGAAAGCAACTGCACCGACGGTTGCGTCAGCCCCAGTTTTTCCGGGTCACCCTCTACGCTGCCATCCGGGCCGAAAAAGAGCGCCGAATTCACGCCGGGGAATTCGCCGACTTTTTGGACGACCTTTTTCAAGTCCAATGGATCATCTGTTAGAAACACGGACTGCAGCGCTGAAAAATTGGGCTCCGGCTTTTGTTCAACTGCCGGTTTTTCCTCTGCAACTGGCTCCGGCTTTTCTTCCGGCACGGTCGACACTTCCGGTGCTCCAGCTTGTGGTGATTCGACGATAGTTGCCGGAGGCTCAATGAGTTCCAATTGCCGGCCGTCAGCTACCTTCTCTTCAACCTCCGCCTCCGGGGGAACCTGAGAAAAGCGCTCGGTGTCTTCCTGTGCGGGGCCCGTGAAAGGGGTAGGGATCACCGGCAAAACCTCTTCCGGTTCTTGGTCTGAACGGGGGCGTAACAGATCCTGCGGATAATCCTGCAGGATCTCCTTGATCGGGATCGGTACCTCCGTAGCGGCATCCGCCTGCGGAAAATGAGCTTTTGCCTCCTCGGGCAAGGACCTTAGCAAGGTTGAATAAGGAATCGTCACCCGGCCATGTGCCAATTGAGGGTTAATCAATTCGAATGGGAGCTCGACGGTCGCACCTGGTTTATTCGCTAGTGCTGCCGGATCAGAGGGCTGCAATTCTGCCGGGAGATTCTTGATAATTGGTCCGAGCGCGACTCGCACCGTTTTGGAAGCTTCCGCACCGTTTTGTGCGCCTCCCGTTGCCGCTTCGCTGGTTGGTTCCAGCTCCGCAGCCAGCTGTTTCTGGGCGGGCAATGGCGCCGGACGCGGCGGCGTCAAACGCCCTGGAAGCGTAGTTCCACTGTCTTCGCTTTTTCCCTGAGTCTGAACCGGTGGCGGCGTCGTGTCGCCAGATACCGGCTCCAGCTGGGTGGTTGTGGCGCCCGGTCTTCCAATTGAACCCAATGGAAGAGACCGTTCCCAAGCCGGCAGATTGAATTGGAGGGTTCGCTGATCCGACGGCGCTATCGGTACCGAGAAAATATCAGGACACGATGCAAAAAGAGCGGCGAACGTCACCGTTGCGGTCTGGTGTGCGTCATCGATCTGCAGCGTTTTGCGCGGGATTTGCACCCTGCGTTTCGGGTCGATATCAATATCTGATTTGGTTATTTCTGTCGGCAGTTGCTGCAGCAATGCTTGCAGTGGCACATCCACGGTTGCTCGCACCGGGCGGCGGAACCCTTCTTTGGGTGAACTAGCCGAATCCGCTGCTGATGCGGGCTTCAGCCGGTTTCCCGGGACCGTTTCCCGCAATCGCGGCGGCGGGACCCGGGAAGCGTGAACTTGCTGCGGTTCGGTGTCAGAATGCGTTTCTGGAACTTCATTCGAGTGCTGAAGCTCCAATTCGTCCTGCTCTGACTTTTCTGATTTGGATCTGAACCAAGAGAAAAAGGACATGATACAATCGGCTTCATGATAACATGCCTATCCGCGATGGCCTTATATTTTTATCTTGCTTTTCTCGGCATTTCTAACCGCGAGAAACACTCTTATGATCCCCACGTCTGCAGCGGATCGGGACAGTTGCCGCTACGGAACCTACATCAGCGGCGAGACATACAACTTCATAGCCGATATTAGGCCACCAACAAAGTACCAGCTCGGATCGTAGTAGAAACTCCGATTGGCGACGTGGTAACGCAGATGCACCGTTTTTCCGGGCTGGTTGGCGTCGTAGACAAAGAATAACAAATCGCCGTTGCTTTGGGGCACATATCGGTAGGCCACTAAGCAATGGTTAATCGGCCGAAATCGCGTGATATAAACGGCTTCGACGTTGCCGCTATCGAGGCGCTCGCGTAACCATTGTGCAAAGTGTTCTTGGCCGGAGCGAGGAGCCGGAAACACGATTCGCCAGTTGCCGACTCGCCAATATCCGGGCCACCAGATGCCCAAGTTCTTCTGTAACATCAAGGTGTGTGCGGCGGAGAACCGGTAGAGGTTAGGGTAGCCGGGGAACACGATTTTTTTGGCCGGCCCGGCGCTCCACGGCGCGTACTTATTGAGTTGGAGAACCCGTTGACGATACTGTTTCTCGCTTAACCTCGGAAGCTTCGGATCGAACTCCGCGAACCGGCGAAACTGCAAGACAGATCGAACCAAAACAAAGCAGTGTCGTGAGTAGTCCGGGATATTACCCGGGTTCCGGTGGCGGACGATGATATGGCCCGACTTATCCGGCTGATAGTCGTAGTAGAGGTTATTCGAGAAAGAGAACGTGTCTTGAGGAAAACGAAATAGGGCTTCCTTGGCGAACGTTGATGTACATGCCCCGATCCATAAAAGAACGATTAGAATTCGCACCTAAAACTGTTTTCGAAGATTGCTCGGAAGGATATTTAGCTCGGCCCTGTACTTAGCGACGGTCCGACGCGCTATTGGGATACCTCTTTCTGACAGGATTTCCACAATTTCTTTGTCGCTGAGCGGCATCCGGTTGTCTTCGTTACGAACGAGGTCAGCGATGGTCTCTTTAACACTGGTGTTGCTTAGGGCGACGCCATCACTGGTTTGATACCCGGGGGTAAAGAAAAACTTCATCTCAACGACTCCCTGCGGCGTCGCGATGTATTTACCCGAGATCGCCCGGCTCACGGTAGTTTCGTGTACCCCAACCGCGTCCGCGATTTGCACCATGGTCATCGGTTTGAGAAATGCGGTTCCAGAATCGAGGAACTCGCGCTGCCGTTTAACGATCTCTATCGCGATATTCAGGATCGTTTGTTGCCGTTGATGGATGCTTTTGATCAGAAACTTTCCGCTCCTGATCTTCTCCCGGATGTAGTCGCGCACTTCGGCGCCGTTTTGGCTCTGAGCCATCAAATCGCGATAGGTTTTGTTGATCCGGAGATGCGGGATCTGATCGCCGGTGAGCGACACCACGTATTCGTCGCCTACTTTTTCCACCAGAACATCCGGCAAGACGTAGCTATTCGGCTCCGGAGAGAAAATCTGGCCTGGTTTCGGGTCGAGCGTCGCGATGAAATTGGCTGCCTTTTGGACTTGGTCAACGGTCACTCCGAGGCGGCGCGCTACCTCCGGATAACGTTTACGGCCAAGATCGTCGAGGAATTGATCGACGATCTGATATTCGATGCTTTTCGCTTTTCCGAGGCGCCGCAGTTGAATCAACAGGCAATCCTTAAGATCGCGAGCGCCAACGCCCACCGGATGGAACGATTGTAGGAGGTCTAGAGCCTCTTGCAGATCTTCGATCGTGGTTCCCGACAGATTCGCGATTTCTTCGATCGGCACGGAGAGAAAACCAAGGTCATCAATGTTACCGATGAGCAGTTCCGCGGCCTTCCGGCCCTGAGCGTCGATGTCAGCGGTATTGACCTGTTCCAGCAGATGTTGCTGAAGCGTTTCTTGGTTGGCCAACGAATCCAGGAAGAACTGGCGACGTTCCTCGTCCTCCTGACTACGCGCGGAGTAAGAGACGTTCTGCGCCATGTAGTCACGCCATTCTTCATCCAGCTTGGCTAGCTTATCGAACTCCTCCTGGAAATCTGCCTCATCCGACGCGCGATCTTCAGCTTCGTGAGTGTTCCCCTCTTCTTCCAGGACCGGGTTGGTTTGCAATTCCTGTTGGACGATATTTCGCAGCTCTAGCGTCGGCGCCTGAAGAATTTGCAGACTTTGCTGGAGCTGCGGAGCAAGAACTTGCTGCAGTCCCATCCCTTGTATCTGTTGCATTCCTGGACCGGGCATAAAGTGAGGTGCCTGAATAGTATGAGAGTGGCACAGAAACTGCAAGGGGGCAGAATCCAGGAGTCGGGATCCTGAATCCAGGAGCCAGGATTCAGGAGGCGATGGGTTCGGCGCGCATTGAGCACGAGGCGATGCAGAAGGCGCTGTCAACGATGGGGGCGGGGCGTTCGCCAACGCTCAGAAAGGTAGGGCGAAAAACTCGGCGCGCCCATGGTGCATTTCTTCACGAGAATTGCACGCGCCGGTTTTGAGCCGCGACCCCAGACAGCCCGTAACCGAATCCTGCTCGTCCTTCCAAAAGGCGTGCCCCGGGGACGCATCTAAACGATTCGGCACTACCTTGGGCGTGCACAATTCAGGAGTCGCGGCTCAAAACCGGCGCGGGCAATTCTCGTGAAGAAATGCACCATGGGCGTGCCGAGTTTTTCGCCCTACCGTTCGGGACGTTGGCCAGCGCCTTCTTCATCCCATCCAGCGCGTGCCTAACCCCTGCCCCCCTGCCCCCTGGCTCCTGACTCCTGACTCCTGACTCCTGAACTCCTGAACTCCTGAACTCCTGAACTCCTGAACTCCTATTTCCCTTCATCCGCACTCCCCGGCTCGTCGACTCGATCGGTGGTATCGACAATATCCTCGGCCGGGCAACCCAACTTAATGAGGCCGTAGGTCAAAAGCGTTTTGCTATCGACCCAGATCCCGGGTTTGTCGGTATGCAGCACAACCGAAATGACTTCATGACCTCCGCGCAAAGCCGAGCTCACCAGTACCTGTTGTGCCGCCCGGGTATAACCGGTCTTCAACCCATTACAACCCGCAAAGTGCCGGAGTAACCGATTGTGATTCCTCAGCTCGTCGATCTGGCCGGTAGGGGTCTTCCAGGTGTAATAAATTGTCGAAACAATTTGGCGGAAAAGAGGTTGTTGCATCGCCGCTCGCGCGATCAACACGAGATCATGAGCGGTGGTGTAATGGTTCGGATCATGTAACCCATGCGGATTGACGAAGTGGCTATTGGTTGCGCCGAGCTCAGCGGCTCGCAAATCCATTTTTTCGGCAAACGCCGGAATGGAACCGGCATTATCTCTGGCCAACGCCATGGCCACATCGTTCGCGCTCTTGAGCAACATGCCGTAAAGCATTTGCCGCCGGGTGAATTGTTGGCCCGCCTTCAAATCCAGGCTGCTCGGTTCAACTTTAGTGTCTTCCGGCGCGACGGTTACCAGTTGATCGAGGTTTCCTGCCTCGATCACAATCAAGGCCGTTAAAATCTTGGTTGAGCTGGCTGGATATTGCTTGGCGTCGGCGTTCTTCGTGTAGAGAAACTCACCCGAATAAGAATCGACTAAGGCCGCGCTTTGGGCAGCCAGTGGCAGGTCTTGACCTTCCGAGAGTGGCGCTAACAGCACCAGCAAAGTGGCAACTATTATGCCGCTAATTGTCCGTCGACCATCATCCATAATACGTCGTTGCGGTTGTTAAGGACCTCTTCATAAATGCTCGGGTACCCGCCGCGGAAAGGGATATTGATGGCGTCCGCCAAATAACCCGGGGCGATGCGACCCAACGATTGTTCCAAACCGATGGCGCGCGCCGGTTTTACGGTGATCATCTCCAACCATTCCCGCGCGCTAAGGGAACTGTAATTTCGAGACGCCATCCGCATTTCGGAAAATAAATTCAAAGAATCGTTGCTGGCTAAGCTATCAGTTCCCAGGCAAATATTGAAGCTCCGATCTCGCAGCGCCTGCATCGGGAACGGTCGATGATGCAGAAACCGGTTGCTCTTCGGACAATGGACGATGGAAAGATCTCGCCATTCGCCTCGTTCCAGAACCTCTAGGTCAGCTTCATCCAATTCGTTCATATGGACGAGCAAAGCATCCGTTGGCAACAGACCCGAAAGCGCCAATGCTCGGAAAGGAGAGAGTTGTCCACAATCCGTCATTGGTCTCCCCATCTTGCCCAGGAAATCAAAAAGCTCACCTTTTCCGGCTGCGAACATTTCGTATTCCGAGACCGATTCCGAGACGTGCGTCGTAATCGGCATTTTGAAAGTTTGTGCTGCTGCTAACGCCGCGGAATAGAGGCCTGCGGAAGCGGTGTATGGCGCGTGTGGGCTCAGTCCAAAGCCGCCCAACCAGTTTTTCGGCTCAAAGAATGACCAGGAACCAAATGCACTGTCGTCCAGCCATGGGCGTGGCCTTATGTCAATCAGCTCCAGAAAGAACCAGGTCCGGATGCGAGGCGGAGGCAGATACGGCAAGATCTGAGGGGTCGCGACGATATTAAAGACTGAGGTGACCCCGGACCGCCGCAGTTCGGCAAATCCGAGTTCCATTGCGAAGAGGTAGTCAGCATCGCTGAGTGATCGCTTCAGCGCGTTAATCCGGCTGATCCATTGGGGAAAGTTGCGCGATGGCAAGATGGTACCGCGAAGAGAGCTGTAATCGAGATGGCAATGGGCGTTGATAAGCCCCGGCAACACGATGCATTCGCCCAGATCAACAACGTCACCAGGATGCCGGCTTAGCACTTGTGGAGCTGGGCCCACGTCGACAAAGCGGTTCCCTTCTACCACAAAAGCAGCGTTCTCAAGCGGCTTGCCATCCATGGTCACGAGCCAACGACATCGGTATCGCATCATGTAGACTGAACTTTGACGATTTTTCGCGCCTCAGCCACAAAGAGATTACAGGCTTCGACGCAGAAAAACGGGATGGTAGCCGCTCGTTCGTCCTTGGCCAACGTCTCGCGCTTCGCTGCGAGCTGATCTGCTTTCGGGTCGAATTTTGAGCTGGGCAGGTATTTCTGCAGAGTTTTTCCGTCAACGCTCCAGAGGATCGTGCGGAGACAACCCGAACTGGATTGGCAAAACCGGCCCGCTAGTTCTTCAGCCTGAAAACCGGTCAGCTTTTTGGTGACGCGGTACATACCGGTTTGACGGGCCAATGTTTGTCTGAGATCGATCGGTTCTACTTTCCCGCGATTAAATGCGAGCCAGGTGGAGAAGGCGCCCGGATAGAAATAGTCGAGGGCTTGCCGAACCTCGGCAATCGAAGTGAGACGCAATTCCCAACCCGTGCTGAGATTCGGAGCGCCTTTAAGCGGTCGGTATCTGCCCTCGTTGTCGTACCTGACTATTTCGAGAGCGTCTGTCGCCTTACTTTTGACCGCTAGCTTTCGGTCTGGCTGATCGTCATCTCGCCAATGGCGAACCGTGTACGCCGCTGGTTCCAGCTGACGAACGATCAATTCGCCAAGATTGATCGGACCCGCGTCCAGGCTTTCCTGAAGCAGCTGCTCAATCATGATTTTGATCGAAGCGGTCGACGGTATCCAAGATGATGTCTGCCATCATGGGGTCTGTGCCGATCGCGCTCGCGTAGTAAAGTTTTCGGCCGTGGAGCTCGTACGGGCTATGTCGAAAGACTTCTTCTTGGCTGGCCGCGGCCGAAGGTTCGCTCTGAATTCCCAGCAATACGGGTATGTCCTGATAGCTGTGCAAGCCGTCTGCGATAAAAAACGGGACGACGATCACGTGTGGTTGCGTGGTCAAGGTTGCCCAGGTGGAAATCTCTGGATCTTCCTCCATAAAAGCGGCGACTACCTCCGGATAAATCTTCCGGTCTCGGATCACTGCCACCTGTCGTTTAGCGGTCACTGCCGAATTTTCATTGAGCCCGGTGCCGTGAGCGACGATCACTAAACTGGTATTGTGACGCGGGGCGTAACCCGCGACTTGGGCTGCCCGATTCAATAACAGTTCGGTCATCCGTGGGTCGTTACCCACCGGGTCGCAGTATTTGATGGTTCGGCCGGCTTTGGACGTGATCGCCCCATCGAGCTCCAGCTCCCGAGGAATCACTTTTTCCGTGAAATAACCTTCACTGATAAAGTTTGGAACAATGTACAGTTCTTGGGCTTCCACCATTCTCAGTATTTCGCGCAAGCTCGGTTCCTCTTTCCAGAAGGCGCAATGAACCTCCGCGAATATCCGACGTGATCTGATCTCGTTTGCGTGAACAAAGGTAGGTACGCTGGAGTCCGGGTTCACCGTCGAGCCATGCCCAACCAATACCAACGCACTGTTATCCTTAACGAGACGAGACACGCTTTAACCCTGTGTCGGGGTTGGTCCGGGCTCAACCTGTTTTTGGGCGCGGGCTCCGAAGGTTGGTAGGGCGAGGCTCCCGAATAACCCATTACTGCCCCGAAGTCCTGGATGCTCAATGTCGCAGGGCGGATTTCGCCGACAGGTGCGCCGAGCCGTTCACCCAGGATGCGCCACCTCGTTGCGGCTCAGCGGCCACGGCTCGGCAGCGCAACGGCCTCGCATACGGTGATCCGTTCTACCGTGATTAGCGCTGCGAAAGCGATGGGTTGTACCGGAGCCTCGCCCTACCAACGTTTTTTCCCTACCGGTATCAGAACAAACCCGTGACTGACGGATCCGGGAGGCCCCACGCTTGCCAATGCGCCAAATATTCAGCCTTAGGGAGGCAGATGTAATGCGGTTGATCGGCGGCTCGTAACCATTTCACCAGCGTCACCAGATCGGGTTCGGCCATGGTGGTACACCCTGCAGAAGGTCGGGTCGGTCCGCGGCGAATGTGGAAAAAGATCGCGCTGCCGTACCCAGGGACTGGCGGATCAGAGTTATGCCGGATTTCAATCAACCATCGGTAGGCGAAATCACCGAGTCTCATCTTGGCCTTGTTGTACCAAGGCGGTGGGTCTCTAGGGTCGATAACGACGTGTTGGTTGTAGTCGGGATTATTGAGATCATCGACCCAGGCGTCGGCAGCCGTGACGGTGTGAAACGGATAATCCGCGCCGGGCGGCAAGTTTTGATCGTAGGTATAAATGGTCCCGATCTTGAACACACCGGCCGGAGCGCGATTGTCGCGTTCGACTTTCTCAGGACCGCCGCCCAAACCGACGATCTCGCCTCGCCCCCACGCTAAGCCGTTCTTGCCGAACAGAACTTTGATCGGCGGCGTGGCCTTGGTCCAGGAATCGCCATTCTTCTGGAGTAGCGCCATTTCTCCGGTCATCGAGTTCCAGCCCGGAGCAATGCCGATTATCAGCTGCCGAACTGAGCTCTCCAGCCGATTCGCCGCTAATACCGGATGCAGCCACCACGAAAAGAGTAGAATCAGACCCAACCGTTTCACGCGCCCGAGACAATTAGTGGGTATTCGCCTTCAGAGCAAGCCAGACGCTCAACGGTCGAACCAGCAGTCACCTGGGTCCTATACGTCTTATAGCTCCCATTCGTCGCAGGCCCCTGATTTCACTTGAGCCCGCAAACCATCTTGATATACCGCTTGCCCTCCTCCGAGAGAACATACCCCGACCCCCGTTCTTGGATGTATCGCTTGGTCAAAAAGCGCTGAGGGAATGGCGAAGAATGTACCCAGGTGATAGTCGGTTCCGTTGGGTGCTCCGTAGAACCGGTCACTTTGAGTGGCAGCCCAGTGCGATCGAAGGTGATCTCGCAACTGGGAGCGTCCGCGTCTCCGGCCAACAGCCAAGAATAGCGATCCGTGAGATCCATTCGTGGCGATTGCGGGACCAGCACCCGGTACCAAGCCTCTCCGCCCTGAACAAAAGCGGCGACCGTGAGCTCCGGATTTTTTTGGAGCTCGAGATAGAACCGGCCGATATCGATTCCCGCCAGGTTGATCCCATTATAGATGCCATGCCTGTCGATGTCCGCCGAACGGTTTTGCTGGAACCAATCGGCAAAGTGAGAGTTCAAAAGGAGGTTTAGCTCGAGATGGACGTGGGACCGTTCCCTATCGATTCCTTCTCCCGTATGGCCCATGATCGCGATCGGCGACCCTTGATTGACGGCATCGCCGATGTTCGCGGTGATCGTCTGTAGATGGGCGTAAAGGCTGTAATAAGGGAAGCCATCCAGATGATGTTCGATGACCACATAACGCCCGTAGTTTGAGTTTCCCGCGACCGGATTCGTGTAAACGACGGTTCCTGCGGCGATCGCGTGAATGACGTCTTCCGGTTCGCCGGCTGGGTTTCGGTGGAGCGGCCGGATGTCGATTCCTTCGTGAAACCGGGTATAAATCACCTGGGAACCGATGCGTCTCGGGTCTCTTACGAACCCATATTGGCCTCCCTCCCACGGCTGGCTGACTTCGCCCTCGAAATCGCGCTGCACGTATTGATAAAACTCGGCGAAATTACCGGTGAGAAGGCCATCGTTCTCCGTGGGCAATATCAGTTTTGGAGCCTCGGCGTTTGCCATGGTTGCCGCCAAAAAGACAAGTCCGCTTAGCAATGCGGGACACCCTATTCCGCGATCAGGTCTGACCATAGCACGGTTGATAAAGGAGCGGATAGAATTTGCAACCAAGAAGCCGTTTGGCTAAACGGTGCAGATGCATTTGCGCCCTAGGACGTTTAGCCTTCTCCTCCTACTCGCCTTCACTGCCTGTTCTTCGCAGAAGCTCTACCGTTGGGTTCCCTTTGCGGGTCCGAAACCCGAGCGCGCGGGTGTGGTGCCGAATGCCGCTAAGAACGAGAAAACCAATCCGTTCGGGCCGATAACCGGCATTCTGGCCTATGGGTTAGAGATGCGGGTCACGTTGGCGCCCGATTTGATTAAACTTCCGGATACGAGGTCAATCGATGCAAAGATTGTCCTTATTAACCGCTCGAAAAAAGCGGTGACCCTATCGTTCAACGACAGTCGTGAATATGACTTTCTTCTCCACGATGCTTCCGGCAAGAAACTGGTTCAATGGTCGGACGACCAGCCGGTGAACCAAAATCCTGGGTATGTGATCATCAACCCGACCGAACGCTCAGAATTCGCCGGAACTATCTCCACTCGCGACATGGTCCCCGGAAGGCCCTACATCCTAGACGCGTCGATCGTCGGGTATCCTAAGCTGACTACGACCCTTAATCTGACGCCTCAGAAGTAGGGGAGAGCTTGGTAGGGCGAGGCTCCCGCGCAACCGGACGCGTTATCTGCGTCTTGGAATGGTTTAGTGCGACGTGAGTCACTACGCTGACAATTGCGCCGAGCCGCCCACCTAGGATTGGCCATCACGAAGGGCGAGATTGTTCGGCACGCTCTAGCCGGTCGTGTCGCCCTTGGCGATGGTGCATCCTGGTTGAACGGCTCGGCGCGTTTTTCTGCCTCTTATCCCAAATGTAACCGATCGCCCTTACACCTTGGTGACGCACCATATCCCACGGGAGCCTCGCCCTACCGCTTCCAGAGGCTCGCCTGCGCGACACTCCACTGAAACTTCCGGGCATGCTCGCGAATCAGGAACGGCAGATCCCTGGCTTCAACCAGGGAGAACGCCGGTTCCAGCTCTTTCTGAATCCGGCTCAACGTGGTTGCTTTTGGATCAGTGAGCCAGTTTTCGCGCGGCGCAAACTCTTCGAGCCAGGTGTAAGGGGACGCGAGAATGAGATGTCCATTTGACCTCACCAATCGCTTCATTTCCGCCAACAACGTTACCGGCTCGGAGGCCCGATCCAACAGGTTCGCGGCCAGGACAAGATCAAATGTCCCAACCTCTTCCGGGACGCTGAGAGCGTCGCCGACCAGAAATCGACATTTACCTCGGTCGATCTCAGGATCCAATTGGCGGGTGGCAATGGTGCATCGGGAACCCTCCTCAACGATCTTGATTTCCACTTCGCCGGTCTTCTGGACGGCCTGTGCCGCGGCGACAAACTGGCTGGAAAGATCGATCCCGACTGCTTCGTCCGCCCAGCGGGCGAGCTCAAAGGTCGATCGACCGACAGCACATCCAAGGTCCAGAGCCCGTGAGATCCGGCCAATCCCAGGTAAAAACTCCGTTACACATCGACTCGGATAGAACAAAGCCTCTGTCGGCCCGAACGTATAAGGAAGCTGATCCTCCGCTGTCCCATAATGAAACAGCAGATATTGGTTCAGAAGAAGATCTGTCTCGTAAATGTTCACAGAGAGTGGCAGTTGAGGTTTAGTAGCCGAGCGTTTGCCCGCTGGCCGATAAAGAAACGACAATGGAGACCTATAAGTCCTATCGGTCTTATAGGCCCCATCCAAACTTCGACCGACCCCTAGCTCAGGAGCCCGGCCATATAAGCGGCCGGAACAAAGTCTTCGATTAGAATCTCAGTCTTTCCGTTCCGGTACATCCGAACTTGAGTGACGTTGACTTCCGGCGTTTTATGCGGCGCAAACAGGATATCGTCATGCGTCGCATTTTTTTGATTGGCGAATTTGTCCGGCGTTAAATGTCCGCCCAAATGATCGCTGCGACCTGTCGCGACGTGCAGAGTTCCCAAAATCTTCTCATCTTGGATGTCGCGTCCGGAGGTCGGCAGAAGCTGGGTTCCAAACCCGAGCTCCCCCAACTCACCCGTTACCGGGTCGGTGCTTAATTTCCGGTTGTGCTCTTCGATGGTTTCAGCATTTCCCCGGATCAACTTAGCGTCGACGATGCGCCCGTTTTCGACCGTCATCAGGCCGAGCGTCCCGTCTTCATATTTGAGCGGGAACTTTCCGGAGGCATCCTTGGGAACGAAGTAGATCTCTCCAGCTGGCAAGTTAGCGATATCTGGACCTCCTCGACAAAGTCCATGGCTTTTCTGTGCCTCTTGCCGGCCTAAATCGAGATGGAGAGTAGACTTCGATTCTCCGAACGCAAAATCGATCTCGACCCAGTCCGCTTTGGTCATCCCCAGCCGCAGCTTTTCAGCGTTGTGACTCACTTGGTCGTAGTCGACCGCCAAGCCGGTATCCAGGATGATTTGATTGAGCCCGTGCAGCGTCGCACCTCGAAAGCCATACTGCTTTGTGAACGCCGTTAATGGCGCAGTCGCCGAATAAGTCGAGATGCACAAGATCAGGTTGTAGTTGGGATAGATATCTTTTTCCAAGCTGACTGCCTTGCCCTCGGTCGTTACCGCGAGATCAGGAAGATCAAGATTACTGCCGCCGGTGATCTTATAGGCGAATAGATCGCCGCCAGTTAACCCAAGCTCTTTAAGGACGCTGTTCTTTAGTCCTTGATAAAAGACTTCATAGGCATGCCTTTGTATCGTCAAATCGGGATTTTTTAAAAAGGCGAAGTCTTTTACCTGATAGGGGTCATCGAGGTCGATCAAGATAGCCACTTTCTCGCCGGCTTTCGGATAAAATACCGTCCGGAGGAGACGTGCCAGGCTGAACGGAGGGAATGTATCCGGGACCGTGAGAGATGATGCTGTTAACGTGGACATAGTGAGACGTTTCCGTTTCTGATTTATTTACACACGACGCAAACCTTTCCTAGCGCAAGATCATTCTAGGTGCCCGGCATCAAACGTCACCGAGCCCAGGCTCGCGCGTGTTCCGCCCAGGCTAGGGGGCCGTACTGTCAGCCTTATGTCAGGAGACTTGCGGTTTGGCGCCCAGAAAATCGTCCTCGTCGTCGTCGTCCGCGTCCTCGAAAAAAACTGCGATGCCGCCGCTGAGAGTGCCGCGGACTATGTGCTGCGCCGTGTTAAACAACCCAAGTACGAAACGCCCGGCACCCGTCCAAACCTGGGAGGGCGGCCGCTTTGTAGCGGTGGCAGCTCTATGGGATTGGCAGCCGCCGAAAGCCTTCGGGGCAGGCAGGCGGCTCCCGAGCATAGCCCAGGACTCAGCAGTTCTATCGGACGCGCCGCGAGTCAACTGCCCTGTTAACAAAAACGCTCGGCATATCAGGGCGCTGGGTCGTTCGCGGGAGCCGCCTGCCTGCCCCGAAGGCTTTCGGCGGCTGCCAATCCCATAGAGCTGCCACGCTACAAAGCGGCTCCCCTCCCAGGTTTGGCCGCATTCCGGTAGTTTTGGGGCTGGCTACCTTCAGCAGTCCCTTCGCGATAACAAACCGGTCCTGCTCCTGTCCCCAAAATCGACGCCACCCCACCCCAAAACTCCGAGGACGAGGACGATTACGATCCCTTCGACGCCTGAGGCTTCTGCGTGACCGTGGGTTGTGCGCGAGCCTCCTTGCGGATCTCCTCTAGGAAGAGGCTGGGAAGCATCGCCAAGGGTTCTTGCCAGAAGGCCGCGATCTGTAGACGAGGGAAGTCGTCAAGATCGAGTGCCCGAAGATCCGGTCCGAACTCAAGACCCGGGGCCCGGACCGATAGACCCACGCCATAACCGGCGCGGGCATAGGTTTGGACCATTTCCAACGTCGAAAGCTCGATATTGATTTCCCATCCCGGTCCCCGTTGCCGCAGACCATCCTGAAACGTCCGATAGAGCGCGGAGTTTGCTGGAACCGAGATCAGCGGGAGGGACCGCTGATCGAGAATTTCTTTCGCTTTTTTCTGTCTAGCGTTGCCGGCGACCAGAAGAACCAGAGGGAGCTGGGCGAGCACCTCCGTTTCAATTCCGCTGGGCGGTTTGGTATAGAGTTCGGTTACGGCCAGATGAACCTTTTGCGCCAATAAGTAGTCTTCCGCCATTGACTGGTCGGCTTCGTGCAAGGTCAATCTAAGCTCAGGCACATGTTGTTTGACCCGGTCCAGTAACCGCGGCCCATATTCTCTTAAGAGCGCCGTGGAAGCCGCCAGCCGGAGTTCTTTGTTTTGATGGCCGCGAAGTTCGCCGGAAACTAGTTCGAGGTTTTCAAAAAACGGCTGTATGAAGCGAAAGAGACGTTCGCCGCTGGGAGTTAGAGAGAACGGCCGGCGATGGAATAATTTTTGGCCGAGATACTCTTCGAGCTGAAGAATCTGACCGCTCACTGCCGGCTGCTGGATGCCGTAAGGCATATGTCGAACTGCCGAGCTGATTCCGCCGTGCTTGGCGACATAGAAGAAGAGCTCTAAGTGGTGAACATTCACGTGCGAATTATTGGGTGCTCGTTTCCGGTTCCTTCTTTCTGGCCACTGATAGCGCTTCGCGCGAGCAAAATCTGATCGTGGAGCGGGCCCGCCTGCCGTCGCCGCAGACCCCGGCGCGGCGCAAGGAACGATGGCGGACGGGGTATCGCAAGCCCACATCGGAGGGGAGCCGCTTTACATAGCCGCAACGCCTTTCGCGTGACCTGGACCAGCGCTTGAAAGGCAAAGAGATTTGCCAACACGCGGCTCCCGCAAATTTGGCATTACCCCCGGTTTCTCCATCCCCACCGCGTTGGTACGTCGTCGGTTCCAGGGCGTCGCGTCTATCCGAGCGTAATGCCGAACCGGAATATTTCAGGGATCGACACGCGATAGAACTGCCACACCGAATGCAACGCCCCTCCGACTCGGCGTCGCGACAACCGATCGGTAACGAAAACGGCGCAGCGATCCCTTCCCGTTGCGGTGGATACGGCGAGAGACGCATCCGCCCCTGATAGACTTGGTCCTGATAAGCGGTTATATAACTGTTTTAGCCTTCGTAACGACATGTCTTCTCAGTTTGGTGTTCTATTTCGGGTGATGACCTGGGGCGAGTCTCATGGCGGCGGCGTCGGTGTCGTGATTGACGGCTGCCCTCCGAGAATCGCGATATCTGAGCAGGAGATTCAAGTCGAACTGGATCGGCGCCGGCCCGGTCAAAGCGAGATTGTGACCCAAAGAAAGGAAACGGACCGGTGTGAGATCTTGTCCGGTGTCTTCGAAGGACAAACCTTAGGCACTCCCATCTCAATCATGGTCCGGAATCAAGATGCCCGGCCGGAAGCGTATCGAGAGATGGAAACCGCCTACCGGCCTTCACACGCCGACTACACTTATCAGGCTAAATTTGGGATTCGGAACTGGCAAGGCGGCGGCCGAGCGTCGGCTCGCGAAACGATCGGTCGAGTCGCTGCGGCGGCCGTGGCGCACAAGGTGTTAGTGCAAGCTCTCCCGGGAATCGAGGTGGTCGCCTACGTTCGCCAACTCCACACCATCGAAGCAAAGATCGATTCGCATACGGTTACGGCCCAAGAAGTCGAAAGCAACATCGTCCGATGTCCGCAGTCAGAGACCGCCGCGAAGATGATTGAGCTCATACAAACGATGCGCAAAGAAGGGAACTCGGTTGGAGGCGTCATCGAGTGTGTCATCCGCGGTGTTCCGCCGGGCCTTGGTGAACCCGTCTTTGACAAGCTGGAAGCGGATCTGGGAAAAGCAATGTTGAGCTTGCCGGCCGCCAAGGGAATCGAGTTTGGATCAGGGTTCGCCGGAACTCGAATGACTGGCGCCGAACACAATGACCCATTTGAAATGGAAGAGGGGCGAGTCAGGACAAAATCAAACTTTTCCGGTGGAATCCAAGGTGGGATTAGCAACGGTGAAGACATCATTTTCCGGGTCGCATTCAAACCGACTGCCACCATCTTGCGCCCTCAGAGCACGGTTAACGTTGCCGGCGAAGCTGTTGAAATAGCGGCTCGCGGTCGTCATGATCCGTGCGTACTTCCTCGAGCGGTTCCGATTGTGGAAGCGATGGCCACGCTAGTGATTTGTGATCATTGGCTCCGCCATAAGGCGCAAAACACGTTTTAACCAATCATGGCTGAGAGTTCGGTCCAGGCGTCTCAGCAGTGGCAAGCAGGGTTGCTGATTATTCTTGCCGCCTGCGTCCTCTACGCCACGATTCGAGGCTGTTTTCATGGACTCCTTCTCCAATTGCTGATTCCGTTCGCGATCGCCGCATCGATATTGGTAGTCTATTTCTTTGCTGATCCGTTTCTCAAGCCGCTCGGGATGAACTCGTCAACCATCTCCCCCGGTGGGCTCCTGGCGGCGCGCGGGCTGTTAGGCTTGCTCTGTTACTATTTGCTAATGCTGGCGGGCGGTTTCCTTTTTCGAAGGACTCGGGATTACGATTTGCTTGTATCTCGCTGGATCGCGGCCGCCGGCGGAGCGCTACTGGGATTCTTTTACGGCCTTTTGATGGTTTGGGTGCTGATTGTCCTGCTCCGCGTCGGCGGCCGGGTCGCCGAAGATCAAATAAGTCTGCAAGCGGCCCGCCGAGTAGCGCCGGCGCCGGCTGTTGCCACGATCGCAAAAGCGAAAGCGTCGCTAGATCTCGGCTGGCTGGGGGCGTTCACCCGTTTGGTTGATCCTATGCCGGCCTCACTCTACGAAACGATCGATCGTTGGAGCTCAATTCTATCCAGACCCGATGCCGTCAGACAATTGCTGGCGGACCCAGTCTTTCGGCCGCTCAGTGACAACCCTGCGTTTCAAGCGCTGGCTAACGATCCGGAGCTAGGTAGTTCGATTCAAAAGGGCGACCTGCTTGCCGTGGTGACTAACCCAAAGTTCGCGCAATTTTTTGCCGATAGCGGGGTGAGCCAAGTCTTGTTTGGCACCCAATCCGACGCCCGCTATGCCGGCAAGACGCGGTAGGGGACGAGCGCATGCTCGTCCAGGGAGGAGTCAGGAGCCAGGAGGTCGAGGTTGGGTGCGCGCCGAGCATGAGACGACGGCAGAGGGCGCTGACAACGATGGGGGCGGGGAGTTCGCCACCGCCCATAAAGGTGCGGCGAAAAACTCGGCGCGCCCGTGCTGCATTTCTTCACGAGAATTGCACGCACCGGCTTTGAGCCGCGATCCCTGAATTGTGTACGCCCAAGGTAGCGCCGAACCGTTTCGGTGCGTCCCCGGGGCATGCCTTTTGGGAAGACCAGCACGATTTGGTTACGGGCTATCAGGGGTGTGGCTCAAAACCGGCGCGGGCAATTCACGCGGAGAAACCTGCTTAAGACGCGCCGAGTTTTTCGCCCTACCGTTCGGGGTCTTGGCTAGCGCGTCCGTCGCCCCTCCAGCGTCGGACCCGACCCCCAACCCCCGACCTCCTGACTCCTGGATCCTGACTCCTCTCGGGAAGAGCGTGCGCTCGTCCCCTAAAAACCCTCAGATATCCCCCCTGCCTTTCCAAGCGGCTTGATTAGGTCCATTTTTCAACCTATTTGCTGCGATCGCCGGTGTTAAGCGGATCGCCCGGCGTTTTTCCGATATGAAGAGTGATTACATCGCGACGATTGGACTTGAAGTGCATGTCCAGCTGAAGACCAAAAGCAAAATGTTCTGCGGATGCGCGGTCGAGTATGGGGCTGAACCCAATACGAATGTCTGCCCGGTCTGTCTCGGGTTGCCCGGCGCTTTGCCTGTCATGAATCTGGAGGCCCTCAAAATGACGGCGCTAACCGGGCTGATCTTCCAATCCGATATCGCGCCGGTCTGCAAATTCGATCGGAAGAACTACTATTATCCGGACATGCCAAAGAACTACCAAATCTCGCAGTACGACATGCCGATCTGCGAGCATGGTGAAGTACCGCTCTACGAGCTCGCCTATCCCAAGGATGCCCAAAAGGCGATCAAAAATCCGGACAAACGGGTCCGGCTTACCCGCATCCACTTGGAAGAGGACGTGGCCAAAAGTTTCCATTTCGAGACGACCAGCGGCATCGATTTTAACCGTGCGGGCACGCCATTGATGGAGATCGTTTCTCAGCCCGATATCGGCTCGCCTGAAGAGGCTTTCGCCTATCTCACCTCTCTCAAACAAGCCTTGATCTATGGCGGAGTCAGCGATGCGGACATGGAGAAAGGCCAGCTGCGTTGTGATTGTAACGTTTCAGTGCGGCCCACTCATCAGACCGAATATGGGGCAAAGATTGAGCTGAAGAATTTGAACTCGATCAGCGGAGTTCGACGCGCGCTCGCCTTCGAGATTGATCGGCAGATTTCCGTCTTAGATCGTGGGGAGAAGCTGTCGCAAGAAACTCGCCGATGGGATGATGACCAAGGAGAGACTTTCCTGATGCGGACCAAAGAATCCGCCCATGACTATCGATATTTCCCGGATCCCGATTTGCTTCCTGTCAAAACCGAGGTCTTCATGCCAGAGGTACAAACTCGGCTACCGGAATTGCCTTGGGAGAAACGCGAACGTTTTGTTCGTGAATATGGGATTAGCGGTTATGACGCGGGTGTTCTAGCGGATGACCTGGATCTCTCTCGCTTTTTTGAGGCAGCGGCCAAAGGCGCCAAGAGACCAAAAGCAGTGGCGAACTACGTCCTGAACGATTTACTGAGCGCGCTTTCAGCAGCCGGTAAATCCGTGGCGGAATGCCCTATTCGACCGGAGCACTTCGCCGAACTGACCGGCTTGATCGAGGACGGGAAGATCAACAGCAAACAAGGGAAGGAAGTGTTCGCGGAAATGTTTGTTTCTGGAGAAGCGCCAGAAAAGATTGTTGAGGCCAAAGGCCTCAAACAAGAAAGCAATGTCGACGCCATCAAACAGCTGTGCCAGGAAGTGATCGATGCGAATCCGAAATCAGTCGAAGATTATCGGGCCGGCAAAGGCGCCGCTATCAATTTTCTAAAAGGCCAAGTGATGAAGGCGTCAAAAGGGAAAGCGAACCCGAACCTGGTCGGGGAAATGCTGGAAAAGCTGCTGAGCTAGGGTCGAGCGCTGAAGAAGGAGTCAGGAGCCAGAATCCAGGAGCCAGTAGGTCTTGGATTGGGCGCGTTTGGTAGCGGTACAAGCGCGCGATCGTTCGGAGAAGGAGCTAGGAGGCAAGGGGTCGGACAGACGCTGTGAAATGGCAGAACAGAATAGCCCAGGGCTTAGCCCTGGGTAGCGCCGGGCGAAGAAGACCCGCCCTGATAGGGCGACCGATTGATGTCCGTTCCTCCAGGGCTAAGAGCCTGAGCTATTCTGTTGCGCCATGTGATAGCGTTCTACCGACCGCTGGCCTCCTAGCTCCTTCTCTCAACGAGCGCTTGTTTCCTGCTCCAGGCGTGCCCAACCCCTGACCTCCTGACTCCTTCTTACATCACGGTGTGGGCATTCCGGGATAGGCTGTCTTCGGTTTCGGCGTGGCCCAATATTGAACAGTAGGCGTGGGGGAAGGCTTGCTAGCTTCTTCATTGGCCTTTTTCAAGTTGTCGATGAATCGGCCAAGGAATGATTTGGGTTTCGGGGTCGGCGTAGGCGTGAGCGTGGGCTTTGGAGTCGCAGAATGTTTTGCCACGACATGCCGCTGAACAGTCGGGGATGCTTCAGGAGACGCCGTCGGCGAAGGCGGAACCATTGATGAGTTTTCCTCTGGCGGCGTCGGAGACGCGACTGGTACCGGTGCTTCCTCCGGCGTAGGAGAAGCTGCCGGGATCGGTGTCGGGGTTGGCGTTGGCGGAGATTCGAGTGAGAGGCTTGGTTTGGGCAAGATGGTCGGGGACGGTTGCGGCTTGGTTTTGGCCACCGTTAAGGGTTCTTCTGTCGGCTCCGGTGTTGGCGTTGGAACCAGCACCGCCGGCAAACGCGGCGTCGGATTTACGACTATCGCCGGCGGTGAGGCCGTCGGAATTGGCGTCCCGTTGGGTTCGGGCGAGATAACCATTTTCACCGCGCTTGGCTCCGGCGTTGGACTAGGCATGGAGATTGTGACCGCGGGATTCAATCCAGGGGTGGGGCTAGGGGCCGGAGTCGCCGACTCGCGGTTGTCGTTGGTCTGCGACTTGGCGATGCGTTCTACCGGCGCGCCGGACCGTTTTCTTACCCAATCATCGATGTCCGGAAGCAAGCGTTCCCGAAGTTTTGCCCTAGCTTGCGAAAGATCAGCCGCCATCTTGGTTCTGGTGAGTCCATCGCCGGAAGCCCGATTCTTACTGGTCTCAACGATCTCTTCGGCTGACTGACGATCGTACATTCCTTCTACTATTGCCGGCACCAGCAGGGTCCAGATCGTTTGGGGACGATCCTTTTCCAAACGATCGAGTCGTGCCTTAACAAAACTCCAGGCAAGGTCAGCATGCTCGCCCGCCACCGCGATTTCCGCGAAGGCGTTGGCTGATTCGGCAGGCGAGAGTTCGTCACCGGCGGCAAGTTCCAATGTTTTCTCGGCCAGACTCGGGTCAAGGGCGGACTCCATTGCATGGTAAAAGTCATCCTTCGCTTCCAGTAGGGTCGCGTCGCGCGCAAGCTGATGAAGCTGAGCGTATACGGTCTCCGAACTATAACGGCCAACCACCCGAGTCACGGCTCCGCGTAGGTCTGGAGTGAGGCTATTCGGATCCTTGAGCAATCGTTGGAAACGCTCGAACGCTTGGTTGATCACCGAGCGATCGCCGAACCCACCTAGCGTTTCAATCAATTCGCTACGAAAAAGCTTGGTCGCCAGCTCTTCGTCATTGTTGGGATACCAGCCGATGCGCTCCAACAACGGATTTAGCAGTGAACAAACATAAGCTTGAAAAGAGGCTCGCCCCGGCTGGCCTTGTTCCAAACGATCAATCGCGATCAGGCTTTGGAGAATATTATGCCAGACGCTATAACTGGTTTCGTTCCCCAACGTTTCTAGCAGGGTCAAATACGTTGTGACCGGGGAGCGATTGGAAACCACCATCGCCCAGGCATCCGAGACTAGGTCCACGCGTTCTTCTTCGCTCAATCGATCCCAGTCCCGGATCAGTCTCGCGAAGAGATCCGGATCGTACCAGACCCGATAGAAGCCGAGATCGTTCGCGTTTACGTTGAGCGCACCCATGCAATCCGGGAAATCGAAGGTTTGGGTAATCTTGTCCAACAATGCGTAACTTGGGCGGTGCGGATCGAACGTCGAAAGGATGCCGACCGGGATGATCCAATGTTGGTCGTTGGCAACCGCGGGTTCCAAAGTGAATCGCGATTGCTCAAGCGTGACCACTTCTTTTGACTTAACACACTCAGCCGTCGCGCGGATCAGCGGGAAGCCGGGTTGGGTAAGCCAGGGGGACACGATCTGCGAAACCGATCGTCCGCTAGTTTTTTCTAGGGCAGCCCACAGGTTCGTGGCGGTTGCATTCGAAAACTGATTTTGCTTGAGATAAAGTCGGATCCCTTCCCGGAAATTGTCTTCGCCTAGAAAGCCTTCGAGCATCCGGATGACGTATTGGCCTTTCCACCGGATGATATTGTCAGAGCCGTCATCGACTTCCTGATCCTGATTGATGGGCGGTTGAATGGGACGCGTGTCGCTGCGCGCATCTTGGGTCATCGCTCGTTCCCGGTCTGCCGTCGCCCGCAACCAGCCGCGCCACTCAGGGTGCAGCTTCTCTTCGGCTTTATGTCCCATCCAAGAAGCCAAGCTTTCGCTTAACCAACGGTTATTCCACCAAGCCATTGTCACCAGATCTCCGAACCATTGATGGGCGATCGCGCTCGATAAGGTGGAGAAAATCTGTTCTTGAGCTTGGGACGCGCTGTTCACCGAGTCGTAAAGCAGGAGATTCTCGTCATAGGCAATCGCGCCCCAATTCTCCATCGCTCCTCCGAAATTTTGAGGCAGGGCGATCTGATCGAGCTTCGGCATTGGGTAGGGCACGCCGAAATAATCGCGGTAATAAGTCAGCAGCTTCCTGGTGTTCTCCAAAGCGAACGCACCTAGTTTGGCTTTTCCGGGAATCGTGAAGATCCGGAGCTTTACGCCGTCCACCTGGTCCTCAATGCTGTCCATCCGCCCGCAGATGAGGGCGACCAGATAAGTTGCCATCGGTGGCGTCCGTCCGAAAATAACGATCTTTTTGTCGTTACCGATCGGCTCTTCCGCCACATCCGGCATATTCGAGACCGCGGAGTTTTTCTTATCGATTTTTACCGAGAGTTGAAACGTGGCCCGAAAGGCGGGTTCATCCCAGCAAGGAAACATTTGCCGGGCTTTGTCGGGCTGCATCTGGGTCGCCAAAAGAGTCTCGGGCTTTCCGTTGGTCCGATAGTGTTGCAGAAATAGACCGCGCGATTCGGTGTTGATCTGTGACCGAAAACAGAACGACAGTGTGTAGGTTCCCGGACGAAGATCTTGAGCAGTTGTAAACTTAACCTGTTGGTTATCCGCATCCTCTTGAGGAGCTAACTTCTCTCGGGCTCCGCTATGGGTGAGAGTCGCGTTCCAAATCTTCATATTCACCGCATTCATCAGAATCTGATGCGTCGGCTTCAATACTTCGATTTCGACCGCCTCAGCCCCATCCGTCGTCATCTGGTTCTCGTCTGGTTCGAGATGGATTACGTAATGGCGCGGTGTGATGGTCTTGGGGAGCTTGCCCGGGGTTGACTCAAAACTGAACTCTTCTTCCGCACTCAGATTGCCGAGCAGGCAACAGAAGACAAAGAAGGCTGCGATTCGCATGGAGTTTTGGCGTCAATAGGTTTGGGAGCAAATGGTCTTTTGGACCGTGCATCCGCCGGCGGCGGCATCCCGAGAGACAAAATCACTAACCAACTGTCTTCAACCAATCCTGATACACCAACGGCGATATCTCGGACGGTTTGATCTCGGATCTACCACCCCAAAACACGTTGGTGTAGGTAGTCGGTATTCCGCACGCTTGCAAATGTGTGTCGATTGCCTGCTTATTCTGCAATAGCCAGTTTTTGTCAGTCCCATGAGCAACCGCCATTATATTGACGTTTCCAAATTCAGGTCCGGCTTCACGCCAATAGCAATGAGTCAGAATCTCGTGGCGCCCGACTTCAGAACCGGCCTTATATTCCCAGCCGGGAGCAACGGCCCAATGGAACAGGCCGTTGAAACGCGTTACCCGAACGCCTGACGCTGAGGGTTTGACGTGCTCTAAAAACGTGGAGAATCGGCCAATGATCTTCTTTTGGTTAAGGGCTTCGGCCACTTCGAAAAAGACTTCTAATGGCAAGTCGGCTTCCTGGGCCCGCTGCCGCCAAGGATGCGGCTGAACTTCAGCCAAAGCGAATTCCCGTTTCAAGGCCAGGAGGACCCGCCATTCGAGCGGAGTCAGCTCTACGATCTCTGTCTTCAACATTTCTGCGGGCAAGCTTGCCTTGTCGCCACAGGCTAACGTCTTGCGGCGAACGTGGCCCACGCCCAAAGCGAAGATGCCCTTGGCTGGCATGAGAACGACTTTTTCGGCGCCAACTTTCTTGCGCAGCAGCTCAGCATGTTCGTCTAAGCTAAATCCTTGCGGAACCTTTATCGTCGTCCACAACCGGTATTCGTTTCCCGCCGTGTTTGCGTCGGTGGATCTGATGACCACATGACCTGAGAACGGATCTTGGCGGGACATGAAATCGAAAGCAGAATCCAGACGCTCCTGAGCAACTTTCCAAGCGACCAAAGCTCCTTGAGCGAGGCTGGTCGCCAGCAGAGTTTGCCGTACCCGGCGAATCGTTCCAGCCGCCAACATGGAACGGATGCGTTCCAAAACCACGTCTTCCGGAACCCCCGATAACTCGGCGATTCGGGAAAAAGGTTCTCTGACGAATCCCTGAATTTTATCCTCGGAAACGGCTAAGATCCGCGCATTGATTGCGTCCGTGTGCTCCGTCGTACTGCTCATGAGGAGACGGACAATAGCACAAAAGCCTGAATGGCTCACAAATCGTCAACGATTTGTGAGCCATTCAGGCTTTTGCGCCGAGGAGTTCAGGAGTTCCAGGAGTTCAGTAGTTCAGAATGGAAACGCCCGGCAATGCCGCGTCTAAGGGGTGCGACTGCCGAGCGTGTTCATTCTGAACTCCTGGACTCCTGAACTCCTGCACTCCTTCTCAAATCGCTCTCTCGCCGGTCTCGTCAGTGCGGATGCGGATGGCTTCGTCGATGTTATAGACGAACACTTTACCGTCACCAATTTTCCCGGTTTTTGCCGCTTTGACGATCGCCACGGTTGCGCTCTCGACCATGCCATCGGGTAAGACGACTTCGATCTTGATCTTGGGAAGAAAGTCGACGGTGTACTCGCTTCCTCGATAGATCTCAGTATGGCCTTTTTGCCGCCCGAATCCTTTCACCTCAGAGACCGTCATTCCTTCGATGCCAAGGTCTGAAAGGGCCTCTTTTACCTCTTCGAGTTTGAAGGGTTTGATAATCGCTTCAATTTTTTTCATCGCTGTGCTGCCGAGAGTTTGATGGTCACAACTCTCTAACAAATCTTTTAACTAATGTAGGCCTCTTCGCCATGTTCCGAGATATCTAAACCGGCAGTTTCAACGTCAGCCGTCGGACGTAAGCCCATCGCAAACTTAAGCACGAAGGCAATGATTGCGGTTCCCACGACTGACAATACCAGCGTGACGCCGACAGCGGCAAGCTGCGAAAGGAAAAGGGAGCCTAGAACATCGTCCTTAAGATTGGGGTTCACTTGCTTTGTCGCCAATAGGCCGGTCAGCAACGCTCCCAGGGTGCCGCCGATAGCGTGAACCCCAAAAGTATCGAGCGCATCATCGTAGCCCATAGCGGGTTTCAAAATCGAGACCGCCACGTAGGGGACCGCCGCAGCGAAAACGCCGATAATCACCGCGCCGGTTGAATCCACAAAGCCGCAAGCGGGTGTAATAACGACGAGCCCGGCTACAGCTCCGGTGCAGTAACCGAGCACGCTGGCTTTACCGCGGAGGATTTTTTCCAGCAAAGCCCACACGAAGGCGGCAGTGGCGGTAGCCAGAGTCGTGGCCGTGAATGCGCTTGCCGCGATTCGATCGGCTGCGACCGCGCTGCCGGCATTAAACCCATACCAACCCACCCACAGCATTCCGGTCCCGATCATCGTCAGGACAACACTATGGGGTGCTAACGGTTCTCTCTTAAAACCGATTCTCGGCCCAAGAATTAAACAGAGGATCAACGCTGACCATCCCGAAGTCATGTGCACCACGGTTCCTCCGGCAAAATCGATCGCCTTAATCCCGGAGGCAGGGTTCCAGATTCCGTTCATGAAGCCGGTGATACCCCAGATCATGTGCGCCATCGGGAAATAGACGATGAACATCCAGAAGAGGATGAACGCCATTAAAGCCGTGTATTTCATTCGTTCAGCAATCGCGCCGACGATCAAAGCCGGGGTGATAATTGCGAACATCAGTTGGTACATAGCGTACACGTTCTCAGAAACCCAGTAGCTGTAATCACCGTTGGGCGACGAGGTGACACCGCCGAGGAAAAAGTGTTCCGCTCCGCCAAGGAATCCGTTGTTGAAGCCTTTCCCGAAAACCAGGCTATACCCAAAGGCCCACCATAACAGAGTAACCAGGCCGGCGATGCCTAGGCACTGAGCCAGCACCGAGAGAACGTTCTTTTTGCGTACCAATCCGCCGTAGAACAAGGCCAGCCCCGGTAAGGTCATGAAAAGCACGAGGGCCGCCGCAGTCATCATCCAAGCGTTATGACCGGGGCCAGGCGAGTCCGCTAACGTCTTCGAGCCGTCCGTGTTTTTGATGTAAGCCTCCAAACTCGCGACGCGATCTTCCAATGAACCGCTGGTGGTCGCTTCGGTCGCCGGGCTCGGGGTTGGGGTCGCGTTTTGCCCAAATGACGCCCCTGCGTAAAAAAAGGAACAGCAAATCAGAACGATTGCGAAGATGAGGCGTCCTTTAAAGATGTGAACGAGGAGCATAACTTATCTGCTACAGTTTATCGGGTTTGAGGGTCTAGTAGTTCTTCCTAGTTAGGCGATTGGGTGCTGCCCACGACATCGCAGCCCGCAAATACCATGCTCCTCTTTCCCAGGCAACCGTAGCGTTTACCGCCGCCGCAATTTGAGCGGCAGCACGACCCGTGCCATCGAGTTTTTAGTGGGCGGCCAGCAAGCCAATCCGCTCGTAAATGACCCGTTTCGCGCCGAACAATCAGCCCTGAGAATTTTTCCACACTCTGGTCAAAAGAGGGCACGGGGAAAAGGCGAAAGGGCGAATGGGCGTGTTGGCGAAAGGGCGAACGACACGTCGGATCTGGTGCGCCCAGTCGCCATTTCGCCGTTTCCCCGAACTCGCTCCCCTTGACCACCCCCCGAAACCGTTTTACATGACTGGTCCGCTGGAAATCTTGGGCAAGCACGGTTAGCTTAGCGGTAGAGCGACTGGTTTACACCCAGTAGGTCGGGGGTTCGATTCCCTCACCGTGCATACTTGTAGCGCCGTAGGGCAGCGAAAGGTGGGCCGGTCGTTCAGGAGGTTTCCGTATGGGAAAGTTGTTTTTCTGTTTCTTGTTTGTGGCCGTCACACCTTGGATGCAAGCACAGACTCTTGGCCACCCAGTCGTGGTGGTCGCTCCTCACATCCAAGCGCCGGTCGTAATTCATGTCCCTCGTGCGAATGTGGCCCATGTGCAATCATTAGCGAATAGCGCAGAGTTTCGCTCGCTTTATAACCCGCTCGGCAATAACCCGATCGTGAATCCACCGGGCCTTACTGCCGCGCGACGGCCCAGGATCGAACCGGTTACGCCGGTCAGGCGAGCGCCGTTAGGTACTACGGTCGAAGCCGAAGACCGGACTGCGGTGAATGGTTATACCGTGTTTCAAGTACGCCAGGTCCAAGCCACGTTGCATCGACTGGGATACTACAATGGCCAAGTCGATGGCGACTTCGGACCGAGCACCCAAAACGCGCTTGAGCGTTATCAGCTTAGCGCAGGCGAACCGGTGACCGGAACCCTGACTCGCGGTGTGCTCGGCAGGTTGGGGGTGACGAGTAGGTGATTAGTGATTGGTGACTGGTGATTAGCGGCCTATCGCCGAGCCGGAGGGGCGTTGCATTCAGCGTTGCAGCTCCAACGGTCGCCGACGCCTGAAAATTGGTTTTTAGACGCTGCGTTCGGAGAGAAGCGACGCCCAGAGACCCGAGGCGTAATCAGCACTCTTCGAGCTAGAATGTCCCGGGCTCGTGTCGCCGGCGCGGGAAAGGCCTGCCAGATCGGTTTGGTTGTGCGCGGGGTTCGCGGGCGTCGCATTTATCCACGCGCCATCACTGCAACCTCGCAGGCATCGCGGAGCGCATGGGCTGGCCAGCCCAATGCAACGCCCGTCCGGCTCGGTGATGCGACCGCTTCACCGATCACCAATCACCGTCGCGTCTGGTAAATATCGCGCGCCATATCCGCATCGCGGCCGATCTGTTCTCGTAGCTCGGTGAGACTATCGAATTTCTTCTCCAGGCGCAGGTATTCCAGAAAACTCACTTCGACTTCGTCGCCGTAGATATCCTGATCGAACTCAAAAAGGTGAATCTCAAGAATTCGTTCGCCTTTGTTCTGTTCCAAGGTTGGCCGGATACCGATATTAACGACGCCACCGTATTCCTTCGTGTCATGCCAGGCTCGCACGGCATAAACGCCATTTGGCGGAAACTGCTCGTTGTGAGTATGCAGATTGGCGGTGGGAAATCCCAATTGCCGGCCCAATAGATTTCCTTTGGTGACTGTCCCTAAGACAGTAAACGGCCGGCCCAAGAATTTGGCGGCTTGGTCTAGCTCGCCTCTCTCTACAGCTTCCCGAACTCTGGTGCTACTGACGACATCCCCTTCAATAATGACAGGTTCGACTATATCCAGCGCAAATCCATCTTCCGCGGCAAGCTCTCGTAGCAGGCTAACCGAGCCTGAGCGGTTAGCGCCAAAGCTCCAACCTTCACCCACGCAAATCGTTTGCAGTTTTTTAGCATTAAGCAGGAGCCGTTCGACAAAGTCACCCGGCGGCGTCTTCGAGAACTCCAGCGAGAACTCCTGGATCAGCAATGCGCCGACGCCGAGCTGCTCGATCAACCTGGTTTTATGTTGCGTCGACGTTAGCAGCCTGGGCGCCTTCTCCGGTCGGAGCACTCGGACTGGGTGCGGATGGAAGGTTAAGACGACCGAGGTGCCTCCGGTCTTACCTGCTGCCGCCATTGCACGGTGGATCACTGATTGATGTCCGAGATGAATTCCATCGAACACGCCGATTGCCAGATGTACCGGTCCGGTCAGGGACGAGAGCTGCTCCACCGAGTGTAACAACTTCATGGGTTTAGGCGCCGCGCATGCGCGAAACATCCGGGAGAGAAATTATCTTCGCAGCCAACGTTTCGCGCCCGGTATCTCTGATCTCTTGTACCGTGATTGCCTGATCAACCGAAAAGCGGCCGGATTTGGTCCTACGCAAAGAAGAAAGGTGGCCTCCACATCCTAGCTCCAGTCCAATGTCATGCGCATAGGTTCGGACATAGAAACCCTTGCTGCAGATGACCCGGAAATCGATTTCCGGTAACCGGATCGCCCGTAATTCATGAGCATAGACGTGGACAAAGCGAGGCTCGCGGTCGACCACTTTACCTTGCCGCGCAAGCTTGTAGAGAGGCACTCCGTCTCGCTTAATCGCAGAAACCATCGGCGGCATTTGATAGAAATCGCCATGAAACTTCTTGAAGGCCAACTCTATTTTTGTGGAATCGATCTGTTCCACCGGACGAGTTTCAATCACGTTGCCGTCGCGATCCTGTGAGTCAGTAATGGCGCCGAGTAGTAAGGTGCCGACGTATTCTTTATCCTCGCTCATCAGCAGGTCCTGGATTTTGGTGCCACGCCCGATCACGATCAGTAGGAGCCCGGTCGCGAAAGGATCGAGGGTACCGCAATGACCCACTTTCTGAACACCCAGGCGCTGGCGGACTGTTGCCACCACATCGTGGCTGGTCATTTGCGCCTCTTTATCGACTAGCAGCAACCCATCAAGGGTACTTAAGGACTTCATCGCTGACGAAACTTATTACCTTAGTCCGCACTTGTTCCAGAGTGCCTCGAATCCGAGCTCCAGCCGCGAGTTGATGCCCGCCGCCTCCCCAGGTGGAGCAGATCCGGTTAGCATCGATTCTGGGATCTTTTGATCTGACGCTAATGCGAACGCGCTGGTCTTCGACTTCTTCGAAGAAAATTGCCACCACGACGGTGTCGACGCTACGGATAACGTCGATTAACCCATCGACATCCGCCGGATCGACCCCCATGCTTGCCTTGGTTTCTTCGGTCAGACTAAAGGTCGCAATTCGATCGTTGGCGTGGAAGGTAGCGTCGTTGAGCAGGCGACCTAGCAATAAGATCCGGCGTTTCGGATAGCTTTCATAGATGCGGTTAGAGACCTTGGCCAGATCGACGCCCCCTTCGACCAACCGGCCCGCGATTTCGAACGTCTGCGCGGTTGTGTTTTGGTAGCGGAAAGAGCCGGTGTCAGTGGAGATCGCCACGAAAAGCGCGTCGGCGATAGCCGGAAAGAAGGGGAGCTGCTGGTCCTGCAAAAGCTCGTAAATGATCTGACCGGTAGCCGGAGCTTGGATGTCGATATAGTTGAGATCGCCATAGCTCGGATTGCTCGCGTGATGGTCGATGTTAATCAGCTGCTGATAGGAGCCTACCGCTTGCATGGTGTTTCCCAACCGATTCTTCGCTGCCGTGTCCAGCGCCAGTACAATATCGAAATCCATCGGCGCGGCCGGCGGCTTGGTAATGACTCCAGATCCGGTCAAAAAAGCGAACGTTTCCGGCAAACCGTCTTCGTTCCAGGCGACCACCGTCTTACCTAGCTTCTGCAAGGCCAGGACCATGGCTAACTGCGACCCGATGGCGTCTCCATCCGGCCGTACGTGTGTTAGGACGGCGACCGTTTGTGCTTTTTTTAAGGCCTCCGTGATTGGTGCAAATCCCTGATTCATGCCTCCCCAGTTGGCTCTTCGAGATCTTGAATGATTTCGAGCACGCGACTTCCGCGTTCAATCGAGTTATCCAATTTGAAATGTAGGTGGGGGGTGTATTTGAGCACAACGCGTTTTGATAGTTCGCGTTGGAGGGTCGTCCGGTGTTCTTCCAACTCGGCGATCACATCGGACTTTTGGTATTCTGCCCCGATGACGCTCACATAAACGTTGCAGTTTTTCAGGTCGGGGCTGATGTCGACGGCCGGGATCGTGACTAAAACTGCAGGCCCAAAACTCAGCTCTCGTGTAATCAATTCACTGAGCTCACGTTTAACCACCTCATTTACCCGCTCCAAACGATGTTTCATAGGATTTCACCACAAAGACGCAAAGGACACGAAGCTGGAAAGCGGGCTGATGATTGGCTCTCGAAAATCACGGGACACAATGATCGATTCTTCACCTCTTCGTGATCTTTGCGTCTTTGTGGTGAACTTGGCTTACAGCTGTTGGGCGATCTTTTCCAGAGTGTAGCACTCGACGATATCACCAACCTCGTACTCATTGAAATCTCCGAGCTTGATACCACACTCAACTCCGGCGCGCACTTCCTTAACATCATCTTGGAACCGACGCAGCGTAGCCAGGCCGCCATCGTAAATCGGCTGGCGTTTGCGTAAAACCCGCGCTCTTCCGGTTCGGATGATTCTGCCGTCGGTCACGTAGCAACCGGCGACTGTCCCCTTGGACAAACTGAACACTTGTCGGATTTCGGCGTGGCCGGTTACAGCCTCGCGGATTTCCGGATCCAGCATGCCGACCATGGCTTCTTTCACCTGGTCGATCAGTTCATAAATAATGCTGAAAAGTTTGATCTGGATTCCTTCGCGCTTGGCTGCCGCCGCCGCCTGGTTCTCGGTCTTAACGTTAAAACCGACAATGACGGCGTTGGACGCGCTGGCCAGTAGCACATCGGATTCGCTAATCGCGCCGGCCCCGGAGTGGATGATTTCCAGATCGATCTTTTTACTCTCGATTTGGCCAAGAGCTGAGGCCAGAGCCTCGCACGAACCTTGTACGTCACACTTCAAAATCATCTGCAGCTGTTTCTTGCCGTCCCCTAAGCTATCGAAAAGCGATTCCAAGGTTGCACGTTGCGGCATCGCCAACTTCTGGGTCCGCTGTTCCAGCAACCGTTCTTCACTCAACGACCGAGCCGAGCGTTCTGAATCCGTAACCAAGAGCTCGTCCCCCGCGTTCGGGAGCCCGGTGAATCCGAGCACTTTGATTGCGGTGGAAGGTCCAGCCTCTTTCACACCCTGGCCCGTATCTCCGATCAGAGATTTCACTTTGCCCCAATAGTTTCCGCAGATGAAAGCCTGACCGACGGTTAGACTTCCAACGCGTACCACCACCGTAGCGGTTGGTCCTCGGCCGGGTTCTACCTGCGCTTCGATCACCGTGCCGCGCGCCGGAACCGACGGACTCGCTTTTAGCTCCATGATTTCAGCTTGGAGCAACATCATTTCTAACAAGTAATCGATACCGGTACCCTTTGTCGCCGACACCGGACAACAGATGGTGTTGCCACCCCAATCTTCTGGAGTGAGCCCGCGTTCCTGTAGTTGAGTTTTAACCCGATCCGGATTCGCTGATGGAAGATCGATTTTGTTGATCGCCACGATAATCGACACTTTGGCCGCTTTCGCGTGGTTAATCGCTTCGATGGTTTGCGGCATGATACCGTCGTCGGCTGCGACCACCAGCACCACGATATCGGTCACGTTAGCGCCGCGCGCTCGCATCGCCGTAAACGCCTCGTGACCCGGCGTATCCAAAAAGGTGATAGCCTGGCCGTTGTGGGTGACCGTGTAGGCCCCAATATGCTGGGTGATTCCTCCCGCCTCGCCTGCCGCCACCCGCGTCTTTCGGATTGCATCCATTAATGATGTCTTTCCGTGGTCGACGTGCCCCATGAAGGTGATAATCGGAGGCCTCGGTTTAAGCTCTTTTTCCGGGGGCGTAACCGGCACGGGCGGCTTTTCTACGACCGGTTCCGGCTTGTGGACTCCTCCACCTTTCTCGCGTTTCTCAACCTCGAAAACGAAACCGTGCTTCCTACAGATCGCCGCCGCGACGTCAGGCTCGATAGCGTGATTGATAGCGGCGAAGATATTCATCTCCATCAAATCACTGATCAGCTGAAACGGTTTGATACCAATTCGCTGGGCCAGTTCGCGCACGATGATCGGCGGTTTGATATGAACCGTCTTGTCGTCCGAAACCACCGGAGCTTTTTCACTCTGGACGGCCGGAGCGGGTTCGGCTGGCGCCGCCTGTGGCTCAGGCGCCGGTTCAGTAGGCTCAACCGGTTTCGAGATAACGGGAGCCCGAATCTTGGAGATTGGAGGAAGCACCGAACGCGTCTCCCCGATGCTCACTGGTTCGCTTTTCCGCGGACGTTTCTCCTCGATCAATGATACCGTCTCGGGTTTAGGCTGAGGCGGTGCCGGTGGCGGCGTCTCTTTGGCCGCCGGCGCAGGCTGAGGTTCCTGAGCCCGCGCTTTGCTGATCGGTGGTACCCCGGACCGCCTAACCGGTTTGTGTTCCGTGACCGGTCGCTTTTTCTTCGGCGATATTAGATCGGTAGGTGGTTTGGGCGGAGCACTCTTCTCAGCCGGTGCCGGCGTGTCAGACTTCGGCGTGGGCTTGGTTGTCGATTCTTTTCGAGTGCTCGCTCGGGTAACCATGAGTGATCTGTTTCTCTAAATCTTGCATCTGCTCCACCTCTTTCAGATGGATGCCAGTTTTCGTTCGTGTTCCTTCTTAGCGGATTCCTGAATTTGCCGGGCCCGCTCCAAATCGATTTGCGACATTTCCGCGATGTCTTTTGGATCCGCCTCCAAAATTCCATCAACACTGTTCATTCCCGCCCGAGCCAAAGACCGAGCTGTTTCTTCGTCGATATTCAGAGTCTTCGCAAGCGTCGTGATTGCCTGGGCTAACTTTTGCTCAAACGCGTGGGTGACCGACTCATCCTTGGAAATATTGATCTCCCAGCCTGTCAAACGCGAGGTTAACCGGGCGTTCTGGCCTCGCCGGCCGATCGCCAACGAAAGCTGATCTTCGTCCACGGTTACCTGCACCGCTTTACGATCTTCATCGATAGCGATCGATTTGATCTTGGCCGGTTTCAACGCTTCCATGACAAATTCCCTCGGGTCCTGGCTCCAGCGGATAATGTCCACCTTCTCCTGGTTCAGCTCCCGGACAATGTTTTTCACCCGCGAACCGCGCATGCCGACACAGGCGCCCACCGGATCAACCTTTTCGTCAGCAGACCAAACCGCGATTTTCGTGCGGTACCCGGCTTCGCGGGAGATCGCTTTAATTTCGACAGTCCGATCAGCGATCTCGCTGACTTCCACTTCAAACAAACGACGCACAAAATTAGGGTGGCTCCGCGAGATGATGATCTCTGGGCCGCGATTGCTATTCTCCACTGCTACCACATACGCCCGGATTCGATCCCCGATATTATAGTCCTCTGTGGCGACGCGTTCCCGCATTGGCATCACGGCTTCAAACTTGCCGAGATCCACCACCACATCCGACCGGTCAAAGCGTCGCACCGTACCGCTGACGATCTCGCCGGCTCTATCCTTGAACTCGTCAAAGATCATTTCTTTTTCGATTTGACGGATCCGTTGCAAGATAGCCTGGCGAGCAGTCTGAGCCGCTATTCTTCCGAAGCCTTCTGGCGTCACCACCACTTCGATCACATCGCCAACCGCGGCTTCAGGTTTGATTTTTCGAGCGCGAGCGAGAGGAATCTCGTCATGAATATTCCGGACCACGTCCGCAACGATCAAGCTAGCCAGAGCCGTGATCTCCCCGGATTTCGGGTCGATAGCCACCCGCAGATCGCGGGCCGGCCCAACGCTTTTCTTTGCGGCTGTCAGCAGAGCTGCAGACAGAGCTTCAAGCAAGACTTCCCGCTTAATGCCTTTCTCGCGCTCCATATAATCGAGCACCGCAAGTAGATCGCTGTTCATATAAACAATAAGTGACCGAGTGGCCTTGGACCCAGCTCAATAGCTAGCTCCAGCCATTTCGGTCGAGTCTTTTAATCTATGACGAAAACGTCGACCGTCAAGCTGGGCTCCGCCAGCGGTCTCTCCCGGCGCCCGGACGGACTGAATAGCCGCAAAAGAACGCAAAGAACGCAAAAAACTGTACCGCGAATGGACACAAATTCACACGGATAGTTCTGCCAGTCGGCCTACATCTGGGTAGATCAGCAACGCACAAAGTATGTTCGAGTTCATTTCGCGGTTGGAGTTTTTTTTTGTGCGTTCTTTGCGTTCTTTTGCGGCTATTCCTAAACTCTGGGCGTTTAGGGGCACAAAATGCTGAAAGTTATCACGTTCGATGCCGGCAACACCCTGATCCGGCTTTGCCATCCGGTCGGAGCGACCTACGCCGCCGTCGCCAAACGGTTCGGAGCCGATTTGAACCCAGCCGATTTGGAACGGGGCTTTAGGACTGCCTGGAAGACAGTTCCCCGGTTGCCGGACGCACCTGGCCCTCGACCGGATGATGGGCGGAGTTGGTGGCGTGACGTCGTCCTCCGAACTTTCGAGGTTGCCGGCGCCAAGGTCGAATCATTCGACCCTTTCTTCGACGCGGTTTACCGAGAATTCGCGCTTTCTGGTATTTGGCGTTTGGAGCCGGGAGCGGGTGAGCTTTTAAAGGATTTGCGCCCAGCAGGCTATCGCCTCGGTGTCATCTCCAATTTCGATCTTCGCCTCTACGATATTCTGAAACATCTCGATGTCCTGAACGCTTTCGAGCATATTGTCATTTCTAGCCAGGTAGGAGCCGATAAACCTTCCCCGCGTATCTTCGAAGAGGCGCTAAAACGGTTTGGCGTCGAACCCGTGGAATTACTCCACGTCGGTGACGACGAGGCCGCTGATGGCGCCGGCGCCAGTGCGCTCGGGTTGCAGACTTTCAGCCTGGGCTTTGCCGGTAGCGGCTTAAACGGTCTCCGCGAGCGTCTTGCTCTAACCGCGAACCAAGACAAATGAATCAAAGCGGGACCGCGAATGGAAATTAACGGCGGACCAGAGTACTCGCATCCGCTTGCTAAGGCTGCGCTGGTTAGCCGACTCAAATAGCCGCGGCTTCACTCTGGACATCTGCTAAAGCTCGCTGATAGTAAGCGCTCACTTTTGGACACTGCTAAGGATATGGAAGCCGGTACCGTCACCTGGTTTTTCGAGAAATGTCTCCCGGGCTGGACAACCCAGACCGGGTCTGGAATAGTTGACGGGCCTCCCGAACTTCTCTGATATGGGTCCCGGACTAAGAGCCGTTTCGATGCTTTCGGTTGTCGTTTGTTTCCTCCTGCTGGCAACAACCTTTGCGGCTGATCCCAAGAACGACCTTGACACTATCAATCAGCAGAAGATGGCTGGAGCCAACGATCCAGAGAAAGAAATCTATGACCAACTCATGCACATGGCCGATGCCTGGAATCGGCATGACATCGACGGTTACTTAGATGGATTCGTACATTCTGATGATCTGGTCGTGGTGGTAGAGGGAGAGACAGTGCGTGGGTGGGACCTGTTGAGTCGGGCTTACCACAGCGGATATCCGAACCCGCAGGAAATGGGAACCGCTACTATCGACCGCGTGCAAGTGCAGATGTTGGCGCCGGATTTGGGATTTGTCTTATCTTCGTACACTATCAGCTTTCCGAAAAAGAAAGAATTTGGGACGGACACCATCATTATGAAGAAAGTTGCGGCCGGGTGGCGCGAGCTGATCTCGCACAGCAGCTTTGTCGAACCCTGACCCAGCATCCGCGATAAAATGCTGGGCCAGAAGCTCGAGGGTGGTTGATTAGGCGATGCCGCTGGTAGGCCTTAACGGAAAAGCGAAGCTAACCTTTACCCCTTTCAGTTTTGATTTAGCCGGTTCAAAGGTCCGGACGTCTCTTGGCGCCGGTCCATCGTTCCGGATAAATTTTCCGGTTTCGCGCCCCAAGTCGGGCATGGCATTGGCGGTTGCCAGCGAGGTAGCGCTAACCACAACAAGAATTGTCAAACGGAGTGTTTTCATCAACCCTGGAGATACGGTCTTTCCACGAAGGTCGCACGGAAAAAGAGAGTTCAGACCACTTGCGAATTTCTCGACATTGTAAATCTCACCGTTCCTCGAGGAACCACGGTTTCTGTAACCCGGGGTTACCCCCTACGTTTAAAACTTTGTAGATATGAAAAGAATGTTACTCGCTTTTTCGGTGTTGTTGGCGGCACTGACGTTTTGCCCCAAACCAGCCGATGCCGGGATAGTGGTTGTCTTCAGAGGACCTGGCCTCTATGCGCCGGGTTACTACTGGGGACCAGGCGGTTACGCCTACTACGGACATCCTTACTGGCATCGCCGGTTCTGGTCGCGCGGCCATTGGTGCTATCGCTAGGGTCTACCGCGACGTCTTCCGCCGAAGCCTTGGCGAAGGCTGAAGGCCCTGCGAAGTCGGGCTCTTTCGCACCGCAGAGCCCCCACCCTGAGGGAAGCCGAAATCTCTACCAGCAATTTAAATAAAGACTAAACCGGATTGGGCAGGCGATAGCCTGCCCAATTCTTTTTGAAGAACGGAGTGAGGGAGTAATGGAGTGGTGAAAAAATGGTAGGGCGAGGCTCCCGAAAGAACTAGGAGGCGTAGCAAGGCGATTCGGTTTGCGGAGTTCTTTGGTTCGCAACGCTGATGCGCGTGCCGAGCCGCACCCTGGATGCACTATCGTCACCGGCCTCGATCGGTGGGGATGGAGCGATGAAGCGACGGAATAGCGGAGCCATGGAGTGACGGAAGTATCCGGTGGGTGAAGACTACCGTGGAAATTCGGTGACTTTGTCAGATGAGAACTGGACTGCGCGGACTACGGAAAACCGCTTGCAGGGGGCAATTTCGGCGATACTATTCAAGTCCCCTTTTCCAGGGTTGGTAGCTCGGTGGTAGAGCAGCCCCGAAAGCTTTCGGGGTTGGTTCTGGTGGGAGCGATCAGCGAGGAAGAAGGGAAATGGTTTTTCTGGGTTGGTAGCTCAATGGTAGAGCAGCGCCCTTTTAAGGCGTTGGTTGTGGGTTCGAGTCCCACCCAACCCACTTTCATTTCGTCGCCGGATGGCCTGGGTTTACATTCTTCGAGGTTCCTGCGGGCGACATTATATCGGATCGAGCGAAAATCTTGATCGTCGGCTGGATGAGCATCGGCGAGGCAATGTGCATTCAACGCGTCGATTCGGACAACCACTGGAGCTTGTCGCCAGCAAAGTGATGCCGGACATCAGTTCGGCCCGAGCGCTTGAGCGCCAGCTCAAGGCAAAAAAGAATCCCACGGTGGCGGTTTACTTGCTCAACCAAAGGGACTGACCGGTAGCTTAATGTAGAGCAGCCCCGAAAGCTTTCGGGGTTGGTTGTGGGTTCGAGTCCCACCCAATCCATTGATTCTGAGCGACTTACAAAAAACCACGTTGTTAGTATACACTATCATAAGCCCTGTTTGGGCGTGACTTATTTCTCGTCTCAGTACATCCCCCTGAGCTGGGTTATGAGAGGTCCACCTCAACCACTCAGTTGAGAGGACACCAGAAAATTATTTAAAAGGTTGTGGTTGCTATTCGAACCTTCGTTTCGCGATCCTCTCTCGTGAAAGTTCGCCATAGGCGAATCATCGTTTTCTGAGGTTTCCTGAGATTTCTCGTCGTTTTCAGTTTTCGCTCGTCTTCGGTTGCTGTTGCGTAAGAAGGCAGACATCTTCGGATAGTAGTAAACGCCGTCTTGACGTTTCAGGATGTCTTGATGGACAAGAAGCCCGGCGGACCGCCTTTCCGCATGTACGGAAGACGCTAAGAACGCTCGCAATGTGCTATCGCTCGCATTGCGGAACAACAGCTCAGAATCTGAATCGAAAATCATAGACCACGGATGACTGCTGATCTCTCGCTCCTGCGTGAGTTCAGTTTTCTCGTGGAAGGGTTTGGTCCGCGCAGGCATTTATCGCAAGCCTCCGATTGACAGGCGGTACTTAAATGTTGGTTTCATTTGTCGTGTGGAGCGCGTTCGGTTTTCATGCTGAACGCACTTTTTCTTTACCCCTTGCGTGTCCGTTCGGCTCGCTTCTGTGCGAAGGACAAAGCCCGGGTAATCATCGATCTCAGTAAGCAGCCCAGGTAGCACTTCCTTAAATCGATTGATTCTCCCCCGGACCGTCTCATCGGCCCATTTTATAAGGTCTGGAGCAATTCGCTGGATAAGCGTTGCCGTGCGCAAATTCCTTGTAGCGAAGAGCTTTTTTTGTTACTCCCGGGAGGTCGCAGGTTTTGGATGGGTACTGGCTGAAAGCGGAGAGCTGACAGCTAAGCACCAATTTTTTTGCTTTCACGTTGACCCCCAACAGAACTAAGCCATGAGAACACGCATCACCTCAAATTGGAGGCCGCTTTTGCGCGCCATCTACGCATTCCTTATCGCCTTCGCCGCGCTTTGGGCAATGCCAACAAGCGGCCGGGCAGATGTCCTTCTCTATGTCATCAACAACCCTGAAGTCCCAGCCGGCCCGGAGGTCAGGGAATACCGCCTCGACTTTCACGTGTCTAAACTGATTAACGCTAAGTTCATTACGGGGCTGAGCAGACCCCGAGACCTCGCATTGTTGGATAACACCCTTTTCGTGGCGAACTTCGGCAGCGACACGGTTGGCGCATACAACGCCACTACTGGAGATGTGATTAAGGCTAGCTTCATCACGGGGCTGAGCCGCCCCGTCGGACTCGCGGTTTCGGATCAGGACAATGAACTCTTCGTGTCGAATATAAAGTTCGGCACGGTTGGCAAATACGACGCCAAAACTGGAGCCGCAATTAACGCTAGCTTGATCATAGGGCTGACCGAACCGACCGCACTCGCGGTGTCCCAAAAAACACCCTTGTTCCCGAAATGGCTCTTCGTGGCGAATATTCCGAGCGGCATAGCGAGCGGCACAGTTGGCAAATACCACGCCAGCACGGGAGCCGTGATTAACCCCGGCTTCATCACGGGGCTGAGCGAACCCAGAGGACTCGCGGTGTTCGACAACACCCTCTTCGTGGCGGAATCCGGCAACAACAGGGTAGGCAAATACAGCGTCGTAACAGGAGCCGCGTTAGACCCTGACTTCATTCGACTGCCTCGCCCCGTGGCACTCGCGGTGTTGGGTGACTCCCTCTTCGTGATGAACCGCGTCGGCACGGTTAGCGTGTATAACGCCAAGAATGGAATCAATTTGGTAAATTACTTCTTCCTCAACCTGGGCCACCCCTTAGGATTCGCCGTCAAGGGGGAAATTAAGTAGCGCATCAGATCTGAAGCGAAAAAGTGTCTGGTTTTGCCTATCCCACTTTGGACCCCAGGTGGCGCCGAAAGCCTAATCGTCTCTATTATTATTGCAGCCCGTTATGCATTTAACTAGCATCCGTGTCTCTAGAGCGCTTTGACACGCTTAATCCCCTCGACCCCGGCAGTCTGAGTGCCGTTCGGATTATTGCTATCGGCCAGAACGAGCAAAAAGATTAAGACACTATCTATGAAACAGCATTTGGCTTGCTCGCTCGTCGCCGCCGGAATATCACTGTTGACCCTCGCCGGCTACGCCCAGACACCCATCGAATCCCTTCCGTTTATTGTAACAAAGCCGGGGAAATACTTCTTCACGAAAGATCTCACGGTCGGCAACTCTAATGTTGGGATCGCCATACTTGACGTCTCTGACGTCACCATCGACTTGAATGGCTTTTATCTGAGATCTCCGGGTCCTTACAACGATCAGAACGGCATTGTCGCATCTAATGCAGACAATGTGGTGATCCAAAATGGCAATTTCGGCCGATTTCAATTAGGAGCCGTTGCCCTCGATCACTGCCATGGTTGTTTGCTCCAAAATCTAAACGTGACTGATTTCAGATATCTAGGGATAGATCTGAATGTTTGCACGGATTCGATTGTCACCAATTGCGAGGTCAGGAGAGCGACCGCCGTGCAGAATGATTACGATCAAACGGGAATCAAACTTACCGGCGGTTCGGGTAACCTAGTTGTTAATACTCGGGTTTCTGGCATTTTAACTAAGGCCGGTATCAATGGGATTAAATCAACTGGCACCAACTACTTTCAGGGCGATTATCTGAGCAATTGCATGACTGGAATTTCTATGTCAGCCACCGACAAGTATCGCGTTATTACGACGTCGAATTGTCTTACCGCCACCATCACGGGTGGGATCGATGTAGACAATAAATCGAACTGAATCGGTCCATCGGTGTGAATTGGGCGGCGCCGATGCCAAGAGACAAGGCTTTCCGGCTGCGCTGAGGCGCACTTTTTATACAAGCTCGTCTCCGGTCGGGCGGTTGGAAAATAGTGATGTATCTATCCATTTCCGCTTTGGGAATTTCAAACACGCCTTCAGGGAGGTTTCGATTTCGTTCTTCCAAACGGCGATATAATTCGGAATACGGAACATCCATGTAATGCAGCTGGGTTTGTAATCGCCTGTCTTGCAGTGCACTGAAGCCTCGCACGGCCTAACAGGTCAACGTGTAAAAACGTGTAGAATCTAGACGTCACATCGAGGATAAAGTGCCCTTTTAAGGCGTTGGTTGTAGGTTCGAGTCCCACCCAACCCAATTCTTTCTAGCATGGCATGGTCTATATGCTCAGGGGGCCTTGCGGTCGCCAGTACATCGGTTCGACGGAAAACCTTGAGCGGCATTATGCCGAACATCAACGAGGTAAGGTCCATTCCACCCGACGTTTTGGCCGGCCCCTGGAACTCGTAGTCGCCGCTTTCAGAGCTGGGGCTCAGTGGGTTGCAGCCGATACCGCAACTCAACAATACCGGTCTTGTAAGCGACAACGTTCTTTAAACTCAACCTCTGTTCGGTAACGGAGTTGTCAAACAGGCGCAGCCCGTCACCCAACAGGACCGGGACAATCGCCAACCTGATTTCATCCACCAAGCCGAGCCTAAGAAAACTCTGGCACAGCATCGCCCCTCCCACGAGCCAGATGTTTCCGTGTCGCGGCGCGAGAATCTCGTCAACCAATCTCCCGAGATCACCGGAATAGAACTCAACGCTCTTCCTCGTGGACGGAAGCTCTCTGTTTGTTATCACGACGGTCGGAGTATCGCCATATGGCCAGCCGAGTCGAGTGCGTGCTCGTATGTGCGAGAGCCGAGCACAAAACAATCGATACCCTCGACGACCTCTTCAGCACTGTCGTCAGAAACTCCTTTTTCGTAAACATCTCCAGAGCTGTCCAACCACGAAACACTGTTGTCCTTCTTGACGATGATGCCATCAAGGCTTGAAACCAAGTGAAGTGTTACCACCGATCTCCTTGCCTTCACCTCACCGCGTGACATATCTCCTCCGCTGCGCGCCGATGTTCTGCCTACTCAACACGATAGTATGCACCATCCGCAAGTTTATCTGCTCGGGCGGCAAAGCGAATCCCGTTTCGGGACTGGTGAGCCACAGCGCGACCTTGTCTATGCGCATTTTGACGTAGATCTGTCTCTATGAGAACTTCTACGCTATTTTGCTGAGCAGCCGTTCATCTCTATGCAACCCCTAGAACGCAAAATCTTAGAGGAACTCGCCAAGGCGAAAGAGAATCGCGAAACCAACATCAACCTGAACGCGATTTGGAGAGAGTGCGGAAGCGTTGATCCCCAAGAGTTTGCTCACGCCTGGGGCGCCTTAGATGCCGGAGAGCTGGTGCATGGCGAGTTGTTCATTGGCGGCGCTGCTATCGAAGGCCTCGGTAAAATTACGGGCAAGGGAGCGGAATCCCTTAAGGAGCCATAACACCGAGTACCGCTGATCGGCCGGCCACGGTGCTACCCTGTTACTTTCACTAATAAGTGTTGTTTGTCGCTCACGGACGTAGAAAAACGGGGTAGATCGCGTTTTGCGGGCCCTTCGGTGACCTTGCCATTTGGATCGAAAGTCGAGCCATGACAGCGACAGTAGTACGAACGGTCTGCTTGGGTCGCCACTTTGCAATGCCGATGGGTGCAAAAAGAAGAAACGGCGAAAAGTTCTGCGCCTCGGCGGACAACAAAGAAGCCTTGGTTTTGGAATCCGGAGTATACGCCATCGCTGCCGTAGTCACTGGCCGGCCCGGCGTCGATAACGTGCTCGGCGGCGGCCGGCTGAAGAGCCCGGACTACTTCTGGGCCGGTTACCGCGGCCGCGGTCAGCAATAGGAATTCACGTCGGTTAAGGTCTTTGCTCATCGGTGCCCCTGGTTCAGTACCAACTCAAAACTCGAATACCAAGCTTGTAATGGCGCCCCAATGTTGATCCTGGCGAGCGAGGTCGTTTAGTGGAAATACAAAGGCCACCCCCAGGCGCGGCTGCACTCGTCCGATTGCTTTTAGGTTCGTGCGAAATCCGATATCGCCTAAGAGACTCGTTCTCCCGGCAGCTTCCTTGTTGATGGCCGTGTCTCCCAGAAGTTCGAACACAGGGATGATTTGTTGCACCCCGGGTATGGGCAATTCGTCGTGCTGGATTGTGTAGCCAAAAACGAACCCAGACTCGAAGTGTTGTGCGTTGCGATCCGGGCCCGGGCCAAACATCGTCGAATAACCAAAGATTGATTGTAGGGTGAAGTGGTCGCCAAGTTTGAGATCATCGAAGATCTTTGGAACGACTTCGGTATTCATCGAACGAGTAGTTCCCATCGGCAACGCAACCTCTGCTCCGACACCTACCGTTGTGTCCACGGTATCCGAGACATATTGATAAATTGGCATGCGCGCTCCGGGGTTGATGCTATTCACGCCGGCGGAGACAACGCTGGCGCTGACATCGCGTTCATAGAGCAACTCAAGCTCGAGGGTAACGGGGCCGAACCCCTTTTCCACTTCCGTCTTAAATAGATCGGCGTGCTGGGATCCTGATCGGGTATCAAGGATGTCAACGCGAAACTCATTGACCTCCAGATCGGAATCGTCGACGAGGAACGGTTCCGGGAAAACGCCAGCGCCGTATTCGCTGCGTTGATCAAGCGCCCCGAACAGCCCCCATCGATTGTTGGTCGCTGCGGACGAAACCGCAGTTTCATTTGAGGCGTTGGAGAGGGGCTCGAGTTCAGAGCCGGCCAACGCTGACAATGTCGGAATAAATAGGAGAGAGAGAAGGGGCAACGCGGTGGAGACAATACTGGTAAAGAAGGCTTGTCGGTTCATTCTCGCTAATGAGAATCAATCGCAATAAGCGGAACCGTCAAACCGTTTTCCTATTCTTTTTCTCTATCTCAGGGTTAATCCCCGCCCTACTTCTGTAAAAATCCCCGGCTTAGACGCTGTAGTCGACCCGGCGGTAGGCCGAACATTTGGTGAAAGCAGCGCGTCAGATGGCTCTGATCGGCAAAGCCGAGCTCGATTGCCACGGTGACGATCGAGGTTCCCTTTACTATCCGTCGTCTCGCTTCTGCTAGGCGCCGCATCATGAGGTAGCGATAGGGGCTCGTTCCGTAACACCGGCGAAAGTGATGAGCGATGGAGTAGCGATTTAGCCCGGCGAGTACCTCCAATTCAACGGAAGTTACCGGGCGGGTGAATTCGGCATCAAGAAAGGCCCGGACCTGTTCCATCCGTTGTTTGGCTGCTGTCGCCGCCGGTGGCTTTGGTTTGGCGTCCGCCCGATGCGCGAGCTGATCCCCGATACGCGCGATGATGGCGTCGCTTTCAAGCTCGGACAAGGGTTGGGGGAATGATCGAAACGCCCCAAGAATGGTGCGAGCAAGTTCTCGGTCTTTTGAAACCAGGCGGGGCACGAACGGGAGACTTTTCAGGTCGAACGCTTCCCGGATCCGGCTAGGCTCGATATACATCATGTAGTAACCGAATCCGTTAGCGGAGCCGGCCCGGCCGTTGTGCCGTTCATCCGGGTGCAAGACCATGACTTGTCCGGCGAGGCTGTGATGCGTCGTACGTCGGCAATCAAAGGTTTGTACTCCCTCCAGAGTGACACCAACGGCATAGGTATCGTGCCGGTGCCAATCATAGGCATAGCCATGAAACCGGGCTTTAAGGCGCTCAAGTCCGTTTAACGCCGGGGCGAGCTGCATCCAGTCCTTACCGGCGACCCCGCACGATCGTTCAAGAACCGCGGATTGGTCCGTTCGATCTTGGCCCATGGTTACCTACGATACTAAGATTGGTGTTGTCGTCCGCCACGACTTGGCCACTTGGCAGAAATTGAATATTGCCTGTTTTTTGATGGGCGGCCTCGCTAACGCCTTCCCGGAGATTATCGGCGAACCGTATCTCGACGCCAACCAGGTTGCCTATCTCTCCTTGGTGCGTCAGCCCATTTTAGTCTTCGGAGCGGACAAGGATCAGCTGCTAAATGTCGAGTCGCGAGCTCGAGCCCGAGACGTCCCGGTGGCAATCTATACCGAAGATCTTTTCACGACTTACAACGATGTCGACAATCGCGCCGCAGTCGCATCCGTGACCGCGGCCTCTTTGAATCTGGTTGGGCTAGCGGTCTATGCGGATCGGCGTGTCGCGGACAAGATCCTTAAGGGGCTAAACCTTCTGACCTGAGCGACGGCTAGAGCAGCGAGCGGACAGATCCGCAACCAAAGCCCGCGCGCGCGTGAGACGTGGTCTGGTCCAGCACGTCTCAACCCGCAACCTAAAACCTAAAACTTATAACCTACAACTAACCGCGAATAATCATTATTTACAATAATGATAAATGCTATGAACTTAACTCAATCCCACCCATGAGTACCTCCATCGCTATGAGTCGTCATGCTGGTCCGCCGCTTGGCATCGTTGCCATCATTTACACCCTCCTCTTCATCGCTGGTCTCTATCCCGTCACAATTTTTGGCGGGGCGCCCTATTTTCCCGGACCTTGGGAGACACCTGACGTAATCAAGGCCTTCTTTGAAGCGCGTCCGGAGTCGGTCTTCATTTGTGCCTTCTTCCATTTTGGGGCTTCGATCGCGTTGGGTATTTTCACCGCAACCGTAGTCAGCCGGCTCCACTTTCTCGGGGTCCGCGCCGCCGGTGCGTATATCGCGCTCTTTGGCGGGTTGATGACGGCCTTCAACATGGCGTCTTCGGCCTTTGTGCTTTGGGCGATGGCTCATCCCGGTATCGTGAAAGAGCCAATGATTTTAAATGCGCTCTATTATCTTTCGTACGGGTTGGGGGGACCCGGTTTTGCAGCGCCGTTTGGTCTGCTCATTGCTGGGGTCTCGATTCCCGCCGCGTTCTTAAGGCTGATGCCGAAATGGATCGTGATTCTGGGCATCGCGCTCGGCGTCTGCGGTGAATTGAGCGCGTTGAATCTGATATTCCCGAGCACCCTTTTCTTTATTCCGCTGACCCGGTTCCCTGGATTTATTTGGCTGATCGCGGCTGGGTTCGCCTTGCCCAGCGGGCTGAGACGAGCCGCTTCCGCCGCGAGCGCGTAGAATAGTGCGTCCCTCAAGACGGGCTACCCGCAATAGTCGATCTCGAGTACCGATGGTTTGTAATGGAGAAAGGATCTAAGATTCGCAGGTCGATTGTGTGCCGGTATGAATAACGAAGAAATCTTATCCCGTCTCGACTTCGAAAGACAGACCGTGCCGGACCCAGACGCCAAGTTGGAGCGAGCGCAAAATGTGGTTCGAGCAATTGCGAAGGTGGGTAACCGCAATGCGATTGTCTATTCCAATTTTTCGGCGCGAGACGCTAACAAGATCATTGACGCTGAGCTCGACTATTTCACCAAGCTCCAACTACGTTTTGAATGGAAAGTCTATAGCCACGACGAACCGTCCGATCTGCTGGAACGTTTGGGCCGGCGCGGCTTCAAAATCGGAACCGAAGAAGCCCTGATGATGTTGGATCTGTATGACTTGCCACCGGCGCTGTCGGCGCCGCCATCGGAAGGCATTGTGGTGAGACCGGTGGTGGATGAGCAAGCGATCGAAGATTTCGTTAATCTTGAGTCGGCGATCTGGAGTGAATCGCTGACTACCCGGGCGTTCCTTCGGTTTAATCAGAGCGACCCGCTCAGTCGTGAGCTTGCCTTTGTTGCTTACTCGACTGGAAAACCGATTGGTATGGCTCGGGTCACCGCGTCCTCCGAAAGCCAATTTGCCGGACTTTGGGGCGGCAGCGTTCTCAACGAATTCCGAGGCCGCGGCGTCTATCGCGCGCTCTTATCCGCTCGTATCCAACGCGCCAGAGAGTACGATTCCACTCGATACCTCCGAGTTGACGCTCTTCCAACCAGTCGCCCGATCTTGGAGAAATACGGGTTCAACCGAGTCGGATCGACCTGGCCCGCGGTATGGCCAAGTTAGTGATAGGTTTTAAGTTATAAGTTTTAGGTTTTAGGTTAGGGAGTGGGGACGTGCTGGGCTAGACGATGTCCCATGCCTGCAAGAAGGAACGCGGGTTTTCACAGAAGATCACCAAGGTCACAAAGATGAGACCCGACGTCTGGTAGAGGGACTCTGTCTTTGTGTCCTTTTGTGATTGGTTCGGCTCCGCTCAGGGCTTTTCCGGCGGGTAGGTGGAGTACAGATCTGGGGTTAAATTGAGGATCGGGCAATTGCCCAGCTCGTAAATGAAATCAAGCTTGGGCTCGCTATCTAAGTAGTAGTGAAAATCGGTCTCGAACTGGCCGGTCTGGGTGACTCCGATACCTTGGTCTCGGTACTCTTGGAGAACCGCTTCGGTGGCTTCCTCTGTAATCCGTTCCTTAACATGGTGCAGACCTTCGCCATGTTTATCGATGAACGCTTGATAGATGGTGGGACCGTAGACCGGCTGGATAAGCTCGAGTTGCATGTCGCCGATCCAGGAGATGCCGATCAGAAATTTGAATGGTTCAGTCACCGTTTGGTTATCGACCTTCAGGTATTTGAGCGTTTTTTCGGTGAAGGTCAGTACCGTCCAGGGGCCGATCTGGAGGTTCTCGACCCAGGCCTTCATGCTCTTTTCCAGGTCTCGAGTGACCCAGGCGATCTGATAGATTTTCCGGTTCCGGTTGTGTCCGCGAAGTTCTTCGTTGGTCATTGGCGTATCCTCAGTCGGTTTTAGAAAGTGAGAAACAGAATCTGAATAGAAGGCTTCCGGTAGCGGCGACTGTCCGATTTGGCCGAAGAACATTGGCCGAACCATTGATCTGCTCGAAGCGACGTCGTGGGTCTAACTCAAGGTGCAGTCGCCATCCGAGCGCTGGGATGGCGACTGCGCGTTGGATCGAGATTGCGCAACCCTTCGCGAGTATCATTCGATTCGGAAGCCAGACGGCGTAGAGGGATCCGGCAGCTGCCGGACCGCTACCGGAAGCCCATCGGCCTGTCCGAACCCAGTTCCGAACAGGCCGCTACTGATTACTGTTTCACTGACTACTGATTACTACTTATTTGTACGCCGGGTTCTCCCGGAAGACTGAATCGTTGATGTCGTACTTGAACGCGTTAGCCTCTCTCTTGGTCATGTAGTCGTTAAGGATCCAAGGGATCAGCTTCGATTTGTCCAGCGTGTCTTTCTCGAAAGGCAAGAAATTCACGAAGACTGCTTTCTTGTACGGTTTCTTGGCGAAATAGGCCGTGATTTGTTGAAAGCAAATATCCGCTTCCAGCGTTGGGCACTGGTTAACGTCCATGCTGGTTTGTCCTTTTTCCACCCAGTTCCAGGACTTCTCTTTACCGTTGCTTGCTCCGAGCCAGTATTTGCTGGAATCGAGTCCGGCCTCCTGCATGGCTTCGAGCGCGCCGGTCATCATTTCATCGTTTTGGACGTAGGCGCCATCGAATCCATCCGGTCCCAGCGACGTGATCGCATCCTGCATCACTTTTTTCGCAGGATCAGCGAACCAATTTCCCGAGCCCCAGAAAACGACCTGAAGATCCTTGCCGCCGGCCCCGCGTACGCCAACGCTATCCAGCGCGTTACCGATATCCTTGCCGGCTTTCTTGTAGGCTTGCAGAAAACCTTGAGTCTGACCGGCAGCGGTACCCTGACCAAGTTTACCTTCGATCATAATCAACCGTTTAACGTTGTGTTTCATGGCCGATTGCCCCGCTAGTTCTCCGTCGTAGACCCAGTCGAATCCGGCGAACCCGGCAAGCCCTGGTTCGTTGGGTGGATTATGCGTAAGATGGAACTCCGGGATCCCGGCGTCGTGGCAGCGTTTCAGGGTCTCGGAAGTGGTCTGCGGCGAGTTCTGTACGACAACGATCGCGTCCACTTGTTGAGTGATGAAATTCTCGACGGCAGCAATCTGCTCGGGAGCAGTTCCTTGCCCGACCACGTCTAATACTTGCCAACCCGCTTTAGAGGCGATCGCTTTGAACACCTGGAAGCCCGCTTTGTAATAATCGTCTGAGGCGTCCATGTAGTAACCGATTACTTTTGGTTTACCCTCAGCCGCCGCTATTTTACCGGCTGGTAAGGCCACCGCGCCGAGAAGGGTGAGGCCGGTTAACATCAGTGCCAGACGTTTTGTCTGCTGTTTCATATTTCGTTGTTCGGTTGAACTTCGTTTCATTCTTGTTTCCAACTATTTTGTCGATTCCACACTTTCTCCGCTCGCTGCCCGTTGTTCTGCGTGCCAACGCAGCTCCTTCCTCCTTGATAGGAACCCTGAAATTCTGGTCGAGACATCGCCGGCTGACACCGCGATGATCACCACGAGGCCTTTAGCAACGAACTGCACTTCGGAGGGTAAGCGCAGCATGTTCATGGCGTTGCCGATTGATCCCAAAAAGAAAACACCGATCAACGTACCCACGATGTTACCCTTACCGCCTTTCAACGCGGTTCCTCCGATGACCACCATGGCGATACTATCGATCTCCAAGCCCTGCCCCAGGCTGATAATACCGGTGTTGACCCGCGCGAGCAGCATGATCGCGCCGACGCCTACTAGGAAGCCCATGATAATATATACGGAGAGCTTCATGTTCTGCACATTGATACCGGCGAGGTAAGCTGCTTGCGGGTTGGTCCCGACCGCGTAGATCCTCCGGCCGTACTTCGTATAGTTTAGGAGCAGTCCTGCAAGCAGCGCGATCAGGAAGAAAATCAGGACGTAAGGAGGAATGATCAGGCTGAGATGATTGAACGGATCTCTGGCTCCCTGGATCAGGTTTGCCTTTAGAAAGTCCAGCTCTCGATTCATGATCACTTCGCGTGAATTACAGAGCAGGAGCGCCATTCCTTGGAACGTGATCATCCCGCCGAGCGTGATAATGAAAGGCTCCACCTTGGTGCGCGAAATGATGTACCCCATGATGGTCTCGAGCACGACCGCGGTCATGATTCCGGCGAGAATGGAAGGCACAACTCCGATGTGCCATTTTGAAATCCCGGTCGCCGTCACGATAGAAACGAGCGAAGCGAGCATCCCAACCGAGAGATCAATTCCTCCGGAGATCATCACAATCGTCATGCCAATAGCGACGATGCCCGCGACACCCACTTGTTGCAGGATGTTCAACAAATTTACCGGGCTGATAAACGTCGGAAATCGGTTGGTTCCCTCTGTTATTAGTTGCAACAGAACGATGACGATTCCGAACCCGATGAAAATCGATAAGACCCGCAAATTCTCATATCGCTGGAAAAGAGATTCTCGTTTCTGAGGCTCGCTCATATTTCCTTCTGTCCAATCGAGTAGGTCAGGATATTCTCTTCCGAAATCTCGCCGGTGGTGAGCTCCGCCGTTTTCTCTCCGTTCTTCATGACGATCACCCGATCGCTCATGGAAATGACTTCTGGCATATCGGAAGAGACCATGATGATGGCCTTCCCTTGCCTAAGGAGATCAACCATGACCTTGTAGATCTCCTGCTTGGAACCGACATCGATGCCTAGAGTCGGCTCGTCAAAGATGTAAATCTCCCCTTGGGTGTTGAACCATTTCGCCAGCACCACCTTCTGCTGGTTGCCGCCGGACAGATTGACCGCGCGGGTTTGCGAATCATTCGTCTTGATGGCGAGCTGGCGAACGTACTGGTCCCCAATCCGGGCGTCGTCGCGATGGCGAGCCACCAACCCTCGCGTGTTCACCAGATTCGCGATGGTCACGTTTTGCGCGATGGTCTGCGGCAGGAAAAGACCGCTATTCTGCCGGTCTTCGGTGATGAAACACATCTTGTTTTTGATGGCTCTCCTCGGATTGGAATGTTTCACCACCTTTCGCCGGATCAGGATTTCACCAAAATCGAGCGGTGCACTGCCGAACAAGACGTTCATTAGCTCTGACCGGCCCGAACCAGCCATCCCGGCGATCCCAAGAATTTCTCCTGTGCGGAGGACAAAGGAAATATTGTTGGCGCCGTTACCGGTCACATTCTTTGCTTCAAAAACGACCTCACCGATCGGTACCCGTTCCCGTCGATAGAATGTGGAAGGGTCGCGGCCAACCATGTCCTTGATCAACGTGGCTTTAGTAAGGCCGCTGAGATCGTATTGGCTGACTCTGCGCCCGTCTCTGAGCACGGTGACCCGGTCGCCTATCTTGAATACTTCTTCTAAGTGATGGGAGATGTAGATAATACCCAAGCCGCTATTTTTAACCGTCTGAATAATGTCGAGCAGGTTCTCGATCTCGACGGAAGAGAACGAGGCGGTGGGTTCATCCAGGATTATCACCCGCCTCTTGAAGATCAGGCCTTTCGCGATCTCGACGGTCCGTTGTTGGCCGCTGCTAAGCTCGCCCATTTTCGCGTCCGGACTGAGGTCGCTCTTGAGATATTTGAGAACGGCAGCCGTTTGCCGCTTCATTTCACTCTTTTGTAAGAGACCGCGCTTAACGATTTCTGACCCGGCAAAAATGTTCTCGACGATGTTCAATGTCTCGAAGACGACATGTTCCTGGTAGATCGTCTGGATACCCATCTGAATCGCCAAGTGCGGGTTGAGGACGACCTTTCTTCCTTCAAAGATGATTTCTCCGCCTTCGTCGGGCTCGTAGGCGCCAGAGAGAATTTTGATCAACGTCGACTTACCCGCTCCGTTTTCTCCGCAAAGGCAATGAACTTCGCCCTCGATCAAATCGAAGGAGATGTTTTGCAGCGCACGTACGCCGGGAAACGTCTTCGAGATATTGCTAAGCCTGAGGATCTCGCTCATGGGCGCCGCGGGGATGTCTGTCAGGCGGGCGTTCTTTGGGTTTCAGTTGTTGGCATCGGCCACGACGCGTCGGCCTTGCCAGCCAGGCCGATCCACGGTTGTTCCAAGGGGGGCTTTACTTGGAGATTACTTGGTCTCCAGCGTTGTCGCGCCAGCAAAGCTAACGCGATTAAAAACAGATTCGAAGGGAATTTGGAAGCCTAAGCCGTATTTATTTCGCGAGCAGAAATAAGTCGCGAAGAATTTGTGATCGAACCTGGGCAAGTCTAAAGTCGTCCTTGCATCGCGTTGTCTGAAAAAGATAGCGCTGAAGCCGCAGCCTGACACTATCTCAGGCCTCACCGTTAGAACTTATCCCCCCAATCCAAAAAACCGTAAGAACTAACATCCGTCGCCAACGGTAGGTGCGAGGCACCGGTTCGTCCGTTACTCCCCCCCGGAAGACGGGTGCTGATTTCATGTCATGAACAATTTTCCCAAGTTACATAACGCGATGTGGCCAGGACTGGTTGGTAAGGGCCCCGGCTCGGAACCGTTTATCGATCTGGATACCATGCTGAATCTCACGACTTCAGCCGAGAGCGATGGCGGGCGATTTGAGGGTGTCGACTTGTTCCTGTCAGATCCGCACGTCAGCATCGATTCCAGCGACGATCAATTGAATGCGCTCGCGGACAAGCTTGCTTCCAAGAACCTTGCCGTTGGGACTGTCATCGCGCCTGTCTGGCCACCGACCGGTGGTGGCTCCGCCATGGGCAAACCCGAGGAGCGTCGTCGTTTTGTTGAACAGGTCACCAAAGGGTGCCGGATAGCCAAGAAACTGACCGAGCTTGGAATCAGGCCTTATGGGGTAGTTCGTATCGATTCAGCAACCGATCCTGAAAGCTGGGGCAATGATCCGGAAGGCTCGAAGAAGATTGCTCAGACCTTCCGAGAATGTTGCACCATCGCCGAAGACCACGGTGAACGCTTGGCGGCTGAAGGCGAGATTTGTTGGGGTGGAATGCATAGCTGGAGACGAATGGTTGAGCTCCTGGAACTGGTTGATCGACCCCAGACCTGCGGGTTCCAAGCGGATATGGCGCACACCCTCCTTTACACCTTGGGTTACAACGCCCTGGAAGACGCTCTGCTTGCACCGGGTTTCGATTGGAAAGACGACGCCAAGCTGCAAGAAGCATTGAAAGCGATGACCCATGCACTGCGCCCGTGGACCTTTGATTTTCACGTCGCCCAGAACGACGCCACGGTTAAAGGGAGCGGCTCACACGATAAGACCGGACGGCACTGTTTGCCCGATGATCCCAACGGGAAGCTCGATATCGCCAGAGATGCGGGCTACTGGCTCCGAGACGATCAGGGTCAATTGACCAAAGCCTTCCAACATATCTGCTGGGACGGTTGCATGTTCCCGAACGAAGTGATGCTGAAACAGGAGACGTGGAATTCGATCCTCGGCGCGATGCAATCGGTTCGTGAGGCGCATGGGTGGGAAGGCTAGGGAGACTCGTCCTCGTCCTTCGTCGTCGTCCTCGTCCTCGAAACTGCGTCGCCCGGCATGCCCGAATGACGCGGTGCATTTGGGGTAAGGGGCGTTAGTACTAGATGGCTCGCCAAAATACTCGAGGACGAGGACGACGACGGAGGACGAGGAAGAAAAGCCCCAATGAGACTCTTAAATCTGATGCACCGTCAACCGAGTGATTTGATCCCTCCAATAACCTTCTAGAATCTAAAACAACTTCTTTATGAAAAACCTAAACATTGGTTTGGTCGGGTACGGTTTCATGGGACGAGCCCATTCAAACGCTTATCTATCGGTCAGCCAGTTTTTCGACATCAAATATCGACCGGTCTTAAAAGCGGTCGCCGCCCGAGACGCGGACAAGGTAAAACAGTTTGCTCATAAATGGGGGTATGAGTCGGCCTATGATGATTGGAAACGTCTGATCGACGATCCTTCAATCGATGTGGTCGATATCGCTAGTCCTAACGATACTCACGCCGAAATCGCCGTAGCGGCGGCTCAAGCCGGCAAGATGATTCTGTGCGAAAAGCCGCTGGCGCGGAATCTGGCGGAAGCCCAGCAGATGGTCGATGCTGCCAAAAAAGCCGGGATCAGAAATATGGTTTGGTACAACTACCGCCGTATCCCGGCCGTTACTTTGGCGAAACAGATCATCGCCTCCGGGAAGCTTGGCCGGATCTTTCACTATCGAGCCAAATTTCTGCAGGATTGGACGATTTCAGCGGCGGTACCGCAAGGCGGCGCGGCGCTGTGGCGTTTGGATGTGGATGTAGCCGGCAGCGGCGTGACCGGCGATTTGCTGGCGCACTGCATCGATACCGCCGTTTGGTTGAACGGGGAGATCGATTCGGTATCGGCCGTAACCGAGACCTTCATCAAGGAGCGGCAACACAATGTAACCGGCAAAGTGGAGAAAGTTGGAATCGACGATGCCAGCGCTTTTCTTGCCCGGTTTAAGAACGGCTCATTAGCTACCTTCGAAGCCACTCGCTACGCCAGGGGGCATAAGGCGCTTTATACGCTGGAGATCAATGGTGAAAATGGTTCGCTTGCCTGGGATCTACATGATCTCCATCGGCTCCAGTGGTTCGATCACAAGGATGAAGGCTCGTTGCGCGGCTGGCGATCGATCCATATAACCGACAGCGATCATCCTTACATGGCCAATTGGTGGGTGCCTGGGTTGGCCATCGGATACGAACATTCGTTCATTCATCAGGTAGCGGATTTTGTAAATTCGCTGGACGAGAAGAAACCTGCCGAACCCACTTTTGAAACTGCCTTCGAGACCGAAAAAGTCGTGGATGCCGTGCTCCGCTCTTCGGCGTCGCGGAAGTGGGAGAATGTGTCGTCCAATTGAGGCGGCGAAGAAAAAATCTAACGCAAAGCAGACTTCGCCCCATCTCCCCCTTTAGCTACGTCGGCCAGGGACGCAAAGACGCAAAGAGAAGACGATATCAACCACAGATGGACGCAGATCTACGCAGATCGATTCCAGGTGCCGGCGGTAACGGCTAAGCCTGATTTCCAATCAAAACCTCGGCTCCGCGATCAGCCCGCACTATCGCGACCCGAAGTTAGCCTATCGCGTACTCTGGATTGACTCGCCTTCTCCATCCAAATTCGGCTTCAACCTTGATGTCGCCGATTGGTCTGGCACCCAATGTTGAATGCCGAGGTACTGCTTACGAGCGGGGTCATCTTTCCCGACGTGAAGAGTCCAAAGCTCTGACCAGAGCGCATGTTCATCTCGGGTGATGCGTTGGCCAAGCCGTTCATGTTCTGCCCAGGATTTGACCATGGAATACAAACGGAACCGATTCGGATTTTGCATGTCTTGATCCAAGCGGGCGTTAAACGCGCCATTACGTAAAAAGACCAGCCTTATTTCTCTCATGATCCGGAAGAACCGAACTTGATCCTCCGGAGCGACTTCGATCTCCATTGATGTTGTGATTGGCCCATCACCTGGACTCGGCAAATAAGGGACGCCGCTCTGCCGCTCGAATGGATCCGGGTCGAGGTTGACCTCGGTGGCGAAATCGATCGACCATCGTTTGGCCGTGAGTGCGCTGATGACGCCCATGACGCTGGCCGCAACCAGCGCCCATTTTATCCCCATGGTCGTCGCTAGGGTTCCCCAAACCAGGCCGGCGAGGGAGACACCTCCTTGGGATACCATCATATGCGTCGCGTTGAGACGGCCGCGGATCCAATCGGGTATTACTCGTTGTCCCGCTACCCAGAGCTCTGAGGCCGAGATCGTCCAAGCAGCGCCGGCGAGCGCGGCCACGATGAGAAATAGCTGCGGGTTTCGCACCACCGCCATCAGCGCATAGCTCACCGCTAGAACCACGCCGGCCAGTACGGTCATCTGGTTTGGTCCCAGCCTTTTCCTGGCGGGTTCGAGGATTAAGATAGCGCCGGTAAGTGACCCGATTCCCATAAAGGTAAAAACGAGTCCTAGGTGGATTGCATCCAAGTGCAGAGCCTTGAGACCGACCACGGGCAGTAACGCCGGTGTCGCTCCAATCAAGATCCCGAAGATCAGATTCCGCAGCAAAATAACTCTAACCCCTGGCGCATACCGCATGTAGCGAATGGCGCTTATCACGGAATCGAAAAAACCCTCCAGCGGTGTATCCATCGGCGGGTCTTTTCGCGTCCAGCTGCTCACGGCAACGAGTACTAGAACGAACGCGGCGGCATTTAGGGCGAACACGCCGGTGACGCTAACTAAAGGAATCAAAAGTCCGCCAATAGCGGGGCCGATGATACCGGCCAAATTCATTTGGATTCCGCCGAGGGCGGTTGCTGAGGGCAATTCCTCTTTGCCGACGATTTCTGGGATTGCAGCCGAAGCGACTGGGGCTTGAAATGCGAAGCCGATTCCTAGGAGGAAGACGCCGCCCAGAACGATCTCCGGCGTTAATCGACTAAAGAAAGCGCAGACCGCCAATAGCCCGGCACTGACTGCCAACCAACCATTGAAAATCCGCAGCAATCTTCGCCGGTCTGTCAGGTCGGCAAGTGCGCCAGCTGGTAAGGTAAAAAGGAAAAACGGGAGGGTCCCAGCTGAGGACATTAAGGATAACAAAAGAGCAGATGCCCCCAGCGAGTTCATCGCCCAGGTCGCCGCCATATCATGGGCAGTGACACAACAGCCAGAGACGACAAGAGCCAACCAAACCCGGCAATAAACCGGATTGCGCAGCGAAGACCAAATGGAAGTGTTAGTCTTCACGATCCGAAACTATTCGTTGCCTGACGAATTTCCGAGGATCTTTTTGTAGGGAGCCTCGCCCCACCAACACGGATTATCCTCCGATGCGTACGATTCGCAAAGCGGCAATAACCGATGTTAACGCCCTCTCCGCACGCGATGACGATTTCGCCAAAAATGGCCGCCAGGAGTTCGTTCTGCGCGCGATCCAAAGAGCCGATGCGGGCGTTGTTCGCCAAAACCGGCTTCGAGCCGAGCGGTATCATTTATAGTCTGGATCCGCAAGAACCCCGAGATCGTGTACTACCGGGCCAGCGCGGCCAAAGAGTGACGCGCGCTAGAACGCCCAAGCGTTCCTCTCCAAACGCAAATTAGCTTTTGCGTTTAAAAATTACGCTATAGCTTAATAAACTTGATATCGGACATTCTTCCTTATCCTTCAGGAGCTCGCACGTCGCATCGAGCTTTTTATAAGGCTCATAGGTCCTATTGATCCCGTGGCTCACCACCTCCCAAAATCATCCTTGTCACCCCAGATTAACCAAGCTATAGCTTCATAACAGTGATCGCTGATGTACCCCTCGAATCCGAAGAAATCATCGCGGCTGCCCGCGCATTGCGCCGTGGTGTTACCGAGCTTTATCGGCGACTGCGCGCCGAGCGAATCAGCCACGGCCTGAGTCCCTCCAAGCTTAGCGTGTTGGGTCGTTTGGCTCTGGGCGGCCCATCGACGGTCACTGCGTTGGCGGCCAAAGAACGGATTCAACCGCAGTCCTTAACCAGGATCCTGGCAGATCTCGAAGAAAGCGGCCTTATCAAACGGCGCCAGGACGAAGCCGACAGACGTCAATCGTTGACTGAGATTACGCTATTGGGCGAAGACCTGCTGAAAGAAGATGCCCGCCGGCAAGCAATCTGGCTGGCGACCGCCATAGGGAGCACCCTTTCTCCGGTCGAACGAGAACTCTTGCGTCTTGCTGCTCAACTGATGCGCCGATTAGCGGACGCGGAAACACCAATCGAACCGAAGCCGGCCGACAGCGGGATGGAATTAACCAACCCGGAGTAGTTCAGCTACCCGGAAGGAACCGAAACCAACCGATGAATGCGAAAGACACCGCCAACAATTCAGTTTGGGCCGCAGCGTCTGGAGCAGTAGTACAGGCCGCCGAACATCTGAAAAGAATTCCGGCGGAATGGTTGATCGCGCTGGTGGTTGGGGTGGTCCATCTCGCGGTTGCGGGCCGTTATGACCTGTTCCGAAACGAGCTCTATTTTATTGTTTGCGGACGGCATCCGGACTTCGGGTTTGTTGATCAGCCGCCGCTAGTTCCACTTGTAGCGGCTGCTACCCAGTTGTTTGGCGACAACCCATGGCTGTTGCGTCTTCCAGCGGTTATTGCCGCAGCCGGGCTGGTGGTCTTGACCGGTTCTTTGGCCAGGCTACTTCGTGGGAACGCGACTTCGGCGTGGATTGCCGCATTGGCAGCCGGTATCGCACCTGCGCTGGGTGCGCTCACCACGACCCTGACCACTGCGACCTTTGAACCGATCGCCTGGACAGCGTTTGCCTATCTTCTTGCCCGGGCGGTGATTCTCGAAGAGCGGGGAGCAATTCTCTGGGCAGGGCTTGTCGCCGGGCTGGCGATGGAAGCCAAGTACGGGATCGCCTTTTGGTTAATTCCTCTTGGAGCCGGTATTATCATGACCCCGGCCCGGCGAATCCTCTTCTGGCCGCAATTTTGGCTTGGGGTTCTGATTGGCGCGATCGTTGCCGCGCCGAGTCTGATCTGGCAGGCCGTTCATGGCTGGCCGTTCTTTGAAGTGCACGCAAACCATCTCGCCAAAGGGACAAATTTCACCGGCACACCGATTCGATTCGAGGTCATTCAGCTCTTCGCGACAAATATTCTTCTGGCGCCGCTATGGATCACGGGTGTGATCGCCCCTTTTTGCTGGGCGCCACTCAAACCGGCTCGCTTTCTTTCCATTGGGCTGATTGGCGCGACACTCCTGGTCTATTTGGCCCATGGGAAGGACTATTATCTGTTCGCAGCTTACCCGGCACTGTTCGCCGTGGGAGCCGTGGTGATTGCGCAAATTAGGCCAATCATCCGAACCCTATGGCTAGCCGCGGCGCTCATGGTTTCCTTGGCTTTCGCGCCGATCGTGCTCCCTATTCTAGAGCCGCCAGTACTAGCGGCTTACCTGGCTTGGACTCATCTAGCACCGCCACCAAGTGAAGCCGCCGGTGTCGGGGCGCCGCTCACCCAGTTGTTTTCCGATGAACTTGGTTGGCGCGCCTTGGAGAAACAGGTAGCGGCGGTCTACCGTTCTTTGCCTGCGGATGAGCGGGCGCGAACCGCCATCCTGGCTGTTGATTACGGGGAAGCTGCCGCATTGGATGTGTACGGTAGGCAGGACGGGTTGCCGCCGGCCTTATGCGGGCAAAACCAATATTTCTTGTGGGGTGATCATGGGTATGACGGCACTACCATTATCCACGTGAACGGCGATCCCGACCGCTGGCGACGCGGATGTGAGTCGGTTGACATTGTCGGCAAGTTTGGGGTGCCTTATGCCATGCCCTACGAAAACGGGCGCCCGATTTTCATTTGTCGCGGATTGCGGCGGAGTCTAGGCGAAATATGGGACCGTCTGAAGCGGTACGAATGATCGATTCCTAAATCGTCCTCGTCCTCGTCCTTCGTCCTCGTCCTCGAAAATGGCTTCTTCCCGGCGTGGATGAATTTCCGTGCGCCAGTGTCGGGGTTAGTTTCGCACCCTGAAAAACACCGAACCTTCGAGGACGAGGACGACGACGAGGACGATTACGAAGGAGAAGTGGCACGAGTGACCTTCCTTTCTTGGCTTACCGCAACCTCGCGAGTCATAAGGAGTTTAATAGAAGAACCTATTAATATCTTAAGATCAATTTGTCCGGTCTTCCCCAGACACCTAACACCCCGCTCACTCTGTGGTCGGCCTGATTATCGATCTTTTTGACTATGCCGTCGTTCTTCGATCCGGCCTTCGGGCCACTGAAGCGCGCGCGGCGCCTGATAAAATTGCAGCCTATCTTATGTTGAAGTTCGTTTCTAAAAGAGTGCATTTGATACTCTTCGCAGGTTTGCTGGCCCTTACCCCAGGCCTTGCCTCCGCGGATGTGTCGGTTACTGTCGCGCCTCCTCCGATTCCCGTTTACGATCAACCCCCTTGCCCTGCGGATGGATACCTTTGGGTCCCGGGCTACTGGTCCTATGGGGACGACGACTATTACTGGGTCCCCGGTGTTTGGGTCGAACCACCGGAAGTAGGGTTTCTTTGGACGCCTGGCTGGTGGGGCTTCGACGGAGGAGCCTACCTCTGGCACGTCGGTTATTGGGGGCCTCTCGTCGGATTCTACGGAGGGATCAACTATGGGTTTGGTTATTTCGGAACCGGTTTTTGGGGCGGCCATTGGGACGGCGGCCACTTTTTCTATAACACCGCGTGCTGGCATGTGGGTGGCAACATTCACAACACCTACTCTAACCGGACCGGATGGGCGGAAGAGCATAACCGTGCCAGCTTCAACGGTCCTGGTGGTATCGATAGGAAAGCCACAGCCGAAGAAGAAAGAGCGAATCGCGAGGGGCATCATGACATGACTGAAGGCCAGCGCGCGCATGAACATGATGCTGTCCACGATCACAATCAAAAATTCTCCGAGAATAAGGGGCACCCTGAAAAAACGTCGGTGAGCAAGACGGCTCATGAAGGCGAACACCACGGTGAGCAACATCATGCTGAAGAGCATCACGGGACGGTAAACAAGGGTGCAGAACACCATGGGACCGAGCATCATGCCGAACAGCATGGCGCCGAGCACCACGCTCCGGAGCATCATGCTCCCGAACATCATGCGCCTGAGCATCATGCGCCTGAGCATCATGCGCCTGAGCATCATGCGCCTGAGCATCATGCGCCTGAGCACCATGCGCCTGAGCACCACGCTCCAGAGCACCACGCCCCGCCTCCTAAAAAGGGCGGTAATGAAAAGAAAAAATAGTTTAACAGCTCTGATTTAAGCTTTCGTCGCGCCGGCTGCCTTCGATGGTAGTCCGGCGCGTGTGGTTTTGAAGGGGCTGGTTTGTCGAAACACCCGCAACCATTCGGACTGTCGTTAGTTTAATCAGACAGCAGGTGAGTGCCTGCCGAGCATCAATGGAGTGGTCCGGCGCAGGCAGGGAATAACCCCGCATCTGTCTGGCAGCCGCTACCCTTGAGCTGGTGTTAAACGCTTAGCTGGCCGGCTTATGCCGTGTCGAAGTTGGCCTGCGAACTACAATTATCTGACACGACTATTCGTTACGAAAATATGCTGAAGTTTATTAGAGTTCGATTCATTCTACTCGCGTGTCTGTTGGGAATGACACCCGCGATTTCCTCGGCACAGGTCACGATCACCATTGCCCCGCCTGAGCTTCCCGTTTACGAACAGCCGCTTTGTCCCGGGGATGGTTATATCTGGACGCCGGGGTATTGGGCGTACGGAACGGACGATTACTATTGGATTCCTGGTGTCTGGATCTTAGCGCCACAACCCGGATTCCTTTGGACTCCAGGCTATTGGGGTTTTGAGGGCGGAAACTACGGTTGGCACGCCGGTTATTGGGGACCACACATCGGGTTCTATGGCGGAGTTAACTACGGGTTCGGCTATTTTGGCTCCGGCTTTGCCGGCGGCAGATGGGAAGGCGGCCATTTCTTCTGTAACACCGCGGTTTGGCATGTGAATCGTACCGTGGTTCACAACACTTATGTCGACCGCACGGTGATCAAGAATGTGACCGTCAATCGCGTGAGTTTTAACGGTACTGGCGGCATTGACGCGAAACCGACAGCCGAAGAAGACGCGGCCGCGCATGAGCAGCACGTCGAAGCGACCGATGCGCAACGCACTCATGAAGAGAATTCGCTGCGCGACAATAACCAACGTTTTTCGGTGAACAAGGGCCAACCGACCAAAGTCGCCGTTACCAAAGTGGGCGGCCAAGAGGTGAAGAACCCCGCGGGTAACGCTGAAAAACACAAAGAAGCCACCACCGGAGAACACAAGGAAGCGACTCCCGAAAAAAACAAAGAGCAGGTGACAAAACCAGAGAGTAAAGGCAACGAACCTGCCAACCAGGAGAAGCACGAAAAGAAAGCCGGCGAGGAAAACAAGGGTAACCGCCCCGGTGAACCAGAAAAGCCAAAGGCCGAGGGCCAAAACAAAGAGCATCACGAGGCCAAAACTGCCGCTCCTAGCGAAGAGAAAAATAAAGGCGAAAAAGGCAAGGGCGAAAAAGGCAAGGACGAGAAAGATAAAAAAGAGTAGCTAGCAGATCTTAAGTATCGGGCGGCCGCCCAACGGCTGCCCGATTCTCACCGGCGCGCTCATTAGTCCTAGATTGGTAGGGCAGAGCTTCCACGCGGAATACAACGCGGGTCTCCCTTTAGCGTTGCCGGCCTTAAGAACGGCTCCCTGTCCTGAAAACGCTGATCGACCCAATCGGCCTGTCCGCCATAGTCCGAGATTCGCGCTCCCATATCCAACAAAGAAAAACGGACGACGGCGGAAGGGGCGTTGCATTCGGCGTGGCAGCCGTTGTAGCTCAACGACGCCGGGAAGCGCTCGGGGCGTCGCCTACATCATGCGTTGCATTTCTGTACCCGCTCAGACCTGTCAAACACGCCTCCTTGCGAGCGCCGGTTGGGTCCGTGGCCAAGACATCGGTAACAAAACATGGCCAAGACATAGGTAACAGTATGGCCAGGACATGGGTAACAGTTTTGAGCAGTCCAAGGGATG
>Ga0185299_10000476_pt1 | contig 107826 bp, 78 predicted proteins | sample PaiPotPPA55metaG_FD_128002 | JGI IMG/M metagenome (GOLD analysis project Ga0185299, IMG submission 128002) | Iron sulfur acid spring bacterial and archeal communities from Banff, Canada, to study Microbial Dark Matter (Phase II) - Paint Pots PPA... ... | reverse complement strand
CTGCCCACCGACAACCTCGAACTTGTGATTGGACTTGCGCTCTTTCCTCTGGTATTTCTTTCTCACGGCGGCTCTCTCCTTTCAAAGGGATTCGCAACCCGAACTCTATCCGAGTTCGGGCGAGAGCCGCTGCTTCTTGTTCTCAACTTTCAACTAAATGTGGGGCATCCTCGGCTTCGCTTCAAGGCCTTGGCTCGTGTATAAATCTTTGCTAGCAATTCAGTCGGCAATTCAGGCAAACAATGTCTCTTAAGACCTGGCTTCTATTTCTCATCGTGCCGGTTGCAGCTGGCATCGTGCTTCTGCTGCTCCACCATCCGCGCGTCAGCGAGTTGTTTCATAAACACATTCCCGATCGGCCTAAGCGCCGGCTGTTTCTAGCAGCTATCGGGTTTTTCGTTATCTTTGCGGTGGCCAGGACCCTCGCCTACGTCAACTTTCACAACATTGGACCCTTCCACGACATCTACATCGGTGGCAGACACATTCATCATTTGGTTTGGGGCATCTTGATCCTGCTGGCCGTAGGTTTTGGATGGTTGCAGGATGTTGGCGTCGGTGTAGAAAATTCATCCCTGGTCGCTAGCCGCCTGATGGCCTTTCTCTATGGCGCAGGTGCGGCGCTCACTCTGGACGAATTCGCGTTGTGGTTGAACCTCGAAGATGTTTACTGGGCGCGCGAAGGCCGTGCCAGCATTGACGCTATAGTCTTATTCGGAACCTTCCTGATCATCGCTCTTTATGGAGGCCGCTTCTTCCATGCAGTGGCCAATGACTTGATCCTCCATCGCAAAAAAGTAAGTTGAACCGCGAGCCACACATCCCAATTGCCATAAGTACCGATCACGTTTCGCTGATGCGAAAACGACAAGAACTGCGTTGCGACATTAAGGCCCTTGCCGATTGGCGCTACAATAAGCGACCACATGAAATCCTCCGACGGCACAGTTCTCCGTTTAATCGCATTATTTAAACTGCTGAAAGCTGTACTTCTGATCGTCATCGGTGTGAGCACCCTGACACTGCTTCATCGGGACATGGGTAGCACATTGAATCATTGGATTACGATGAGCGGTATCGATCCCGGCAATCGTTGGGTGGAAAGAGGTATTGCGAAGGCCTCTAATCTGACCCCCGCAAAGGTAAAGGGCCTGGGCATCGTAAGTTTTATCTACGCGGGCCTGTTTCTAACCGAGGGAGTCGGACTGTGGCTGCTCAAACCTTGGGCCGAGTGGTTCACGGTCATCATCACCAGTTCGCTCGTGCCGGTGGAAATTTTCGAACTATATCGCCATCCCAGCGCCACGAAAATTGTGGTGCTCATCATCAATATCGCGGTAGTAGGTTACCTGGTCTATCGAATCCGAACCCGCGCTCACGAATCGCATTCTAAATAACCGGCGGCGTCAGGATTGCAGCGCCAGTACTGGTTGCGTTTCAACAGGCTCGCGCTGAGGCTTGGCAAAAATTGCAGCCGCCAAGCCGCATGCTGCCGCGAAAGACAACCACAAGCCCGGAATCGCTCGATTGCCTGAAATATGAATCAAATATGTACTTAGCGCCGGTGTGAATCCGCCAAAAATCGCCGTAGCCAAGCTATACGCCAGCGCAAATCCCGACGTTCTTACATCCACCGGCATAATTTCTGTAAGGGTCACCACCATAGCACCGTTGTAGCTGCCATAGATAAAGGACAACCACAGTTCGACCGTCAACAACCTGGCGAACGACGGCTCCCTGACCAACCAAAGCATGGCCGGATAAGCAGTGATCAACATCAACGACGTGCACCCAAACAGCAAAGGACGCCGCCCGATCCGGTCAGACAGTGCTCCCATGATTGGCAGCCAAAAAAGATTCGACGCGCCCACGCAAAGTGTCACGATCAGGCTGTCGATGCTCGCCAGATGCAGTACGGAATTTCCAAACGTGGGCGTGTACGCGGTAATCATGTAAAACGACACAGTCGTCATGGTGACCATGAATGTGCCGACCAGCACGATGACCCAATTGTTTCTCAACGAGCGAAAAATCTCGCGGGTGTTCGGTCTATGCTTGCGCGCCAGAAACTCGTCCGTTTCCGCCAGAGATTTTCTTAGCCGGAATAGAAACGGAATGATAAGGCAACCCAGTAGCAAAGGAACGCGCCATCCCCAGCGCTGCATCTTTTCAGTAGAAAGAAAAGAATTAAGAATCACGCCCACCGAGGCGGCAAACATCACCGCCACTTGTTGGCTACCTGATTGCCAACTTACGTAAAATCCCTTGTGACCGGGAGTAGCAATCTCCGACAAATACACCGAGACGCCGCCGAGTTCCATGCCGGCGGAAAATCCCTGAAGAAGGCGTCCCGTTAAAACAAGTAAGGGCGCGAGCAGACCAATCGTTGCGTAGCTGGGCATGAAGGCGATGGAAAAAATCCCGATCGACATCATTCCCAACGTCAACAACAAACCAGCGCGGCGGCCATTGCGGTCCGTGTACGCGCCCAGCACCAAGGCTCCCAACGGACGCATTAAAAATCCGGCCCCAAAAGTCATCAGCGACAGCATCAAGGAACCGTACGGGTTTCCGCTGGGGAAAAACGCATTGCCTATGGCGGCGGCATAATAGCCAAACACCATGAAGTCGTACATCTCCAGGAAATTTCCACTGGAAACGCGTATCACCGACCAAACCTTGGATTTACGGTCGCCGGAGTGAATCGTGGGGTCCATGATCTTGGGCAAACAAGTAAGTCTCGTATCTGGTAATGGTCACTAATTCGAGCCGCAACAGCAGTGACGCGTTTCTATTTCTAATTCCGCACTTGCGGGGACAAACGCTGGGTAAGGACGAAGTAGTTCGTTCAACCTTGCCCAGCGATGCGCAGTAGCTTACCAGACCAGTTTGAGCCCCAACTGAATCTGGCGCGAGGACGTGGAGGTGGAACCGATAATTCCAGCGTTGCCGGTGCCAATGGAATTGTTAGCGTCGTTCAGGAAATTGGGAGCCGCGAAGTTAGGGTGATTCAGAATGTTGAAAAACTCCGATCGGAATTGTGCCTTAAATTTTTCCCGAAAGGAAAAATTCTTGAACAAGGAGAAATCAACGGTGGTCAATCCCGGTCCGTAGAAACGGTTACGACCCGAGTTGCCAACCAAAACTCCACCGGCCACCGCTGGCGCGGCAGCAAAGCAATTTGGATTGAAGGCCAGCAATTGCCCTGCGGCGTTGGTGGTAACTCCCGGCGTAGCATTGCAACCCGAAATCAAGTTCGCAAAGTCCATGGAAAAGTCCCCATTGAAGCCAGTGGCGAGAGGGTCGCCGCCTCCGCCAACCGTCACCGTGTATGGAGAACCGCTCGTCGCCGTAACAATCGTTCCCATTTCCCATCCGCCAAGCGCGTAGGACGCTAAGCCGCTCTTGGGGCCAGGAACGTCCCAGATCACAGTTCCGACCAGCGTGTTGCGCACATCGAAATCGCACGCGCCGATTCGATACGCCTTGCTCAGTAGCAAAGGCACGGCCACCGAATTTACGTACGTATCTCCAGTCACCGGAGCGGAGCTTGTGTCTCGGCATTTCCCGAGTGTGTACGACAACTGGCCCTGCAAGCCGTGTGTCATTTCCCGTCGCAATTGCGCCTGGAAACCGTGATAAGTCGATTCACCGTCGAACAGCACCGGCCGAATCCCTGATCCGCCAGGCGGTCCCGGCACCACGCCGCCATTTGCACCTCCCCAGTTCGGGTCCAGTTGATAGGTGTTCGAAGGAATGAGAATTCCTGCGGACGTCTGTACTGGAGGAACCAGGTTGATGTCATCGGCGGCCACAGAAAGATGCACAGACCGCGAACCGACGTAACCGGCCGTCAATGTCCACGCCGAGCCAAGCTGCCGCTGAATGTTGAAATTCCAGTTCAGTACGTCAGCACGATGGGGATTCTGATCAATATAACGATTTCTGATGCTATTAGGATTGAAGCTGATGTTTGGATCGATTCCGCTCCCCAACGTATTGGTTTTGTCGAGGCCGATGATCTGAAATGGTGCCGTTGCCGCGGTATTCAGGCCGAACTCATACGGCAATGGCAATACGTCGAAAATACCGAATCCGCCGCGCACTGCGGTTTTTCCATCCTTGAAAGGATCCCAAGAGAATCCAACGCGCGGCTCGAAGTTCTTCGTGGTGGGATTGTTCCTGATAAAAGTGTCCACGTGTTGCGGCCCGCATGGACTGCTAAGGCTGGGAGCAACGCCAGGCGTGGCGCAATTAACAAGCGTGGTGATTTCCTGAATCCTGTTATTGGCGTCTCGAGGCAAAGTTGTGAATTCATAACGCAGCCCCAGATTAATCGTGAGGTTGGGGCGAAACCGCCAATCGTCGTGAATGTAGCCGGCGAAAAGGCTTTCGCGAATAGCTACTTCGTTGGACCCACCGGGCGCCAAGGCGTTGAGAGTATCCGGAGTGTTATTCAGGAAATCACTAAGCGTCGCGTAATTGTTTTTTCTTCCGTTCGGACTCAATTGCTCGGTGATGTTGTAAAGCATGCGCTCGAACGCAAATCCGATTTTAATGGCATGTGTGCCGCGCGTCAGAAAAGCGTCATCGTAAGCTTGCGCTGAAGTCCAGCGATGCAAAAAGCGGTTCAGTCCGCCTAACCCAATCGCGGTTGTGAGCACTCCGGGCACGCCGATTTGCGGCGGCCCGATCGCACCGGGAGCGACGGCCAGCGTCGTGTCGGTGGCCACTTTGTCGCCGGATACCGGGCTGTTAATGTCACCCCTGATGCGGCTCACACCCACGCGGACGGTATTCACGAGCGCTGGACTGAAAACGTAGGTGTCCTCGACGCTGGCCATTTGGCGCCGTGAAAAAACCTCATGAATGGCATTCAGCAACGGGTCCGGTTGTGTTTGCGGACCGGAATCAAAGAAATAACTTACTGCCAAGGAATTTTTGTCAGAAAATTTCTCATCTACGCGCACAGTGTAGTAGTTTTCGTTTGAAATGGTGGGCAGAGCCACGTTAAACGTCTGACTAACTCCATTGGCGTCAATGGGCGTCCCGGATGGAGCAATGGGCCACAGCGCCAGGTACGGAGCAATGGAGGGAACCGCCAATGCCCGTTCAGCCGCCGTGGGCACGTGGATGGCTTGCGAACCCGGCTTGTTTTGTCGAACCCCTTCGTATGTTCCGTAGACAAAAAGTTTATCTTTTATGATTGCTGTGCCGCCGGAAGCTCCGAACTGCACGCGGCGGAACGGTGAAATGGGACCGGCTGGATCAAAATAGTTTTTAGCATCAAACACTTTGTCGCGATCAAACAGGAAAGCCGTGCCGTGGAAATCATTGACTCCACTTTTCGTAATGGCGTTGACTACCGCTCCTGAGGTGCGCCCGTATTCCGCCGTGTAGTTGCTGGTCAATACAGAAAATTCCTGAATGCCATCGACGCCGAGATTTAGCCCTGAAGCGCCGCCCGGCGAGCCATTCGAATAATCATTGATACTGATGCCATTGACGCGGTAAGTGTTTTCATTGGCGCGGTGCCCGTCATTACTTAGCTGATTTCCAAAGCCGCGGTTCCCCTTGTTGGCGCTGAATCCTGTGCCGACCTGGTTGGGAATGCTCGACACTCCAGGCTCCAGCGTAGCCAGCGAAGTCCAATCGCGCCCGTTCAACGGCAGTTCGCGCATGGTGGTCGAGTCCACCGTGGAACTTACTGTCGACGATGTAGTCTGAATGTCAGGGATCGCTGCGTTTACTTCCACCCTTTGAGCCAGCGAACCGACCTTCATGACCAAATTCAAAGACTGTTGCCCGCCAACTGTTAACGTGATGCCTTTTTCCGTGAGCGTCTGAAAACCTGTCGCTGTCACAGTTACTTCGTATTCCCCCGGCAATAGATTGGGCGCCGAATAAATCCCGTCTGAGTTGGAAGCCACTTCTCGAACCACGCCGGTGCCCGCGTTCTTGATACTTATGGTGGCGTCGGCCACCGGGCCGCCTTGCTCGTCGGTCACCAACCCCGATAGCGTGGCTCCAGCGACCTGCGCCTGGGCGGGTGCCACCCAAGCCATGTGGAAACCGGCGATCAGCACCACTGCTAGTAGCAGATGGATTCGCACCTGTATTTTTGACACTAAGGACATATTCCCTCCCCTGGTTGCACACCACGAGATGAAGTTGACTGCCAGAGCCATGCAGTTCATTCGTGCGCGATGCTGCTAATCGCGTTCAAGCGGTTGCGATTTAGTGGCGACACTTTGCGCACTTCTGGGAATAAGCACAATCCGTAATGCATCCTATTGAAGACCTTTCTGCATCTCCGGCTTTCTCGCTGAAAACTCATTACTTAGCCCGTGACGTCACGAGCTTTTTTGACGCTTTACTCTTCCCAGCGCTATACTCCGACACGGCCGGCCGACTATGCAGCACACTTCCCACGCTCCCAAGTTGATTCGCTGCGGCGTGTTTGAGATTGATCTCAAAGCGTTCGAGTTGCGCAAGCATGGTCTACGCCTCAAGTTGGCGGAGCAGCCTTTTCAGATCCTCGCGATACTTCTGGAACAACCCGGCGAGGTAATTACCCGTGATGAACTTCGCGAGCGTCTCTGGCCGGGCGATACCTTTGTAGATTTCGACCACGGACTGAACAACGCCGTAATGCGGTTGCGGGAAGCGCTCGGCGATTCTCCCGACAAACCCCGCTTCATCGAGACGTTGCCACGTCGCGGCTACCGCTTCATTGCTCCAGTCGAAGAAATCCAGGCGGCATCAAAAATAGCTCCTGGAGCGGACTTACAGGTAAATTCTTCTACCGCTTTACATGCTCCCGATGCTTCTGAACAGTTAGCCGCCGATCATCCTGAGTTGTTCGATAGCTCTAACGCCGGAAGCTGGCTAACCCTGCCACGGATTGCGCTCTTGTCGGCGGCGGTGCTGCTCTTTGCGGTTCTTTCCGGCTTGGCCGTTCATTTCGTCAGAGGTTGGGAGTCCGGAAAAATAAATCCCGCACACAACATGTCGTTGGTCGTCTTACCTCTTGAGAATTTGTCTGGCGATACGGAACAAGACTATTTTGCCGACGGCATGACCGACGAACTCACCGCCAATCTGGCCAAGATCCGTTCGTTGCGCGTCATCTCCCGGTCAACCGCCATGGCCTACAAGGGCACACACAAACCACTTTCGGAAATCGCCAGAGAATTGAAAGTGGATGCCGTTGTGGAAGGCACGGTATTAAAGGCGGGAAGCCGCGTTCGAATCACCGCCGAACTCGTTCAAGTCTCCACCGATCATCATCTCTGGGCCGACACCTACGAAAGTCAGATCGGCGACGTGCTCGCGCTGCAAAATCGAGTGTCCTCGGCCATCGTGGACGAAATTCGTATCAATCTCAGTCCCGAAGATAAGCAACGCTTGGCAAAAAATCCTTCCGTCAGCCCGGATGCTTACGAAGATTATCTGAAGGGCCGCTATTACTGGAACAGACGATCCGCCGACGGATTTACAAAGGCCATCGGATACTTTGAGGACGCCACCCGCAGAGATCCACAATATGCTCTGGCCTATGCAGGCTTGGCGGATTGTTACGGAATCATTGGCGCAACCATTTACGGAAGTCTGCCGGCCGCCGAGGCTGCGCCCAAAGCTAAAGCCGCTGCCATTCGCGCGCTGGAAATCGACCCTACTCTCGCCGAGGCGGAAACTTCTCTCGCCACTGCGAAATTCAACTATGACTGGGACTGGACTGGCGCGGCGCAAGGTTTCCAACGCGCCATTCAGATGGACCCAAGATACGCGACCGCCTATCAGCGATATTCTCTGTATTCCATCGCCATGGGTCGTTTTGACGAAAGCCTCGAACAAATAAAGAAGGCTCGCGAACTCGATCCACTTTCCATCAGCATTAATTCCAGCTTGGGCTGGCGTTTATACCTCGCGCGCCAATACGACCGCTCCATCGCGCAACTCCGCGACACCTTGGAAATGGATCCCTCTTACGAATGGGCGCATTTCATCCTTGGCCAGGCCTACGAGCAAAAGGGTGAATTCAATCTCGCCCGCACCGAACTGCAAAAGGCCGTCGAGCTTTCCCACAACAGTCCATTGATGATCTCCGCCTTGGCACATGCTAACGCGCTCTCCGGGAATCAGGAGGAAGCGCTGCGATTACTCCAGCAGCTGACCGCGCGGTCCAGGAAGCAGTATGTTTCCCCGTTTTACGTGGCTGTCGTGTACATCGCGCTAGGCAAAACTGAAACGGCCATGGACTGGATGGAAAAGGCTTTCGCGGATCGCTCCAACGGTCTGGTCTTTCTGAAGGTCGAGCCTGAGCTTGACCCGCTGCGTTCTAATCCTCGCTTCATCGCGTTACAAAAGCAGCTCAACTTTCCGGACTGATCCGCGCAGCAAGAAATTACAAACGCCATCTCAATCTCTGAACTCTCTTTACCGATGGTTCCAGCCCTCATTTACCGTGCCGCAGTAAATAACGCTGAATCCGCGAGACACGTCCCCGCTGATCGTAAAAAGGCATTACGAAATCCTTACAAGTTCCTCGCGACTTCTTTAGCTACGGAATGTCACGCTTCACCGCTGACGCTGGAGGGTTAAATGCGTTCGTCCAATTGCAAGAATAAGTTGGTGCTTCTGTGCCTCTTAGCGATCCTCTATCTGAATGCCGCGCCAATAAGGGTCTTTGCCGACAACGATGCAAAGGGTGGTACAACGGCGGCGTCGGTCAAAATCGACGCGCCCAAGTCCGAACTCACCGAACGAGAGCAATGGTTACTCGACCGCGTTGAGCAACTCGAGAAGCGCGTCGAAGAGCTTGAGTCCAAGAGTGCGCAGCCAGCTGCGCCGAATTCAACCGCGCCGCAGCCCCGCACAAACGCCGCAGCAGATAATGCCGCAGCTGCTGGTGATATAGCCTCAACGCCGGCGACAGTTGCGCCAGCAAACGCAATTCCTGTCTCAAGCAATCCGCCAATTGCCTCCCGCGGACAAGCAACGGAAAAGGGGAAGTCAGGTAGCAATGCGATGGGCAAAGTCGCGAAGGCGGAGCCCTTTGCCTTCGCCGATTTCACTTGGTTAACGGGCAACGCGCGCACCAAAGACACGCCGTACGCTACTTCCTTCTTCACTCCAGAGATCCGAGCCGATGTTGACTATGTTTATGATTTTGCGCATCCCAAAGACGACACCATCGGTGGATCCAGCGAAGTATTTCGATCAAACGAGGTTCAAGTCACCCAACTCGGTGTCGGCGGTGATTTTCACTTCGATAATGTCCGCGCCCGGCTGATGACCCAGTTCGGTTTGTATTCACAGACCACGCCACGTAATGATGCCAGCCCCGCGCGCGGCCAATGGAACCTCGCCGACGCCTACCGCTATATCTCCGAGGCCTACGGCGGCTACCACTTCAATGCACTGCATGGAATTAACGTCGACGCGGGAATCTTCATGTCCTACATCGGACTTTTCAGCTACTACCAGTTCGACAATTGGACTTATCAACCTTCGTATGTTTCTTCGAACACGCCATGGTTCTTTAACGGTGTACGCGTGCAGATTTTCCCCACAGAGCATTTGAAGATTGAGCCGTGGTTCACAAATGGCTGGCAGTCCTATGGACGATTCAACAATCGTCCCGGTCTGGGCGTGCAGATTCTGTGGCGGCCGAATGGCTGGCTATCGGTACTCGGGAATCAGTACGCCTTGGGCGAAGATGCCTTGAACACGCCGGGGCGCGTGCGTTATCACACCGACGACAGCATTCAGATCAAATACTACGACCATCCAGAAAAATTTATGGACAAGCTCGCCTTCTCATTGACCGGTGATATGGGTTGTGAACATGGTGGCGGCGTCAGTTGCTACGGAAATTCCGCCAAAGGTCCCAAGCAGAGTTTTCTCGGATACATGATTTACAACCGCTTTTGGTTTGATAACGACCGCTACGCTGTGACCATCGGCGGCGGGCAAATTAATAATCCTGGTAGATACCTGGTACTTTTGCCGCCCATCAATGGGGCCACGGCCACGTCCGGCACACCCTACTTCACCGAGAATCCGGGCGATCCGTACAAAGCTTGGGATATCTCTGGAACTTTCGACTGGATGCCCAGTCAATACATTACTTTCCGCTGGGAATACAACCATCGCGCCGCCAACGTTCCGTACTTTTCCGGTTCTGGCGGCGTCACGCCACCGGGTGGCAATCAAGGACCCGCAGGCTCGCTGGTTTGCCTGAGTGGATTTATCACCTGCGACGGCTCGTCAACGAGCACCTGGCTCCCTGATCTGCGCAGAACTGAAAATCGCGCCACCATGGCCATCTTGGTGAAATTTTGATCGCGCTTTACATCGTGGAAACTCCGGTGCTCAACACCCAGAACCCGCAGGGCGACGATATGAACTACAAACTGAAAACGGTTTTCGACAAAAGGGAAAAGATCGCAACAATTTGGAAAATATTCTGGCACGGGCGTGGCGTAACAAAATGTGCTGTCATCGTCACCGCTTGCGCGTGCAGCCCTTTCGCGCGCGGACAATCTGCTTCGCCTGCCCAAACTCCGTTAACAGTCGAAAGTCCGCAAGAGATGCAAGCGCGCATCAGCAAACTCGAAGCCGAAGTAGCTGAGTTGAAGGCTATCGTTAATCGCATGCAGCCCGTTGTGTCTGCCTCTGATGCCGCCACTCCCGTAACCGTGGCCGTACAGCCTGCGGCGGTAATCCAGCCGCCTCCAAGACAGGAAACCGTTCAGACCGCCTTGCAGCCCGACGACAGCAAGCTGCTCGGTTTCTTTCGTGACACCACCATCAACGTCTCTCTCGATGGCTACTACGCCTACAATTTCAACGATCCTGTTGGTCGGGTAAATCTGCTGCGTGCCTATGACGTGCTCAGCAACGAATTCAGCCTCAACCAGGCCAGCGCCGTTGTTGACCATCCGCCAGATGCCGCAACCGGCCGCCGTTGGGGTGGCCGCCTCGATTTGCAATTCGGCCAGGCCACCGACACATTGCAAGGAAACCCCGCGAACGAACCTCGGCCCCAGATTTATCGCAACATTTTCCAGGCCTATGGCACATACATAATTCCCGCCGGTAAAGGCATAACCGTCGATTTCGGCAAATGGGGAAGTTCTCTCGGAATCGAAGGCAACTACTCCAAAGACCAAATAAATTATTCGCGCGCGTACTGGTTCGACTTTCTGCCGTTTTACCACATGGGTGTGCGCCTGAGCGCCCCGATCAGCGATCGTTTCACGCTGAACTATTGGGTGGTAAACGGCACTAATCAGGTCGAAGCCACCAACGGTTTCAAAGATGAGTTGTTTGGTTTCACTGCCAAACTTTCCAAAAACACTGTCTGGACCATGAACTATTATCTCGGACAGGAACATCCCGATCGAACTGTCGTCCCACCAACAAGTCCGATTCCAGTGCAACCCGGGCTCAGCTTTGCTGCCATCCGTCCCGCTCCCAATGGACGGACGCACATTTTTGACAGCTACGTAACCTGGCAAGCAACGCCCAAACTAGCCTTCGCCCTCGAGGGCGACTATTTCCTTCAGCGTTTGTGGAGGAACGAAGCGCCTGGCCAATCATCCGCTCCTTCTCACGTCGCCGGCGGTGCCGCCTATGTTCGCTATCAATTCAATCCCAAAATCGCGCTGGCCACTCGCGCCGAGTATCTTTCCGACCGCGGAGGACTTTTCAGTGGACTTACGCAAGCGCTAAAAGAAAACACCGTCACATTCGACTACAGTCTCGCGGACGGATTTCTTATGCGCTACGAATAGCGGCGCGATTTCTCCAATAAGCCATCGTTTCTAACCGATGTCCAAAATGTTCTCAGCAAAGATCAAACCACCGCCACTGTCGGCCTTATCTGGTGGTGGGGCCGGAAGGAAGGTTCATGGTGAGCCACTATTCGGAACTCGACGCTGTGCCTGCCGCAAGAGGACGTACCAGCCATGCTTGACATCGTGTTCATCATCGCCACCGCATTTTTCTTTGGAGTAGCGATTCTGTACGTTCGCGCGTGCGAACGCCTGAGATAGGAGAGCGTACATGGGCTCGGAGAACATCATCCTGCTCGTCATTTCCATTCTGTTGTGCGGTTATCTGCTCTACGCGCTGCTGAAGGCCGAGGAATTCTGAACATGACCGCGAATGGTTGGTTTCAAATCGGGCTCTTTTTGCTGGCGGTTTTTCTCATTACCAAACCGCTGGGGATTTTCATGGCCCGCGTCTTCAGCGCGCAGAAAACTTTCCTGGACCCCGTTCTCCGCCCCATCGAGAGACTCATTTACCGCCTGACCGGTGTGGATGAGAACCACGAAATGCGCTGGACGGAGTACGCAGCCGCCATGCTGCTCTTCAGCGGTGCCTCCATGGTTCTTTTGTATCTGATCGAACGCACCCAGAAATGGCTGCCTCTCAATCCCCGGAAATTCGGGAATGTCGACCCCGCCCTGGCGTGGGGCACTGCGGCATCCTTCACCACCAACACCAACTGGCAAGTCTACAGCGGCGAATCCACCATGAGTTATCTCACGCAGATGGCCGGCCTCGCCTATCACAATTTTGTTTCTGCGGCGGTCGGAATTGCGCTGGCCATCGTAGTTATTCGCGGTATCGCGCGCCACGAAACTGACAAGCTGGGAAACTTTTGGGTGGATACCACCCGTTGCTTGCTCTGGGTACTTTTGCCGGTATGTCTGGTGGGATCGCTCGTCCTCGTTTCGCAAGGCGTGGTGCAAAATCTGAAACCCTACACCACGGTTGACTTAACGGAGCCGCAAACAATATCAGTCACCGGCGCGGACGGCAAACCCTCCGCACAGATCGACTCGCAACAAACAATCGCACAAGGACCGGTAGCCTCGCAGGAAATCATCAAGGAGTTCGGCACGAATGGCGGCGGATTTTTCAATGCCAACAGTGCTCATCCCTTCGAAAATCCCACGCCATTCGCCAATTTTTTTGAAATGGTCTTAATTTTTGCAATTCCCTCGGCTCTTACCTACACGCTGGGCCGCATGACCGGATCCCGGCGGCATGGCTGGGCTGTTTGGGCCGCGATGACCTTCCTGTTTCTCGCGGGCGTCACCGCAACGTACTGGGCCGAAGCCAAAGGCAATCCTCTTCTAACGGGCGCGGACCAGCACGCCAGCGAATTTCAGTCCGGCGGTAACATGGAAGGCAAAGAAGTGCGCTTTGGCATCGCCAACTCCGCGCTCTTCGCCACCGTGACGACGGACGCGAGCTGCGGGGCCGTAAACGCCATGCACGATTCGTTCACTCCGCTGGGAGGCATGGTGCCGCTCATCAATATCATGCTCGGCGAAGTTGTTTTTGGCGGGGTCGGAGCAGGCCTCTACGGGATCTTCGTTTTTGTTGTGCTGGCGGTCTTCATTGCCGGGCTAATGGTCGGGCGTACTCCGGAATATTTAGGCAAGAAGCTTGAGGCCTACGACGTCAAGATGGCCATGCTGGCCGTGCTTGTTTTAACTTTCACCATCCTCGGATTTTCGGCCATCTCTGTAGTCAAACCATACGGCACTGCCGGAATCACAAATCCCGGGCCGCATGGCTTATCCCAAATTCTCTACGCGTATGTCTCATCGACTGGCAACAATGGCTCGGCCTTCGGCGGCATCAGCGCCAACACGCTGTGGTACAACACCACCACCGGAATCGCCCAGCTTTTGGGCAGATTCTTCATGATTATTCCGATTTTGGCCATCGCCGGGAGCTTGGCTAAAAAGAAAATAGTTCCCGGATCCGCGGGAACCTTTCCTGTTACCGGCGGACTGTTCTCCGGTTTGCTTATTTCCACCATTGTCATCGTGGGCGCTCTCACCTTTTTCCCCGCCCTTAGCCTCGGACCGATTCTTGAACATTTGTTGATGCACGCGGGAAAGATTTTCTGAGGCAAGTATGAACACAGCCGCCCAAGGTAAAAAAACGTCATTGGCAGATCGCGCAATTCTATCGCGCGCGGTGGTGGATTCATTCCGCAAACTCGACCCGCACACCATGTTTAAAAATCCCGTGATGTTTGTCGTCGAGGTGGGCGCTGTAGTCACCACCGCTCAACTGGTGTGGAACGCGCTGCATCATGCAGGAGGCTTCGGCTTTTCTCTGCAAATCACCTTGTGGCTATGGTTCACAGTGCTGTTTGCAAACTTTGCCGAAGCTATGGCCGAGGGCCGCGGCAAGGCGCAAGCGGACACCTTGCGCAAAGCGCGGGCCGAAACTGAGGCGCATCTTCTGCGTGCCGACGGCAGTACAGAAATCGTGCCAAGTTCAAAACTCCGCGCCGGTGACGTTGTGGTTGTCGTTGCGGGTGAATTGATCCCTGGGGACGGCGAAGTGATTGAAGGTGTCGCTTCCGTGGATGAGTCGGCCATCACAGGGGAATCTGCTCCGGTGATCCGTGAATCCGGCGGCGATCGCTCGGCGGTCACCGGAGGCACGCGCGTTCTATCCGACGAGATCAAAGTGAAGATCACTTCGAATCCCGGCGAAACTTTCCTTGATCGCATGATCAAGCTCGTCGAAGGAGCTTCCCGCCAAAAAACCCCCAATGAAATTGCTCTCAATATTCTTTTGGCTGGTCTTACGATTATTTTCCTCCTCGCCGTCGTAACTCTTCAGCCCTTTGCCATCTATTCACAAGCGCCGCAGAGCGTCTTCGTCATGGTCTCCCTGCTTGTTTGCCTTATACCAACGACCATCGGCGGGCTGCTGTCCGCCATCGGCATAGCGGGAATGGATCGCATGATTCAACGAAATGTTATCGCCATGTCAGGGCGCGCCGTGGAGGCTTCCGGCGATGTGGATGTGTTGCTTCTGGACAAGACTGGAACGATTACCCTCGGGAATCGCGCGGCCACGCACTTTTTTCCAGCACCTGGTATCGACGAGCAACATCTCGCCGATGCGGCTCAGCTTTCTTCGCTGGCGGACGAAACACCGGAAGGCCGCTCCATCGTTGTTCTAGCCAAAGATCGTTACAACCTTCGGGGCCGGGATCTTTCTTCGCATGTGGCCACTTTCATCCCCTTCTCCGCGCAGACCAGAATGTCCGGCGTCGATCTGGACGGCCGAGTAATCCGCAAAGGTGCGCTCGAAGCAATTACTCAACTTTGCGAAGTTCGCGGTCACAGCATTCCATCGGAACTCCACATCAGCGTTCGTGAGATTTCAAACTCGGGCGGAACGCCCTTGCTGGTCGCAGAGAACGGCCGTGTGTTAGGCGCAATCGCACTAACGGACGTTGTTAAGGGCGGCATGAAGGAGCGATTCGATCATCTTCGTGCCATGGGCATTCGCACCATGATGATCACTGGCGACAATCCCTTGACCGCGGCTGCGATCGCGCGCCAGGCTGGCGTCGACGACTACCTGGCTGAGGCGAAACCAGAAGACAAGATGGCACTCATAAAAAGCGAACAGGCCAAGGGCAAATTGGTGGCCATGACAGGTGACGGCACCAATGACGCTCCTGCTCTCGCTCAGGCCGATGTTGGCGTAGCCATGAACACCGGCACACAGGCGGCTAAGGAAGCCGGCAACATGATCGATCTGGATTCTAATCCCACCAAGCTTATTGAAATCGTCGAAATTGGAAAGCAGTTATTGATTACCCGTGGAGCGCTGACCACATTTTCTGTTGCGAACGACGTCGCGAAATATTTCGCTATCATTCCCGCAATGTTTGCCGGAACTTTTCCCGTGCTGGATGTTTTAAACATAATGCATCTACACACCCGTGAATCAGCAATCTTGTCGGCGGTCATTTTCAACGCCCTGATCATCATTGCGCTTGTGCCGCTTGCCCTTCGCGGTGTCCGCTACCGCCCGTTAGGCGCAGCTGCGTTGCTGCAGAGAAATCTGCTGGTCTACGGAGTTGGAGGCATCATCGCGCCATTTATTGGAATCAAGATCATTGACGTGATGCTCACCTATTTTCGGGTCGTATGAGGTCCTCATGAAAAAGAATTTCCTCATCTCTTTGTGGTTCACACTGGTTACCACCGTGATGTTCGGTCTTCTTTACCCCCTCAGCGTGACCGGACTGGCTCAGATATTCTTTCGCGACAAAGCTAACGGTCAGTTGATTCGCAACAGCAACGGAAAAATTGTGGGATCAAGGATTATTGGCCAATCCTTCATCGGGTCAGGCTATTTTCGCGCACGGCCTTCCAATGCCGGAGCCGGTTACGATGCGACTTCCAGCGGCGGTTCGAACTTAGGCCCCACCAACAAGGCGCTAATTGAGCGCGTTCGAGGCGACGTTCAGAAACTTCAGACGGAAAACCCTTCGGTTCCAGTACCTATTGACCTCATTACGTCCTCAGCTTCGGGTCTGGATCCGGATATATCCCCGGCTGCGGCTGAATTTCAGGTTCCGCGCATCGCTCGGGAGCGTCACATTAGTGAAAGTGATTTGCGCGCCATCGTCGCGCGTAAAACGGCAGGCCGCCAGTTCGGTTTTTTAGGCGAGCCACGCGTCAATGTTCTGGAGCTGAACCTGGAATTGGATCGTCTCTATCCGCGTTCGAAGTAATTACAATTCTTCTTCGGAGTCTTGGTTTTTCGTATCCGCGGGCACGTTGAAGCGGTAACCCACCCATGGTTCGGTGTGAATATATTTTGGCTTGGCGGGATTGAGTTCAATTTTTTTTCGAAGCTGGTTGATCACCACGCGCAACGATTCCGTCTCTTCGCCATACTCAGGCCCCCAGACCGACTGCAACAACCTGCGATGTGAGATCGGCCGCCCATCCGCGACTACCAATTCCTTCAGCACCGCGAATTCTTTCGGCGTCAAGTGAATTGGCGTCCCGCGAACCAGAATGTCGCGCTTTTCAAAATTAAAATTAAGTTCCTTGGATACCAGCGCGCGCGTACTCTGATCTTCCGCCGCGCGCCGCAACAGCGCGCGAACACGCGCCAGCAATTCCTGAATTCCAAACGGCTTCACCACATAATCGTCGGCCCCAGCGTCGAGCACTCGCACCTTGTCTTTCTCCGCGCTTCGCACCGTGAGCATGATGATGGGAACTTCCGAACCGCCACGAATCTCGCGGCACGTCTGCAGCCCGTCCAATCCGGGCATGTTCATATCCAGTAGAATCAGATCAGGCTTAACGTTACGAACCTTCTCAAATGCCTCCGTGCCATCGCGCGCTTCAACGATGGTGTAGCCCTCCGCGCTGAGGGTCGTGCGCAGTACACGGCGGATTTGCGCTTCGTCGTCCACGACAAGTATCGTCGCGGCTTTCATCGCGTCTTTCCCGGCGATGTATCAATTGGCAGAGTGAAAGAAAACACCGAGCCGTGATCGCGCTGGCTGGCAACGCTGATCGTTCCGCCGTGGGCTTGAATAATGGCTTTTGCGATCGGCAACCCCATTCCCGTTCCCTGAACAAGGTAACGCTGATCTTTCCCGCGATAAAATTTGTCAAAAATCAGCCCGAGCTCCATGTCCTCGATGCCCGGGCCATTATCGGCAACGCTGGTAAGCACAACATTGGCGTTGGCCTCAGCGGTAATGGTAATAGGCTGCTCCTTCGGTGAATAAGCATCGGCATTTTCAATTAAACGCACCAGCACGTCCCGTATACGATTGAAGTCGGCGCGAACTGGCGATAGCATGTCAGGAACATCCACGCGTATCGTTCTAGATCCCAGCAAAGTTTTGCAATACGAGAGTGCCGCCGAAACAATCTCATTCATCGCGTTCGGCGTTAGATCCAATTCGAATTCACCGGCATCCAGCTGCGCCATTTCCGCTGCATCACCGACGAGCTGATTCAAGCGGTCGCACTCCTCGTCGATCACCGTCAGCAGTTCATGTTTTTGTGTATCCGCCACACGGCGCTCGGACAGGAGACTGGTCACCGACGCCTTGATGGAAGTTAGTGGCGTGCGAAAATCATGCGTTACGGAATCCAGCAGCGCGGATTTCAAACGTTCGCCTTCCCTAGTAGCCTCTGTTTTTCCCAGCTCTTCCACTGCGCGAGCCCGCTCGAAAGCAATGGCAATCATGGAACCCAGCGCGTCCAGAGTTTCCCGCGACAGCATTTGGCCCGAGATTCCCAGGCTCCCGATCGCGCGGGCACCCATGTGTACCGGAACAAAAGACAGGCTGCGGCCCGGATCGCGCAACGGCTCATCCCGGACCGTCGCTCGCTTTAGCTCTTCGTCCTCGAAGTGCGACGCCCCTCCCGAGTGATAGAACTTGTTTTTGTTTTCGAGATAAAGTGCCGCCGCTCCCACTTCAAATGTTTCCACAATGTGACTGGGAATCGCGTTGAGCAGGGTAATTACGTTTCCGGACACCAGCAGCGTCTGGCTAAACGTGTATAGCCTCTCCAGTTCATTGCGGCGTCGCTGCGCTTCATCCGCTTCCTTACGCACCTGTGCCGCGAGCTGGCTGGCGATCAGCGATGCCGCCAGGAACGCGAACAACGCTGCCCAGTTTTGCGGATCGGCGATGGTAAACGTCCCGACCGGCGGAAGGAAAAAATAGTTGAAAGCCAGCATCGCGGCCAAGGACATGAACGCCGAAACGGTGAAGCCCCAGAAGGTCGAAACTGCTAAAATCGCCACCACAAAAGTAAGCGCTACGGTAGTCTGATTGACTCGCAATAGGTCGCGGTAAAAAAAAGTAATAAGGGCCAAAATGCCCAGCGCTGCAACAGCATGCAGGAAGCGAATAGGAAGACGTGACAACACCGCAGTATTCTAGCTCAGCCGCTCGTCCCTGAATGGTGTAAGACGCCCGATGCCAAAAACACCTGAAGATTGGCTGGAAAAAGCCAGCATCCCGGAAAAAACCAAAGGCATCTTCAAGCTTTTCCTCGGCTATGCGCCTGGCGTGGGAAAAACCTACAGCATGCTGAGCGAAGGTATTCGCCGCCACAATCGCGGTGAAAACGTGGTGATCGGCTTCATCGAAACGCACGGTCGAAAGGGCATTGAGGACCTCGTTCCGGAACTTGAAACCGTACCTCGCCGCAGCATCGAATATAAAGGCACCATGTTTGAAGAGATGGACGTGGATGCCATCATCGCTCGCCGCCCGTCCGTCGTTCTGGTCGATGAGTTGGCCCACACCAACATCCCCGGCAGCAAGCATCGCAAACGCTACGAAGACCTGCTGGAACTTCTCAACGCCAAAATCGATGTGCTCTCCACCTTGAATATTCAGCACATGGAAAGCCTCGCGCCCACGGTCCACAGTATTACCGGTGTCACCGTACGCGAAACCGTTCCCGACTGGGTCCCCTTAATGGCCAATGAAACGGTGATGGTGGACCTCACGCCGGAAGCATTGCAGCAACGCATGGAGCGTGGGGACGTCTATTCCAAACACAAAGTGCATCAGGCGCTTCACAATTTTTTTCGCCGCGGCAATTTAATCGCCCTCCGGGAACTTGCCCTGCGCCAGGTCGCCGAACACGTCGATCGAAGCCTGGAATCCTACATGGCTGCGAAGGACATCGAAAAAAACTGGCCGGTCCGCGAAAGACTCGCTGTCTGCATCAGCTCGAACCCTTCCGGCCAATACTTGATCGCTCGCGGCGCCCGCATGGCACGGCGCCTGGACGCAGAGCTCTATGTCGTCCACGTGGACACCGGCGCGGAAAATCAAGGCCCCAATCACAAATCTTTAGAAGCCAACATCCGTTTCGCCGGCGACCTGGGGGCAAAAGTAGTGCGAATCAAAGGTAAAAGCCTCGCGGACACGATGGCGGTATTCGCACGCGAGAAACATGTCACACAAGTGATTTTTGGCCGGGCCGACGTGAAAGGCTTGCGCAAACTTTTCTACCTCTGGGCCATTCACCGTTTCTTGCGCGACGCTCCCGCCGTCGATGTTCACATCGTCACCCATCAGGACCCCGACTGACAGCCCCAATCAAGTGGTTTGGAGAGTTCTGCGGGTCAGGAGCGCACTGCGGCAGATCAAAGCTGGCCCCCGAGGGTCTCGGCAAAACAACCTTTTTCTCCACATGGCGGCCATCGCTCGATTTCGGTCGTAACCTAGCGCTGGATTCAACCCGCGCAAAAATAATTGCAACCGCATGCCCTGCGGGAGCCAAGTGAACCGGCCAGCGATAGCCTCACATAGGAATCTCTAGAACGGCAGATAATATGACAGTTCACTTCGGACGCCAGTTATTCTGCCACAAGCATCCAAGTGATCCTACGATTCCGAACATCATCGCGAAAGGCAACGCCTGGTCGGGGACCATTCCCAAATTTTTGCTTCCCAACCCAGCTGCATAACCGATACCGTAGCCCAAGGCCATACATCCCAGGATGATAACCAAGTTAAGTAATTTCCACTTCATTCCCTCTCCGCTCGCGATGGCGAATCCCGAGGCTAGTATCAATGTCACCGACCAGAGCATGGGCATAAAATTCCCCCGACACAACCAACATGACCCAAGAAAATATCATCCTGCAACGCTGTCCGGTGGTCCAGGACCCTGTAAAAATCCCAAAGCCACGTGGCTGACGAAGCGCGTCTAAGAGCCCAGGTGTCTTCCAATGCGAGAGTCTTCCGTGGAGGTGGACACATCACCCCGGAAAACGGGGACTCTCGCTTGTTCTATAGATAGAGGCGCGATGCGGAGGCCATGTGAGTGAAGATTCCGTACCCCTGGCGCTGCCGCTGCTCCGGTTGGCCGCCGGCTCCTCGGAGGTCACTACTCTGTATCGCGAACTACGCAAGCCGCTGCTGCGTTACCTGGTCTGCCTCGGACTTTCAAGCGACGAAGCGCAGGATGTGGTGCAAGACGCGTTTCTCAGCCTGCAGCGGCATCTGGCTTCAAATGGAACACAGGAAAACATCCGCGGCTGGCTGTTTCGCGTCGCCCACAATCAGGCAAGGAATCGCCAGACGAGCTACCATCGGCGATTCAGTGAACCTCTCGACGGCGAGATGGATTTTCTGGCGGACGACGCGACGCCAGAGCAATGGGTGCTTGAAAAGGAAAAGTTCCGGCGTCTCGCAGCCGCAATCCGATTGCTGACGGAGTCCGAAAGGGAATGCCTCCTGCTAAGGGCGGGAGGATTGCGGTATCGCGAAATCGGAGAAGTCTTGGGAATCGCCGTCTCCACGGTGGGAGACGTCCTGGAGCGTGCGATCAAGAAATTAGCGGAGAAATGCAATGTGTGACGTTCAAGAAAAATTAATCGCCTGGCTCGACCACGAGCTTTCGTCGGACGAAGCAGCCGACGTAGATCGCCATATCAAAGAGTGCTCGGAATGTCGCCGGCGACTGGAGACCTACAAAAAGGTGAGTGAGACCTTTGATATTTACTGCGATGCGGTGGTGGCGGCGAAGACGCGTCCCCGCGTTTCGCGCTGGGTGCCTGTGCTTGCAAGCGCTGTTGTGGCTGCGGTCGTGATGTTTCTGGTCCTACCGCAGAGACGCGTCGAGCCGCCGCCGGTTCTGACTCCGACGGTAGCCGCTGCTTCTGTCCCGGTTCCCGCCCCTCGGGCGGAGGAACCCGCTCCACGGAACCCGATACGCAGACGACAAAAGGTTCCGACCGTGGAGAAGCGAGCCATAAAATGGCAGCCAACGGAAGCTGCCGTGCAAATCGCCATTCCAGCAGAAACGATGTTTCCACCGGGCGCGATGCCCAAAGGAATGAATTTCATCGCGGAACTGAGTATTGCTCCGGATGGATCTGTCCAACAGGTTCGTCTGTGGCAATGAGTTCGTTGCGCTAAAAAAGGAGATCACCACCATGAAACGGGCATTGCTTCTTGTTCTCGCAGTCTCATCCTGCGCCTTCGCGCAAGAAAAGGGGGACGTGATCTATCAGACTACTGGTGCCGCGGGCGTCGTAGCCTCGGGCGGATTCGACAGTGCGTCCGGTCCTGTACTGGGTGCGCCCTATTCGGCCACTACCAGCAACGAATCGATCCAGACTCTCGCGGACGGCAATCGCCTCGTGCAGACGAGCACGGGAACCACCGCGCGCGATTCGCAAGGTCGCACGCGTCAGGACACCGTCCTGCCGGCGATCGGGAATTTATCGGCGGCCAATGCGCCGCATCTGATTTTCATCCACGACCCGGTCGCGCAGACCTCCTATACCCTGAACCTGACGGAAAAGACAGCGCAGAAAATGCCTGCGCCTCCTCCCCTTGCGGGAGTTACTCCCGGCATGGGAGGCGCAATGGTCACCATGAGAGTCGTCGAAGGCAACCAAGTGCCGTTACCTCCGCCCGATGCCATGGCGACGACCGTGGCTGCTCCCGCGCCAGGAGTATCCTTCGCAAAGCATTTGCCTTGGAGTGAACAGGATCAGGGAAATACAGAAGACCTCGGTTCTCAGACCATGGAAGGCGTCCTTGTGAACGGCGTACGAACAACACACACGATCCCGGCAGGACAAATCGGAAACGATCTTCCCATCACGATTGTGACGGAAGTCTGGACTTCGCCCGATCTCAAGACCGTGGTCTACAGCAAACGGAACGACCCACGCATGGGCGAGCAGACGTTCCGCCTCACAAACATCGTGCGCACGGAGCCGAGCCCCTCGTTGTTCAGCGTGCCGGCGGATTTCAAAATCGTGGACGGCCCGCAGCCGATCTTCTATCGGACGAAACAGTAGGGAATACCGGGACGTGCAAGACTCAAATTTCAACCACCATCAGACATCTTTCTGCCAGCAGAACTCATGTTTTTTGCCCGTAGTAGGCGGTGCTGCCGTGCTTTCGCAAGAAGTGTTTATCGTGAAGCTGTCTTGAGATCGAACGCACCTTGGGATTCACGGCCATCGTTTGCGAAGCCAAAGCCGCAATCTCTTCAAGGACCACAGCAACGTGCGCGCCTTGCGCGGGCGTCTCACCCCAGCAAAAGGGCGCATGTCCGGCGACGAGCACTGCGGGGGTGTGGAGCGGATCAAGCTTTGCAAACCGCCGCACGATTGCGTGTCCGGTATTTGCCTCGTAAGCGGTTCGAATTTCGGCCGGACGAAGCGGCTTGGTCATCGGAACGGGCCCGTGAAAATAATCGGCGTGGGTAGTGCCCAAGCACGGAATTTCGCGCTGCGCCTGAGCCCACGCGGTTGCTGCGCGCGAATGAGTGTGCGCGATTCCTCCGACGCCTGGAAATGCGCGATACAAAATAAGATGCGTGGGAAGATCAGATGAGGGCCGCAGAGAGCCCTCGACAATCCTGCCGTCGAGATCAACGACGACGAGGTCCTCGGCTTTCATTGAATCATACGCAACCCCGCTCGGTTTGATGACGACGAGCCCTTGATCGCGCGCAATCCCGCTGGCGTTGCCAAAGGTGTATAGCACCAGCCCGCGCCGTACCAGCTCGAGGTTGGCATCCAGCACTGCTTCGCGCAAACTCTTCAGCTTCATGCGTACCCTCTTACCGCTGTTGCGATCCGGCGCAAGGCCGGAAGCACAGGTCCTGCCGAGATGGGCTCAGCGCTCGACTGACCAAAACCAAAATAGAGTTGGCGGTAAAGCCCGTACAGTTCTTCGTAAACTCGCGCCGCTTCCGGATCAGGCTCGACGACGCGATGCGACGGGCAGAGCGCGAGCTGGCCATCTTCGATGGAACGGAAAGCGCCTGCGGCCAAGGCCGCGAAAATCGCTGAACCAAGACTGGTGGTATCGCCCTGGGGAATCAAAACAGGTTTGTTTAGGACGTTGGCATAGACGCGATTTAGCACTTCGTTTTTTTGCGGGATACCCCCTGCATTAATGACGCGATGAATGGGCACGCCGTGTTGCTCCATGCGTTCCAGGATAATCCTGGTATGAAAGGCGGTGCCTTCGATGGCTGCGAAGAGTTCGTCCTGGGGAGCATGAGTCAGGTGCCAGCCCAGCGTGATGCCGCCAAGCTCGGGGTTGACGAGTACCGTTCGGTCACCGTTGTCCCAAGTGAGTCGTAACAGGCCGGTTTGCCCTGCACGGTACGTTTCAAGCCCCTTCGAAAGCTCGGCAACATTGGTTCCGGCACGTCGTGCGATAGCTTCAAAGATATCGCCTGTGGCGGAAAGGCCCGCTTCTATGCCCGTTTTGTGCGGCTGCACGGAACCTGGTACGACGCCGCAAACTCCCGGAATGAGCTGTGTGTCATCGCTTATCGCAATGATGCAAGTTGACGTTCCTACCACGTTCACCACGTCTCCGGTACGCACGCCGGCGCCGACGGCATCCCAGTGCGCGTCGAATGCGCCCACGGGGATCGGGATGCCGGCACGCAGGCCAAGTTTTGCGGCCCAGTTCGGAGCGAGCTTGCCGGCAATCTGGTCGCTGGTCGCATAGCGGCCATTCAGCTTGGCGCGGGCACCCTTCAGGAGTGGGTCCACGGTAACTAGAAATTCTTCGGGTGGCAGACCTCCAAGTGATTTGCTCCACATCCACTTGTGACCCATGGCGCAAATCGAACGCGCTGCGAGAAGAGGATCGGTAATCCCGCAGAGCACGGCAGCGACCATGTCGCAGTGTTCGAAAGCGGTGACGAAACTCTTCCGACTTTCGGGGTTGTGGCGCAGCCAATGCAGCAGTTTCGAAAATCCCCATTCGGAAGAGTAGATTCCGCCACACCACTCGATGACTTCGAGTTTTTCGCGGCGCGCCGTTTCCGTGATGAGCGCCGCTTCCCGCCATGCGCGGTGGTCACACCAAAGGTAATATTCGCCCAGCGGTTCGAGGTTTTCGCCCACTGGTACGACGCTAGATCCGGTGGTGTCGATGGCCAGAGCCTCGACCTGGGCTCCAGAGACGCGTGCCGATGCAAGCGCCTTTTGCATGGCCTCTGCGAGAGCGCGCATGTGGTCCGCATGGCATTGCGTGGCGTGATCCGGATCGTCCTTCTTGCGATGCAACGGATATCCAGCCACTCCCGAACCAAGCCTGCCGCAGTCGCTGTCTACGATGGTGACGCGCACGCTGAGAGTCCCAAAATCAACGCCTGCAACAATGGCCATGTGTTTTTCTTAAATTTACTTCTCGAGTCTGCGATACAACAGTCTTAAAGAAAATTATGCTGCGTGTACGTACATTTCCCAACCCAGATAGCGAGTAACGGCCTCGTGCACCATCGGAGCTACGGTCGAGAAGTTTGCCGCGACATGATGCTCGAATCCATTTTCACAGATATAGCGCAACAGCTTTTGCATTTGCGGAATTTCAACCACCCCGGCGCCGCCAAACGTTTCCAGCGGATCGTCGGTAAATCTGCCGCCCCCTACGTATCCGCGAATCTTTCCAGAAGAATCGTCCGTCGAAAAACGAGCAAAGCTCATCGCGCCGGACTTCACCTGGCCCACACACGTACCAAAAGTATTTTCCTTGCCGACGGTGCCGGCGATGATCGCCTGGTAATCCATGTGCACTTCCTTGAAGAAATGCTTCGGCAAGTTGCTGCAATGGAAGCACACCGCCTTGTCCGGATGATTGCCGTAGTTGTTGTTCCAATCAAGCAGAGCGCTGGGAGTTTCCGACGCCAGTTGCAAGGCATGCATGCTAAGCACCCCGCAAACATCTGTTTCACACGCGCTGGATAGCAGCGAATTACTCATCATGCTCATCACGGTGCACGGCACCACGCCCAGATTTTCTTCCATCGATGTCCAGCACTGCACCGCGCTGATTTGCACGGCGGCGGCTTTCATCCAGTCATCTACGACCGCCCCCAGCTTCGCCATCTTCAGCAGAGCGACGTCCGGGATCCCACTTGTCGATACGTACTTTTGGATATTCTTCAGCTTCGCTAAGGCACTCTCGTCGGTGTCCTTCATCCGGCTGATGCGGCCAAGCACTTCGGACAGGTCCAGCGTCTCGACGGATATGCCACTGGCTTCCAAAAGCTTTTCACTGTAGCGCACGGTGTTGAACGCCGTGGGTCGCGCGCCAATGGCCCCGATTCTCAGATTGCGCAATCCCTTTACCACGCGGCACACGCCTGCGAACCACGACAGGTCCTTCTTAAACTCCTCCGAATCGGGGCTGACGGTATGCAATGACGTCAGCGAATAGGGAATACCGTACTGCTTGAGGTTGTTACAGGCGGACATTTTGCCGCAGAAGCTATCTCTCCGGTGCGCAATGGTCATTTTCCCTGGCGTGTCTGGCGTGGCTTGCACAAGAACCGGTACGCCCAAACGCGCTAGTCGCAGAGTATCCGCAATGGCCCGCTCGTCGCCGAAATTTGGCAAGGTGACGATCACTCCGTCGATACGGTCCGCGTGAGTGCGAAAAAGCTGCGCGCATCGCTTCGCTTCCTCGTGTGTCTCAACAGCACCGTGTTTGCTCTGTTCCGGACCCAGGACAACAACATCAATTTCTGCTCCTTGAAGAACTCTTATCATTTCTTCCCGGCCGGACTTTGCCAGCTGATCGGGAAAGAATCCTCGATTCCCGACAATCAGTCCCATCGTCATTCTTTTAGGATTTGCCATGATCTCTTCCCTTCTACGGGAATGCCGTTAACGCCGTTGTCTACCCGGCGCAAAGTACAAGCAGTAGACAATTCCCAGCAAAAATAGCACTGCGCCCCACCAGATGTTGGCGTGGACCTGGAAAAGGACGACCGGATTCTGTGGCGGATTAAACACTTCGTATATACCTGCGCCAAGAATCAGCAGGCCGTTCACAAGCAAGGAGATGCCGATGAAAAACCAGATCGAAATGGAATCAGCACGTCTCATTGTCTCTCTCCCGACCATTAGTGGTTCTAAAGTGTTCACCAGAACAAGAGATTTACAACTACAAAACCTGTGGCCACCACGCCCGCCCAGAAAATCGGCCGGCGATACAGAGAAACACCCTGCTCGGATGGAATAGTTGTCGCACCGTATACAAGCCCCTTAAGCTCGGCTTCGGGCTTTGGTGTCGTGAACAAACTCACGACAACCGTAACTACTACACACGCTACCCACGACCATAGAGCGCGGTACATATTTTCCGCCATGTCTTTCGCGTGGCTGGATAGCGCCACATATGCCAACGCCGCGGGATTCAGTTTCACCCACGCCCACATTCCGATCGAAGAACCGATGCCCGTTAATAAGCCCCAGAAAGCACCGGCCGCAGTGGCGCGTTTCCAAAGCATTCCTAGAATAACGGTGCCAAACAAGGGTGCGATGAAAAAGCTGAACAGTGCCTGCACGTAGTCCATAATGCTGAGGAATTGCATCACCAGATATGCCGTTCCGACGCTGATCAGAACTCCCATCACAGTGCTCCACCGTCCCATGCGGACATACTGCGCATCATTCGCCGTCTTGTTGAGAAAAGCGCCGTAAATGTCATAGGTCCAAACCGTCGAAAAAGCGCTGACGTTGCCCGCCATACCGGACATAAAACCCGCCATCAACGCCGTGATTCCCAGTCCCAGCAGACCCGGGCCGCAATAGCGAGCCAGCATGAGCGGCAAGACTTCGTTGTAGCTGTGTCCGCCAGTGGCTACCGCAACACCTTCACCCGTGAGCTTTATCGGCAGAACGGCGATGGCCAGCAAGCCGGGTAGAATCACGATAAACGGCACGAACATCTTGAAAGCCGCGCCAATCACCGGAGCCATCTTTGCCGCTCGCAGATCCTTTGCCGAGAGCACCCGCTGAACGACGAGGAAATCCGTCGTCCAATAGCCAAACGAAATCACCGCTCCCAAACCGAAGACGATGCCCGTCCAGTGGATACCCATGGGGTTGTCGCTGAAAGAGCCAAGCGTACTCCACAGATGTGTGTATTCGCTGGAAGCATTGACTGCAATTTTCACCTTCAGATTATTCCATCCACCCGCTTCCACGAGGCCCAGGATGGGAATCAGGAACGACCCTGCCCAAATCAAAATGAATTGCAGCACTTCATTGAAAATCGCTGAGCGCAAACCGCCCAGCGTGACGTAAATCGCCACGGTGATTGAAGAGATCCAAATACTGAAGTGAATGTCCCAGCCAAGCACTACCTTCATTACCAGCGCCATTGAGTACATGTTGATGCCGCTCATCAACACGGTCATGAACGCAAAAGAAATGGCCGACAGGGCCCGGCTGGATTCTCCAAAACGCAACTTCAGATAACCTGGAACAGAATGTGTTTTCGAAATGTAATAGAACGGCATCATCACAATGCCGAGAAAAAGCATCGCTGGAATCGCACCGATCAAGTACCAGTGCGCAGCCAGGATGCCGTATTGATACGACGCCGCGGCCCATCCCATCAACTCGAGGGAGCCAAGATTTGCAGACAAAAAACTCAGACCGGCAATCCATGCGGTCATCTCCCGCCCGGCCATAAAATAGTCTTCGCTCGTTTTAGCGTGTTCCTTCAGATAGAACCCGATGGCGAGTACCAGAACAAAATAAAAAACGATAATCGTCAGATCGACGGCCGACAGGTGCACGAGTCGCTGCGGCGCCAGCAGCGCCAAACCAGAGATCATAGGCATACGGTGGATTCCTGTGTCAGCACGTGACCGTAGACGTTCCTTGTACTTCGATCGTCGCCGCAGAGCAAACTACGAAATGATAAAGATCCCAAAATTCCCGGAGCACAAGCGCAGCAAGCTGCTGTCTTTTTGAAACAATATTCATGAAGTGTCTCTACTTCTCTTCAATAATCGCGAGATCCCACGGTTTCAGCGTTACTGTCTGTGCGTTACTCACTGCAGCCTGGCTGAGCAATTCCGTCCCCGCCCCATAAGGGTAGGCAAATGTCTGCGCTTCGCTTGAATAATTGAGGTAGTAATGAAGCATCTTTCCCTGGACGTTACGACCGTGCTTCACCCGCACCTTGGCGGGCAGGTTTTGGTCCGGACCGGTGATTCCCGCTTGCTGCAGCACGCCGAGCAGCACAATCTGCTGGAGCTTGTCGTTCAGCACCGACCCCTCGTAAGTCAGCGTGCCTTTGCCAAATGCGTTGCGAGTGATGGCAGGATACTTGGCGAAGAACGGGTGGTCATAGTAAGCGAGTGGTTTCGCGGCATCTGCTATCAGCATTTCCGCCCAATCCGAAACGCGATTATCAGGCCCAGCATGAAACGGATCATCCTTCAACTCCAGCGGCTGCTTCAAACTCGAAAACTCTTGATAATGAACGCCCGCGGCTTCTCGCAATGGCCCTGGGGCCATTTCCCAACGCACAGTCGAAAATTCGTTGCAGAATCCGCTCTTGAACGCCACCACGAGGTTACCGCCTCCCCGAACGTATTCCGCCAGCTTCTTAAGTAAAGTGTCGGGGGCCACGTAGAGTGGCGGGACGAGAATCACTTTGTAGTCAGAAAGATTTGTGCTCTCCGGAAAAATGAAGTCCACGCCGACATTCGCGCGGTACATTGCTCCATACATTTGGTGGAGAATCGATCGATAATTCACGCGGTCGCTGAATTTCATGAATTCGATCCCATACGAAGAATCATTGCTGTAGAGAATGGCTACCTGATTCTTCCGATGAAGATTCGCGATTTCAGGTCCGATCCGTTGGAGTTCGCCAGCCGTCCGGCTGACCTCTGCATAGGCACGACCCGGTTCCAGATCGTGCCCGAGGACGCCTTTCCAATACGTCTCCTGGCCGTAATGAATCGAATGCCAATGCCAATATTCGACCATGTTCGCGCCGGAAGACACATGGGTATAGACATCAAGACGCAGTTGTCCATCGTAGGGGGGAAATTGTTCTTTGGAATCCCAACCGATGGCTTCGGCATTGGTTTCCGTAATAAGGTAGTTGGTGTTCTTCAGCGAACGCGTGTAATCGCCAACGTAAGATGACGTTTCCCCGTCAAATTGGTCTTGCGTACCGTGATAGGGATTCGCGGCGGCGATGTCCAGCGTGCGAACTACGTCCGGTTCATTCACTTCGGCCCGCGGCGGACCGGCAAAATCATGCGTGACGAACTGGTCCGGGCGTTTATATTCGTTCACGATCGATGATTGCCAAGCCAAAAAGTCCGTCGTCAGCCACTGCGAATAGCGCTCCCATTCCAATTTCCATCCCGGATTGATGATGCCATCGCGGGGCGGCAGCTCGGACCAGTCGTTAAGGCGTTGTCCCCAATAGTTCAGTCCCCAAATTCTGTTGAGCTCGTCGACGGTCTTGAATTTCGCTTTCAGATACTTCTCGAATCCCGCTTGTACGTCCGGATTCGCCGCGCCACCAGAGGAAGTCTCATTGTCGATTTGATATCCGATAATGGCCGGGTTCGCCTTGTAGTGCTCCAGGATCTTGCGAATAACCCGTTGGCAATAGAACCGATACGTGGGATTGGAAAGATCGGTGTTCTGGCGCAACCCATAGTAGAGATACTGGCCACCCAGCTTGGTGATGACCATCTCAGGATGTTTTTTGTACATCCAAACCGGAATTGAATAGGTTGGAGCGCCGAGAATAATGCGAATTCCGGCCGAGTGAAGTTTATCGACTACGCGATCCATCCAGGCATATTCAAACTTGCCGTCTTGAGGTTCCCACAATCCCCAGCTCGATTCCCCGATCCGCACCACGCTGATTCCGGCCTTCTGCATCAACTGCACATCCTGATCCAGCCGGTCATAGGGCATGTATTCGGGATAGTACGCAACACCGTATAGCACGGTGTCCATATGGTCGGGACGAAATGGTTCGCGGGTCTGCGCAGGCGCAGTCGTGGGAACCAACGTTAGGCCCAGGAAGAGAAAGGCTGCCTGCACTCGCTGCAGTTGATGAGCAATCGAGAACTTTCTACGCATCGTCATGAGCCTTCCGGTTGATTCATGGCTGTGGACTCGCGCTGGACAAACTGGGTCTTTAGAACATATTCGGTACCCTGCGGGTTGGGCGTTTCGCGCTGAACATCCTGCAATAACGCTTGGAACGCAAGCCGCGCAAGTTCGGTCTGCGACATCTCGATGGTGGTAAGCGGCGGCAGAAGGTAGCGTGACAATCGGATGTTATCGAATCCAACGACGGATAATTCGTGTGGGACTCGGATCTTTTCTCCATAGCTCTTGTGCATCACACCAATGGCAGTCATATCGTTCGAACAGAGCACAGCTGTCGGACGCAGCGGCAGACTCAACAGTTTTCCGAAGGCCCCCTCCCCGCCCTCCAGGGTGTGGTCGCCTTCGACGATCAGCTGCGGATTCGCGGACAGCCCGATTTCCTTCATCGATTGTAAGAAGGCATCCTTGCGAGCAACCGCCGACCTTAGAGTGAGCGGCCCAGTGATGAACGCGATCCGCTGATGTCGCAGAGCGACGAGGTGCTGCACCGCTTGACGGATGCCATGGATGTAATCAATTCGAATATTGCTGACGCGGGGACGCGCCGGCCCAACATCGACAAAGACCAGCGGCACATTTCGCAGTTTCAAGTCATCGAGTAACGATTCTTCCATCCCAAAGGTCATCACTGCGACACCCTCGACGCGGTGTTCCAGCATGCGTCGCACGGAGGTCTTCATGCGCTCGGGATCGTGAACTGTGGAGGTCACAAGAATCTCATAATTGTTCTGCAGTGCGGTCTCCTCGAAGACATGCACAATTTCGGGGAAAAATGGGTTTGTGATCTCGGAGACGATGAGGCCAAATGTGCGGCTGCGACCGGAGACCAGTGCTCGAGCTTGCGTGCTCGGGAAATAACCGAGCTCTTCGACGATTTTCCACACGCGCCTGGCCAATTGTGGACGAACGGTCGGGTTCCGATTGATGGTGCGGGACACCGTGGCGGTTGACACTCTTGCGCGCTTTGCGATTTCCCGAATGTTCATTCTCGCTGCGTCACTTTCCGGGTTTGTTATCCGTAACCTTACAATCGTCCGATTGAAAAGCGCCACGATCCGTCTTGTTGCAGGAGGGCACCGTGTCTCCCCAAAAATCGCGCCCGCCCTGGTTCTTGACAAACTTTCCGCTGGCTTTTGCGAGAGAGGTCGGCTGCAGACGATATTCAGCGAGAGAAAGACGCCCGAGGCCGAGGGCGCCAGGATCAGCTAGCTTCGAATTAACTAGCTTCGGATCCGCAGCCAGCGCGGTCTTATCGCTGACGACCGGTTCGATGCCATAGTACACATTCGATTCGAACACGTTGTTCTCGCTAAGTCCGAGGCCCGACGCGGTTGTGTACGCTCCATCAGGGGCGCGCGAAACTCCATACGAGAATTGCGCCTGGCCTGCGGCGTAAAAAATGTTGTTGTAGAAGGAAGTGGCCTCGGACCAGCCTTTCCAATCCGCAAAAAGCAGGAGGTCTACGGCGCCGTCCGGGCCGACATAAATCGTATTGTTGTAGATGAGGCTGTTCTTGACGGGACCTGCGATGGTGATGCCGCGGGTGCGGTCATTTACACTGACATTGTAGCGAATGATGGTTCCGGTGTTGCCCGCGCTCTCGGCCGCTTGGTGGCCGCCTTCATTGCAAATTAAAAGAAAACCGCCATCATTGTCATGACTGTAGTTGTACTGAATTACGGTGTTACGGCTGTTCCAATCGGAGTCAAAGCCTTCGCCGTCACGCTGACCTTTCGTTCCGTAGGCCTCATTCTCCTGAATCACAGTGTTGTCTGCGCTCCAACTCCAAATGGCAACGTTGTAACCCTCGGAGCGCTGGTTCGCGTGCCCGACGACGTTGTTCTCAATCAGTGCGCCGTCGGTCGCGACGACCACAATTCCATCACCCCCGATGTCGTTTAGCTGATTCCCACGCACCATAACGCCCAGACTGGGGTACCACTTTGAGCGCAACCAGCGGTCTGACCAGCCGAAGATTCCGCTCCGGTCCACGTGGTAAATGTCGTTGTTCTCGATGCGCAGGTCTATAAACCGGCTCGGCTTCGCGTCTCCGGCGCAAGTGTAATGAATACCGCCGTTGGGCTTTACGTTGTCAACGCCGTTGACGTCGTGGATAGTCAGATTCCGCAAATAAATATGATGTGCTTCGCCGAAATTCTCGAGCGCTAGGTGAATGCCACGCCGGACGGCGCGTTCCGGACCGGTGTTGGTAATCTCCAGACCTTCAATTTCCCAATACTCCTGATTTTTGAGCAATACCGCGTCCTCGAACAAACCACGGCCATTGATCATGGGCTTTACGCCCCCACCATAGGTACCTATCTTGATCGCTTTGCCTTCCACTCCTGACCCTTTCGGCCACAGTTGCCCTTGCCACATGGAACCGGATTTCAGCAGGACGTGATCGCCGGGAAGAAAAGTTGTGGCATTCACCTTCTCCAACGATTTCCAAGGCATCGCCGAACTCGTACCGGCGTGTGAATCATCTCCTTCCCGTGAATCGACATAGAAGATCATGGGCGTTCTTTCCGCCATTTGGGGCGGTCCATCGGCTCCACAAGCATCAGCGCAAACGAGACCGGTCAACACTACGAGGAAACCTAGAGCCCTCTGGCGTGATGAATTCACCTGTAGAACGGTCGTCCCCGGAATAAATGTCCTGCGGGAGAGTCCGGGCATTCTGTCGTGTTCGTCCTCGACCTTTGTGAGATTCACAGATGCTGCTTCTCTGGAAACCTGGACAGCTCGCTGCACCGCGAGCTGCCCCTGCTTGTCGCCATCTATTCGCTAGAACGTGAACCGCACACCAAATTGGCCGGTTCGCTGGGTGCTATTCACTCCCGTCACCGCGGCAAAGTTATTATCGCCGACGTTGGTTTGCGTGCCGCCGCAACCGTTGATAGCGTAATAGTGTCGGTTGAACAGGTTATAGAATTCCACACGCATAGAGAGTTGGTAGCGTCCATCTGAACCCATGGTGAAGTACTTCATTAGGCTGGCGTTTTCGTTCGCTTGACCGGGGCAGCGCAGAGCGCCGTCGTACGCGCCACCAGATCCAAAGCCAACAACCGTCCCATCACGACTGACCGGGGCTGTGGCGACGGAACCGGGAAAGTAGGGGTAGTAGTAGTTGGACCCGGGTGCCGCTGCCTGTGCCCCGGAGAACCCGCTCGTGCCAGCTGGTCCAGACGGACTGGGGTTGAAATTCGGGTAGAAGTTACCCCAAATCGGGTAGAACGGCTCATTCACCCCAATGTGGATAGGCTGGCCGCTTGTGTACAGCACAATCGTGCTGGCCTGCCAGCCGCCCACGACTGCATTGACGAGGCCCCTCCTGTCGGACATCCAACGCTGGCCCCGCCCAAACGGCAGCTGATAAGTCACATAGCCTTTGACGATGTGCGTCAAGTCGTAGTTCGTGAGCGAGTTGGCAGCGGCAGACATGTTCCCGAAATCTTGTACCGGCGTGTAATAGGCGTTGTACTCTTGCGCGGATGTGTAGGTATCGCCTCGTTGACGCGACCAGGTGTAGTTCATATCCATCGTCAACCCGCGACCGGTGCGTTTCACGACGTCAACAACCACGGAATTATAAGAGGTCTGGCCAATTGGCAGCCCGACGTAATACAAGTCATAGAAGAACCAAGTCGCCGCAGACCAATTTGCCAACTGCGGGCTGGGAGCGAGCGCGGCAAGCGCTGGACCAGAAAATCCGGTGTAAGGACAAGTGATGCCCGCATAAGTCCCCGGACCGAAACCAAAGTTGTTCGGTATGGGTTGTCCCTTTGTACAGCCTCCGTTAAAGTTCCAACTGCTGAAGTCGCCATAGGGCACGAGTCCTGGATTTTGCTTCTCGACATTCAGAAATGTCGACCCGGATGGCTCATTCCATGCCAGGGCAGTATCCGGAAGGTGATGTCCATGATTACCGACGTAAGCAACTTCCAGTCGCATATTGGGTGTCAATTCGTATTGAACGCCTAAATTGATCGTATCGGCAAAGCCTGGCATCAGGGAATGGGGATCCGTATAGACAAGCCCGAAAAACGAACCGGGATCGACGTTCGTACTACCCGGTGTAAATACGCCGGGATAGCCGCTATCCCAATTGAACGGCGTGCCAACGCTATTTGTGCCCTGGTATTGAGGAGCGAAGGCGTCCGGCACTCCATCGAATTGAGGAGCGTTGGGAGGCAGGAGAGCGAGGCTGAAGGAACCGCGGACAACCCACTTCCGCGCCGGTGAATAGGCAAAGCCTATTTGCGGCCCAAATCCATCCCAGTACTCTTTCGTCTCGAAACTGTCCCCGCTGCCGCTAGGAAACACAAGCTTGCCGGGATAGCCGTATTTTGGATCGATCTGGTTCAAATCGAAATTGGCCCAGTGTCCGTACTTTTCGTGGAAGGGCAAGGAGTATTGCCAGCGAAGACCGGCTGTAAGTATGAGCTTCGAGGTGGCTTTGTAGCTGTCCTGAGCATACAACGCTAGTGATTTTCTCCGCCCGTACAAATCAAAGGCAGTGGTTTGGCTCGCATTTGATACGTTGCCCAGTAAGAAGCTCGCGAAACCAAATCCCGCTTGTCCCGTAAAGCCGCCGTCCGTAGTGTTGGGGACGAAGTTAAAGCTGTTCCTGCCAGAGCCGCCGTGGCTATTCACTTGATAAGCCCAGAAATCTCCTCCGAACGTCATAGTGTGGCGTCCTTTTGTCCACGTCAGGTTATCGCCCGTAATAGCGGTGGCAGCGACAAAATATCCTTGCCATTTATTCCCAATGGATGTGATCTGGAACCCGTTAATTGCACCGCCGAAATTGATAGTAGGAAAATTGTCTGCCCCCGTCGATCCGAAGCCTAATGCGGAGTTCCAGTTCGTTCCGGACGACGCCGGTAAGCTTCCGTTCCAATACCAATTGAACGTCTCGTTGAAGACGTTTAGCACGTTGGAAGCAAAGGTGTGGGCCTCGCTTGCGCGGAACTGGTCTCCTTTGACAAGTTGGATGCGCGCGTTCGCGAGCGGTCCTCCGTCCGACGATCCGTCGGCCCAAATGCCTCCGCTGTCCACCAAGGTGCGTGGGCGGTGGTCAAGAATCCATGAACCAGACAGCCTATCGTTGGAAGTCAGCGTGTAATCCAGCTTGACCACCGCTTGGTTCGGTGTTTGCGCCGGCGAGTTGTTTGTCGGGAATCGGTTGTTGCCGTTGAGCCCTGGCTGCTCCGGCGCATAAAACTTTTGGTAAATCGGAATGATCTTCTTTGCCACGCTGCTGAATCGGTTCGCAGGGACGACGTTGCCGGGAAAGACGTCGCCAGTCGTTGGATCGAAGATCGCCCCTTTATACACGGTGTTTCCGGCTTTATCTGTCCCCAGCACTGTGCTGGTATCGAGAAGCTCGCTGAAATCCCCGCCCAGCATTTTAGTCGTTGGCACAGTGGTAGAAGAGGAGAAGCCTCCCAGAGTGAAATCGGTTTGGGTGTAGCGCTCGAAAGCGCCAAAGAAAAACAGCCTATCTTTGCGAATGGGGCCGCCGATGCTTGCTCCGTAGTCCCAAGCGCGGGCTTTCGTCTTCGGCGCACCGGTGAGATCGTTGGTCCAGGAATTGGCGTCCAAAAACTCGTTGTGGCCGTAACCAAATGTTGAACCATGGAATTTGTTTGTCCCAGACTTAAGAGTAAAGCTCATTACGCCGCCATTGGTGATGGCGCTGGCAGCATCCATGCCGCTGGTTTGCGCTTGTACCTCTTGCACAGCCTCCATGCTGGGCCCGGTCTCCATGGAATCGCCTCGAATGGAGGAGGTGCCGGACGTGCCGTCGATGGTGTAGTCCTTGGTGAACCACTGCGAGCCGTTGACCACGGCGCCGTATGGACTGCTGTACGGGGAATATCCCGGTGTCAGGGCCACAGCGAAATTCTCCACAAACCGGCCGCCCCCATAGATGCTTAACGGAAGATCTGTAACCACGTCGCCCTTCATGTTCGTACCAATCGCCGTCGACTCGCGGTCCAGCACTGGGGCGTCTGCGGTAATCTTCACAACCTCGGTAACCGGGCCCACCTGCAACTCCGCGTTCATCTCCGCCACCTGAGTCGACTCCAACGTGATCGTCGGATGAAGCAACAGCTTGAATCCAGCCTTATCGAACTCAAGGGAATATTTGTCTGGGACGAGATTGAGAATCGAATAGATTCCATCCTCATTGGTCACGGTAGTGGTAGGAACACTTGTGCCCAGGTTCTTGGCCGTAACCTGGACGCCGGGCATTGGGGCGCCGCTACTATCCCTCACTGTGCCGGTAATCGTGGCGCGATTGGTTTGCGCCCGTAGCATCCCGAGGAAGATCAACTGAAGCAGACACACAAAAAAAATTACTTTCCGCATCTGAGCATCTCCTCAGCCAATGGTGCGACCACGAGCAGACGCTGTGCGCGAGGCGAGGCACGGATGGCTAATTCGCAATTTGGTTCGCAACACTCCTGGTCGCAATCTTTACTGAAGGCTTCCCTATCATCATTAGCCCCGGAACGCGTGGGTTCAGGAACTTCGAGTAAACGATTACTTTATGGGTACGCACGCTACTCCCATTTGCTATTTGATGTCAAGACTCTGTTTAGGAAATTTTGCAGAACAGAATCCGTGGTTCCGCCTGCCAACCAAATGCGAATTCAGCAATATTGGCGTTGTTTTCGCAAAACCTGACCGTGCTGGTGACAGAGCGAGTGGCGTGGAAAAAAGTTTTGAAACCAGGCGAATGCAAACGCGCAAGTGTAGAGTAATCGTTTGCTGGAATTCTTACAGGATCCGCGCCCTGTACCCAATTCCTTGATTAGCTTTCTGCTTCAGCGTACCAACGCTTCCGTCGCAGGGAGACGCAACTCCGCGGACGCGTGTCAGTACTCCACTTCGTAAACCCATCCTTCGAGATGAACCACATTCTTCTCCGCTGAGGAACATCGGATAATGACCGGTTGCCCGCTGGTCAAATCCCTTTGTCTGATTTCAGCGGCACCCCAGGAGAGTCCACTCCACACCTGTTTGTCATAATTTATTTCGATAGGCAGTGTTTTGCCCGCCTGCTCCGCGGAAATGACTAAGACTTTTCCGACGGTAGTCCCGTTAGGAGGTCCCCCCGGCCAGCTTCGCATAATCTCGCTATTTGCCCCACGCTGCTGGAAGATGATTCGCAAATCCCCTTTAGCTTGAGGCTTCACCGTAGCCTCGATTACATTCGTGCCCTTCGGCGCGAACGTGGCACTGATGGGCATAATTGTCCGCGGAATTCGGACGTCGTCTTGAACGCCTAGATCAAATTCCTGTTGCGAGAAGCGCCCGAATCCCACGGCAGCCATTTGTCCCGGACCGAGCGTGATTTTGTTCGCTCGCAGAATTGGCATGAAGCCCGCGTCCCGGAAAATGATGCGGCCCTTGAGCAGCGGCTCCTGTACCCGAGAGAGTAGCGGCAATTCAATATCTCGGATGGCTTGCGCCGGATTAACAACGGTGTAGACGCTTCCCATGGTGTCCAGTGAGCCGAAACCATAAGGTTGAAGCTGGCCAGGAATTCCGCCAAATGTTTTCGTCCTGCCCATCGCTTGCAGCGGCGCAAAAAGCTTCTGCACTCGAGCAAACCATCGTGCCTTTTCCTCATCCAGAAACTCCAAGTTTCCGTGAATGGTGTTTACCCAACCGCCCCGTGCCACCTCCAGCAGAAGCATTCCCTTCCAGGCATTGGTCTTGCGGTAGTAGATGGTTCCGGTATTTCCGATCATGAAGCCCGTTGAGTCGATGCGCTCAAGAGGAAGGAAACTCTGTTCATACCGGCGCACCATGTGATCGCTATAGATATCCATCGAGCGCCAGAAATTAACCTCAGGCACATCGGAGGGACGCGGATCACCTGAATAGAGCGAGTCGAAGACTTCGAGCCAGCGAAGGTCCACCGGATTGTGAAAAGGAAACGGGCCGGCTGTAGATTCGACGTCTCCGCCAAATCCGTTGAACGCAACAAGCATCACGTCGGGATTCTTGGCGCGAAATTTTTTCAGCGCATCACGAAAGGCCGCCTCATTTCGCGACTGGATTTCTTCTGGTATCTGTGCCTTTTCCGCGGCCGGCGTCGCGGCGCCGAAATCCACGAAGTCGAACTTGAACATCCGTATTCCGCGGTCATACCAATACTGCAACGTGTTCATGAAGTCCGGCAAAAACCCGCCTTCGTAAAAGGACATTGAGCCGCCTTTGGTGGTGAGCGAGTCCCTCCACTGTGGCGCCACATCAATTTTTACCAGCTCATTGGTGCCGAACCACATTCCTGGAAGTACGCCATTCGCTTGGCACTTCGCGATCCACCGGTCTGGTCCCTCGGGCCAGTTTGGCTTGCGCCACAAGCGGTAACCTCCATCGGGTGCAAACCAGAACGCATCCATCATGTAATAGTCAAAATGCACGCCATAACCGCGCAAGCGAACTAACTCATCGAGTTCCTTCAGCGCCAACGTTTCGGTCAGTGGAATATTGTCGGACAACTCGTCGTAGGCAGACCAATTGTTATAGACCCACACCGGTTCACGAAGCAGCGGCTCGCCCAATCGCAGCGGAGACCACTCGGCTGTTGCTAATCTTGCGCCCACGCGGTCCGTTGAATTGGGTATCACCTCACTGGTTTGCGACCGCACCGGGATACTTTGCGTGAGGCAGAGCACCGAAACAATAAGCAACGCTATACGTTGCCACGACCGCGCAGACTTCACGGATTTCTTGTTGGTGCGGTTCATTACAGGCAGTCCTCCCTGGGCCTATCGTCAGAACTCTACAGGGCGTTTCGTAAGCTCGTTATTGCACTCCTGCTGAAGCGCCCGGCCAGTCATCCGTTCGGAACGGTGAAGCCGGAAGCCCCTCTTTGTTGTACAAGTTGCACACCGGACTTCCTGCCCAGGCGTAACGTACAGCTACTGGAGCACTCACTTCAGGACTGGAAACAAGGACGGAGTCGCCCTCAATCCTGGCGCTGGCCCAGTGGAATTTTCGATCCTGTCCCGCAATTGCAAATCCCTTCAGTTCGCCATCTCGCGCTTCGAGACCCGATCCTGTTTGCTGAAATTGAATTCTGATGCGATTGCCTTCGATTCTTGAAGACTTATACAATGGCCCGGAATGGACAATCTTCTTTCCATAGGTCGTGCCAAGAGCCCACAAGGCAAGACGTTCGCCAATTTCAGCCTTTCGCGGCGGATGCAGATTGCCCGGATCTCCCACATCGATGGCCACAGCCAAACCAGTATTCGGGACAGTTTTGACTGTTAACAGCTGCGCTTCGCGTAACTCGGCCCAGATGGAGTCACCGAGTTCCGGGCTCGATCCGAGGTTCGGTAATTGCACAATAAGAAAAGGAAAATCACCTTCTGCCCAGCCATTTCGCCAGCCCTGAATCAGTGCAGGCAACAAGGTTCGATATTGGTACGCGCGCCATGTGTTTCCCTCTCCCTGATACCAGATTGCGCCGCGAATGCGGTACATCTGCAACGGCACAATCATTCCTTCATAAAGGCCGCCTGGCGGCCGCGGAGGATAGCCGATCGAAGGCGTCATGTTCAGCAGAAATCCAGTCAGGGCGTTCAGTGTAAGTGGCGTAACAACGCCCCAGCCTGCTTGCCTCAGGTCCTTGAACCATACCGTGATCTGTTTCCACTCAGGCGTCGCCGGAAAAGTTTCCGAGGAATAATTGTCCCAGTCGGAAATTGTCGGCTGGACTGTTTGCAACTGAAATAATCCGTCGCCACGGACCCAAAACCGAATTCCGGCGTAGGCGCGTACGTCCGTCGGAGATTCATCCCGCTTAAAGTTGGCCTGCCAACGCGAGGAACTCGTGGCGTCAAATGTTCCCGCGACTCGCGCGGCAAAACCTGCTCCGCCGCGCCCCGGAGACACCAATTCAATCGAAATTCCTGGTGAGTCGTCCCAATCATAAATCCAATTTCCACCTGTCGCAGTGCTTCCCGTTCCATCGTTAAAATTCGCAAACAGCAGCGGTTTTGCTCCTTCCGCTGCGGGCACTAGTTCAAAATCATCAAACTCCAAGGACAGAGGTGCGGGTTCCGTGGCGAACGATTTTACCTGCACTGGAGATGCATCCCACCGCTCGAGGATCGGTCTCAGTTGCGGCTCGCGTTGCAAAGACCTGTCGTCGGTCCATTCCTCACCACCTGAGCCGGACCAGGCGCTCAGAATCATCCCCAGGGGAACTCCCAAAGCTCTGTACAAATCACGCGCAAAAAAATAACTCACCGCCGAGAAATTCTTGGCGGTGTCCGGTGAGCAGATCTCCCAAGCCGCGGGCAAAGTATCTTCCTGCGGTGTGAGCGCGACTTTCTTTGGTACCGTGAAGAAGCGGATCTCTGGATAAATGGCTTTGGGAATTTCCTCCGCAGATCCGATGGCTCCGCTAAGAGCATAGGTCATGTTCGACTGCCCTGAGGCGACCCACACTTCGCCAAGCATCACGTCCTTTAGCGCAATGGTCTTCTGCCCCCTTACGCTAAGCGTGAAGGGACCACCGGCAGGCATGGCCGAGAGCGTTACCTTCCATCGGCCATCGCTGGCTGCTGTCGTTTCGCGAGCATGGGAGCCGAGGCTTACGGAAATTTTCTCGCCCGGATCGGCCCAGCCCCACACGGCAATCTCTTTGTCGCGCTGCAGAACCATGTGATTGCTGAAAAGATGCGGCAGCCGCGGTTCGGCAAGGAGAGGAGAAACCAAAACAGCCAGCAGGACAAACAGTTTCAACAGTTTCAACGGTTTCATGGCCTGGATAAAAATTCTCACCGCCAAGAATTTCTCCCGCACATTTAGATTCAATCCGTCAGTTCCCGAGTGAACCACAAACTCGTCACCTCGGGACAGCCCAAATTGCACGCTCGGCAGACAGTTGCGCAACGCCGATTATTCTGGTGCGAGCTTGAAAACTCCCTGCAACTGGATATTCGCGGAAGAGCTGCCAACCAGTATGGCGAAATCTCCAGGCTCTGCGGTCCAGTCGTGTTTCTTTACGTCGAAGAAGGAGAATGCGCGGCGGTCCAGAGCGAGGGTGACTTGTTTCGTTTCCCCTGGCGCGAGTTTCACTTTAGCGAAACCTTTCAACTCTTTGATGGGGCGCGGGACGCTCGCGTGTGAATCTCCAACATACAATTCAGCTATCTCGGCTCCCGCTCGTGAGCCGATGTTTTTGACCGCGAAGGAAATTTTGGCTAGATCTTTGCCTCCGTCAGGCTCGTGGGTGATCTTCAGGTCGCTGTATTTGAAACTGGTGTAGGAAAGACCGTAACCAAAGGGGAAAAGTGGTTTAATCGCGGTGCGATCGAAGTGCCGGTAGCCGAGAAAAACTCCTTCCGTATATTCCACGTGTTTGTCGCCCTTCTGCGGATAATAGCTCTTGAAGGTGGCACCGTCTTCCAGCCGTCGTTCGAACGATACAGGAAGCTTTCCGGACGGGCTGTATTCGCCAAATAAGATTTGCGCCAGCGCCGTACCCCCTTCCTGTCCCGGATACCACGCATGCAACAGCGCCGGAACTTTCTCGATCCAGCGGGTCATGTCCACGTTCCCGCCGGCGGTCAGAACAACGATGACATTTTTGTTTACACTCGCAATCTCCTCGATGAAAGTATCTTGTCCAGCAGGCAAGCGAAACGTTCGGTCCCCTCCTTCTCCTTCACTGTTCGAATCAAATCCCACGCATAAAACTACGGCGTCCGCATTCGCCGCCACCGCCTTGGTAGTCTCGCCGACTGGTCGCGTCGCAGACGCGATTCCAAACCTGGCGGTAGCTGTTCCGGTATCTTCGAAATATTCCAACCGGAGCTCATGCGGTTTGCCCGCTTCGAGATGCATCGCGTATGTGTTCAGGGTTTCTCCGTGTTTTTTCCAGTCGTCGATGACCAGCGCATTGTCGATGTGCAATCGGACTCCATCATCGGCAGACACATAAAATTTATAGTCATCCTCTCTGGCCGGCACGAAATACCCAGTCCAGCGCGCCGAGAAGTGATCAACGGGTTCTCCGTCTTTGTAACTTCCATTACCCCAGTGAAAGTCGACTCGTTCATCCGTGCGAACCAAGGTGGGCGTGCCTTGCAAATTGTCGTTGTTGAAATACTCACCCTTTAGGCCTTGCGGACCTCCCGGGGACAATGCGAATTGCGTGTGCCCCACTATGTCGTCAAGGACCGGTTGCTCGTCGATATACAGCACACGAACATTCTTGCCGAGAAAATTGCTTATACCTTCCAGGTAACTTATGGAATGGAACGGCTTCGTCAGCGAACTTCCTCCGCCGCCAATCACCGCCGGATAGGCATCTGGTCCCAGCACCGCGATGGTTTTAATTTTCTTGCTGTCGAGCGGCAGCAAATTGTGGTCGTTTTTCAAAAGAACCATCCCGGCTCGCGCCTCTTCAAGCGAGATGTTGATTCCGTCCTGACTGTAGAAAGGAATCGTTCTATCCACCTGATCCCGGTCATAAAAACCAAACTCCACCGCCTTTCGCAGGATGCGCCGGACTTTGTCGTCGATGGTGGCTACCGAAACTTCACCATGCTGTATCGCGGGGCCTAACTTCTGGAGGTTCATGAATGCCCCCGATGGCATCTCCAGATCGAGACCATTGTTAGCTGCGGCTATGCCATCGTGTGTGGCTCCCCAATCAGACATCATGATGCCGTCGAATCCCCATTCTTTCTTGACCACCTCGTTGTTCAAATAACCGTTCTGCGTCATGTACACGCCGTTCACGAGGTTGTAGGCGTCCATCAGCGCGCCCACTTTGGCCTCCTTTACGGAAGCCTCAAACGCTGGAAGGTAAATTTCGCGGAGAGTTCGTTCGTCCACGTCGGAGCTGTGGTCCATGCGGCCATATTCCATATTGTTCGCTACGAAATGCTTTGCTGTGGCAATCACACCTTGCGATTGAATTCCTTCGATAAATGGAACAGCCATACGCGATGCGAGGTAGGGATCTTCACCAAAGTATTCGAAATTCCGGCCATTCATGGGCGCGCGATAAATATTCATGCCCGGTCCGAGGATGAAATGAACGCCGCGGGCGCGAGCATCCTGGCCCATGCTGGCGCCGACTCTCTTGGCCAGATCCGTGTCCCAGGAAGCAGCCAAAGCAATGCCGGCCGGGTAGGCTGTAGTCTCGCCGTAATCATGGACACCTAACGGTCCATCAGACATGCGCAATGTAGGCAGCCCTAACCTTGGAAGGGCGCGAATATAAAAATCGTTGATACCACCGATCAAAGCGATTTTTTCTTCGAGCGTCATTTCAGTTAGCAACGCTTCGACGCGCTTTTCCACTTCAGTGTGGGCCGGATGCGCTTGATGTTGGCTCTGCGATGTTGCCGGAGTCGCCATGATCAGCATCGCGAGAAATATCAGGTTCGAGCGAAATAATAAGTCTCGATACGCCTTGAAAATTAGATTCATGACTGACTCCTCATCGCGATCAATCGCGATGGCATCTTACCGCCTTATGCACGGTGTTGAAATTGTGTAGACAAAACTGGTGTTGAGAGCGATAAGAAAAGAGTCATGAACTTCTTTTGCAGAATCTCCCGGAGAACATTTGTGCAATCCACCTCGCTGGCAACCGCAGGAGCTGTGACTTCCCGCTTTAAATTCCCAGTGCCGGCCGAAACGTCCCAATGGCCGCTCAAAGAATTCGGATACGGTGACGTCACGTTGAGCAGTGAGCTACACGAAAAACAACTGCACGAAACGCACGCGGTATTGATGGAGCTTAGCGAGGACAGTTTGCTCAAACCGTTTCGCCAGATGGCCGGGCAGCCTGCTCCAGGAACCGATCTAGGCGGTTGGTATCAGTACGATCCCGATTACGATAACCACGCTGGGAATGTTGGATTCGCGCCGGCCGCCACGTTCGGGCAATGGGTTTCCGCGCTGGCGCGGACTTACGCAATAACTGGCGACGACGCAACTCGAGAAAAGGTATGGAGACTGAATCGCCTGTACGCCAAGACCATCTCGGGCGATTTTTATGAGAAGAATCGCTTCCCGGCGTACTGCTACGACAAGCTGGTGTGCGGACTTATCGATTCGCATCAACTTGTCCATGATCCGGAGGCTTTCTCGATTCTGGAGCAGACCACCAACACCGCGCTGCCGCATTTACCTGGCAAGGCGATCGAGCATGGACAAAGGTGGCGTCAGAATCCGGCAGAGGGATATACGTGGGACGAGTCCTACACAATTTCCGAGAATTTGTTCCTGGCATACCAACGTGGTGCGGGAGACCGCTATCGCACTCTCGGGTCTCAGTATTTGGACGATGAGCATTATTACGATCCGTTGGCGGATGGGCACAACGTGCTGGCCGGCAGGCATGCCTACAGCTACGTCAACTCGCTGAGCTCCGCGATGCAAGCATATTTAACGCTGAGAAGCGCGAAACATCTGCGTGCCGCCAGCAATGCTTTTGAAATGTTGAAAGCGCAAAGTTTCGCAACAGGAGGCTGGGGGCCGGACGAGCAACTTCGCGCTCCGGGCGGCGGCGATGTTGCGGCGAGTCTGAACAATACGCATAACAGTTTTGAGACACCGTGCGGTTCCTACGCTCACTTTAAGCTGACGCGTTACCTGCTGCGCGTCACGCAGGACTCACGATATGGCGACAGCATGGAACGCATCATGTACAACACCGTGCTGGGCGCTAAACCCCTACTCGCCGACGGCAGTACTTTTTATTACTCCGACTACAATTTTCAGGGACGCAAGTTCTACAAAGAGAGAGAGGCGCGCTGGCCATGCTGCTCCGGAACGCTGCCACAAGTAGCCGCCGACTATCGCATCAACAGTTACTTTTGCGATTCCGATGGCCTGTACGTCAATTTGTACATCCCTTCCACCGTACGCTGGAGTTACGAAGGCGCGCAGATCTCGCTTACGCAGAAAAGCGAATACCCGTTTGATGGCAAGTTGAAATTCGAATTAGATAGCTCCAAACCGGTGGAGTTTGCCATTCATTTGAGGATTCCTGAGTGGGCCGCTGGCGCAACGATTTCCATCAACGGCAAGCCTACCTCGGCGTCCGTCGCCGCCGGACAATTTGCCACGTTGCGCCGCACCTGGAAAAAGGGTGACCGCATCGAAGTGGATCTACCGATGAAATTGCGGCTGGAGTCGATTGACCCGCAGCATCCACAAACCGTCGCGTTGCTCTGTGGCCCGCTGGTTTTGTTTGCCATCTGCGAGACCACGCCGCAGGTGACGATCCAGCAGTTACTGGCCGCAAAAAAATCCGGACAACAATCCTGGAAGGTCGAAACGTCCGTAGGGCCAATGAGTATGTTGCCCTTTATAGCGATTACGGATCAGCAATATTCCACCTACGTGGTGGCCACAGGATAGCTATCCGTCGTTAGGTCTCCATCACTGGGCATCCCTTTGGGCGTCATCCCGTTGTATGGTGGTTGTCACATGGCAAACGAATCGTATTACCGAAAGAGTCCGGTATATTGGGATGAAACTTCGCAAACGATTAAGTCTTAGGCATTGGCTCGCTGCTTAGGAAGGAAACTCGTTGCTATGAAATTTCATCGGATTCTATTCGCACTTGCAGCTATTTTGTCGCTGTTCGCGGTGCGAAATTTACTTGCTGCAAAACTCACAAAGGAACCCGCCGCCGCACCGGTTGATTCCGTCGCAGCTTTTCTGGGTCGCTGGGATTTGACGCTGAAAGCCGCGGATCGCGAATACCCATCATGGCTGGACCTCAGCGAAGAAAATAGACAATTGAAAGCGCAAATGGTGGGTCGTTGGGGAAATGCTCGGCCGCTTCCGAAGGTGGAGCTGTCGAATGGCCACCTAACTTTCGTTTCTCCCAAGGAAGAAGAAGCATTACCGCAAGATATGATCTTTGAAGGAACCCTCAGCGGAGCGACGTTATCGGGGACGGTTACTGGACCGAAAGACGGCCCCTGGCACTGGACTGGCCAGAAGGCCCCGGCCTTGAAAGCAAAAAGCACAAAGTGGGGCAAGTCCATTCCCCTCTTCAATGGAAAAGATTTAACTGGATGGAACATGAAGGGCGAAGGCACCACAAAATGGACCGTGGAAAATGGCAACCTGGTGAGCCCCGGAAATGGTCCTGAGCTGATCAATGATTCCAAATTCGAAGATTTCAAACTGCACGTCGAATTTAATTGCGGGCCCGCGTCGAATAGCGGTGTTTATCTCCGTGGGCGCTACGAAGTGCAGATAGAAACCGATTCGGCCGAGGAACCACCGAGCCATCACACTGGCGGCGTCTACGGTTTTCTCGCTGGTACACCGGAACCGCCGCGGAAAGCGGACGAATGGCAAACACTAGATATCACCCTGACTGGAAGATGGATCACCGTCGTGCAAAACGGAAAAACCATCATTGACAACAAAGAAATTCCGGGCATCACCGGCGGCGCGCTGGATAGCCACGAAGAATTACCCGGCCCTATCTACCTGCAAGGAAGCGAAAAAGGACACGTACTCTTTCGCAGCATTGTCATCACGCCGGCAGCCAAGTAGCGCGTATCCGCATGGCACGATCGAATCGATGACTCACTTCCTGCGCGAGTTTGCTTGACTGGTCTCGGCAGCAACTGGCACGCACCGTTAACTGTCGGGCCGCTATTCTACGATGGCAGTTGTTTGAGACTTCAGAACAGAAGCTGCCAAAGATACTTCTACCCTTTCAGTTGAAATGCGCACCTTGTCGGCTGTTCAAAATCCCTGAAGCGACCACGCGTTCGCGCTTCCACTTGCTTCCCATAGTGCGACGCGATGCCCATCTGGCGAAGGGATCGCCCACCCAACGTCTTTGTCTACATCCTCCAGCATCGGTCTGATCTCCCCGCGCAGATCTATGTTGACCAACATTTCAGCTCCGGTGCCCGCCGACGAACTCGCCCACAGGCTGCGGCCATCGGCGGCCCAGTCAAGCGCCAAAATTCCGCCTTGGCCCTTCACCGCGAGCGATTTTGTCGGACCCTTTGTGGTTGAGAGAAATTGAATTTGATTGCTTCGCCATACCGCGGCGGCGATGGTCAACCCATCTGGGGAAAGGCATAAAAGTTCCCCGATTGCGATAACTAACATTAAATACGTTTTTCTGCTAACGATGTTTCAAGGTTTCTCGCGTTACCTAAGACAGTATCTCACTCTTCCATAGCCACTTAGCGCGTCACCAACAGAAGTGCCTGCGGGAACCAGCCGACCATTGAGGTACTCGCCTCCCCACCCGACATTCGCCTGACCCGGAGTTGAATTGTGCTAAGAAAGACGGGAAGCTCATGGCTTTGGTTAGGGTTTTTTCTTTTGCTACCGCTGTCTGCGGCAACGGCAAGCCCCTCAAGTTCCTCGGCAATTTCGGTCAGCGTGTCGGTCCACAATGACGCTGGCGCGCCTGTCGATGTGTTAGTGGAGGCGGAAAACATCGCCACGCGGGTTTTTGAGCAAGCCGGGGTGAATGTGAAGCGGATTAATTGCCCGGTCGTGGCTCCAGCTTCGCTGGATGCCGTACTTTGCCGGAAGGCTATTTTCCCAACCCATTTTCAACAGCGCATCGTCCCCCCGCACCCCGGCCTGAGCGAATCCTCGTTCGGCGTTTCTTATCTGTCTTCGGAAGGGCTGCTACAGCTACGTTTTCTACCAACGGGTCGCCGAACAACACCGCGACAAGGAACAAACGCTGCCGGTGTTGCTTGGCCACGTCATGGCACACGAGATCGCGCACCTCTTATTGGGAACCAATTCACACTCCACTTCCGGAATCATGCGCGCGCATTGGTACGCTCAGGAACTCGCCAGCGCCAACAAGGGCGCGCTCCTGTTCACATCGGAGCAAGCGCGAGCGATGACGGAGCGGCTGCTGGAAAGTAAACAGAATAGTACGGAGCAAACTTCGCCGCTGGATACAAAGGGGACTCGAATGTCCGACGAGTCCCAGTCTGACAAGTAACTCTACGAAAAAATATTCTTGTTGAGAAAGTCATTCCGAAACTTCCCGCGAGGATCGTACTTTTTGCTGAGCTCAACGAACTGCTGCAACTTTTCGTAGCGAGGCCTCAATCGTTCCGGCGTCAGCGTGAAAAGTTTTCCCCAGTGCGGGCGAACTTCAAATGGCGATAGTTCCCGTTCAATGACAGGCAACAGTTGGCTGACGGCGGGCCAATCCGGCTTCAAGGTGAAGTGAATCGTTACGGAATTCTGCTTGTAGCACGGGCTCATCCAGAAGTCGTCGGCCGCAATGGTCCTGATCTCCGTAATCAGCAGATGTGGACTGACCTGATCGCGAATCCGTTCTACCGCGAGGATGGCCTCAACCGCGTGCTTGCGTGGAACGAAGTATTCCGCTTGCAGCTCGTTCCCCGCGCTGGGCGTAAATCCCATGCGGAAATGTGGCAGTCGTTCGTACCAGGGACCAGGCACGCCCAGCTGTTCCGTGCAATTTTCGGCGGAAAGCTCTGCTATTGGGTGGAGATTCCTGGTCGCCGGCGTGGCCCCAAAAAATTCCGGCGTGGCTTTAAATTCTTGCCCAGGTTCCACGCGGCTCTTGATCCACACTTCATTGATTCGTTTTTTTTGCCAGTCGGTGAAAAGGCTGAGGCTATAACCGCTGGCTTCAATGGCGTCGAAATGTTCCTGCATCTGGCTGAGCGGCAGATTTTCATACACGTATTGCTTCATCATGAAGGTGGGCTGAAGGTCGAGCGTGATTTTCGTGACCACACCGAGCGCACCCAACGCCACAACCGCCCCTGAAAATCCTTCGCCATCTTGCTTGCGCGAAAGCGTAACGATGTCACCCGACGCGGTAATCATTTCGAGCGCCGACACTGAGGTGGAAAGATTGCCATTCTTTTCGCCCGATCCATGCGTCGCGGTGGCGCATGAGCCCGCTACCGAGATATGCGGCAACGATGCCAGGTTGTGCAGCGCGAAACCGTGTTCATGAAGGTAAGGAGAGAGCTGCCCATAACTCATGTTCGCCGGAATGGTCACCGTGCGCGCTTTCGCGTCCAGCTCAAGCACCTTATTCATCGGACGCAGCGATAGAAATTCGTCCGTGCTGTCGGCAATGTGATTGAAGCAATGCCGCGTGCCGAGCACTTTCATCTTGGCATGTTTCCTGACAAATTCTCGCGCCTGCTCCAGGGAAGTCGCCGAGTACAGGCGGTTAGTTCCGTACTCGATGTTGCCAGCCCAATTTTTTAATTTGTCACTCGCCGCCCAGGCCAATACCGGAGAGAGAACCGGAGCGGACACTGCGCCGGAGACAAGTTTGAGAAAAGATCTCTTATTCATAGTCAATATAGTTAGGCAAACCGGACGACGGGAAGTATCGTAACCCTAATTGAACCGGCGCTGAATGTTTTTCGCCGCCGTTTCATGGAATGCGGTTTAGCGGGTGTGCTTCGCTTTGATAGAGTCGAATTCGCGCCAATGTCGTTACGATACGGAGGATTTGGCATGGCTGTACGACAGGATTTGCTGGATATTTTGGTGTGCCCGCTTTGCAAAGCTCCTGTAAAGCTCTTGCCCGATGGCTCGGGACTTAAATGCCAAGCATGCAAAAGGGTCTATCCCATCCGCGATGACATCCCGGTGATGTTGCCGGAAGAAGCGAAGATTGTCGCCGATTAGTTTCAGGAATTTTGAATTCGACCCGCTTCTGGATATTTTGACCGGCAACGCACTCGAAGAAATACTGGCTTACGCTATACTGATTTTCACTGCTCGCGGGGCAGGAGAAAACCATGACGTTATTTGACCCACCTGCCGAAAAATCCAACAAATCCCGTGCCATGGCTTTCACGATTGGAGCGCTGGCTCTTTTCGTAGTCGTACTTTTATATTTTGCGTTTCGCTACTATCCGGAAAGACGCGCTGCTGAACATTTCTTTGACGCGCTGGTTGCCGGCGATACCGACACCGCTTACCGCTTGTGGAAACCGGGCCCCAGTTATGCCATGAAAGATTTTATGGCCGATTGGGGACCACAGGGCTACTACGGCCCGGTGAAGAGTTACAAAATTTTAAAAGTAAACGCGCCCAAAAAAGCGAATGCCATTGCCGTGCGAGTAGCAATCAGTCCGTTTTCACCGCTGCCGGATGCCGGCGATGAGGAAAAAAGCCGCAAGACCAGGGTAGTAAGCGTTTGGGTGCTCACCCAAGACAAGTCCTTAAGTTTCCCGCCAGAATAATGCCATCCTAAGCGAATGCAAGTACCACTGAACGGTCATTCACGAAAGCTGCGCGTCGGCGTGCTCTTTGGGGGACGCTCTGGTGAACATGAAGTTTCGCTGGCCTCCGCCGCTTCGATTATTCGTGGCCTCGATCCTCAAAAATACGAAGCGGTGCCCATCGGCATTACCAAGGAAGGTCACTGGTTGATCGGCGAAGGCGCGCAAAAAATGCTGCCCGAAGTTTTGCGAACCGGTCAGCGCGTGGTCATGAGCGCCGACCCCACCGAATCGGCGTTGATGCCCATCGACGGAAGCGCGCGAGGACAAAAACTGGACGTCATCTTCCCGGTGATACACGGAACCTTCGGCGAAGACGGCACCATGCAAGGCCTGCTGGAGCTTGCCGGTTTGCCATTTGTCGGGACGGGCGTACTGGGCTCCGCGATTGGTATGGACAAAGATGTAGCCAAAAAATTGATGCAGGTCGCCGGGATTGCGGTGGTGCCGTGGATCGCCGTACAACGCGCTGATTGGGAACAGCAACCGAAAGAAATCCGTCGCGCGATAGAGAAAAAATTTAAATATCCGGTTTTTGTGAAGCCTGCGACTCTGGGCTCCTCAGTGGGCATGACCAAGGTGCATTCTCGCGCTGAGCTGGGTCCCGCGCTGGATTTGGCCGCGGAATTCGGGATGAAGATTATGGTGGAGCGCGCGGTGATCGCGCGCGAAATTGAAGTTTCGGTTCTCGGCAATCACGATCCGCGCGCATCAATTCCTGGCGAAATCGTGCCTCACCGGGAGTTCTACGATTACGCCGCGAAATACTTGGAAGAAGGTACGCAGTTACTGATTCCCGCAAAGCTCAAAAAATCAGAAGTTAAGAAAGTACAAACCATGGCAGTCACGGCGTTCCGCGCACTGGAATTGAGCGGAATGGCGCGCGTGGACTTTTTTATCGAAAAGCGCGGAGGAAAGATTTTCCTAAACGAAGTGAACACGATCCCCGGTTTCACTTCCATCAGCATGTACCCGAAATTGTGGGAAGCCAACGGCATCCCGTTCCGCGAACTTGTCAGCAAATTGATCGATCTGGCGCTGGAGCAACATAAAGAAAAAGCGCGCACCAAATATCAAATCGAATTGCCCGAAGGCGCCAGCGGCGCACTCGGGGGATAAAGAGATTCGCGGGGTATGGCATACCATGGTTTTCATGTGCGGATTTAGCCAACTCAGTTGGCAAATTTTAAGCGTTTAGTATTACAGAATTTTTTGTCCCAAGCCGGACAAAATCAATTCCACACCGAGCAGTGCCGTGCGGTTGTGTTCGTCAATCACCGGATTAATTTCCACCACTTCCATGGACGCCATGGCGTCGCTGTCCGCAATCATTTCCATGGCCAGGTGCGCTTCTCGGTAAGTTACGCCTCCGCGCACAGGTGTGCCAACGCCCGGCGCGTCCGACGGATCGACAAAATCCATATCCAGGCTGACAGAAATTCCATCGGTATCATCCGTTGCGTACTTGAGAGCATCGGCCATCACTTCGCGCATGCCGCGCTCATCGATATCGCGCATGGTGAATACGCGCACGCCGGATTTTTTGACCAGACGCCGCTCCTGAAGGTCCAGGTCGCGCACGCCAACCAGAACAATATTTTGCGGTTCCACTTTTGGCTTGAAACCAAGCAGATCAACCAACTCCGGCGCACCGTAACCCATCACCGCCGCCAGCGGCATTCCGTGCACGTTGCCCGATGGCGACGATTCCGGCGTGTTCATGTCCCCGTGCGCATCGAGCCAGATGTAGCCAATCTGTTTTTTCTCTTTGCGGAAATACGCGGCCACCCCAGAGACGGCGCCGGCGGCAATGGAATGATCGCCGCCAAGAACCAGCGGCACGAAATCTTCTTCCAAGCATTTTTGAACAATTTCGGCCAGGTCTTTACAGGTTTCGGCGATTTCCGCCATGTACTTGGCGCGTTTTTCACCGACCGGCATTTCTTCCGGTTGCTTGACGGGGATGTTGCCGATGTCTTCGACCTGATGACCAAGTTGCTTCAGCCGTGCCTGCAATCCTGCGACACGTAAAGCCGATGGTCCCATGTCGACGCCGCGGCGGCTCTGCCCCAGGTCCATGGGCACACCGATAATTCTCACTTTTTGCCCCATATGGTGTTCTTTCTTTCGCGGATACTAAGGATATACCCGGTAAATCATGCGCGGAAAGGGTATCACTTCCCGGATGTGTTCCGTGCCGCAAATCCACGCCACGGTTCGTTCCAGGCCAAGACCAAATCCCGCGTGCGGCACGCTGCCGTAGCGGCGCAAATCGAGATACCACTGAAACGGTTCTTCCGGCAATTTGTATTCGTGCAAGCGCTTCACCAGCAAATCGTAGTCGTGAATGCGCTGGCTGCCACCGATAATTTCGCCATAGCCTTCGGGAGCCAGCATGTCGAATGCGAGCGCGAGATCGGGACGCTCCGGATCCGGCTGCATGTAAAAAGCTTTAATGGATGCCGGATAACGATGGACCATGACGGGCCGATCGAATTCATTGGAGACGATGGTCTCTTCGTCGCCGCCAATGTCGTCACCGAATTTTGTGGGATTGTTGTGTTTGTTGAGAATGCCGATGGCTTCTTCATAGCTGATGCGCGGAAAAGGCGGCTTCACGTTTTCCAGTTTTTTTGTGTCGCGCTTCAGTAGTTCGAGTTCGCGTGATTTGTTTTTGAGCACGGATTGCACCACGGCGCTCACCAAGCCCTCCGCGAGGTTCATCATGTCGCCGAGTTCGGCGTAAGCGGCTTCCGGCTCGAGCATCCAGAACTCCGTCAAGTGGCGCCTGGTCTTCGATTTTTCCGCGCGAAATGTAGGGCCGAAGGTATACACCTTGCCGAGCGCCATGGCGGTAGCTTCGATATAAAGCTGGCCGCTCTGCGTCAGATACGCTTTCTGGTCGTCGATATAATTCACTTCAAAAAGCGTGGAGGTGCCCTCGCAGGCTGCCGGTGTAAACATCGGAGCGTCGGTGAGAATGTAACCCTGGCTATCCATGAAATTTCGCGCGGCGCGAATGGCTTCCGCGCGAATCCGCAAAATGCTGGCTTGCCGCGGAGTGCGAATCCACAGGTGGCGATGATCGAGAAGAAAATCAACTCCATGCTCTTTGAGCTGAATGGGATATGGCTGCGCTTCCGAAACTTTCTGAAGCACCTGAATTTTTGAAACGCCCATCTCAAATCCGCCCGGAGCCCGCTGCTCGGCGCGAATTTTCCCGGTGACGATAACGCTGGATTCCTGCGTGAGACCCTGCAATGCTTCAAACGCTTCGGGATTTTCCTTGAGCGCGCACACACCCTGTATGATTCCGGTACCATCGCGGAAAATCGGGAACATCAACTTGCCCGATTCGCGCAAATTGTAGAGCCAGCCACGTATGGTGATTTCCTGCCCCTCGTATTTACCGGCTTCTTCGATGGAAATAATGGTCATTCGTCAGTTTCCCTAAAATCGTGAAATTCGCAGCTGATTCCAATCGTCCAGGAAGGCAGGATCGATTCGTAGCAATTTATTCGCTTGAATCTATTTTAGCAGTGGAGGGTCCGAGCGATGCAAATTGGGGCTGGCCTCACACCGTCGCTCAAAGTTGGATTGACAGCGCTAAATACGGAGAGCTTAATGACGAAAGTAGAAAAGTGGAGGGACAGATGAGCCAGGGCCAGGAACTAATATTAGCGATGTATGCGGGTTTCGGTGGCATCGTCCTTTTGACAGGATACGTGTATAAGGAAATTCGCGATCGAAAGCGGCAAAGGAAGCAACCTCAGTAACATTCTCCTTCTGAAGACCGTGATCGCTTTCGCGGCATTCGAGGGACTAGCCCCATTCTTCTTCAAATTTGTCCATTGCGGCGCGGGCGGATTCCAGCAATTGGACCGCGGCGGGCGCGTCATGACCGGTTTTTTCTTTTAATTCGAGCACGATGGGAAGTTTGTCGCCCTCGGGACCGGTCTTGAGCAATTTGATTGCTGAGGGCCAGTCTATGTTTCCGGCGTAGGGCGGAAGATGCTCGTCTTTATCGCCGTGATTGTCGTGCAGGTGTACGCTGGCGAGGAGATCGCGCATGGGCTCGAAACATTTTTCGATGCGATCTTCCGCTGGTCCGTCGCAAAGATGCGCGTGGCCAGTGTCAAAATTAAAACGCAAGCCAGTGAGCCGCGTCTGGTCCACAAAAGTGCGCAGGTAAGCCGGATCGCCCATTTCGCTGGGTGTGTTTTCAATGCACAAAGTCACGCCGCAATGGTGGGCGTGTAGAACGAGATGCTCAAGGGTGCTGAACGCAGCGTCGCGTTTACGCGGGTCCGCGGTTTCCCGTGAGCCGCCCATGTGCAGGATCATGCGCGAATACGGCAAATCTTCAGCCACATCGATGGCGCGTTTCAGCTCGTCCATGGCTTCGATGCGGCGCACGCGCTCCACTTCGCAGATGGAGATTGGTGTACCGCCTTCGCGCGTAGCACTGAGATCGCGGTTATTTGGAGCGTGAAGGGATTCGAGAGAAAGTTTATTGGTGTTGAGAGCCTCACCCATGGCCTGGATTTGCGCGCGTGAAGTGTAATCAAAATGACTACGCGAACAAAAAAGTTCCACGCCTTCAAAGCCGGCGTTGGCAATCTGTCCCAAAAGTTCAGGAGTGACTTTGCGAGATATGAACAAGTAAGAGGAGAGGAGTCTGCGCATAAGTTGTCCTGAGGATTATATTCCTAGAAATGCGCGACGCTTTGAAGAGTTGGCGCCGCTGATGCGAGAATAACAAGAGTGGTTGGAGAAATTCACATTCGGGACCAATGTTAATAGCCCCAAGGTCAGTAGCCCATGGCGGAGCCGCGGTCGCGTGGATCGGCGGCACCGAGGCGATCGCCCGTCTTCGCGTCGATGCCTATGGCATTCACAAGGCCGATGTGGCCCCTGCGTTTGGTGGCGTAGCCGTTGGCGTTAAGGGCCTGCTCGAATGCAGGCGAAAATTCCTTTTCTAGCACGACTTCATCCGGTAGCCATTGATGATGGAAACGAGGCGCGTTGATCGCCGCTTGCGCGTCCATGCCCAAACGCATCCAGTTGATGACGCTCAAGAGCGTGGCGGAAATTATGGTGGGGCCTCCGGGAGAGCCGGTGACAAAACTCAATTTACCGTCGCGCAACAGCATGGTGGGAGTCATCGAGCTGAGCGGGCGGTGATTGGGCGCAATGGCGTTGGCGTCTGATTGCATCAACCAGAAAAGCGCATTGGGCACGCCGGGTTGCGTGGTGAAATCATCCATTTCGTCATTGAGTAAAAATCCCGCCGAGCTAGTGGCGTGTGATCCGTAACTGTCATTCAGCGTGTAGGTGCTTGCAACGGCATTTCCGGCGGCGTCCACCACCGAGAAGTGTGTAGTGTGAGGGCCTTCGCCGAGGCCTACCACCGTGCTGGGCGCCACGGATTGCCCGGCAGCAACCCCGCAGATGTGCGGTGTGCCGGCTTTGATTTCCTTGCTTGAAGATGCGTGCTGCGGATCGATGGTAGCGAATAGTTCTTCGGCATAGCAGTCGCTGATGAGGCCGGCGACCGGGATATCTGAATAATCAGGGTCGGCTAAATAAGCAGCGCGATCCGCGAATATGCGGCGCATGGCTTCCACCACCATGCGCACGCTTTGCAAATCGTCCCAACCTTTCAGTTGCGTGTGCCGGAGGATGTTAAGGGCTTCGATGATCGCGACTCCGCCCGAACTAGGAGGTGGCGAGGTGAGAACGTCCCAGCGGTGGCCTTCGATCTGATACTGAGCGCTGAGAACCTCGCGAATCTTCGGCCGATAATTCGCTAAATCGTCGGCGGTGAGGATGCCGCCGTTGCTTTGCATGTCGGCCACCAGCATGCGCGCAGTTTTGCCGCGATAAAAATCGGCCGCGCCGTTTTTGGCAATGCGCTCGAGAGTGGCGGCAAGCTCCGGCTGGCGAAAAATGTCTCCAACTTTGTACGCAAGGTTTTGGTTCCGACTATTTGTTAGAAAGATGCGTTTGCTGACGGGGAATTTTTCCAGGTCGGATTTTTCATGGTCGAATTCGAGGACAAGTTTTTCAGTGAGGGGAAAGCCATGCTTGGCTAGGCGAATGGCGGGAGCCATTACATGGGCGAGCTTCATGGTGCCGTGAGTTTTCAGGGCCAATTCCAAACCAGCGACCGTGCCTGGAACGGCGACTGAGCGGTACCCGAGCGTGCTGGCGTCGGGAATGAGCTTGCCGTCCTGGACGTACATGTCGCGCGTAGCTTTGGCAGGCGCGACTTCGCGATAGTCGAAGAACGTTGTTTTGCCATCGGCGAGACGCACAAGCATGAATCCGCCGCCACCGAGGTTTCCTGCGGCGGGCTCAACGACAGCAAGCGCGAAAGCTATGGCCACGGCGGCATCCACGGCATTCCCGCCCTGCTTCAGAATTGTGACGCCGACCTGCGAGCCGAGCGTCTCGTCGGTAGCAACCATGGCGTGCGGACCGCGCACCGCTTGCTGCGGCCAGGTGTCAGAGGTGTTTTCGTGTTTCGCAGGTTGATTCTGAAGCTCGGCGGCGGTTTGCGCGTGGCTGTGGAGGGGCGCGAGCGACAGAAAGAATGTCAGCAAAAAACTGCGACGGAAAATATTCTTAGTTTTTCCTGAGTCGGCGAAGTAAGTGGCGCGACGGACAATACCAAAATTCCCGAACTTAAATTTGGCGTTTGGGGTGCCCGGTGCTCGCCGTCGAGAAGCGGGCAGTTGGTTCGGTGGCATTTATGCTTCGCTGAGGAATTCCACGGATGGGGGGCCAGGGAGCAGGCCTGCGGCGGTGCCGCGATTGATCAACTCGGTGACGGCTTGTTTGCCACGATCGCCGTAACCGAGCGTCCATCGGTTGACGTACATAGCCACAAATTTATCGGCGGTATCGGTTTCCATGTCGCGGGCGAATTGCATGGCGTAATTGAGGGCTTCTTCGCGATGTTCGAGGCCGTATTCCACGCTATCGCGAATGGTGCGCGCGATCTGGCGCCCCAGTTCAGGGCCAAGCGCTCGACGGACTGCATTCCCGCCGAGTGGCAAGGGGAGATTGGTCTGCTCGTGCCACCACACGCCGAGGTCAATGACGCGATGCAGGCCGAGCTTTGGGAAAAGAAGCTGCCCTTCATGAATAAGCAGCCCCGCGTCCACAGAATCAGCTTTCACGGCATCGAGAATTTTGTCGAAGGGCATGACCACGGCTTCGAAATCGGGCTGGAAGAGTTTAAGCGTGAGATATGCGGTGGTTTTTAACCCCGGGACCGCGATGCGTTTGCGAGCGAGTTCGTCTTTGCGCAGGGGCTTGGACGCTACGACGATGGGACCGTAATTCTCACCAAAACTGGCGCCACAGTCGAGCAAGACGTATTTATCGCGAAGTGAGGGGTACGCGGCAAAGCTGACCGCAGTGACGTCATAGGTTTCCGTTAGTGCGGCTTCATTGAGAGTCTGAATGTCGGAAAGGACGTGAGTGTATTTGTAACCGGGAGTGGAAAGCTTGTGAGTCGCAAGGGCGTAAAACATGAAGGCATCGTCGGAATCCGGCGAATGCGCAAGCTTAATTTCCATGAGTTGTTTTTCGGCGCGAGGCGCTGGCTGGGTAGCAGGCATGGCGTGGTTACGTCCTTTTCATTTGGCGATGAACGACCCGGTGCTTCCGTCGCAGTCCCTAGAGGCGGCTAGGCGCCGTGTGGCGCTGATCAGGGACCGGTTCGGGAGAGAACCTCTGGCGTTAGCACTTACGCGCCTGGTGCCGGAGCGTTTCGCTGGCACAGCCTAACATATCGGTGGTACGACAACAAATACCTTGAATAACCTAGACATAGGGGGCTACCGGCCGGTTAACGGAAACGTGGGGTTCCGTGGGAGACCCTGGTTGGCAGCATGACTTGGGCCACTTAGGGTACCCCACCCCCGTGTTTTCTGCAAAAGAGTCTGTAAGATGATGAAAACAAAGCATTGGACGCAAAAAAAGAGCGCCAAGGAGCGCAAAGAGTCTGTAAAATGCTGAAAATAAAGGATTAAGTAGTTAACATAACTCGGACAGTGGCCGCGGATGGAACAAGAGGAATAGGGATGCGGCTCTAGAAGATTTGTGGAGGCCAAGGCCAATGTCTGGTTGCGATGACGCGTGCGAACTCCTCACTCACAGAACGACTTTCTCAGAGGTCCCGGATTAAGAGAACAATGCAAGACCCAGGTTCATAACTCAACTGCGAACCTGGGCCACCCTTTGCGTTTTTTGGGTTTGCGGTGGGGCGCTCGAAAGAGTCCTGTGTTGGTGGAGGGCGGAATTTTTATTATGAGGGCTACCGCGCCAGTCAGTCCGCCTCTTTCTAATGAGGTTAGTGTGCGAGGCGGGTGCCAAATCTCTTCACCACGATCAACACAACCACCCAGAGTATGGTTCCGTACAGTGCGTACCACAGGACTTCTTGTCTGGCGGATACCGCGGGAGGGCTGAAAATGACTAGCGATCCGGTGGAGCTTATATGCATGAGCTGAGCGATGAGTATGCTTTTTGTGTTGATGTAGAGCCAGCAAATGAGCACGCGCATGGCGGTCATGGCTAAAGTGAACGCCAGGAAAAATGGGAACCAGTATGCACCGTGGGGCGTAGCGGTTCCGAGGTAATTGACGACTGGCAAGTGCCATAAACCCCAGAGCAGTCCGAGCGCGATGCTGGCGCCGAGCGGGTTGTGTTGCGAAGACATTTTGGGAAAGGCGAAGCCAGTCCAGCCGATTTCTTCCAAAAGCCCAGCGGGAACGCCGAACAAGACTCCCATCAGGAAAAGGTTGGGAGTGTAAGCCGGGGAAAGAGATGTTTTTAGGGTGAGCAAAAGAGTGAGGACAAGAATCGGGGGAAGCAGCAGCGGGACATACCAACGGGGACCAATTCCGGCGCGCACCAATTTGGAAAATAGATCGCGCAAGCCGGTTTTACCCGCGATGATCCAAGTGAGAAAAATGCCGCTAAGGCTCGGTCCGAGGAGCATGACTGGAAACATGAGAATGCCAGTGATTATTGGCAGAGGCTCGTGGCGCAGGAGATGAGGAGCGGCTACAGCGAGCGCGCCGAGCCAAGAAATGGCGAAGGTCAGCAAAAAGTAGGCGGTCACCGAGTGGCTTAGAAGAAATGAGCCGGGTTTCGATTGACGCTCAGATGACATAGTTCGCCGCACAGTTTATATGCTGTGGTGTGAATGAAGAAGTGGTTAAGCCTTGCGTCTGATTGACACCCTGTTCACGCAGCTTTACAATTCCCGCAGTTACGGCGTGAAGTACTGCAATGTTATATAAACGCATCAGAATTATCGCGCGCCTGGCCGCTGCTGGGCTTGTGACTTCCCTTGGTTTTTCCCAGGACACATCTACTTTAAAGCCGCCGCCCTATCGTGGTGTGCTCGTGCGAATGAGCGGGGTATTTGTGACTCCCGTGCCTGGGGTGCCGTTGACGGCCGTCGTGGAATTAGAAAGCACACAGGTTTTGCCTGACGGGTCAACGAATGAGAAGAAGACGATTAACCATATCGCCCGCGATCTTCAAGGCAGAATCTACAATGAGCGCCGACAATGGATGAACCCGGCAATTGCCGGTGCTCCGAAGCTGCTCTCTTTTCATATTTACGACCCGCTGACAGGATTGAACGCGTTCGTGGACCCAGCAACGCATCTCGCGAAACAAATGCCACGGGTAGGAATAGCGGCGGACGAAGAAACAAAAACAGCAGTTTCGGCGCGCAATGCGGTTGTCACGGAAGAAGATCTGGGCACGCAATCAATGGAAAATGTGTCGGTGCACGGCACACGAAGAAGCACAACAGTTCCTGCGGTCGCCAGCGGCACAGGCAAACCAGTGGTGGTGACTGACGAAACCTGGTATTCCGACGAGTTACGACTGAACATGCTCGTTAAACACGACGACCCACGCACCGGGCAGCAGACAGTGACGGTGACACGCGTGAATCGCAACGAACCCAATCCGACGATGTTTCAAATTCCTGCCGGTTATAAAGTAGTGGACGAAACTCCCGAACCATAGCGTGAAAAGATAGCTTGGTGAATCGAAGAGGAGACGTTTACCAAGAGATCCGCCATATGGTATTGCTCCATCTGGTGGGCGGCCAGCCCGGGGCTATGCCGCGAAACTCGGTGTGGGGATAGGGCTGCAGCTTCTGAACGATTTCAGCTACATCGGCGTTATTGGAATTGTCCAGCATAAGGTAGCCGCCAGGCTTGATTTTGGGGATGGCGTGTTGAATGCATTCGGTTCTGACGCGTCCGTCGACCAAGACTAGATCGAAAGTGTGATCGGGATGGACATCAATGGCCTCTACATATTCATGGACGGTCGTACCAGCATAGTAGTCATCGAGGATGAAGCGGGAATTTTGTGACTCGTCTATCGCCAAGGACGCCGAAGTTGCCGGGGGCGCCAAGGGCGGCGAGGGAGTCCCGGCAATAGGTTTCGGCTCGTGGAGTTGGTAGGAGCAGTTGGTTATGCGGCGTCGCACCAACGCTCTTGATACCAGCGTATGCCACTTCTTGTCATGTTCGATACTAATGACTTGCGCCACTCGCTCGGCAAAAAATATCGTAGATCCCCCTGAGCCATATTCGAAGACTTTCATATCAGATTTCAGGTAATGCTCCAGCCAATTTGCCGCTTCGAAGGGTATCCAGGGTTTTGCTTCACCTACGAGGGACCGACCCGGGCGAAAGGATGAAAACCATTTTGGAAAGTAGCTCCAGGACTTCAGGTCATCGAGCAGTAGATAAAAGAGGTAGAGAGGATCAAACAGGGGACCGAGGGATTTTTCAATTCGTCGCTTCAGCGGGAGAGCCATGGAGGAGTTACCCGTCTTTAAGCGCAACTACACACTAAGATGCGTCGGTAGCCGATAGAGAAACTGGTAGGGGATAGGGGATATCACGGTAGGGTTGTAAAACTGATGGAGAGCGAGCGTTAGCCCGCTCTCCAAATTGCGTGCGGTTAGAAACTGAAGATCGCGCCACCTTCGCTGCGAAGATCCCGCCACTCATGCTGGTGCAGACCCATGAATAAAGGCAGGTCTGGCACGGCGGTATTAGCGCGGGTGCGATAGAGCGACTGTTCGAAGGAGAAGGACACCCACTTGTTAAGTTTGTAGTTGAGGGTGCCTACGGTCATGTCGCTGCGGGCGCGCGAGCCACCGGGAGCGGCTTTAGCGAGGTCATTGGTATTGGCTTGGTCGGTACCATACATGCCATAGAGAGACCAACCGGCATTGCGACCTTCAGGGTCCGACCCAAACCAACGGGATAGCGGCAGGCCGATTTGAGCGAAACCACCGCGCGCGCGAACCGGAAGCTCCGGGGCTACGACGGCGTTACCACTGGCGTTAGTGCCAAATACCACAGTGGAGCCACCGTCGATGGAAAGCGCGTCGGCGGTTTTTGTTAAGCCAAAAACGCTGTTGTAATTGGAGAAGAGTTGTCCGCCGAAATAATATCGCAGGTCACTGCCACTATAGACTTTGCCGATGAGCGTGACCCAATGAGTGGGCAACTGCCATTCGAAAGTTACGCCATTAGTGGGGCTACCCACCCTGGCACCTGTCGGGAACGCAGCGTGGTATGCGGCGGGAACCGCGGATCCGAGGACAATCGCGGTACGGCTGCCTTCTTCAAAGCTGACGATGAGTTCAGCAGGCGCAACGCCCGGAGCATGATCCAACTGCCATTGTCCAACGAGACGGCCCTCTATTTGAGGCGAGGCGCTGTCGGGTCCTTGCCGTTCGCCGTAGCCCAGCTGATTGGAGAGATTGGCTGCGGAGGGCACGTCACCAACGGCGGGAAGAACCACGGCGATCTCCGGCATTAACTGAAAGGCGCCGAAATTGTGTGTCCATCCAAAGCGCATTTGGGGAGCGCGTTCCCAGAGAACGCCGAAGGCGATACCGACACCGGTGGTTTCCAAGATATTGGGGAGGGTTGAGGAGGTAAACGGAGTCCAATCCTGGCCAAACAGTGCGGAGAAGGTGTCGGCGTTGCTGAATTTGTAGTCGACACGACCAAAGGCCAAGCGAATAGACGGATTGGATGAGCGGATGGAGGAAATATTTCTGTTGTCAGAGCGATTGAAATTTCCTTCAAAATCAAATTCAACTTTTCCAGTCACGGTGAGATTGGGATTTCTATCTCCCCACTCGAAATTAGTGCCAAAGCGGCTGGCACGCGCCTTCACGTGAAATTCAGGCGCGGCGTTGGGGCCGGAGTCATTCAGAAAGCCGGGGAGGGGGAAGTCATCGCCGGTAGGCGCGGAACTGTCGTGGACAAACGTTGCTTTCAGGAAGCCGTAGGGGGTTATGCCTACACCGGCAACGGTGATGGCCGGTTTGAGTTCACCTTTTTTTATCCCGCCTACCGGGAGAGGGCGGATGGGGTTCGCCGCAGAAATTGTCGTTGGTGACACCGAAGCGGTTTGACTTTGAGGCACCTGGTCAGAGTCCACGGTGACGATCGGAGCGTTGGCGGCTACAGCAGAAGCGACCGCAGGAGCCACGGCCGGAGTCATGGCAGCACTTCCTGGAAGGTGGTAAACGGCGGGAACCAGGCTAGCGGCGCCTGAATTTGGCGAGGAAGCCGCGACCACTGAGGGGTCGCCCAGCATTTGATTGTAATCGGCCTGCGAGATTATGCCTTTGCTGAGGAGCAGCTTGGCTAAGCGCGAATCGGCATCGCTGGCAGACGATGCTTGACTCAGCTGGGCTACTTCTTCCGCGGTGAGAATACCCTTCGCCTGGAGAACACGGACGAGCGGAGAGGCAGAATTCTGGCTGGTATTCTGCGACTGGGCAACCGCACGTTCTGACCACACCAATGAGATCAACAGAATGAACGCTGAACACACCAATAACGTACGCTGTTTCCCGGTCATCGAAATTACCCCCCTGTGACCCCGCATTGCTAAACGGGTCAGATAATCACACTGAAACGGGCCCTAAGTGCCTCGTTTTATACGTGCAGAAACATGAATGTCAAGAGTTCGTTTGAATTTTTGGCGAGATTTTAGCGGATTACCAGAAATGGTAGCCGCCGGGGTACTGGCTTGCTGCGCTGCTATCCGCCTGTGTAGGCTGGCCGACTTAGACGCTGAGCACGGCGTACAGGATCAAAGTTAGCCCTGGGGATGAAAATCGAGAGGTCGCCGCGCAGGACTTGTGATAAGACTTGTGATAAAAGGTCTCAGTTGTCGGCCTATTTTTGACTGATTGTCGTAAGCAACCTCGCGAGGCGACCCGGTGAATACCTTCCCGATTCTTCTAGCTGCACTTTGTGTTTATGCGATTGGCTATCGTTATTACAGCGCATTCATCGCCGCCAAGGCGCTGGCGTTGGATGATGCGCGTGTGACTCCATCTCATGTATACGAAGACGGACACAACTATGTGCCTTCACCGAAGTGGGTGCTATTCGGTCATCATTTCGCGGCTATCGCGGGAGCGGGGCCTTTGGTGGGCCCAACGTTGGCGGCGCAGTTTGGTTTTGCACCGGGCTTTATCTGGATTTTGATTGGGGCGGTAGTCGCGGGGTGCGTGCAAGATTTTATTGTGCTGGTGGCGTCGATTCGGCATAAGGGACGATCGCTGGCGGATGTGGCGCGTACGGAAGTGAGTACCTTCACTGGATTGGTGACGATGTTCGCGGTGTTGTTGATTCTGCTGGTTACGTTGGCGGGGCTCGGGATTGTGGTGGTTAATGCGCTGGCGAACAGTCCGTGGGGCGTTTTTACGATTGGGATGACTATTCCGATCGCTATTCTTATGGGCTTGTACATGTTCAAGAGCAGCCCGGGGCAGATTAAAGTGGCGGTGCCCAGTGCGGCGGGAGTGGTGCTGCTATTGGCCAGTGTGGTAGGCGGACATTGGTTCGCGCAAACGCAATGGGCGTCGTCGCTGACTTTCAGTGCGCATCAGATCACGTACTTAATGGCGATTTACGGATTCGTGGCCTCGGTGCTGCCGGTGTGGCTGCTGCTGGAGCCGCGGGATTATCTGTCCACGTACGTGAAACTGGGCACGATTTTTTTGTTGGTGATAGGTGTATTCGTGGTGCATCCGGACATTCGTTTTCCGGCTTTCACACCGTTTGTTCACGGCGGCGGACCGATTATTAAAGGGCAGCTGTTTCCTTTTCTTTTTGTGACCATCGCGTGTGGAGCGATTTCTGGATTTCATTCGCTGGTGAGTTCGGGAACTACGCCGAAAATGTTGGACAAGGAAACGGATGCGCGCTTTATCGGTTATGGCGCGATGGTGGCGGAGAGCCTGGTGGCGGTGCTGGCTCTCATCGCGGCGTGCTCTTTGTATCCTGGCGATTATTTTGGGATCAATGTGCCGCCGGATGTTTTTGGACGGCTAGGAATGCACACGGTGAACCTGGACCTCTTTTCAAGCGAGGTTGGTGAAAAGTTGGCGGGACGTACCGGCGGAGCGGTGTCACTGGCAGTGGGCATGGCGCAAATTTTTAGAGGAATTCCGGGAATGACTAGATTGATGGGCTATTGGTATCACTACGCCATCATGTTTGAAGCGCTATTTATTTTGACGACGATCGATACCGGGACTCGCGTGGCGCGCTATGTTTTGCAGGAGTTGCTTGGCAAGCTGCACAAGCCGTTCGCGAATAATGCGTGGCTGCCGGGAAATCTGATAACGACTTTTTTTGTGGTGCTGGCTTGGGGATATCTCATATACACAGGAAGTATTTCCACGTTGTGGCCGCTGTTTGGAACCGGGAACCAGTTGCTGGCGACCATCGCGTTGGCGGTGGGCACGACGTTTCTTGTCAATATGGGTAAGGCGCGCTATGCGTGGATCACGGTTGTGCCCATGTTTTTTGTGGGCACGACCACGCTGACTGCCGGGGTGTTGTCGATCAAAAATATTTTTTGGCCGCTGACGTATAAGCCGGCGACTCGTGTGCAGGGCTATCTGGATTCCATCCTGATGACTATTTTTGTGACTGGCGTGGTGCTGGTGCTATTCAATGTGGCGCGGCGTTGCTGGCTGACATTGCATGGCGCGCCAATTCCGAAGGAAGCATTCGGTCCTCCGGTGGCGGGCGAAGGACTGCCGGCGAGCGGTTGCTGCTAGAGCAGGCGCGGAGACTAGCCAGTCAAATTGATGTTGTCACTCGAAGAGGTGTTCGTTATGGATCGTTATTCGTTGCGCGTTATCACTTTTCTGTTGTGCGCTCTTAGCTGTGGCGTAAGTGCGTGGTCTGCTGAGCGGGTCGTCGATCTGACCACGGCTGACGGCGCCAAGCTTAAGGCAACTTATTTTGCTGCGGCGAAGCCTGGGCCAGGTGTGCTGCTTTTGCATCAATGCAACCGGCAGCGCAAGATTTGGGACGGCTTGGCGCAGCAGCTTGCGGCGGCGGGAATCAATGTGCTGACGCTGGACTACCGCGGCTTTGGCGAGAGCGGTGGGGACCCCTTTGATAAGTTGCCGCCACAAGAAGCAGCGCAGATTCAGGCGGAGAAATGGCCGGGCGATATTGATACCGCTTTTCAGTATCTGGTGTCGCAACCAGGAGTGACGCGCGATGTAATTGGCGTTGGCGGAGCGAGTTGCGGAGTAAATAATTCCATTCAGACCGCGCGGCGCCATACGGAGGTGAAATCTTTAGTGCTGCTCTCCGGGAATACCGATCTGAAGGGCCGTCAATTTTTGCGTGAGGCCACTAAGTTGCCGGTATTTCTCGCGGTGGCCGATGACGACGAATATCCAACTTCGATTGTGGCCATTGAGTGGCTCTACAGTCTGGCCGCTGATCCCGATAAGAAGTTTGTTCATGTGGCGACCGGGGGGCACGGGGCGGACATGTTTAAAGTGCATCCGGATATGCCTGGGGAAATTGTGAACTGGTATGTGACTACGCTGATCAAGACAGTGGGACGAGCGCCAGCTCCCAAGGAAACGGTAGCATTACCTGAAGAGGTGCAAGTACTCAATCAAATTGATGAGCCCGGGGGAGCGGCCAAGGTTGCCAAAAAGCTGGAAGAAGCCCGGCGGCGCGATCCCAAGGCTAAATTGTTTCCAGAGGATATCATCAACTACATGGGATACGAGCATCTGCAGGCTCAAGATAACAAGGGTGCGATCGAAATTCTGAAGCTCAACGCCGAGGCCTATCCCAATTCACCGAATGTGTACGACAGCCTCTCAGACGCATATTTTGCAGATGGGCAAAGAGATTTGGCGCGAGAAAACGCCAAGAAAGCTTTGGAGCTTTTGCCTTCAGATACGACCGATCCCGAAGATCGCCGCAAGGGAATTAAAGACAGCGCGGAACAGAAACTCAAACAGCTAGGGGAGGCGCCGCAAAATTAGTTGTGGTAGAGCTTGCCCTGCGCAGTGGCATAGTGCTACACATCTTAATTCCATGCGACAGTTTTAGCAGATGTACAGGCAGGCATCACCTTTCCTCCGCAGTCTTCACTCAATTAATTAGCTATCCGCCGACCTCGCTGCTCGAATCTTAACTCCTATTGACACTCTATAGGTGTATGACTACCATTCCTATAGAAACACGATAGGAGAAATATTTCTTTGGGCGCTGAACCGACGATGCTGTTGCAAGGAACGCTGGACCTGCTGATCTTGAATTCGCTTGCGGGCGAGATGCATGGATTGGGAATCTCGCGACGGATTCAGCAGATTACGCGCGGGACATTTGTCGTTAAGCCGGGATCGCTCTTTCCGGCTCTCCACCGCATGGAAGAGGAGGGCTGGATTTCGGCTTTTTGGGGAGATTCTGAAAATAACCGGCGGGCGAAATTCTATCGACTGACGAAGGCCGGGCGGAAGCAGCTCGGAGTCGAAACCAAGAGATGGGACCGCATTTCCCTGGCAATCACTCAGGCTTTGGAAGCGTCCTAGCGAGGTGTTGGCATGCCGCCCTTTGCGAAAGCGCGCAGTTTCCTGCGGAATCTTTTTCTATTCCGGCGTGTGGAAGCAGACCTCGACAAAGAAGTTCGTTCGCATCTCGAATTGATGACCGAGGAAAATATACGCGCGGGGATGGGGCCGGAGGAGGCGCGCCGCGCGGCACGCCTCGAGCTTGGCGGGGTCGAACAAGTGAAAGAGCAAGTGCGCGACGAACGAACTGGGAATTGGGTGCGGTCGGTGATTTCTGATTGTCGGTTCGGTATTCGACAACTGCGCAAGAGTTCCGGGTTTCCGATCCGTGGGCGCTTATTCTGGCTCCGTCTGCTTTACTGGCGACCGGCTTATTGGCTTACTATCTACCGGCGCGGCGAGCTACTCCCGTGGATCCGATGATCGCGCTGCGATACGAATAAAATTCCCGGCACGTCACTTCCTGGTGAGCAGGCGCACCTGCGGGTAGCCATTTTCTGAAAAATCCTGCAATACACGAGTCTTCACCGATTGAAACAGCTCGTCTTTTTTATAACCTTTGATCACCTCGGAGGTATTGTCAGGGAGGCGCTTGAGTATGGAGTCGAATAGTTTTTCGCGCCCATCGTAGGCGGCCCGGTTTTTGTATTCCGTCATCAGCAGTATGTCCCAGTCGCTGTTGCTGGATTCCTCTCCTGCCACGCGGTTGTAATTTAAAACGGCGCCCTGGCGCTTGGCTTCCGCACGCAATCGTATCCAGCTATCGTCCAAATAACCCATGGTGGCAGCGAACATTCCGGGCTTCACCTTGATGAACTCGAGGGCCCATACGGGCTTATCGGTGTTCAGAGGCGCAGCAGGTGGAGCACCCTGAAATTGCTGCGCGTTTGCGCCGAGGGCGACCAACAGTGAGAAAAGCACGAAAGCTACAAACTTGGGTCGTGGCATAGTGAGGCCTCCTTCAACTGCCTGTCTCTTAGACGATTTATATCAGCAAACGGGTTTTGGCGGTTACCGTGTTTCGACCAGAGGTAGATCGATGAAGGTCGCTTGTCCTGGGGCGTGGTAGATGCGCTGGGTGGCTTTGCGATAGTCGCTGGGTTTCGCCAGGAAGATGTTGGGAACAAATGTTTGAGGGTTGCGGTCGTACAGCGGGAACCAGGTGGACTGGATTTGGACCATGATGCGGTGCCCAGGCAGAAAAACGTGGTTCGCGTTTGGCAGCGCGAAGTGATACTGCAGCGGCGTGTCGGAGGCGATCGGTTTTGGATTTTCCAGGCTTTCGCGGTAGCGGCCGCGGAAGATGTCCGCAGAAATCATCAATTGGTAGCCGCCCATTTCCTCCTGGGCTCCTACTTCGTCGGGATATAGATCGATCAGCTTTACGACCCAGTCGGAGTCCGTGCCGCTGGTGGAAGCGATTAAATTTGCGATGGGCTGGCCGCTGATCTTCATTGGCGAAGTTAATGTGTCGGAGACGAAGACCAGGACATCCGGGCGGCTGGAAACTTCGCGCTGGTCATCCACGAGCCAGTTTGCCCACGGCACATTATTGGCAAAGCCCATGGGGTGGCTGGGGCGTCCGCTGAATGGAATTGGCTTGGCAGGATCGGAAATGTATTCGTCGAAGCCCGGGCCATCGGATGCGGCCGGGGGAGTGAGACTGAGCTTGAGTCCGGCGTTGAGATAGAGCGGAGTGCCCTTGACGGTGCAGCCACTGGGACATCCGGATGGCCAGGAGGATAGGCGGCGCCAGGTGTTTGTGCCGCTTTCAAAAGCGGTCACGGGGGCGGTGTCGGATCTGGGCGCGCCGTCTTTCAAATATTGGGCCAGGAATGGCGCCAGAATTTCTCTGCGAAAGTACAAACCGGTATCGCTTCCGAATTTCAAAGCGCCGAGCGAGCTGCCGTCGCCGATTTCTCCGCCGTGATGCCATGGGCCGATGACGAGAAACACCATGTTGTTGCCGGTGTCTTTAGGCTTGAGCGCTCTGTAGACGGCGGGAGCACCGTAAATATCTTCTTGATCCCAAAGGCTGTGCACCAGCATGGTGGGAACTTTGAGAGGTTGCGCAGCGAGAATTTTGTCCATGGCTTGCTGCTGCCAGAAGCTGTCGTAGGCAGGATGCGTTAAAAGTTTGTTCCAGAAGCCAACTTGCTGTAGGCCGTGACGGCGGCCGAGTTCACCGGCGGAACCGGCTTGCAAATACATGTCGTAATCGTCGTAATTGCTAATCCACCAATGTTGTTCATTCTTGCGCGTGCCTTCCTGTTCGTAAATGTAGGGCATATTTTCTTCACGGAAGGCGCCGTTGTGGAACCAGTCGTCGCCCATCCAACCGTCAACCATGGGATTCATGGGGACGGCAACTTTTAGCGCGGGATGCGGATTGATGAGCGCCATTAACGGCAGGAAGCCGTCGTAGGAAATGCCGAGGATGCCGACCTTGCCGTTGCTCTCGGGAATATTTTTGACTAGCCAATCGATGGTGTCGTACGTGTCGGTAGCGTGATCAACGGTGGTGGGATTCATGGGGCCGCGCAACGGGCGAGTCATTACGTAATCGCCTTCGGAGCCGTATTTGCCGCGGATGTCCTGAACCACGCGGATGTAGCCACCCTCCAGGATCACTTCGAGGGCATTGTCGTAGCCATTCAGACTTGGCCCGAGGTGCGAACTGAAACTGTGGGTGGTGAGATCGGTTGCGTTATAGGGCGTGCGGGTCAGGAGGATCGGCGCGTTTTTTGCGCCTTTGGGTATGAGGATTACCGTGTGGAGCTTTGTGCCATCGCGCATGGGAACCATCACTTCGCGCCGGGTGTAGTCGAAGGAATCGGTGACGGGTACGAGTTGCGCGGGCATCTCGCTGGGCAAGGTGTCTGAGTTGGAGACTGGCGGAGCCTGTGCCGCGGCTGAGGTGGAAATTAGAATGCCAGCAAGTAGCAGGCTGGGCAGAGTAATCGTGCGAAGAAACTTGCTCAACGTCATTTTGTGATTCCTCTTTGAGTGTGGAATGGAGAAAGATTATATCCCTGGTCGTCAACGGCGTAGCGTGTAATTTCTTAGAAAAAAATGATTTGCTCGCCAGACTCAGCAACCCAAGTTGTGAAGGTGGCGGACGAGTTGACTGGTTGTGGGCGCTGGGCCAGAATGCCACGCTGACCAGCAAATGATCGTCAAGACTGAATACGCGGACATATCTGTGGCGGGTCCGCGGATGCGGGCTTTTGTGGCTGCGCCGAGGGCGGAGGGTGAATATCCGGGCATATGGTGTTACTCGGACATTTTTCAGCTGAGCCCGCCGCTGCTACGCACGTGCGTGCGGCTGGCTGGATATGGGTTTGTTGTGGCTGCTCCGGAAATTTACCGGCGCATAGAACCGCCGGGAACGGTGATTCCTTTCGATGACGCTGGACGGACTCGTGGGCAGCAAGACGCGGCAAAAACTCCGGTGGCGGATTTCGATGCCGATTGCCGCGCGGGTCTGGACTGGCTTTCCAAACATCCAAAAGTCGCGTGTGGAAAAATCGGTGTGATCGGTTTCTGCATTGGAGGGCACCTGGCGTTTCGCGCTGCGTTTCAGCCGGATGTGCGAGCTACGGTTTGTTACTACGGCACGGGCATTCATGATGGCAAGCTCGGTAAAGACGCAGACGCGGGATCGTTGGCATGTGCAAAAGAAATTCGCGGCGAGCTGTTGATGATTTTTGGCACCAAAGACCCGCACGTGCCTGAGGCGGGACGCGAAACGGTTGATCGCGCGCTGCGAGATTCCGGCGTGCGCTACAAGACGCTGCTGTACCCCGCGGAGCATGCCTTCACGCGCGATGAAGGGCCGCGCTACGATCCGGAAGCGACGGACCTGGCGTTCGCGGAGACGATTCAGTTGTTCCGAAAAATTTTTGGCGATTGGGGGCAATGATCTTTGCCGATGCGAACGATAATCGTGGCGCTGTGTATTGTGGTCGATTTGGGCGGGATAGCTGCGCGGGCGACGGAGCTGAAACCGGAGACCGCGGCTGCTTTCGATCGGTACGTTCACGCCATGGAAGCACGAATGGACGAGGAAACAGGTCGCAATCAGTTTCTCGTCGTTGACCGTTTACCGGACGCACGGCGGACGGAAGCTTACGAGCAACTCAAGAACGGGCAAGTTTATATCGAGGCGATGAGCGCCCGGGAAGGCGATCGCCCGATTCACGCTCCGAGCGGGCTGATTCATCACTGGGCGGGTGTGATCTTTATACCCAAGGTGACTTTCGACGAAGTGACCGAGGTGTTGCGGGATTACGATTGTCACGAGGAGACTTACAAACCTCAGATTCGTAAATCGAAATTAATTGAGCGCAACGGGGACGAATCGAAGATTTATTTTCAGTTTTTCAATCACTCCATCGTCACAGTTATCATGAATGCGAACTTTGACGTGCGCGATACGCAATTTGGATCGGGCCGGTTTCAAACTGTGTCGCGGTCCACACGCATCGCGGAAGTTGAAAATGCGGACTCCCCCAATGAACACGAAAAGCCGGTGGGGAACGACCATGGGTACATGTGGCGGCTCTACACTTATTGGCGCATTGAAGAAAAAGATGGAGGGGTGTACGTCCAGAATGAATCAGTGTCTCTCAGCCGTCCGGTGCCGGCGCTGCTTGCGTTTATCGTGAATCCGCTCGTAAAGAGCATTCCCCGCAATGTGCTGATCCATTTACTGACCGACACGCGCAATGCAGTGGTGAAAGCCGAGGCACAACCATCTGCTCCCGCTATAGAACCCGCGCGAAACGACGGGATGGGAGTTGGCAGTGCGGAAAAATCAGGCTCGGCGGAGGCCTTGTATGGGACCTTGTTCGGTCAGTCGCCGGTGTGGATTGGCAGGAGCGACATTTTGCTGACGGTGTCAGCGGGCTTAGAAGCTTGGCGGCCCGGGCGGCTTTGAGTCCATTTGCGAATGACGAATTCTTGCAGGAGATTGGTGACGGCGGTTGTGCCGATGCCGATCAGCGCGTTTTCAAAAGTGAATCCCACGCCATCGCGATCCTTGGGGGCGTAATAGATGTTGGAGATTCCGCTGGCGGCGAGGCCTCCGATGAGGCCGGAGTAATTTGTCTGCCAGTGGCCATTATCGCCTTTGCAAATCACGGACTGTGCGAGAGCATTTAGAATTCGCGAGCGCTTGCTGCCGGTGCCTTTGTAAAAATAGCGCGGATCCTGTTTCAGGATGGAAGGCAGGATGGCGCTGCCGATGTAGGTACCGATCACAAAGTTACCGTAAGCGGCTCCGTAGCGCTCTGCGTAACCCTTTGCGCCTTGCCCATAGCCGCCGAAATCGTCCTGCGATTGCTCAACTCCCGCAACGATGGCATTCACTCCGAAACTGACTGGATCGATGGAGGTCTTCCAAGCGAGCTGAAATTTTTGCCTGGTGGTCAGCGGGGCTGCGTTGGCGACGTAGCTGACGTAGAAATTCGGAAGCACGCCGAAGACGCGCTGCTGTTCTTCGACCTTGATCTCGTCTTGCGCCACGTCTACGGTTGCGGGTGTTACGCGCGTCTCGGTGACGGAGGTGGCCACGAGCAATGCGATCTGTGGCACCGTATAGCTTTCACCAGAACGTAGAGTTCCTGAAAAAGTTTGTGTGGCGAAACCTGTGGAAGAAACGGTGAGCTGGAAGGGACCGGGTTCTATGCCGACGAGAGAAAATTGACCATCTTCGGCTGTTGAGACAGTTCGGTCTGGGGACGGAGGTTCGCGTGTGAGTTTGATTTCCGCTCCAGCGACGGCGGCTCCGGTCTGATCGACCACTGTGCCGCTGATGACTCCTGACAATCGTTGAGGAGGATCCGGCGTGCTGGGCAGATTTTCGCTGGAGGATCGCTCAATTTTCGATGGGTCAGGCTGACTGCCATCAGATGGGGACTGTTGAGATTGGGCTTGCGCAGCAATTGAAAAACCACATGAGAGAGCGATCAGGCCTATCCTGAGAACTAAAGACGGATATCTGCGGAAAACCATGGGAACGTCCATTATGATGCGAGTTGGATGAAATTTGGATTTCCGTGGACACAAAGTTTTTAAGGGTAACTGTACTTCGTGACAGGTGCGCCGTTCAGGCTATCTACTTTAAGCCTGTAGAATGCCCATTTGTAGGTGTCTATCGTAAGGTTGCCTGATGATGTCAAAAGTGGGTTTCAAAATGTTTGTTAGTGCGAAATTTTTGTCAAAATGGGTGTGTGCTTGAGTTTTCGCGCGAGGAGATGTACCTCGGTTTTCTGGCTACTGGAGGTAGTGACTCTATTCAGTATTATGACGCATTCACAGTCGCCTGCGCAGCCATCGCCGCAGGCCTCGGCGGCGAAGGGCGCCGTCAATGCAGAGCTCGCAAATTACAGCGATATCGCGGAAAAAGCCGGGCTCACGGCGGTAAATGTGTTTGGGGGAGTGGACACCAAAAAATACATTATCGAGACGACTGGAACGGGAGTGGCGATTTTTGATTACGACAATGACGGCTGGCCCGATATTTTTATCGTGAACGGAACGACGCTGGAGGGATTTACCGGGAAGGATGCTCCTACCAATCACCTGTATCACAACAATCATGATGGGACTTTCACAGACGTTACGGCCAAGGCCGGGTTAACCGCCACGGGCTGGGGTCAAGGCGTTTGCGTGGGAGATTACGACAATGACGGCTGGGAAGATTTGCACATCACCTATTACGGGAAGAATCGGCTGTACCACAACGACCACGGCGTTTTCACTGAAGTGGGCGAGAAGGCTGGCGTAGCCGGATCGGGCAAAGCGTGGGGCACCGGTTGCGCTTTCGTGGACTACAACCGCGACGGGCGCCTGGACTTAATGGTGGCGAATTACGTGGATTTTAATATGGCTACGACTCCGAAACCCGGTGAAGGAAGTTCCTGCGTGTGGAAAGGCGTGCCGGTAATGTGCGGGCCGCGAGGATTGCCTGGAGCGAAGAATATTTTGTACGAAAATCGCGGCGACGGAACGTTTGCGGATGTCAGCGCCAAAGCACATATAGATCAAACCGGCGGGCATTACGCGTTCAGCGTTTCGACTTTCGATTTTGACGATGACGGTTGGCCGGATATTTATGTGGCGTGCGACAGCGCCCCAAGCATTCTTTATCACAACAATCATGACGGAACTTTTACCGACGTCGCGGTGATGGCCGGGGTCGCTTTTAACGAAGATGGGCGCGAGCAGGCGGGTATGGGCACTAGCATCGCGGATTACAACGGCGATGGGCGACTGGATATTTTCAAGACGAACTTTTCGGACGACACGCCGACTTTGTACCGCAACGATGGCGGAGGAATTTTTTCTGATGTTACTTTCGCGGCAGGGTTGGGCCTGCACACGCAATATTTAGGATGGGGCACGATGTTTTTTGATTTTGATAATGACGGCTGGCCTGACCTGGTGCTCGCCAACGGACACGTGTATCCGGAAGTTGATAAATTTCATTTGAGCAGCGGATATATGGAGCCGAAGCTGCTTTATCACAATAATGGGAACGGAACGTTTACCGATATTACTCCCAGCGCGGGGCCGGGATTCAGCACGGTTTCCTCGGCGCGGGGCCTGGCGGTGGGAGATTTCTGGAATGACGGGCGAATGTCGATCCTCATCAACAACGTGTACGCCAAGCCGAGCCTGCTGGTGAATGCAGCGCATTACAACAATCACTGGGTGACGTTTAAAACTGCGGGGACACGCTCCAATCGGGATGGGATCGGCGCAAAAATCACCCTCAAAGCGGGCGGCAGAACCTTGGTGGACGAAGTGCGCAGTGGGTCGAGTTATATTTCGCAAAACGATCTGCGGGTGCATTTTGGATTGGGCGTCGCCTCGAAGATTGATGGCGTGGAAGTACGCTGGCCCAGCGGACTGGCGGAGCATTTCGACAATTTGACTGTTGATGCAATTCATGTGCTTAAAGAAGGTTCTGGAGTTGCTTCCGCGGCGGGGCAGAAGAAACCCTAGATGGACCGCGCGAATTGAGCTTTCCGCGTTTTTGTGGGAACGCTACCTGGGAGCAAGTGTTGCGGTGGATTCCGACGGTTCATCCACTCGAAGAATTTTATCAGCGGAAACATTCTTGATGGTTTGGCGAATTCCGCTGGGCCAGCGGATTTCGATGGTTCCAGTGGGTTCGGATCCCAAACCAAAATGAACGCGCTTGTCGCTGGAAGATAGATAGCTGCCGGCAGTCGTCACCGTGGCCATCTGGAGGCCTTTCGCGGTGGTTATTTTTACTTCCGCGCCGATCGCGTCCCGATTGCTTTTGTGACCCACGAGCAACAACGTTAACCAATGATTTTGCGTTGGCGTGGAGTTGTGAAGAATGTAGACGCCGCCATCATTGCCAGTGACCACGGCATCCAGGCGGCCATCGTTATCAAGATCGCCGATTGCCAGGCCCCGCCCCACCCACGCTTTCTGAAAAACGTCGCCGGCCTGAGCGGAGACATCCACGAATTTTGAACCGGTGTTTTTCACCAAGAGCATTGGTTCGCGGTAGCGCAGATCCGGAAAAGTGAGTTGCACGGTATCTAGATCGTGCCCCTGGGTAATCAGAAGGTCCTTCCATCCGTCGTTGTCATAATCGATGAATCGCACTCCCCAGCCGGAGTGGCCCATGGTCATACGGCCGAGTCCGGAAGGATAGCTGTCATAGGTAAAGGTGCCGTCGCCATCATTTCTGTATAACGCGTACATCTGGCTGGCAAGATCGGTGACTACTAAATCCGGGAGACCATCGTTGTTGTAGTCGGTGAAGTCCACGCCCATGCCTGCGTAGGTGTGGCCCTCGCCGTCGAGAGCAACGCCGGAGGCCAGCGCAACCTCCTCGAAGGTGCCGTCGCCTTTATTGCGGTAGAGGAATTCGGGCACGGAATCGTTGGCGATGAATAAATCAATGTGGCCGTCGCGATCATAATCGGCGAGCGCGATGCCTAATCCTTTGCCCGGCTGCGTAAGGCCTGCTTTTTGCGAGATCTCTGTGAAGTGGCCGTTGCCATCATTGTGATAAACGAGCGGAGAAATAGCGGGAAACGCGTCGGGATGACAGTAGGAGCGGTAGCCTTCCTGGCGCTGGCCGCAATAGATGTCGTCGAAGTCCCACTGAAGATAGCGCAGCACAAATAAATCCAGGCGGCCGTCGCCGTCGAGATCAACCCACGCCGCGCTGGTGGACCAACCGCTGCCGGCGACGCCAGCTTTTTCGGTCACATCTGTAAAAGTGCCGTCGCCATTGTTGTGATACAGCTTGTTGCCGCCGTAAGCCGTGACGTACAAATCTTCAAAGCCATCGTTGTCATAGTCTCCCACCGCGACTCCCATACCGTAACCGGAGCCTTGCAAGCCGGCCTTTTCAGTTACATCTTCGAAGGTGCTATCTGGTTTCTGGTGGTAAAGACGATTCCAATATTTCGGCCCTGTCTTTTGCGGGATAGTTCCTTTGGCGGTGGGATCGTTGAGGGGCGCTCCGTTGACTACAAAAATATCGAGGCGGCCGTCGTTGTCGTAATCGAACAAGGCAACACCCGATCCCATGGTTTCGATGAGATATTTTTTGGAGGTGTGGGAGGCAAAGTACTCAAAATTTATTCCTGAAGCCGAGGTTATATCGGTGAATTTTGGGATCGGCGATGAGGAAGATTCAGATGGACGCGAAGCTTGGCTCGAAGATTTCTGTTCGATCGGCCGTGTCGCGTTCTGCTGAGCCAGGCAATGCGGAACAAATAAATCTGCAAGAGCAATGAACAGTGCCAGCCAGCTACATGCAGGATGCTTCATGAGAACTTTGTATTTGCTAGAACAACCAGAGTACCTGATTGAAAGCGTAGGCTACAATTCGCGCAATTTCGTTTTGCATATATTCCACAACCTGCGGCGATACTCAGATATTTGGTTTTTCGCGTTGCACGCGCATCCAGATCAGATAGCAAATCGTCATAATAACTAACCACGCTGGCCCTGCCTCCATGGTGATGCGAAATCCCGGCACCCACCAGGTGGAAATCAACACGGCGATCAGCGCAATGAGGCCAAAGAGTGAACTCCATGGTCCAGGTGGCGCAAAACGCAGAATTGATTTTCCGGCGCGCTCATGGGCGCGGCGAAAAGCCAGGTGGGTGAACAGGATCATGATCCAGATAAATGGGCCGCCAAAAAAGGCCACGCCGATCATAAACAGAAAAGCGGTGGCTTCAAAAAAATGTGAAAGAAAAAACGCAATGAGCAGGCCAACGCCTGAAGCCATGACCGCAGGAACTGGCATTCCGCGCTTGGTCAATTTTCCGAGCGTCGCGGGAGCGTAGCCTCCTCGAGCCAGGGAAAAAAGCAAACGCGCAGTGAAATATAAATTGCACATGGCGCTGGAGAGTGCAGCGGTCAGTACCACGAAATTCATCACGTTGCCCGCGCCCGGAATTCCCACCGATCTGAAAACGCGGACAAACGGGCTTTCGCCCAGTCCCAGTTCCCTCCACGGAACAATGCCAACCACAATCGCGAGTCCGCCGAGATAGAAAAGCACGAGGAATGAGAGTGTGCGCCGCAGTGCGCGTGGCACGGCAACCGAGGGGTTGGCGGCCTCTCCGGCAGTCGCGCCGACAATCTCGAGTCCCAGAAAACTGAAGATGGCCATGGTCACGCCCAGTCCGACACCACTCCATCCATTTGGAAAGAATCCGCCATGCGCGGTGTAATTCGCGCCACCAATACGCGGAAATCCCACGCCAAATAAGAGCGCCGCCCCCAATACGAGGAACGCGACGATGGTAACAACCTTGATCATCGCGAACCAATATTCGAAAGCACCAAAACTTTTGATGCTGATGGTATTGGCGTACAGCAGCGCAAGCGAAAACCCGGCGATCCACATCCACGAGGGCACAGCAGGCCACCAATACTTGCAATAGATGGAAGCCGCGACTACCTCGCTGCCAATCACGAATACCAGGCACAACCAGTATGTGTAGCGAATCGCAAAACCGGCCCACGGGTGCACATACATCTCGGCGTACAGTCCAAAAGAACCGGCAGCGGGGTGTTCCGCGGCCATTTCCGCTAACGCCCACATCACCGTAACAGTAACAACGGCGCCTAAAAGAAAACTCACGATTACCGCGGGGCCCGCCAGCTTCACGGAAAGTGCGCTGCCCAGAAAAAGGCCGGTGCCAATTGTGGATCCTAGCCCGATCATCGCGACTTGCCAGAATGTCAGTCCGCGATGCAGCCCCGCTTCGCGATCGAGAATCTCGGCCTGGGGGATATTTCTTGACGGTTCGCTCTTCGGCTGTAACTCATTCATGGACGGGCATGCTATCAGACTCCGCGCTTCGTCTACTAAAACAGTTCTATTGACAGAAAAATTTGTGGTGGCCCAGATTCAAGCGTTTTTATGCACTGGGACGGAGGGATAGTTTTGCGGCCTGAACCTCGGGACAGTAGACGCCGCGTCGCAACTGACCTTCGAGGATCGGGAAAGAACGGGGGCGCTACCTACAATTGGATCTGTGGCGAGCACGACGATAGAAGCCACGGAGGGCAGTATGAAAGCAGCTTTAGCACTTATCGTAATTTATATCGCAGCATTCATTATCGCGACACAGGGTGGATCGCAAAATCCGGTCCAAGCGTCGGCATCGGGAGCCAATATTCTTGGAACTTCGAAATCCATAGACCCGGAAAAAGAGGCCGATCTGCGCTCGCTGTTGCAATATGTCGGAGCCAAAGAGCAGTTGCAATCCGTGGCAAGCGAATCCGCGGCACAATATCGCGAAAAGTTGAGTGCTAGCGTAAAGAATGTTGCTGATGATTCGAAGCGGCAGGAATTGATTACTGTATCTTCGGGCAGCTTTCAGAAGAATTTCGACCAACAACGAGCCCTGCAGCAAATCGCGGCGGTCTACGATAAGCACTTTACGGATGACGAACTAAAAGGATTGCTGGACTTTTACTCTTCGCCGCTGGGACAGAAATTCGCCGCCGAATCACCCAAGATCAACAAAGAAATACAGGCGGTGCAAGCGTTGGCAACAAACAGTGCTACTCGCGAATCGCTGCTTACGCTGAAATCACAAAATGCCGATGTCGATGCGGCGGGTGTTACCGGCAACCGCACGAAGACCACACCGGAAGTTACGCTCCAGGATGAGATGAAGGAAATTTCTCGGCGACCCTGAGATTTTTTGGCGGTGCGGCTTTATGCAGTTGTTTGTCGAGAGTTGAACTACTTAAAGCGTTTTCTGATTTTAATGTCGATACCGAATGTTCCGTTATAATCGCGTAAGGCCACCACGGAAATATTGCGGTTTACGGCGTACTCCACCTGAATGACCTGCTCCTGAGTTGAACCTACATTCGAAACATACATGATGGTCAGATTGCGCGCGATTTGTTGTTCTACGGTGACGCGCGCGCCAGCATTTTGATCGGAGCTGGATGCCACGGGGGTTAGACCGGGATCCACACGCAACCTGGTAATTCCGAATAAACGTTGCAGGCGGCCACCGAGTTGATTGGACACCGCTTCCGATAAAAGCGCGGTCGCGCCGGAGCTTGCATTTTGCGCCGTGCCTCCGCTGCGCGCAGTGCCCTCCGCGCTGCGTTGTCCCATTGCCAATAACGCCACGATGTCATTGGAGGGCAAAGGAGGATCGGAGCGATAGGCCAGGGCGAGTTTGCTGGATGGGCCGTTGAAATTGAGAGTGACTTCATATTGCTGAACGGTGGTGGAGGCTTCCACGTTCACAACAGGGTCCAGCCTGAAAGGATTGGCGAAATTAATGTCGCCGCGCGCTACGCGATAGCGGTTTCCGGCAAAGTACAAATCACCTGACAACAGATGTATATGTCCCAATAAAATAGGATGTTCCCAGGTTCCGCGCACACGCAAACTCGCATCGGCTTCCAATTCGGCGCCAGGCCATTCCATTCGGGCGTCGGGCGAGGATGCGGCTTCAATGTCGAACTGCAAATTGCGCAGGAACGGAGAATCTGTCGTGGGTCCGGAGATACCTTCCTTGGAAGAGACGAGGGCGCCGGCACTCTCAAGCCCCTGTGTCAATAACACGCGTTGCACGGTCACTTTTCCGGAGACCATGCCGGAGTTGGTGGTGCCCGACAGGCGCAAATTTCCACCTAGCAACCAGCTCATGCCTTCCGGATAACGAATACGCACACGGTTGGTACTGGTGTTTAGGTCGTAGCGCACGCCGCCTTCTCCGTAATTTACGCTGCCGGAGAGTTGCAGCGTACCGCCGCCCACTTCGGCGGTCACGTCGCTGAAAAAAAGGCGAGTGGTATCAAAAATCAAGTCGCCTTTGATGGCGCTAAGGCCAGTCGGAAAATCCGCGGCGCGAAACGAGGCATTATCGATGTGTACTCGCCCGGTGATGCGCGGATGCCCGATGGTACCTTCCACGGCGGCGTTAATTTGCGCGCCTCCATGCACGTCCATGTTTGGCAGAGAACCGTTAAGCAGGCGCAAATCGACCGCACCATCGAGATGGAGCGCGACGTTTCGCCGGCCCGTAAATTGTACGGACCCGTCGATCTTCACGTTGGTGTCCGTACCGTGCATGACTACAGGCTCGATCTCGAGCGCTTCACGCGACGAGCGGAAGCGCACCGGCCCGCTATTCTCCAGCTGCACATTCGCGTAGTTGAGTATCAGTCGGGAAAAATTTGCTTGGACCACGATTCCGCGCGGCTCCTGCAATGCACCTTTCAGCGAGATATCACCGTCCGCTTTACCATGCCCGCTGAATTGCTTTAAATGCAGCGCAGCTAACAGGAATGGGTCGAGATCGATATTCTTGATGGAGACTGTTCCTTCCACGGGGAATGGATTCGCTAGACCGAGGGTGTAACCTCCGGAAATTTCTCCGGTGCTCATCGCGGAACTGACGGTTAATCGCGCTATTTTTCCATCGGAGGCGAGGTCGGTGTCAAAGCTTCCGATCACTTCCTGGCCAACGCGCAGATCAGTGACGTGGAATGTGCCGGTTGCAACCGGTGTCTGAATAGGGCCCTCGGTCTTGAAGCGAAAAGTTACTTGACCGCCCAGCGCAATAGAGGATTGCAACTTGTCGAAGCTTTCCAGGGGCAGAGCCGCGCCGACTAAATCGGCTGAAATTGATTTGTCCGCAAAACGGTAGGCGGCAGAACCGGTGACGATGCCGGCTCCGCCTGCCTTTTCTTTTCCTGGCGGGAAAAAACGCAATTCGGCGTTGGCAATGCGAACTTCCTGGGTGCTGGCGGTGAGCTGTCCACGCAGTCGATTGAAAGACGAACCGTAAACATTTCCGTCCGCCAAGTCGAAAAGGCCGGTAATGGTTGGGTCGTTCCTTGTGCCGCGGCCGTGGAATTCGCCGGTTAAGCTTCCGCTCACTGGATAGGACCAGCCGGCAAGTTGCTGCAAACCTTCCAAAGAGGTTTTTTCCAGGCTGGCGTCCGCTGACCAGGAATTGTCAGGGAGAAAACTCCAATCGGTGAGTTCCAGGTTTATGTCGAGTGCACTGCTTGTGGTGCCGCGTCGCGCATGTCCCCGCGACAGCAACAATTCCCTGGGTGAATACAGGAGATCGCCATCGAGCGAATCCAGAATGATGGAACTGTATTGGACGTTCTGGCCGCGCACATGTCCAGAGAATGTCGGTTTGCCGGACGGGCCGGTGATTTTGCCGTCCCAGCTGACTTTGCCAGATAAGGGTTGTTTGGCGTCCGCGGAACGCGGCGGCACATCGCGCAGAGCATTGATGAAGTCCCGGTATCTTTCGAGCGCGGAGGTCTCAAACTTCAAATCCATTCCGGAATCTCGTGGCGCCAACAGTCCGGAAACGCTGCCATTGGTTGTGGGAGTTTGAAATGCTCCGGAGACGACGGTGAAGAGACTGGTGTCGTACTTGTAGATGAATTGCCAATCCCCCTCAACCGCTTCGTGGCCTGCAGCCACATTTTCCGGCGCCGCCCAATTCATCTTGGCGACAATTCCGAAGTGCTCGAATGCGCCGGTCCAGTCTTCCTTGGTGTCCGCCGTCAAATCGGCATCCCAGTGCAGTTCATCGATCGGAAATCCGCGATGTTCGATGGAGGGCAGTAAACTGGCCAAACGGACATCCTGCACGTGAGTTTCGGCGTGAAACTGTAATCCCGCGAATCGCAAAGTAACGCGGCCTTTCACGGTGCCGCCGAGCGCACCGGCATAAAAGTCGGGGACGACGAGACCGTCGTTATTAATGGTGAAGGTGCCGTGACTGGTGAGGCCTTTGGCGTGGAAATCGTCATAGGGGAGTGCGATATCGCGGCCGGCATAGATGCCGGTGCCGTGGAATTGCCCGTCGGCGAATGTTCCTTCACCGTGAACGTCGGCGCGACCGGTGGGGACCAGCGGGTTCCGCAAAATTTCACGAAGATCGAGAAGCTCAAGCCATCCCCGGTAGCGCATGTTCCATCGCGGGTCGGTAAAGTTGATGAGTTCCGCTTGCGCATCAAGGTGAGATCGGCCGGCCCTTATATCGCCTTGATGCAATGTGAAACCATCCCGCGAAATTGTGAACTTCGCGGAAACTCCGATGGGGATTGGGAGAAAACGCTGCGCCGTGAAAGTGACATTCTGCCAGTCAAGATTGCCGTCGTAGACGGAATGGTCAAGCGGGCCGCTGGCGTCCAGCGCGAGATGTAAGTTATCTCCTTCGACAGCCAAAGGAGTTTGCACATCGTTATAGAGAAGCCAGCCGTTTTCGAGCTTCAGGTGTTGGATATGCAGGTCGAGAACTGTTTGTGCCAGAGGTTTAGCGGAACGAGGACGGCGAGGCACCGGAAGATTCGTGACGCCATTTTTTCCTATCCTTATATGAACGTGCGGCTGATGAACGACTAACCTATTCAATGAAACTTTGCGTCCCCACCAGGAATCGATGCGCAGACCGGCGTCCACTTCTTCGGCTGTAAAGAGCGGCTCGGTGCCGGCGGGCTCCAACCCATGAACTTCGAGGCCCTTCAACGTGGCGCGCAAAGAGAGCCAATTGATGGAGATGGTGCGCAATTCTACGCGACTGCCAGTGAGCTCTTGCAGCCGGCGAATCACTACGCGGCGAATTAATGGGTTGCCGGCGCCGCTGCCAAAAAAGATAACCAGCGTTGTGAGAGCCAAGAAAACAGCTATCGCCGAAACCCACGCCACATGGCGTAGCCAGCGAAATTTCCGGATGCGGGGGGCTTCGGTCATTCCTTTTCTTCGCCCAATAATCGCTCGACGTGGATGCGCGAGCGGCTTTCCTTGAGCCACTGATCGGCCTGCGCGTCGATGCTTTGTTGCACCAACGCTTCCTGAATGACGTCGCGCGACGCTTCCAGCGAAGGTGCTTCTTGCCCGCGGGCCTTGGCTCGTGGCAACACCGCGGAGTTATAAAAATCTTCGATGGCCTTGGCGTCTACCTGCACAGACGGTCGAAATCTGGAATCCAGATAATTCGTCAGATGAATCTGCGTGGCGATTTTGTCGCGCACTTGCTGCTCGCTCAGTCCACTTTGCTTTCGTCGCTCTTCGTATTCCTGCAGCGAGGGGAACGATTTCTTCAGCGCGGCAACGCCTTGGTCAATTTCGGCGTCCGTGGGACGCGGAAAACGCGACGCGTCAGCTTCGTTTTGCACTACCCACTGATCGATCAGGCGATCGAGCAATTGCGATTCGCTTTCTGATTTTCCATCCACGAGCATCTGGTAGCGGCCCAGCGTTCGCACATCGCTTAGAAGAATGATGTCGTTTTCTACCCGCGCGGCGATGCGGTCGATCAACTCTTGGGCTACAGACGCGTGCACAAAAGTCAGGCTTGCAAAAAATAAGCTGACGGTACACGTAATTAATGACGCTCGCCGCGAAAATATCTTGCCTGGCATTAGAAACTGGGTCCCAGGTTGAAGAAGATTTGGAAACCCGGGAGCCGACCGCCTTTGTGACAAGTCGGAACGGCGCCGGTGAGAGTGTTACAGGGGATCACAAAGGTTGGTCGATTGATCTGGTAGCCCAGGTCGATGCGAATTGGCCCTACCGGCGTAGCATAACGAAACCCAAAGCCCACGGTGTGAGCAAAATAATTGAGTTCGTTGCTGCAGTTTGTCACACAAAAGGCATTGGCCGGGTTGCTGGTGTTAAAAGTGGGCGCCGGAGTTGAGCTTCGGAAGGTGATGCGGGTCAGCCTGCTATAAACATTTCCGCCGTCGTAAAACAGAGCTCCGCCCAAGGTTGTTCCGAAGTATGGCAAGCGCATCGGGAAACGAAATTCTTGATTCAGCACCAGCAGGGCCTGGCCGCCCACGGGAAACCCGGTAACCGAATCACGCGGTCCGGCTTGGTTCAGCGCGAATCCACGCAGCGAGGTCCCGCCGCCCGCAAAAAAGCGCTCGGGCAGTGGAATGACCGTTGGCAAGGGCGCAGTGGTAGGCAGCGGGAAGGTCAGCGAAACCGTGTCGCCATAAGGGATCAAACCGCCGATGCGTATGGAGCGGGCAAAGCTGAATCGACGCTTGATGGGATGGTAGGTGGAATTTTGATAATAGAACCGTAAAAAACTTGCGCTTGATCCGATATGACTATCCGCCACGCCAAAATCCGCGCTGTTATAACTGCCGCGCGTGGCGTCCGCGGGATTATCGCGACGGTCATGAACCCAGGTCATACCAAATTGCGAAACGAGGGTGGGCTGCTCAAACAGCGGAATAGCTACGGGATTAATAGTATCGGCGATGTTGGAGACCAACACTTTACGAAACACATAACGGAAAAGAAGAGTGGTACGAGGGGTAACCTGGTCGGTGAGTTGCAGAGATCCTTCATAACGCGTTTCCGTAAAGGTGTTTATGTCCTGGGTCTTTTCGGTGTACGCCGTGGCTTGCACACTTAAATTTTTGTGCCCGAAGGTGTCTGGATCGGAATAGGCGAGCAGCGCGCGGTCCTCAATGGTGCTGCCTCGCAATTTAAGGGACAGCGAGTCGGCGCGGCCGGTCAGATTCAATTTTGATATTTCAAAAATACCTCGTGGCGCGGCTTGCACCTGGCCCGCGACGGGATTGGAGGTGCTGGCCAGGCGCTGTACTTCGAAGCCGCCGCCATAGGCCATGGTGTAGCGCCTGGCTTCTTCGACGAGCACGACTAAATCCTTGTCGCGGTCGGTGCCGGTGGGATTTTGCGGCTCGATGGTCACGCGGTTGAAGACTCCCAGGTTGTAGAGGCGGCGTTGCGATTCGACGACCTGGCCTTCGCGCAGCGGCGCGTTCTCTTTCACTTGTACTTCGCGGTGAAGTACGTTCGAGCGGGTGTGCTCATAACCGGAATAGAGAATTCTGCGTACCGTAGTCTGTGGACCCTCTTCAATGTGATAGGTGAGCCGCACTGGCGGGGCTTGCGGGATAACTGTTCTGGAATGATCTTTATTCTCTTTGTCGGAAGGTTTTTGGTTTTCACCAGGTGTTGTGGCGGCGACTTTGCTTCCCGGATCTCCAGCTTTTTCGGTGTTTGCCTCTGGAGCAACACGATCAGCCTTGGAAGTGAAAGTCGCTTCCGGAAACCCTTCATTAAAATATAGCGCCAGGATTACGTCGCGATCGGTAGCCACGTTAAAATCCGAGTAGGGCTGTCCCGGTGTAGAGGCCACATCTCCAAGTAGTTCCTCCTCTTTAAAGGCATGCACGCCTTCAAGCTTCAGGGACGCCACGCGCGTTTGTTTTCCTTCCTGAATATTGAATTGAATCGCGAGGTCGCCAGTCTTACCTTTATAGTTGTCCAACGTCACGGCATCGACTTTGGCTTCCAGAAAACCGTTGGCCTGGTACAGGGCGCGCATGGACTGCGCGTCCGATTCCACCAGCCGCCTGCTGAAGCGTCCCGGAGATGCGAACGCCCCTTTAAAGATCTGCAGCCGGCCACGCAGCAATTCGTCATTGAAATAGCTATTTCCAATGATGTCGATGGTAACCAGCTTGTGTTTGTCTCCTCTTACCACGTGATAGGTGATCACTTCTTCGGTGCCCTTCCAGCCGTTCGGATTCGGCGCAGCCGTCTGTGTCTCGGTGGTGTAATCAACGGTGGAATCGAAATAACCCTGGCGCTCCAAACGTTCGCGCATGTTGCGCTTGCCTTCTTCAAGAAGATCGGCGTCCACCGCGCCTTCCTGATATACAGGCACCAATCGTTTCAAGTCACCTTTCGAAAATTTCGCACCCACTACTTGAAGTTTAACGCCCGGGCCCTGGGATACTTCTAGGTCCAGCGGAATGGTATTTGTTGCTACGTTATAGGCGCCCCGGCGCACCACCGCGCGGGCGATCAGATTTCCCTTTTTCACGAGGTATTTCCGGATTCGATCGGTTCCGCTCTGTAACCGTGCGGAGGTAATCGGCCGTCCTGGTTTCATTTTGAGGCGCTTGAGAATTTCCGCATCCGGATATTGCGTATCGTTCTTCAGCTGAACGCTTCCGACTCGCGCGCGGGGGCCCGATTTTACGTGAAAGATCACATCCATCTGGTGCGTCTGAGGATGAGGGGCTGTTTCCGTCTTAATCTCCGCTGTATATAACCCTTCTTGTCGCAGCGTGTCGCGCAAACGTTCCGCCGCTTCGTCTACCAATTCCGCGCGGTAAGTTTGGCCGAGATTGAGTTGCGTAGCGGCCACCGCTGAAGCTTCGCTCGGCGGATTGACCAGCCCGTCGATTAACACCTGGTTAAAAAAAAGATTTTCGCGGGCCACGAAATCCAGCCGGACTCCTCCTGGAACGGCGGTGATTACAGCTCGAAGATCGGAATAATCGCCGGTTTTGTAAAGCAGGCGCAAACTCTCAGCTACTTTGGTGCGGTCCAGCGGTTTGCCAGTCTCAACATTTATGCCCTTGACGGGTTCGCTCAGCACGCGCCCATCTTCCGACACCACGCGCGTGGCGAGCACTACAGGCTGTTCGGCAGGACCGGCGGTGGAGTTACCGCTCTGTGGAGTTTGCGCGCGTGTTGTCGCAACTCCGCTGAGGAGTGCGAGGGCGACGATAATACCTCGCAGCCCATTGGCCCACCCTGATTTCATCTTCTATTTGTCTCAGACGAAGCGTAGCACAGGGTCGTTGTCCAGTCGGTCGTGTTTGGCGTTATCATCGCGGTAGCTGGGCTTAAATCGTGAAACCCGCTGGGGCCGCTGATTCGTGGACGATTTTCTTCTAGAAAAATACTCACGACAAATACTTTTTGAGGGGATTGGCGTTGGTGGGCAGGAACGCCTATTGGCCTCCAGCGCGGTAGTGGCAGGGTGCGGAGCCATCGGAGCCGCTGCCGCGAATCTCTTGGTCCGCGCCGGCGTTGGGCGTATTCGCATTGTGGATCGCGATTTCGTGGAGCCCTCCAATCTGCAGCGACAAACTTTGTTCGACGAGTCTGACGCCCGAGAGGCCCTGCCAAAAGCCATTGCTGCAGAGCGCAAATTACGCGCTATCAATTCCAGCGTCTCCGTCGAAGGCGTCGTAGCAGATATCAACCCTGGCAACGTCGAGGAGTTGCTAAATAATTTCGACGCGATTCTCGACGGCACTGATAACTTCGAAACCCGTTTTTTGATCAATGATTTTGCAGTTAAGTTTGGCAAGCCGTGGATCTACGCCGCTGCAGTGGCCAGTTATGGTCTCACCATGACCGTTCAACCGGGTAAGAGTGCTTGCCTCGCTTGCCTTCTTGGGGGAGTTGACGCCTTTACCGGGATGGAAGACACTTGCGACACCATTGGCGTGCTAGGACCGATCGTAAACCTGGTGGCTTCCCTGCAAGTTGCCGAAGCGATGAAGCTCCTTAGCGGCAGTCACGCAGCCCTGCACGGTCAGCTCATTTCCGCAGATGTGTGGACCGGTCATTTCCAGTCCGTACAGGTCGAGCGAAATCTAGATTGCCGGTGTTGCTCCAGGCACGATTTCTCGTATCTTGAGGGCCAGGCTCAACCGCACATCACGATGTGTGGCCGCGATTCGGTACAGATTCACGAACACAATCGCGCGCTCGATCTCGGAGCGTTGCAACAACGGCTGTCACGTACCCTCACTGGTATACGGCAAAACGATTTCCTGTTGCGGTTTCGCGTTGCAGCCTATGAGGTAACCGTTTTTTCCGATGGGCGCGCAATCGTGAAGGGTACGACTGATGCTGCTGTGGCGCGTTCGCTCTACGCCCGTTACATTGGCGCGTAACTTGATGAGTCCAATTTGGCCTTTTTATCTAGCTGGCCGTACTCAAATACAATATCCGGTGTAAACGAAGATTTAATCCTAGAATTCTTGACAGCTTGAAAGTGTAACGTTAGTTTCATCGTAGGATTTTGTCGGACGAGAATGGGTCACTAGGGGTGTTTTCTCGCGAATTGCAGGCCGACGGGTCGTTGGCTTGCTCACATCCGACGTCCGGCGCAGTCCTAATACTAGGGGGAGATTCCAATGCGAGGCGCGTATAAGTTTGCGGTCGTAGTGTTTCTGCTAACCGGTTTTTTGGGCGGTCAGGTCTACGGCCAAGGCGGCGCTACTGGGGCGATCAGCGGCGTAGTGGTCGATACCAGCGGGGCCAGTATCGCTGATGCGGAAGTGCAAATTACCGACAGCCGCACCGAAACGCTAGCCCGAAAAATCAATTCCGGCCCTGATGGCTTTTTTACGGTGACGCTGCTCCCGCCGGGCACCTACTACGTGCTGGTCAACAAACCCGGCTTCTCGCAATCCCGAGCGGACAATATTGAAGTGCGCGTAACGGAAACCACGCGCGTCAGTATTGCCTTGAAGCCTGGAGCAGTCAGCGAGCGCGTGGAAATTTCCGCGCAGGTCACCAACGTAGAGACCACTAACGCTGCGACTGGCGAGTCTATCGGCACGGCCACCGTTCGCGAACTTCCTCTCGCAACGCAAAATTACCAGCAGCTTCTCTCTCTATCGTCGGGTACGCAGAGTGAACTTAATGCTTCGGCGCAACTGGGGCGAGGAAATGTGCGCATCATCGTGAATGGCCAGCGTGAAGATAACAATAATTACCTGATCGAGGGCATCAGTTCCACCGATTACAACGTTTCGCAATCCACCAACGTTCCGCTGCCCAACCCGGACGTCATTCAGGAATTCAAAGTTCAGACTTCGCTCTACGATGCCAGCCAAGGGCGCAATGGGGGCGGCAATGTGAACGCCATCTTGCGTTCGGGGTCCAAGGGTTTGCATGGAGATGTTTACGAATATTTCAGGAATGACGTGTTGAACGCTAACGAGTTTTTCCTGAACGCTGCGGGCGAGCCACGTCCCCCGGTAAAGCAGAATATTTTTGGCGTGAGCCTGGGTGGACCTGTGGTGAAAGAGAAACTGGGCTACTTCTTCGTAAATTATCAGGGGACTCGACAGCGAAGCGCGCTTTCTCCCGGAACGCAGATCAACAATCCGGGATTTCCAATTCTGCCCGCCGATCGGTCAGCCGCGAATCTCGCCGCTATATTCAGCACGCCGGCGACTGCTCCAACCGCGGCGAATCCCGGTGGCTGCCCGGCGGTGCCTATTACCATCGACCCGGTGATGTTGAAGTTGCTGAATTTCAAGAGCAACCAGTTTGGCGGGGACGCGAACGGATTCTTGCTTCCTTCTATTGCCGGGACTCCGGGCGTAACCGTAAATCCAGACACCTGCGCAGTGGGGTTGAATAGCGGGCCATTCCTAATCAGCCGACCTGGGAAATATACGGACGACCAGTTCACTACCAACTACGACCGTGAATTCCGCGGCGGTCAGGATAAGATTTCCGCGCGTTTCTTTTTCTCCAATGCCGAATCTTTCCTGCCCTTTGGAGCCGGCGGCCTCCAAGCTTCGCTCGGCGGAACTTTGGCCAGCAGCATCAGCGCCGCCGATTTGAATTTTTCGTACGATCTCCCGGTGAGCGGGCGCTTCTTCAGCGCGAGTGAAACACACTTGTTTTCACCAGCGCTGGTTAACGAATTCCGCTTCGGATATGTCCGCATTAGTTACAGCCTTTTGAATATCGCTCCGGTCACTGCCGCAGATCTGGGCATCGACCGGCCGACTAATAACATTACAAACTCAATCTACAAATTCACTCAGTTCGGGTCGGCAGGGTTTCAATTAGGTCCAACACCACCCGCAAATCAATACCAGACGCAAAACAACTATAATTTTGTGGATACCGTGAGCTGGGTGAAGGGCGCGCACATTTTTCGCTTTGGCGGAGAATTTACGCGCGTGAATCTGGACAAACTTTTCCCGCAGGTTTTTAACGGCCAGCTTTTCTTTTCCAATTCCCCAGGCGCCCCGTCCACCGCTACTTCGGCGAGTATCGGCGGATTGACCGATTTTCAAAACTTACTCCAAGGCGCGCCCGGTGGGAGTTTCGGCGGCGGGGGTGTTTACAATCACCAGTACCGTACTAACGATTTCGCGGTTTTCGCGCAGGATGATTGGAAGATCAGACCGGATCTCACTTTGAACCTGGGACTGCGTGTTGAAGATTTCGGTGCATTTAAGGATGACGCGTGTCACATCGGAAATCTGGATCAGGACCTGGCGGCCGCCGGAAAATACCCATTCATTTATGGTAGCTGCGTCAAGAGCTTGAACCTTGCGGGTTTGGTTCCCACGGGAAGCGACAGCACGTATACCAACAACTACACCACCGGTTGGGGACCGCGGGTTGGCTTCGCTTACGACGTTTTCGGGCACCACAATACTACCGTGCGCGGCGGCTACGGAATTTATTACGTGCGCGAAGACGTGGGCACCGCGGATCAGCTTTCGTTCCAGGGACCGTTTTTGCCTATCGCGTTTGGCGGCGGACCGCCTGGATGTTTGTCGACTTTCTTTTCGGCGGACTCGACGTGTTTTCCGCCCGGCGGGAATCCTAATGCGTTGCCCGCTGCCGGCACACTGTCCGCTGCGTTTGTGCCTTGTCTCGGAGCGTTTCAGGGCTTTACGGGGGGAAACACCGCGGGGGCGCCGAACTATGCGTGCAGCGGAACCGGTCCCGGCGTAATACCTTCGCAATTTTTGTTCGGGCTGGTCGTTCCGCGGAAATTCGTGGCGCCCAATACGCAACAATGGAACCTCACCGTTCAGCGTTCACTGGGACGCAATTGGGTATTTGAAATTGGATACGTCGGGACCCACACGGTGCACCTGCGTGAAACCCGCACTTTCGGCGCGCAACTCGCCACCGCAGCGAATCCTCTGACCATTACCGCGCAGGATGGCACGCAATACACCATCACGGAAAGCACCGTCGCCAACGGGCCGGCACGTTCGGCTAATCCTGGCATCAACTTCTACAATGGCATGCAGATTTTTGCCGACGATGCCTACTCGCACTACCATTCTTTGCAGACCACGCTCTCGCGGCGCTGGGGCGCGGGATATTTCCAGGGTGCGTATACCTTTTCAAAATCGACGGACGCTACGTCTACCGGTAACACCGCTCTGAATACTGCGTTTAACAATGAAAGCACGCTGGTGGCGTCTCGCGGACTTTCTGACTTTGATCGCCCACACCGTTTCGTGGTCAGCTACCGCTACGAGCTTCCTTTTTTCAAGGACGCGACCGGATTCAGGCAAGCAGCTTTGGGCGGATGGGCAGTCAGCGGCATTACTATTTTTCAGTCTGGTACGCCATTTTCCGTGCTGGATGGCTCGGCTGGTACTGCTTATATTGGCGGCGGATTGGAGTCGCCTACTTCCGGTGCGGAGCTTGTTTCCGGCGGCACCATCGCGGCGGGCAATACTTCCGGAGGCATCATATCGCGCGTGAATAATGGATATCTTAATCGTGCAAACTTTACTTTCGCGCCGCCAGCCGATCCTGCTGGATGCGCATTGGATCCGAATGCCTGCACCACGGCGTTCGGAAATCTGGGCCGCAATATTTATCGCGGACCCTTCCAGCAGAACTGGGATTTTTCGCTGATCAAGAATTTCCGTATCACCGAGCGGCAGCAACTGCGCTTCACCACCGATTTCTTCAACATCTGGAATCATGCAAATTTTGCTAACCCGACGTTTACCGACATTTCTAATCCTGCTTTCGGCAAAATTTTTTCAACCGTGGGCACGCCCCGTCTGATTCAATTTTCTCTACGCTACGCTTTCTAAGCAGGCATGCTGACGGCCGCGGCTTTCGAAATGTTTCCTCGCTTCATTGATGGCTTGCGCATTCCTGTCACTCCGCCTGCCGCGAAGTGATAATATTCTTCGGGGAAATTCTTATTCATGCGTCCTGTCGCAACACGCGTTTCTCAATTGACCGGTGAAGGTGCCTTGGCGGTTTTTTCACGCGCCAAGGAACTTGAGCGCGAAGGCCGCTCCATCATTCATCTCGAGCTTGGCGAACCGGATTTCCATCCAGCGGCTCCGGTGGTTGATGCGCTGCGCGACGCGGTCGCCTCGGGCCGCGACCGCTATGTTTCCACGCGCGGCACTCCTGCTTTGCGCGCCGCCATTGCTAATTATTTAAGGCGCACCCGCAGGTTGGAGGTAGGCAGCGAAGAAGTTTTGGTCGCTCCGGGCTGCAAAATGGCGTTATCTCTGGCGATGATGGCGCTCATTGAGCCGGGGGATGAAGTTCTATACCCCGAACCCGGCTTTCCCATTTACCCTTCGTTTACGCGGGGACTGGGGGCTGCGGCGATTCCATTTGGCCTGGAAGAAGAAAACAAATTTCAGCCCGACCTTCAGGAAATTGCCGCGAAAATCACGCCACGCACCAGCATGTTGATTTTTAATTCTCCCAACAATCCAACGGGTACGGTATTAAGCCGCGAGACATTGCAGCAACTCGCCGACCTCGCGCAAAAACATGACTTGTGGGTCCTGGCTGACGAGGTCTATGCCCGTATCGTATTTAACGGTGAATTTCTTTCCATTCACTCGTTGCCAGGGATGGCCGAGCGAACGGTCATCATCGATGGCTTCTCAAAGAGTTTTGCGATGACCGGCTGGCGTCTGGGATACGCCGTGGCGCCGAAACATGTGGTGGACGCCATGGATTTGCTGGTGTTGAATACGTTCACGTGCGTCGCGGAGTTTACTCAAGTCGCGGCTATCGAAGCCCTGCGTGATTCGTCCAACGCGGTGGACGCCATGGTTGCGGAATATCGCAAGCGTCGCGATCTATTCGTAGCCAGACTGAATCGCATCCCCGGATTTCGATGTCAGATTCCCGACGGATCTTTCTATGCATGGGTCAATGTCAAAGACACTGGCCTCGCAGCGGAAGAAGTTGCCAGATTATTGCTCGAAGAAGCGGGCGTAGCAGGGATTGCGGGCGGGGCATTCGGCGCCGCCGGTAAAAACTATCTACGCTTTTCGCTGGTTAGCGCCCGCCATTCTCTGGAAGAAGCTTTGGACCGCATTGCACGCGTTTCGGTCCGCTGGCGCGCGGCCGTTGCGCGGTAACCTAATCCGGATATGCCTATAGTGAATGTCCCGCCACTCATAGCCAACAATGCTCCCTCTTCGCCCAACGACCACAAGGAACATCCACAGATGAAACCTTTGATTCACGCCATAGTTTTAGGCTGCCTGACGCTTGCGGCGGCTTACACTGCAAGCGCGCAGGCGAAACCTGTTGCGGCGCCCGCGGAGGTTGCGAAAGTTTACGAGCGCTTGCTACCACAAATCGACAAAATCCCGATCTACGATAATCATTCGCATGCGACTTTTCCCGACGATTCCGATATGGACGCGCAGGCTGCTCCTCCGGATGAAAGCGCCGTCATACGGTTGCGCGAAGATAATCCCGAATTCGTGGCCGCCGCCAAATCGCTCTTCGGCTATCCCTATGACGATTTCTCTGCCGAGCACGCCAAATGGCTCATCGATAAAAAGAAAGCCGCCGAAGCTTCCGGCAACACTGCGTATTGGGACAGTATCCTCGATAAACTCAATATCGAAATCTGCCTCGCAAATCGTGTCGCTCTGGCTCCCTATCTCAATCCGCAGCGTTTTCACTGGGTTTTCTTCGTGGATTCGTTTCTCTATCCTTTCGACAACCGCGATCAGTCGGCAAAAAATGGCGACCTCGGTGTGTACATCCCGCTACAGGAAAAAGTCCTGCTGCGCTACGAAAAACAGGAGGGCCTCAGCGCCCTACCCGCGGATCTCGCGGGCTATGAATCCTTCGTTCGCCAGACGCTTGTTGACAATCAGAAAAAGGGCGGAGTGGCGATGAAGTTCGAGGCCGCTTATTTCCGCTCGTTATATTTTGCCGATCCGCCCCGCGAGAAAGCGGAGGCCATCTTCAACAAGTATCATTCCGGCGGCGTTCCCACCGAAGATGAATACCGCACCTTCCAGGATTACATCTTTCGGGTGTTGATCGATCAAGCGGGCAAACTCCATCTGCCGGTGCATTTTCACAGCGCGGTGGGCATTGGCGACTACTTCAGTCTGCGCAACGGCAACCCGCTCAATCTCGAAAACGTGCTGCGGGATCCGCATTACAAAAATGTAACATTTGTGTTAATACATGGGGGTTACCCATACAGCCTGGAAATGATCTGGCTGACGGCCGCGAAAAACGTGTACACCGATTCTTCGCTAATGGGTTATTACGTGTATCCCTCCGAGCTGAAAAATATTTTGAAACAGTGGATTTCTCTTTATCCCGAAAAAATCATGTTCGGCTCCGACGCATTCCCCTTCAACGACGCGGTCGGCGCGGAAGAAACATTCTGGCTCGCGGTACGCTCCGCGCGCACCGCTGTTGCGGAGGCGCTGGCCGAATTGGTTGCGGAAAACGCCATCACCGAAGCGAAAGCGCTGGAGTTCGCGCATATGTATCTGCATGACAATGCCGTCAAAATTTACGGAGACAAAAAATGAGCAATCCGGAGTTGAAATATCTCGCCTGGAAAGACGTGCAACGCGAGCACCTCAATCCGCATATCGACCGCGAAATGGTGGTCGGCGATAAAATCATGCTGGCGCGCGTGCTTATGAAGAAGGGCGCGCACGTTCCGCTACACCACCATCACAACGAACAAGTTACTTATATCCTGGAAGGCGTACTGAAATTCAACGTGGGCGGCAAGGAAATCGTAGTGCGGGCCGGCGAAGTGCTGTGCATTCCACCAAATATGCCTCACGAAGCCTGGGCTGAGGAAGATACTATCGATCTGGATGTTTTCAATCCGCCGCGTGAGGACTGGCTGAACAAGACCGATGACTACTTGAGGCACGGCCGTTAGTAGCCAAAGCGGAGGCGTCGCTTCGGGCTGATCAGAGCTGAGGCACCACATATGTTAGTTAAAGCCGTAGACAAACAGGCTCAGTGTTGTTTACCGTAGTGAGTGGTTTGATTCCAGGCGTGGGGTCAGCCCTCAAGGGGAAGATCATGAAGAGGCTACTGCTGTCGTTGTTAATAGGTTGGGCTGGCGTTTGCGCTGCTCAGGCGCAGGAAAATATTCCCGCCGCATATACTCCGGGTTCGAATGCGGCGGCCAATTTTAGCGCAACGAGCGCCGCTCGCGTGCCGTTGGTGCAACCCTTGGCGCAAGCTGGCCCACTCTTCACCGCCGATGCATTGGATTTAGCTTCCCCAAGCTCCGCTGGGCCGGCCACGGTTACTACCGCCCTGGCTCTTCCAATGGCTGCGGCAAATGCAGCGGCGCCAGACCCTTCCCCTGCACCTCGTCCCAGGTTTATTTACAGTGATCGCGATGATTTCCGCTGGCAACTTGGACTGGGACTTTCCTTCGAGCGCTTCAGATCCTCGATCTATAGTGCCAGCGCGGTAGGTACGTCCACGAGCCTCGCGTATTTTCTGAGTGATTTTCTCGGAGTAGAGGGGGATGTAAATACCTTTTTTGCCCCAACGATATGGGAGAACGAACATATCAAGCTTGTTAATTACGGCGTGGGTCCGAAATTCGCGTGGCGGCGGCCTCGTTGGGAACCGTGGTTTCACGGACTATTCGGCGGTACGCACGCGCTGCCGCAAACCGGCAATCACAACAGCAAAAATGGATTCGCCGTGCAGTTGGGAGGAGGGGTGGACTATCGCCTGCTGCCACGTCTCTCAGCCAGAGCTGAAGTCGACTATGTAGGCACCAAGCTTTTCGGACAGTGGCAGAACAACGGCCAGGCGACGCTGAGCCTGGTCTTTCACTTCTAACGATCAAACCAGTCCGTTAATTTTCTCAACCGTGGGATTGCAGTTGGCGGTCTTTCACTACTCTTTTATTTTGATGCAGAGGCTTAGGGATGCATAACGGCCGGCACCGGCCGTCCCATGGATTTGGCGTATTCCGCGGCAAATAACGGACTGGAAGAAAATTCTTCGCTCAACTCCCGCAAAAGTTTTTGGGCCAGGGCATCCTGTTTTTCCCGCCGCGCCGCCAGCGCCAGCATGATCTTTGCGAAGGGCCGCAGATACAATCCGGAATCCGCCGATTTTCCCAGCTGCTGCATGCCCAGCTTTTTATCTCCGTGTACGCCGCCAAATGCCAGAAAGAAACGCATGCCGCCGGAAAGGCTTCCAATAATGTAATTGGCGGAGCCCAACGCGACGTAAGCATCGTTGGCATCGGGCCTCACCGCCAGCAATTGCTTCGCATGTTGGTTGGCTAATTTAAGTAACTTGAGTGCTTCGAGGCGCTCTTTCCGCAGGATCATATCTGCGTCGGACTCCATGCCCGCGGCCAGCGTTAGCGCAAAAAGCGCCTCGGTGTCCCTGGCATTTTGTTTCAGGCGTTTATTTGCCAAGGTCCGTGCTCTTACCAGGGCACCCTGAAATTGCGCCATACGGCCGGAGTCGGGCTTGCCGTCTATGCCGTTCAGGAATTTTTCTTCATTCAGGAAAAAATCACTGGTTAACACGCCCTGGCGGTAAAACTCCTCGAAAAGGTAGCTGGCGGCGACGGCTACTTCGCCAAAAGGTTCCTGCGGATGTTCCGATTCCCAGTCTGTAAATTTTTCGCGTGCTGCGGGAAATTGTTGGGTGTAAAGAAGTTGAAATCCAGAGGTCAACTCCGGAAGCGGCGTGAATGCCGGCGCAAGGGCCTCATCGCCAGCGTTGGTTTCAGTATCGCGACGGGCGCCGGAGACGGTGTCACGATTGGAATCGCTGGTGGTATTGTCGATAGCGGCGCTCACGTCCAAACACACCGAGAAGATCACCGGAATTAGAAAATAAAAATGGAGGTGTTGTCTCGCGCGGTTCATCATCGAGTCTTTATTATGTATTTAGAACAGGCCGGGCAGGAATCTCGGTTTGCCTGCCATAGCCGACCGGTAACGGGGATCGGCAAACAATACGCGCTCTTCCGTCGAGAGTCTTTGCGCCAGCACCACAACGTGCGCTATCGAACCTGCCAACGCAGTGATCCATGCTGTGTGTATCAGAGGCAGCGCCAGCATCTCGGCAAACACCGCTGCATAATTTGGATGCCGAACGAAGCGGAAAGGTCCAGATACAATTACACCCAGCCGGGTGGAATCCACGACCTGAACGTTCCAATGTTCGCCCAGCGTGCGAATCACCCACCAGCGCACGGCATTGGCGGCCAGAAAAATTGTGAACATCACCGCCGCCAGCAAAGGAATAAATGGCCGATGCAGAGAAATCACTTCAACGCCCGCGCCGACGAGGACCGTGGTGTGCAGCGCGACCATCCAGCCAAAATGCGGCTCCGCGACTTTGCTGGCACCACGCTCGATCATGCTCGCTTGATGCCGTCTGGAGATTTGCAGTTCGACGAGTCGCAAAGCCGCCACGGCGGCCAGCAGCGCCAGAAACGCGATGACCGTTACGTCCATTGCAGCAACAAAAATTCCGCGCTGAACCCCGGGCCAAAGGCCGCCAGCAACGCGTATTCCCCGGTCTTCAGCGGGCGTTTTTCGAGCCATTCCTGAAGGATAAACAAAATCGTGGCGCTCGAAAGATTGCCGACATTGGCAAGAATGTCCCACGACGGTTGGGTGTCGCATTGTGTCAGGCCGAGCTGCGTTTCCACATTGCCCAACAAGCGAGCGCCTCCAGGATGCAGAATCCATCCTTTGATATCTTCGCGCTTTTTCCCGCAGCGCTCCAGGAATCCGTCGACCAGCTCATTGATTTTCGCGCCAATCATTTCCGGCACATCCTTGGCCAACAGAATGTGAAATCCGGAATCCCGTAGGTCAAATCCCATCGCGCCAAGAGAATCTGGAAACGTATATGTTTCCGAAAATAAAATCTTCGGCCCGTGTACAGGCTTTCCGCGCACCACCACGGCCGCGGCGCCGTCGCCAAATAAAATGGACGAAATAAGATTTGCCTGGGAGATATCCTTGCGTTGAAACGTCAGTGAAGGCAGTTCCACGGCGATGATCAGTACATTGCCGCCGGGCTCCGCTTTTAAATAATCCGCCGCGCGTCCCAAGGCCATGGCTCCGGCCGCACAGCCCAGCTCCGTAAATGGCATGCGCCGCACATTAGGACGAAAACCCATCAAGTGGATCAGATGTGCGTCGAGAGACGGGATCATGAATCCGGTACAGGACACGGTGATGATCAGATCTATGTCTGTAGGCGCAAGGCCGGCGCGCTGCAGGCATTTCTCGGCGGCCTCGCGACCCAATTTAATGGCGTGTTCGATGTACTCTTCATTTGTCTTGGATAGGGCCCGCGGTTCGACGGTGTATTCGATGGGGAAAATGGCGTGGCGATTGTGAACGCGGGCATTGTCCACAATGCTCATCATGGCTTCGAGCTTGCGCTCGGGAATATCAAACACCCGGCCCATGTAATATTTCACGTCGTCGCGAGTGATGGTGTGGGGCGGGAGCGCCGTCGCAGTTGCGGCGATGGTGCAATTTTCAGAACTCGGGCGTTGCTCTTCGGCGTTAGAAAGGTTCAACGAATCCCCTGTATAGTGTGGCACGGATCGTGACTAAATCGAGCCATGGATTGGACGCAAAGCTAGGATGCTGCATGCTCCAGCATGGTTTGGTGCAAGCGGTAGACTGTACATCATTCCAAGCCAAAATGAGTAGCCAAAACAGTCAGCATGGCCTTTCGGCTCTGGTGGTGATGTGCGAACAGAACTAATCCGAGAGGTGCGTGTGGGATTTTTTGCAACCCCTTGTGAGCGCACTTTGAGCTTTCTTATTTTCGTACACCTAGCTTGTCTGGCTAGCGCGAATTTCCTGCCACCGGCGCGGGCGGCGATTCGCTTGTAAAACCTTTTTGCGTAAGCGGATCGACTTGGGAGTTATTTCCACGAATTCATCGTCGGCGATGAATTCAATAGCCTGTTCCAAGCTGAGTTCGCGGTGCGGGATCAAACGAATGGCTTCGTCGGCGCTGGAGGAACGCATATTGGTCTGTTTCTTTTCCTTGGTGACGTTTACGTCCATATCCTGTTCGCGCGAATTCTCGCCCACAATCATGCCTTCGTATACATCGATGGCCGGGCCGATAAACAGTTCCCCGCGTTCCTGAATATTCCAAAGCGCAAACGCTGTGGAAGGGCCGCTACGATCGGCGACCAGCGCTCCAGTAGGCCGCAGTGCCATTTCACCGGCATAATCCGTCCAGCCTTCAAAAATAGAATGGATCAGCGCCGTTCCGCGCGTGTCGGTCAACAACTGGCTACGCAAACCAATCAACCCGCGCGAAGGGATTTTGAAATCCATGCGCACGCGCCCCGAGCCGTGATTGCTCATCTTCAGCATTTCGCCGCGCCTGCTGCCCAGAGTTTCCATGATGATGCCAATGAAATTTTCGGGCACGTCGATGACCAGGCGTTCCAGAGGTTCCATCTTTTTGCCATTCTCGTTGCGCACTACGATTTCGGGCTTGCCAACCATCAGCTCGAAACCTTCGCGGCGCATGGTTTCGATCAAAATGGCAAGTTGCAGTTCGCCGCGCCCGAGAACGCGGAAAGATTCGGGAGTTTCCGTGTCTTCCACTCGGATGGAAACATTGGTCAGCAATTCTTTTTGCAGCCGGTCGCGAAGATCGCGCGAGGTTAAATAGCTGCCATCTTTGCCGGAAAGTGGGCTGCTGTTCACAGTGAAGATCATGGCCAAAGTGGGCTCGTCGATTAAGAGAGGCTCGAGCGGAGCCGGTGCGATCAGATCCGTGATGCTCTCGCCAATCTGAATGCCTTCCACGCCTGCAATGGCCACCAGATCGCCGGCGGCAACGCTGTCCGCTTCGTCGCGCTCCAATCCCCGGAAGGTATAGAGCTTGGTGATGCGCGTGGAGGTGAGTTTTCCGTCGAGCCTGAAAATTCCAACATCCTCTCCGCGCTTCAACGTGCCATTGAAAACGCGGCCGATGGCAATACGCCCCAGAAACTCGCTGTAATCGAGGTTCATTACCTGAATTTGCAGAATGCCGTTCGGATCGCCCGGGGGCGACGGAATGGATTTAACGATGGTTTCAAACAGCGGAAGCAAATCCTTGGAGTCATCGCCGATTTTGCGGTGCGCCACACCATCGCGCGCGTTAGTGTACACAACAGGAAAATCGAGCTGATCTTCCGCGGCGTCCAGATCGATAAACAAATCGTAAATCTCGTCCAGCACTTCCTTGGCGCGGGCATCGACGCGGTCGATTTTGTTTAGCACAATGATCGGCGGTAGCTTGGCAGCCAGGGCTTTTTGCAGTACGTAGCGCGTTTGCGGCAATGGGCCTTCGCTGGCATCGACTAGCAGGAGCACGCCGTCGACCATACGGAGTGCGCGTTCCACTTCGCCGCCAAAGTCGCTGTGACCGGGGGTGTCCACAATGTTGATTTTGGTGTCGTGAAAAAAGAGCGCGGTGTTTTTGGCGAGAATGGTAATGCCCCGTTCGCGCTCCAGATCGTTTGAATCCATGACGCGTTCTACCAGCGCCTCATTGGCGCGAAAAATTCCGCTTTGCCGCAGCATGGCATCCACCAGGGTGGTCTTCCCGTGGTCTACGTGCGCGATAATGGCGATGTTGCGAATATTTTGACTCATAAAATTTTAGCGTCGAGTGGCCGCGCGGCGGCCAGGCATTAAAGACAAAAATAGCTGCTGTAACAACCAGCAGCCCGGACGGTTCTCCTCATATTCTCAGGTGTGGTCGAGCTAATTCAGTTTATCAGACCCCACGGTGCGTAACCAGTATTCCGGCAGCGTGGCGCTTGGCCAGAACTAGCAGTTTCGTTAATGCTGCAATTGTGGTCACCGGCTCAAACTTGACGGGCCCACACCCCGATGCTAGATTTCGCTCCTGCGCGATAAACACGGGGGCTTTCACTGATCCGGCGTTCCAAGAAACGCAGTTCCATGGGTATCAGCCGCCGCGAATTCCTGCAATATTGTCAGGCCGCCCCGATTGCTTTTTTGCCCGCAGCGATCTCTCCGTTTCCGTTTGCGCCGCTGTATTCTCCTGAAAAATCCAACTTGACCGGTGAATTTCATGTCCATCCCCGGTATCGCATGCCGCGAGGAATCGAAGCGATATTGCGAAAAGTGCCGGCGGGTTTCGATGAATTTATCACCGAAAAATATCAGGATCATATTGCGGCGGTTTTTAGCGAGTGGAGTTCACAGCTCCTACAATCTCCGCAAAATACAGCGGTACTAGAAAAAATTATCGCTACGGATTTTTCCGGTGAGTCGCCAAAACCCAGCGCGTGGAAGCCGGTGTACGAAGGCCCTCCTCTTCAGGCGTGGAAGGGACGGTTCGCCGGCGCGGCAGTGTTGCGGGGACATGACTTTCTTGCGGACTGGCGTTCGTCGGTAAGCGCCTTCTCCAAAATCATTACCGCTGAGTTTCGGGTGACATCGATCCACTCCATGCCGGAAGCCGTGTCCGCGCCTGGGCAATCTCAACTGCTGGAAACGGTGGTGCGTTTTGAGTTGGTGGGTGCAGGGCAAGATTTCTACCGGGAGCAGCGGGTGGGTTACTGGCAAATATCCTGGGTACTTTCCGCCTTAGAAGCCTTGACGCTCCGAAGTTGGAAAATTCTCGAGGAAACGCGCAGTCGCTCTATGACGCCCGTCTTTATCGATGTCGCGAAACATGCATTTGGTGGCAACCGGTCGTATGCTTCCCAGCTTCTTCATGGCACGGATTATTGGCGGACGGTACTTGATGGCGCCAGCGGCATCGATATTTATGGGCACAACGGAATTTCCGTTGCCGACATTGATGGCGATGGCTTTGACGATATTTATGTTTGCCAGCCTGCTGGGCTTCCCAATCGTCTCTTCCAGACCCACGGGGACGGCACGTTCGAAGACATTACCGAGCTATCCGGGCTTGGTGTTCTGGAAAATACGGCGTGCGCGCTCTTCGCGGATTTCGACAACAGTGGCCGCCAGGATGTGATCGTGGTGCGTGCGAACGGCCCGCTGCTGTTTCGCAATCTTGGCGGAGGAAAATTTCGCGCTGCGCCGAACGCCTTTCACTTTGAAACTCCGCCGCGCGGCACGTTCACGGGAGCGGCCATTGCGGATTATGACCGCGATGGCTGGCTAGACATTTATTTCTGTCTCTACGCGTTTTACCAGGGCGCCGATCAGTATCGCTACCCGATGCCCTACTACGATGCTGAGAATGGTCCGGCGAATTTCATGATGCGCAACAATCGTGACGGCACGTTTGTTGACGTTACGAGACAATCCGGTCTCGATCAGCACAACACGCGTTTCAGTTTTTGTTGTGCGTGGGGCGATTACAATGGCGACCAGCGGCCGGATTTGTACGTGGTCAACGATTTTGGCCGCAAAAATCTCTATCGCGCCAATGGCAACGGCACATTTACGGACGTCGCGGCAGAAGCCGGTGTCGAAGATGTGGGCGCCGGCATGAGCGGTTGCTGGCTTGATTTTGACAATGATGGCCGGCAAGACCTTTACGTTGCGGATATGTGGACAGCGGCGGGAATGCGCGTTTCGCAACAGGACAATTTTCAGAAGAAGTCGACCAACCAGATTCGCGACCTCTATCGCAAACACGCCATGGGCAACTCCCTGTTTCAGAATTCCGGCGGCGGGAGTTTCGCAGGCGCGAGTGCGCGCTCGGGAACGGCGATGGGCCGCTGGGCATGGTCGAGTGACGCATGGGATTTCAACCACGACGGTTTTCTGGATCTTTATATCGCCAACGGGATGATTTCCGGCGAGACGCGCGAAGACCTGAACAGCTTTTTTTGGCGGCAGGTCGTCGCCAATTCTCCGCAAGGGCCGAAGCCGAACCATGAATATGAGCAGGGTTGGAACGCCATCAACGAACTGATTCGCTCCGACAACACGTGGAGCGGATTCGAACGCAACGTTTTCTACCTCAATAACCGTGACGGCACATTCTCAGATGTATCGGGAATCGTCGGGCTCGATTGCATGGAAGACAGCAGAACGTTTGTGCTGTCCGATTTTGACCACGATGGGCGGCAGGAGATGGTCTTAAAAAATCGCAATAGCACACAGTTGCGGTTCTTTAAAAACGCCATGCCAGAACTGCCTCCCGCTATCGCGTTTCGCTTAACGGGCAAGAAGAGCAACCGTGACGCCATCGGTGCTTGCGTCACAGTCGAGACTGAATCGGGCAGGCAAACTCGCTGGCTTCAGGCCGGATCCGGATTTTTGGCTCAACACAGTAAGGAGCTGTTTTTTGGTCTGGGCACCGCGAACAGGCCCGTTCGCGCCGACATTCGCTGGCCCAGTGGATTGGCGCAGAATCTAGTCGACCTGCCTATCAATCATCGCGTTTGGGTTGAGGAAGGCATTCCACCCTCGCGCATCGAGCCCTTTGTGAAATCATCAAATTTACCTCCACCACGAGCCGCAGAATTTTCACCAGCAGAGGTCCTGCCAACTGCGATCGAAACCTGGCTTCTCGCGCCGGTCCAAGCTCCGGATTTTTCTCTCGGCCGAAAAGATGGCCGGGTGGAATCGCTTTCGGCGCGACGCGGTAGGCCGGTACTTCTTTGTTTCTTTTCTGCATCGTCAGCCGGTTCTGAAGATCAGCTAAATGAGCTGGAAAAATTAAATTCCCGGTGGGGAAGAGAAGGACTGCAAATTCTCGTTATAGATGTTGATGGCGTGCAGGGTGGGGATGAAAAACAACATCAAATTCGCTTCGCGCAGAACTTCCCGATATTGCAGGGTACCCAAGATGTAATCGCCATCTACAATCTTCTCTTTCGGTCTCTTTTTGATCGCCATCGCGATCTAAGTCTGCCCACTTCGTTCCTGATCGATGAGGCCGGGGACATAGTTAAGATTTATCAGCGCATCGTTGCGAATGAGCGTTTCGGCGCCGACTTCAGGAACATTCCTCGCACAGACGCGGAGCGCATCGCGAAGGCTCTTCCGTTCCAAGGCGCAGACACCGGCTACGCCTTCGGGCGCAACTATCTTTCGCTTGGCTCGGTGTTCTACGAGCGCGGGTATCCCGAGACTTCGGAAACTTTTTTCCGGCGCGCTTTGCAAGACGATCCCGCTAGCGCCGAGGCGTTGTATGGACTTGGCAGCGTTTATCTACAACAACAAAAACTGCCGGAGGCGCGCGAGAGTTTTGAACGTGTCCTGAAACTTCAGGCCAGCTATCCCGGAACCTTTCCGAACGCCTGGAATAATCTTGGAATTCTTTCCGCCAGGGAAGGGAATACCGCTGAGGCCATCGAATTTTTTCAGCGGGCGTTACAAATCGATCCGGCACATTTGATTGCACTGCTGAATCTCGGCAATGCCTATCGTCAGCGCAAGGATTGGGTGGAAGCCAAAAAGACGCTTCAGCTAGCGTTCGACGTTGGCCCGGATGATCCCGAAGTGAACTACACTCTGGGCATGGTCTGCGCCCAACTGGAGGAATCCGATCGCGCTTATGAGTATCTAAAACGGGCCGTCGAGTTGCGCCCGGTTTATCCCGAAGCTTTGAATAATCTTGGCGTGCTTTATCTGCGTACGAGGCGGCCGGAAGAGGCCATTTACAGTTTTGAAGAATCCATCCGAGTGGCGCCTGAGTACGACCAGTCCTACCTGAATCTCGCGCGTGTCTACGCGATCCGAGGCGAGCGTGAGAAAGCTCGCGAGGTGCTGTTTGAATTGTTGAAGCAGCATCCTGACCATGCTCAAGCGAAAGCCGAATTGAACCAGCTTGGTCAATAAATCAGCGTTAGAATGACGTTCGAAAGAATTGACGTGCTGTAAAATTTGCGTTGACCGGCACTGTAAAACGTACTTCCTGATGACTTCTATCGCCGCCAGAGTTGGTCGGGTATTCGGCGCATTCGCTGCGCTGACAGCGTTGAGCGCCGTTACAGCTCATAGCCAGAACAAAAGCGATGAGAAATCCGCAGTCGTTACGGGGACGGTCTGTGATTCCACGAATCGCCCGGTTGAGAACGCGACCGTGTCTCTCGAGAGCGATGAACACGTGCATACATTCAGGTTTCAGTCCGATTCAGATGGACGATACCGCTTCGATGTGGTGCCGCCCGGAAGTTACCGGCTGCGTGCGAGTAAATCCGGCTACGGCGTTGCGGAGAATGGCCCGTTTGTTCTCCATAAAGCGGAGAGTAAGTCCGTAGGGTTGCGATTCCCCGCCGAAGCGGCTGCAGCCGGAAAGGACGATTCAGCGGCGGTAAACTTTTCTGACGAAATTCATTTCAACGTCGCGGGTGTCAGCGATACAAGCAACCTTGGCGGGCACGGATCAGATGGTGTGCTGCGGACAAAAGAAACACTGGCTAAAGAGACCGCTTCGTTGAAGCGCGACGCGGCAATTCAGCCGAATAACAATTCAGATCCAACTGAAGATGTCGCGAATAGGCATATGCGGGTGGCAGAAGCTGCGGAGAGCGAGGGGCGTCCGCTCGACGCGGTGCGTGAGTATCAGCGAGCAGCAGAGCTACAGCCCAACGAGGCTCATCTTTTCGCCTGGGGAGCGGACTTGCTGCTGCATCGCGCGTTCGAACCGGCGATCGAAGTGTTCAGCAAGGGTCATCGGCTCTATCCCAGTTCGGTTCGGATGCTGGTTGGTCTCAGCGTCGCTACTTATGATCAGGGAGCGATGGAACAAGGGAAAAAACTGTTGCTCGAAGCTTGCGACCTGAATCCTGCCGATCCAACTCCATATTTATTTCTCGGGACGATACTACAGACCGAGAAAATCGAGCCACCTGGATGGGCCCAGAGATTTAAGGGGTTCGCCGAGCAGCATCCAGAAAATGCGCTGGCGCATTATTATTACGCGGTGGCGCTGTCCAAATACGAGACCGCCATTAAAAGCTCCACAACTATTGAGTCCGAATTGAAGCGGGCCGTAGAAATCGACCCGCAGCTAGGCGACGCATATACACAGCTCGGGATTTTATGTGTACAGCGTGAGGATTATTCCGGTGCGATTTCTTTTTTCCAGAAAGCAATTCAGACCACGCCCCTAGCTGGTGAAGCGCACTACCGTCTGGCGCAAGTTTATCGGCAAAGAGCAGAACCCGAAAAGGCCAGCAAGGAAATCGAATTGTTCAAGCAAATTTCAGAACAGAAAAAGAGCGAGGCCGACCGCGAGCGTCACAAGATCCAACAGTTTGTCTATACGTTGCGCAGCGCGTCGCCGTCGCCAAGCACTCAACCTCATTAAAAGAGAAAACTAGCTGGGAACCGAGAAATGGGGTCAACACCAAACAAAAACGACCCACCGGTACGCTGGCGGAGGGTGCGCGACATAGTTGTGGAGATCATGCGGCCCTGACACGGTTCTCCCAGTATTGTTCGAACCGCCCACTGAGGCGGTTTGCGCGGAGGGCTAGGATGGCGTTGGCACCGCGCAGAGTCCAGAAC
>Ga0185299_10000475_pt1 | contig 107918 bp, 89 predicted proteins | sample PaiPotPPA55metaG_FD_128002 | JGI IMG/M metagenome (GOLD analysis project Ga0185299, IMG submission 128002) | Iron sulfur acid spring bacterial and archeal communities from Banff, Canada, to study Microbial Dark Matter (Phase II) - Paint Pots PPA... ... | reverse complement strand
AAGGCTCCAAGTAATCTTCCAGCCGGGTAAGCAGTCCCCGGACCACGCGGGGATGAACCTTGGCATCGTCCATCAATTCGCCCAAACGGGCTTGAAAACGTCGCTCCATCGACATACTCCTTTCGGGGATTCCATCCCCGGAAGGACTTTGTACCCAAAGAGTTTACATTCGATCAATAGGCAATACAGTCGAAGTAGTCAGTAGCAAAAACCTGCATGCTTCATTGCTACTGACTACTGGCTACTGACTGCTGACCTTCTAGGAATTTGTACGATGCAAGCCGACACCGGACTCTCGGGGATCTCCGCCATCGTCACCAGCGTGCAGCAGACGATGCTGATCAACGACACCTTTACGGACACCAACGGAACCAACCTCACGGCGCATACGCCGGACATCAAGGTCAGCACCGGCTGGGTTGCCAACACCGGCACGATTACGATTCAAAGCAATCAGGCCAACGCCGCCTCCGGCTTCCCCTATTACTCCATCGAGTCCGGACAGAGCAATGTCACCATCCAGGCTCTCGTGACGCCCAGCGGATCGGCCGCCTGCGGCCTCAGCGGCCGGGCGTCGAACGCCACCAATTCCTGGGACATCGATATCAGCGTCAGCGGCGGCAACTTGACGCTGACCATCCAGGAACAGGCGGCCGGCGTCTTCACCATCCGCGCGACGACCACCATCGCGGATCCTGGCGCCCCGCGCACCGTACAAGCAGTCTTCAGCGGCAGCAACGTAACCGCCAGCCTCAACGGCGGCAACACCATCGCCTACGGATCGGCAACCAGCAATCAAACAGTAACCAAGCACGGCATCAACATGGCCAGCGGCTGGAACATCGACAACTTCTCGGTAACCAACCCATGAGCACGCTCTATCAACGTCTGCGCCTATCATCGCCCTGGGCCGGCAACGGCACCAAGGCTACCCCGTATCATCCAAAGTTCCTGGATGACTATCCCGCCACCCTGGCGGCCCACAACATCACCGGCACGCCGCCCGTTGGGTCCTGTCAGCTTGACGCCGATCTTGATCAGGCCACCTACAACGCCGTCATGGCCGATCCAAACTACAACACCAGCACCCAGCCGCTCGGAGTGCCCTGAATGCCAGGCGTCGTCGATCCGCTCATAGCGCCTGCTGACTCCTGGCTACTGACTGATGACTAATGACCAATAACTAAGGACTGAAAATGGCCGCCATCGATTTGATCACCAACGCCCGGGCCCGCATCGCCCTGCCCAGCGCCCAGGGCGCCGGCACCAGCGACGACACCGCCATCAATACGCTGATCACGGCCTGCAGCCGGGCCATCATGCGCTATTGCAAGCGGGCCTTCGTCGTGGACACGTTTGACGAGCTCTACAACGGCCGCGGTGAGCGGCAGCTCTTGCTGCGCAATTTTCCGATTCAATCGGTGCAGTCGGTGCGTTACCGCCCGGTCACGGTGCTGAAGATCACGAACAACCTGGCCAACACGCCGCAGGCGCGCGTGGAGGTCCTCTACAACGGCCTGCGGCTCACCTCGGTTACGAGCGGCGTAAAAACGCAGGTGACCACGGGTCTTACGTGGGCCGCCTGTCCAACCATCGTCAGTCTGCAGAGCGCGGTGAATGCCGTCGGCAGTGGTTGGAGTGCTGCCGGCGTCGGCTACGACCAGTGGCCGTCGGCCGATCTCTATTGTCCCAACGGCTCGACCAGCGACGCCAACACGAGCCAGGCAGCGGGCCAGGGGGCGTTGCAAGGCGCGGCCGGCAGTTACGCCGAGCTGAAGATGCACACCTATGAACTGCAAGGTTGGCAAATCAACGAGCGGCAGGGCGGTTTGCTGCGCGCCATTCCCTATACCGATCCCGAGCTGCTGCATCCCGAGGATCTTATCTGGCCGATCGGCGTCAACAACTTCCGCGTGCAGTACACCGCCGGCTTTCCCACGATTCCCGAGGACCTGCAGGAAGCGTGTGCTCAGCTCGTCGCGACGCATTTTCGCATGGGCGCACGAGAGACGCCCAATGTGACCATCCCGCCGATCATCGCCCAGTACCTGGCGGGCTATCGCTCGCATCCCCTCCTGTCGCCCGGAGGATAACGGAACCGTCAGTAGTCAGTGGCCAGTGGTCAGTGATCAGTGGTCAGTAGCGAGCACCGCCGGCTATTGACTATGGACCATTGACTACTGGCTATGAAAGGAGCAATCATGCCGCCGTTCCACGGAGGTCCGCCGTTTGGCAAGCGCCGGAGAAAGTCCCCGCCGGCGTCCAGTGTGTTGCAGCCGGTCGGGCCGGTGCCGATCGCCGACGGCGGTCCCGCGCCCGGCCGCTCTGGCGGCAAGCTGGCGGCGCCGACGCACAACGCGGCCGCCGCCACCGGAATGCATTTCGGCCACCACAAGGCCGATTCCCCGCAAGCCGCGCAGCAGGCGGGCCTCGCCGCCCAATTCAATCGGCCGCAACAATCTTCATCCAGCACTCAAATGGGAGGCTCAGGCATGGCCGGCAACGATCTTCTGACCTATTTTCCGCCGCTCGACACGTTCCAGAGCAACGCGATGGATATCTACGCATCCAACGGCAACCCGCCGCCGCCCTCGGGCAATCCACGCACGGCCAACGTCAACATCCTGATCACCGGCGTCTTCCCCGAAGGCACGCGCAGCCGCGGCCAGGGCGGCTTCGATTACACCCACATCATCGTCTGCGACGCCTTCATCGAGGTGCACGATTCCTATGTGGGCAACACCCAGGCCCTGAGCGCCAACGGCGACATCCTGCGCATCCCCTCGGGCGTGGCCAACTACTGGGTGGCGGTGTTTGTGTTCGTGACGCAGTTGCCGGGCGTGGGCCGGAAGAAGGTGGTCCTGGCCGATCGGCGCGGCGGGGTGGGGGATTACACGAAGATTTTGTAAGGCAGCGGTTCTCGCAGAGCACACAGAGAATGCAGAGAGCCCAGAGACAAATGCGAAGCTAAAATCAGCGTGCCCGATTCCGCAGCATTATAACCCGAAGCGTCACCGGGATCTGCTCCGAAGCCAGATTATTACTCCCAGCAACCCAAAGCCAAAAACAATGATCAGCGTGGATCGAATAATGGCCCAAAACGATGGGTCGCTTCCGGATAATTCCGAGGCCAAAAGACCCATGCCTAATAGACCAATCAGGATACCGGTTATGGCAAGCCGAATGTTCTGGACTTCAGAATACCAACCTTGCGAAGGCGAGTGTTTTGGCGCGCGATGTCGGTCAACCTGTTTTGTCAGGAAATCGTAGCCACATTCGCAGAACCGCGTTTCTGGCGGATTGGCCAGGCCGCACTTCGGACAGTCTCTTATCACCAGCTTCCTCCCGGCGAGCGCCGTCTATATACAGCCCAAAACCCTCGAGCGATAGCCACCGTGGCAGTACCCAGACGTATCAACGCTTGAGCAGCTTCCGCATGCCTCGATTTTACCGCCGGCCGTGCAAAATGAAAGAACGCTGCCCATTTCATTTCCGCCTCCGCGCTCTCCGCTTTCTCCGCGCCCTCTGCGAGAAATAATCTCCTACTTCGGCACGCGCCACAGAAAACTGGCATTGAACATAACAGTCAATAACAGGATAATAGGGAGAGTTAAAGTCGTATTAAGGAACAGAGACCATGACGACTCTTGCGACTCCAGTGAACGGCAACGGCAAAGCGCTCTGGTGGATTGTCGGTTTGCTCACCACCATCGTGCTCTCCGCCGCGAGCCACACGATCTCCAGCGTGCAGCGCGACGGCGAGCGCATTGCCGTGGTCGAGACGCAGACGCAGGAGATCCGCGAGCAGCTCAAACGCATCAACAACAAACTGGACCAACTTCTTGAACACAGGAGGCCGTAAATGGACCCCGTCGCATTGCTCAAAGCCTTGTTGATTCACGCCGCCTACGAAGGCGCCTGCGCGGTCTGCGAACCGCTCATCAGCAACCCGGACGGCACGCAGGTGCAGATCGATCCCTTGATCCAGGACAGCGGTCTGAAGCAGAAAGGCTTGCTCGTCTACGAAGAGGCCAAGGTGCAGTACGCCGCCATCCTGCGGGCGTTCGCGGACAAGACCGGCATCTGGCCCGATCCGGTGGTTAGCGCCAAGCCGGCCAGCGGCGCGGCGACCGCGCCGGCCGGTTCATCGATCAAGATTCCAATTCCCGGCGCGGACCTCGCTTCCACGGTTGCCGGCGTAGCCCAGGCCGTGGGGCAGGCGGCCCAGGCGGTCAGCGGGCAGTCGTCCAAGTAACCCGAAGTATGGTCCTTAGTGCTTAGTCCTTAGTGCTTAGCTAAGAGCTAAGCACTAAGAGCTAAGGACCGATGACCAGAGGCCAAGTAACCAACGATCACACCGAGTTAAGCGAGTCCTCTCATGCGTCCCTTTCGGCCATTCCTTGCCGCTCTGCTCCTGGTTCTGGCGGGAAGCCAGCTCCTGCCGGCCCAGGACAGAGCGGCCACGTCGCTCACCGATGCTGTGGTGCGGATTCCGTCGCACGGCGCCTCGGCCACGGTGATCTACACGACGCAGGGCCGGACGCTGCTGCTGGGCTGCGGCCATGCTTACCAGGGACAGGACCGCTTCAAACGCATGACGCTCGACATTCCCTGCCGGGCGCCCGGACCCATATTGAAGGTCGGCATTCAACTGCTGGCGGTGGATTACGAAGCGGACCTGTCGCTGGTGCAGCTCAATGCCGGGCCGGTCGATGCCTACGCGCCCGTGGCGCCGGCGGGCTTTGTGCCCGGGCGGGAGCTGCTCTCGGTGGGTTTCGACAACATGCAGCTCCCCGCCACCATTCGGCCGGCCCACAAGCTCGGCAGCATGGGCGGCGTCACCTTCACACGCGAGCGGCCCTGGCACGGCCGCAGCGGCGGGGCCCTGCTCGATACCGAGGCCGGCTATCTAGTCGGCGTCGTCTCCGGCTACGAGGTGACGGGGCAGCGCCGCGGCATGTACGTGAGCCACGCGACGATTTTGAACTTTCTGGCGCGCCAGCAGGCAGGGCAAGGGAGAACAGCACCGCAATCCGAACCGGACCAGTTTTTTCCAGGCGGGTTCAGCACTCCCTTGCCCTACCTGTGCCCGCCGGGCGGCTGACACTGAACCGAACCGCGGCCGTGTGCCGCAAAATGTTTCTCGCAGAGCTCGCAGAGAGCGCAGAGCCGAACACAAAGATCAAACGGTTTTCTCTCTGCGTCCTCTGCGTTCTCTGCGAGAGATTTTCGAGAAAGGATTGACCATGAAATCTGGCTTCAAGACAACCGAATTCTGGCTGACGTTGGTTGCCCAACTCATTTCGCTCCTGGTCATGACCGGAGCGATCCCGCAGGCGGATACCGGGATGCTCAACGAGTCGGCGAGCAAGATCGCGGCCGGCGTCGTGGCGGCGCTGACGCTCTGCAAGTACATCCACAGCCGGACGCTGGTCAAGACCTCGGTCTGGCTGCTGATCCTGCTGGTGCCCGGCCTGGCGAAGGCTCAGGACACGAGGATTGCAGATTGGAGATTGAAGATTGCAGATTTGAGAGGACAGCCCGCATCAAATCTGCAATCTGCAATCTCAAATCTGCAATCCCCTGTCCGGCGAACCTGTCTGTTCGGCAACTGCGGCGGCAATCAGGGCAACGCGCAGGTCATTCAGCTCCTCACGCAGATCGTGAATCAGAATGCCCAGCTCATCGCGCTCCTGCAGGCGCAGCAACGGCCGCAACAACCGCCGGCGGCCGCGCCGGCGCCGCAGCTGATTGTCCTCGGTGGCCCGTTGCAGCAGATTCCCCTGGGCGGAGCGCCGCAGCAGCAGATCCCTCTGGGCGGTCCACCGCTGCAGAATATTCCCCTGGGCGGCCCGCCGCAGCAGAACATTCCGCTCGGGCCGGCGCCGCAGCAAAATATCCCCCTCGGCACGCCTCCTCAGCAGAACATCCCGCTGGGGACGCCGCCGGCCAGCCCGCCGATGCCGCGCGTGCCGCAAACCGGGCCGACCGGCTATCAACGCTTCACCATTGCCCAGACCTACTGGCGGCCGGCTGTCAGTCATGAAACACGATGACCAATAACCCAATGACGTCGTTTAACGCACAGCAGGACAGATGAACCCGGACCTTTACCTCATGTTTGGCCTGGCCGCGGTTTGCCTGACCATCGGCCTCGATTTGGGAGCGCGTATCATGGCGGACACACCCGCAGTGGCGGATGCGATTCATGACAGTTTGATTGCCTTGCGACTCAAGCACCAGGACGCTAGGGTAAAGGCCGATTTGGCCGCCCGGGCCGTCCAGGACGCGCAGTCCGCCCGCGTCCTGGTCGAGCAGCATCTGCAGGAGCATATTGAGCAGCTGAAGACTGCGTTTGCATTGCCTTCTTAAGAAATTGTCATTAGTCATTGGTCATTCGCCAGGCGAATGACGAATGACCAATGACTAATGACCCAAAACAACATCCGGCCTGCCATACGAAAGAGGAGACTAGCTCATTAAAGCCATCAGCCTGAGGCAGCCGTGGGCCACGCTGGTGATCCTGGGCGCCAAGTTATATGAGACGAGGAGCTGGAAGACGAGCCATCGCGGCCCGCTGGCCATCCACGCCAGCCGCAGCTTCTCGGAGCAGCTGGCGCGCCTGTGCCTGCACGAACCGTTTCGGTCCGCGCTCCGCGGCGCAGGCTACCGCAGCGGCTGGGATCTGCCGCGCGGCGTCATCCTCGGCAGCGTCGAGCTCGTCGACGTGCACGCCACGGACGAGCTGGATCCTCGATCGCTCTCAGCAACGGAGCTGGCCTTCGGCGATTTCCGGCCGCGGCGCTTTGCCTTCCAGCTTGCGAATCCAAGAGCATGCGAACCGCCGCTCAAGATGCCCGGACAACTGAATATCTTTGAGATCGATCTGGAAGTTTGATGGTCATTACGGGAATATTCCCATGTCACCCCAAGTAAGAAATCGCATCAAGGACCACCGCCGCGTCCGCGCCGGCGACTTGCTTCCGCATGAACTCAACTTTCGTACCCATCCGGACAATCAGAAGTCGGCCTTGCTGGCGCTCTACGCGGAAGTCGGCTTCGCGCGCAGCCTGCTGGCCTATGAACTGCCGGACGGGCGCCTGAAGCTGATCGACGGCCACCTGCGCCGCGACATGAACCCGGACCAGGTGGTGGATGTCGAGGTGCTCGACGTCGATGACGACGAGGCCCGCAAGCTGCTGTTGAGCATGGACCCGCTCGCCGGTCTGGCCCAGACCGAGGCCAACGCGCATGCCCGTCTGCGCGCCCTCACGCGGACCGACAGCGAGGCTCTCGACACGCTCTGGAAGGCCGATGCCCAGGCGGCAAGGAGAATGCGGCAACTGCTGGAAGCTCCGGCCGTCCCCACCTGCGAGCCGGAGCATCTCATTGTCATCCCGTGCGATTCGGAGCAGCACCAGGTCAACCTGCTCGAATGGCTGCAGGCGGAGGGGATCCGCTGCCGGGCCTTGATGTCTTAATTTCTCACAGAGCTCACAGAGAAAGCAGAGAGCGCAAAGAGAACAATCTGCAGGATTCTTTCTTCTCTGTCTTACTCTGCGCTCTCTGCGTGCTCTGCGAGAAACGTATGCGGACTTTATCCATGCTGCAAACCACCATTCACGTCAGCAGCCTGATCGCACGCACGCCACGCGTGCTTCAGGTCGAAGGTCTCTTCGATTTGCCGCCGGCGCAGAAATCCGAAATGTCCTGGCAGGTCTCCTTGCTGGTGGACGAACGCTGCTGGCACATCGGCTTGATCGTGGGACCGTCCGGCTGCGGCAAATCGAGCATCGCCCGAAACTTGTGGCCGAACCACCTGGCGCAGGAGGCGACCTGGCCGCGCGATCGGGCGGTCGTGGACAGCTTCCCGAACGGCATGTCTATCAAGGACATAGTCGGCCTGCTGAGCGCGGTGGGCTTTTCGAGCCCGCCGGCATGGCTACGGCCGTTTGCCGTGCTCAGCACCGGACAGCAGTTCCGCGTCACGCTGGCCCGTCTCCTCGCCGAACAGCCCGAGCTGGCGGTGATGGATGAGTTCAGCTCCGTCGTGGATCGCACCGTTGCCCAGATTGGTTCCCACGCCCTGGCCAAAACGGTGCGCGGCCGCGGGCAGAAATTTATCGCGGTCACCTGTCATGAAGATGTCGAGCCGTGGCTCAATCCGGATTGGGTCTACCGGCCGGACACGGGAACGTTTACCTGGAGGTTGCTTCAGCGACGGCCAGCCATCCGTTTGCAGATCTGCCGGGTTGAACGTGCGGCGTGGACGCTTTTCAAGCCGCATCACTATCTGAGCACCGCCCTGGCGCCGAGCGCCGTCTGCTTCGGCGCCTGGTGGGGCGAGCGGCTGGTGGCTTTTAGCGCCTGGATTCATTCTTTGACACGCCAGGGCGGCAAACGCGAGCATCGCACCGTGACGCTTCCGGACTATCAGGGCGCGGGCATCGGCCACGCGCTGTCTTCGTTTGTTGCGTCGCTGTGGAAGGGGCTCGGTCAGCGCGCGACCTCGACGACGACACACCCGGCCTTCGTGGCCAGCCGGCTGCGCAGCCGGGACTGGCGGCTGATTCGCGCTCCCGCTCTGGGCCGCCGCGATCGCCGCGGCGGCATCCGCCATGCCGTGGCCCGGCTGACGGCGGGTTTTGAATATATTGGACCGGCGCTCCAGGCTACCGTGGCCATGGAACTGCTCGACAAGGGGGAACTGTAATGGCCGCACGCTTGACTCCGTTGACGCCGGAAAAGCGCGCGGAAATCGTCGCCTTTATTCGTGCCGGTGCTTTCCCCCTGGTTGCTGCGGAGGCAGCCGGCGTGCCGCGTGAGGTCTATCGGCGCTGGATCGACGCCGGCGAGAAAAGGCGGGCGCGCGAGCCCTATCGCGGTTTTGCCCACGCGGTCCGGCAAGCCATCGCGACCGCGCGTATCTTGCAGGAGCGCGCCCTCTACGAGAAGGACCCGAAATTCTGGTTGGCCCACGGTCCCGGCAAGGAGACGCCGGATAACCCCGGCTGGACGGGTGAGGTTCGGCCCGTCAGTCTGGAGACGGCGTTGGCGCGATCCGGTCCAGCCCTGCCGGAATGGGAAATGATCCTGGCCACGATTCGCCGCGTCCTGGCCGAACACCCCGAGGCCAGCCAGGCGGTCGCCGAAGCGCTCGGCGGCACGGGCGGACTAGCTAAGTCAGGGTACGCGATTTCGTAACGGCTCCACCGGGCTTGTCCCGGTGGAGCCACGATTGACGGCCCGGCTGGCAATGGCGGCGATAGCTTTTCGATCGCACAGACTCTGGCTGCCAGTCACCGGTCCACGGGGACAAGCCCCGCGATGCCGGTTATGCTGCCCGTCATAATGGTATCCTAATCAAATAACGGCAGTCCCTTATCAGCACGTGCAATCATCTCTTGCACCCTGGCGGCGCGGGCTATCAGGAAGGGGTGATCGGCAGGAAGCCGGCCCAGTTTCACCTCGTCGGCAAAGATGTGCGCATAGCAATACCAGCAGTACTTCTTCCTGGCACGGGGATGAAGCCGGCGCTCCCGGCAGCATCGGCATAGTTCGGACATGGGAGAATCCTCCAGAGCGTATCGGCTTGAGATCGCCGGACTGCTCCGTTTCGTGGGGGGTCAACATAAGCGGTTCTCTTGATCGGTAAGCGGCGTGACTCGTAGAACGGAATTCATTCCGTTCCGCACCGGGCCGCTCCCGGCGTTGAACGGAATGAATTCCGTTCTACGGGACACGCAAACACCCGGGGTCGGCTATGACCCCCGAACTTCACCGCTCGGGTTTGCGGGGCGGCAGTACCCAGAGCCAGTGGCCCAGAAGCCCTTCCCCTTCGCGCACACTCTCGATGCGGAGACGGGTCTTGGCGCGGCGGAGCGTCTTCTCACTGATGCCGGCCGCCCGAGCCTGGCGCAGACATTCCACGGCCGATACCGGGCCGCTTGCCAGCAGCGTGCGCAAGAAGTGAGCCACATCGTTGATGACGACGCGCTCTTCCAGTGGCTCCGCCTGGTTGATCAGCTCGTCCGCCAGGAACGTCGAAGGGCCAAGCCAGTTCACCCGGCAAACGCCCTGCGCGCCTGGGGCAAGCGCAAAGCGCAAGGAAACCGGCGCTTGCGTGAGATTGCTCTTGGTACAAGCCAGCACGCGCTGCTGGTCTGCTTCCGGATCGCGGGCCACGAGCAGGCCGGCGCGGGCCGCGCCGACGATGCCGATGCTGCCGGCGCCGCGGTAAAGCGCCTTGCCGCCCGACAGTTTGTTGAGATGGCGGAGCAGTACCACGGCGCAGCGCGTCGCCTCCGCCAACTCCGCCAGGCGATGCAGGCAACGGCGAATGTCCTGGTCGTTACAGCTATCGATGCCGCCGCCCAGGAATGCCAGGAATGGATCGACAATCAGCAAGCGCGAATCGGTCTCCGTGAGGATGCGGCGCAGCATCTCCAGGTCGCGAGGAATGACCGGCGGCCGGTTGCCCCCGTCCGCTTCGCCGACGGCGGAGAAAGCGCGAACGCGGTCGAGGTCGGCGCCCGCGGCTTCCAGGCGCGGCCGCACCGTGTCGGCCAGGCTGTCCTCCGCCGTGAGGAGCGTCACACCGCCGCGCGGCCCTTGTCCGCCGTCGGGCATCGGCACGCCGCGCGTCACGCGCGCCGCCAGGTCGAGCAGCAGCGTACTCTTGCCGAGGCCGGGATCGCCGTCCAGCACCGTGAGCTTGCCCAGCGGTATCCAGCCCGGCCAGAGCCATGTGGCCGGACATGGCTGCACCCGATTCAGGAAGATGACATGCGGAACGGGTCCCGGATTAGCCGTCTGCAGGCTACGCTCCTCCGCCGGCTTGCGTTTCTCGGGCGCGTTCAGCCTTGCGTCCGGATACGCCGGAGAAGAGATGGCCTCCGCTGCCGACTTGCCCTGCTCTGGAACCGCGGGCTTGAACGTGGCGGAGTTATCTTGGGAAAGCAGGCACTCGGCCAGCCACGGTGGCACGGGCGCGGCTTCGCGTTCGCAGGGAGCGCAACCGGGCAGCCAGGCGTAGGCGCCGCCGCCCCGGTGTTGAGAAGGAGGCAACGGGATGCAACTGCCCGCGCTCAAGCAGACAGCCATGTCTTCCGAATCGGCGATACGGATCGAGCCTCCCGGCAGAGCCGTCCCCGCCGGCAGAGCGTAGAGCAGCCGCCTGGTCCCGTCGGGCCCGGCAAGCTCCAGGGTCTGCGGCAAAGTTTCAACCAGCCGTCGCCGCGTCGCTTCGCCGTCCGGACCCTCGAACATTACCGCCAACAACCCGGAAACGGGACCCAGGGCAATGCCGATATTCGCACGCGGATTGCGATTCCAGTAAATTGACAGCACGCGCTCGCTGGGCAGCCGCTCCTGGTACGCGCGCCACGGCCAGAGCGGCGTTTCGCCAGGCGTAGCACAGATACGTTGATGTTCCGCGTCGACGCCGGCGTGGTCCGCCGGGCATAAAGGCAGCGCGCTCCAGCCCCGCTTCAGATAGTCTTGGGCTGCGCGCAGACAGTCGGGAGCCGGTTTCGCGAAGTCGACGTCCGGCCTGGGAGGCGGTAGATTCATGGCGAGTCTCCAGCTGAAAATAAAGCCGTGATTTCAGATCATGCCGAGTATAATGTACGTTTGTACATTTACCAGCTCGGTAGTTGACCGGACTACAAATATTTGGTATTAAAGGATTTGAAGCAAAACTCTAAAATGCACCCGGATTTTTGACCTCATGACTCCGTCGCGCTTGCAACACATTGAAGCACTTGTCAGAGAGCTCAGCGTCCAGGAGGATCCGGAGCAACTAATCCGGGTATTCAGCCGGCATGCGCAGCACATCTGGCAACGGGACGGCGTTGTCACGCTCACGCGGCGCGACCTGTCACCGCCCTGGTATCGCATCACGCGCTCCTGGCGCCTGCCGGAAACCGCCAGCGCGGTGACCGACACGCAACGGCTGCCGATCTTTCAGCGCGGCCTGCTGGGCGAGTTGCTATACGCGGGCAAGCCGCGCATCATCAACCACCTCGAAGTCGCCGCCGACGATCCGGCTGCCGAGCACCTCGAGGGCATGCGCTCGCTGGCGTGCGCGCCGGGCTACGACGGGGGCAAGCCTGTCAACCTGGTGGTCTTGCTCCGCCGTGAGCCGGACAGCTTCACGGTTGACGACCTCGAAAATATTGTGCTCAACGCCAACCTTCTCAACCGGGCGGTAGCGAACCTGATGGTGACCCAGGAGCTTCAGGAAGCCAATCGGGCGCTGGACTACGAGAAGGAACAGGTCGGGCGGATGCAACGGCATCTGTTGCCGGCGCAGTTGCCCAAGATTGAAGGTCTGGAGCTGGGCGCGTCATACCGGGCCTGCAGCCGAGCAGGCGGGGATTATTACGACGTCTTCGCTTTGCCGGAGGAACAGTGGGGCCTGTTCGTGGCCGATGTGAGCGGGCACGGCACTCCCGCTGCCGTGGTCATGGCCATGATGCACACGTTGCTGCACGCTTTCCCCGGCCCACCGCTGCCGCCCGTGCACGTGCTGGCGCACATCAATCGGCATCTGATTTCCCTGGCGCCCGAGGGAATGTTTGCGACCGCTTTATACGGCGTCTACGATCCGTATTATCGCCGTTTTCGTTATGCCAGCGCCGGACACCCGTCGCCACGCTTGCGCAACGGCAACGCCATTCACGCCCTGGAGGCGCCGGCGGGCCTGCCGCTCGCCATCCTGCCGGAGGATAGCTGGAGCGAGCGGGAAATTCTCCTGACGCCGGGGGACATTCTGCTCCTCTTCACGGACGGCGTCGTGGAAGGGGCCAATGCCGTCGGCGAACCCTTTGGCCTGGCACGCCTGGACGATGCCTTCCGCCTGGGCCCCAAACGCGCCGTGGCACTGGTTCAGCACATCGAGCGGCATTACCGTGATTTCTGCCAGGGCGCGGCGGACATGGATGATCGCACCTTGCTTGCTGCTGTAGCGGTTCCCTGACGGAACAGTCATGCGTCGCTAGTCATTCGTCATTTGCATTCCTTGTAGACTTCAGCAGGCTCGAGGGGTTAATGACGAATGACCAATGGCGAATGATCAATGACCATGGCGACTCTTACTCTAGACTGGAACCAAACCCCTCTCGCCGAGTGCCGCGGCGGAGCGCTGACCATCGGCAACTTCGATGGCGTGCACCTGGGACATGCTGCGCTCGTGGCCGAGGCGCGGCGGCAGGCCGCTGCGGTTGGAGGGCCGGCCGTGGCCATGACCTTCGATCCGCATCCGCTGCAGATTCTGCGGCCGCAAGCCTTCCAGCCCGTGCTTACCACCACAGCCCGGCGCGCCGAGTTGCTGCACGGTTGCGGTATCGATCACGTCCTTATCCTGCGTACTACCGTCGAATTCCTGCGGCTCCGGGCGGCAGAATTCTTTGAGCAAGTCGTCCGCGACCGTCTGCAAGCGCGCGTGCTCGTGGAAGGACCGAACTTCGGCTTCGGCCGCAATCGCGAGGGCGATGTGCAAATGCTGGCGGCTCTCTGTGTCACGGGCGGTCTTGCTTTTGTGCAGGTTCCGCCGCTTCAGGTTGCGGGCAGGCCAGTGTCCAGCAGTCGCGTTCGTGATGCTCTTGTCCGCGGCGCGGTGGCTGAAGCCGCGCTATTAATGGGACGCCCCTACCGCCTGCGCGGCGTGGTTGGCACCGGTCAGAAGCGCGGCCGAACACTCGGCTTTCCGACGGCCAATTTGGAGAAGCTGGAGACCCTGATTCCGGGTGACGGCGTCTATGCCGTTCGCGTGCACGAGCGCGGGCAGACCTGGCCCGGGGCCGCCAACATCGGCCCCAATCCCACTTTCGGAGAGCAGGGCCGCAAGGTGGAAGCCCATATCATTGGTTTCGCCGGCGATCTCGTGGGCCAGCCGATGGATATCGAATTCATGGAGCGCCTGCGCGACACGCGGCCGTTTGCCGGCGTAACTGAACTGGTGGAGCAACTGCGCCGAGACGTTGAGCAGGCCAGGAAAATTCTCGCAGAGCACACAGAGAAAACAGAGAAAAAGAGTTAAGAGAATTTGTCGTGGCAAAAGAAGAAAATGATCTGAAAGCGCGTGTCGCGCGGGTTCTTGCTGAGGATGTGACGCCCGCTCTGCACATGGACGGAGGCGCTATCGAATTGCTCGACATCACAAATGGCGTGGCGCGCGTCCGCCTGCACGGCGCCTGCAGCGGCTGTCCGAGCACTATCATAGCCGTCATTATGGGGATCGAGCAAGAGCTGCGCCGGCGCGTGCCGGAAGTAGAGTACTTGGAGGCGGTTCCGTGAGTGAACCGAGTACCGAGTACGCAGTACTGAGTACTGAGTACTGAGTACTGAGTACTGTGTACTCGGTACTGCGTACTCCTTGCTCAGCCAGCCGGGACCATCTTCATGCGCCATCCAATGGAAACATAGGCCGCCTGATGTGCTGGTATGCAAACCGCGCCGGATTTACCGCCGTCAACCCGGGCGTATCGACTTCGATAATCGTGCCAGCAATCGGGGCGTACGCCGCCTTGTAGGCAATTGCCGCCTTCGCGACCAGAATCCGTTGATGCTGCGGTTGAATTCCAAGGCAGGTAAGCTGACCGAGACTGAAAGGCGGGTGTCGCTGCGACGTGAGAACCAGCAAGTTGCGGTCCCGGCACTCAACCAGAGCAGTCAAGCCCATGTGATTGATCCGCTTGCCGCCGTGACGCACTTCGCGCTCGGTGTACGTGCCGTCGTGCAGCACACGCACACGGCCCTGGACCTGTAGCGGTTCGCCATGCCGGCGGTCCACCTTGCCGCCGACGAGCAGATTGACTTCTTGGCCGACGCCGGCCACGGCACAGTGCTTTGCCGCTTCGGGGTCATACAGACAAACAACGGCATTGCCGGCGCCTTGCCGCAGCAATTCGGCGAGAATGATGGTGCCGTCCGCCGCTGAGCCGCCGCCGACATTATCCCCTGTATCCACCAGCACGACCGGGGACTTGCCCGCCGCCAGCGCCTGGGCCACGGCGGTCGCCGCATCGGGTAGTTGCGCCGCGAGCAAGTGACGCATCTGCCACAGCCGGTCCGCGAGCTTATCCGCCTCCCGGGCGGCCAAATCCCTGTCTCTGTCGGCGACGATAAGAATCGAAGGCCCCATTTGCGGCACATCGGCATAAGCGAAACCGGGCAACAGATTGGCGGCGCAAATACCAGGCAGTTTCTCAAGCGCGCGCGTCGCCGCCATGAGCGATCGCAGCGGCTCGCAGGAGGTGTCATGCACCATGATGTTGACGATCACGGCCGGCTTGGCCAGCGCCTGCACTGGATGGAGTTGTCCTTTCAGCATCCGCACAAGCAAGCCGGCGGCTTGCACGCCGCGCTCCCGTTGATCGACGTGGGGACAGGTGTGGTAGGCCACGGCGGCATCGCAATGATCGATTTGTTGCTGCGACAGGTTGCCGTGCAAATCAAACGTCACCACAATCGGAAAGCCAGGGCCCAGGGCGCGGCGCAATCGCGCGAGCACTTCTCCGTCCGCGTCGGCATGGGATTCGGCGACCATGGCCCCGTGCAGCGCGAGCAGCAGACCGTCCGGCCTTTGTCTTCGCAGCTCCGCGATCATGTACTCGGTCACTTCGTCGATGACCGCGTCCGCAACCGGCCCGGACGGCGTCGCCCAGGCCATGCAAATCGGCACCGGCTCTGCGCCGTGCGCGGCGATGCCGGCCAGGAAGCCGCCGACTTCATGATGGGCTTCGCGCCATTCGTCGAGCAGCGGGGTCCCGAACGTCAGACTCTGTGCGGCAAAAGCCGCGCGGTCCGTGCGCAGCGGATTGAAGGTATTGGACTCGTGCATGAAGCCGGCCACTGCGATGCGCATTAGACAAATTTCCGCTACGATACGGTAGCTGCTCGTCGGCGCAGACGCGACGCACCGTACAGAAGTTACCACGCACCATGCTCTTCGGCTACAACACTAACGGCTTCGCCCACCATGATTTCAGTGAAGCACTCTGCATAATCCAAGCATTGGGCTATCAGAGCGTCGCCCTTACGCTCGATTATCATGCGCTCAATCCTTTTGACAGTAATCTCTCTCAAGAGTTGCCGACGATTCGACACCTGCTGAAATCGTTCAAGCTCCGCTGCGTAATTGAGACGGGCGCGCGCTTCCTGCTCGATTCGCGCCACAAGCATCAGCCGACGTTGCTCAGCGCCAAGCCTTCGGAGCGAGGCAGACGCCTCGACTTTCTAAAGATGGCCGTGAACATCGGCCACGCACTCGAGGCCGATGCTGTCAGTTTCTGGTCCGGCACGCCTGTCGACGGCGCGTCCGATGACGTCTTGATGGAGCGACTGGTCGAAGGCTGTCGCGCGCTCTGCGATCATGGGACGGCGAAGTCCGTTCGCCTAGCCTTCGAGCCGGAACCAGGCATGTTCATCGACACCATGGTCCGCTTTGAGAAACTGCGGCAGCGCGTAGACCGGCCGAATTTCGGCCTGACCATGGACATCGGCCATCTGCACTGTCAGGGTGAGACGCCCATTGCCGATTATCTCCGCAAGTGGCGGGAGTTGATCTGGAACATTCATATCGAAGATATGCGCAAAGGCGTGCACGAACATCTCATGTTCGGCGAAGGCGAAATCGACTTCGCTCCCGTGCTGCAAGCTTTGCAACAGATCGGTTACCCCGGCGGCGTGCACGTGGAACTTAGCCGCCATAGTCACGACGCCGTGAACACGGCCCGGCGAGCACTGGAGTTCTTACGCAGTTTAGCCGCGACCCGCTAGGGGAGCGCGCACAGCCAGCCGACAGCTTCCTCCTTAGCCCGCCGCGCCAGCAAGGGGCCCTTGCTGGCGCGGCGGGCTAAGGATCTTTTTGGGGAGGCGGAACGGGACTACTGCGGCGGCGCAGAGATCGGCGCGCCGCCGAACACGACGCGGTAGTCGCCCACCAGCCAGCGGATGATCAATTCGCGGTCGATGTCGCTGAGGTTGACGACCTTCAAGGACTCTTCCACTTCCTTTTTTTTCTTGTTGTCCTCGGCCACGTCCTCGAGAAGCTTCTTTTTTAGCTGGTCTCGCTCGGCACGCCGGACCGCGGCATCCGCTCCTTCCAGGTCGCGAAAGGCGGGCATGGTGTTGCGATTGCCGTAGCGTTCGGGATGGCTCGGGGCCATGACCATCAGCCGAATCCAGTCGGCATCCCCGTAACCGGTGAAATCCGGCGCGCCGGATTCACCGCCGCCAGTGCCTTTGTAACTATGGCAGGAACTGCACCTGGCTTCGAAAGCGCGATAGCCCCTGGCGAATGGCGACTGGTCCTTGGGGTCGGGAATATCGCCCCGAGGATGACCGCCAAGCCAGGCCGCTATCAAATCAAACTCGGCACCAAGCTCGTTCTCCTTGCCTGTTTTCTTGGCCTTGTCATGCTCCCGTCTAGCCCAGCCCGTCATGGTTTTCAGCTTGGTGCGCGCCAGGTAATGTGGATTGTCCGGGTCCTTGAGCAGACCGGCAATCCATGCCCTGGTGCCGAAACCGGCCAGGTCGGCCGCGGTGGCACTGTCGTTCTTGATTTCGTTACCGTAGCTGTGGCAGCCGGCACAATTCTGCCTGAACAGCTCCGCTCCTTTAGTCTTGGGATCACAGCGGAGCAAGTACACCGCGCCTTCAGCCGGGATTCCCTGAGCGGCAAGCTGTACGGCGCGATGGGCATATTCCTCCGACTGCACAACCTGTTCCTGGAAGTCCTTATCGCCACGGTCCTTGGCGATCGCCTGGTAGGTCAGGACGCCGACGCTGACGAGGAGGCCGACAATCACCACCAGTCCGACGGCATGGCCGAACTTGCGCATGCGTCCGTAACCCAGGAGGGGCAGCAACGCCAGCAGCACGCCCGCGGCAACCGGAATCACCACGGTGCCGATGATCTCCTGGGGGCCTTCAAAGTATTTCAGAAGCTGGAAAAGAAAGAGGAAGTACCACTCCGGCCGGGCCGGGTAAGGCCGCGCCGGATCGGCGGGCGCATCCAGATTGGCGCCTTTGCCCTCTCTCCCGGCGTGCGCCCAGCTCTCATAGAGACTCGCCGTTTGAGCCTCGCCTCCCGCGGACGGGCTCGGCGTTTCAATTTTCTGACCGAATCCCCATAGCACCAGCCCGATCATGACGGCGAAGATCAGCATGCTGACCAGCAGATCGCGAAACGCCTGCTCCGGCCAGAACCAGCTATCCTTGGGGCTTGGCGGCGGTTCGCCGTCGTCGCCGAGCGGCACGCCATGCGTGACGCCGTGCCGGCGAAACACCATCAGGTGCAGAATGATGAACACGATGACCAACGGCGGCAGCACCGCGGTGTGCAGTGCGTAGAAACGCGTCAACGTATGATGCCCATAGGTTGGCCCGCCGACGACGATTTTCTGAAGCTGTGGCCCGACCACCGGCTGATTGCCCGCGATATTCGTGGCGACCTGGGTAGCCCAGTAACCCTTCTGGTCCCACGGCAAAAGATAACCGGTCAAGCTCAAGCCCAGGACCATGCCCAGCAAGCCCAGCCCCAGCCACCAATTGATTTCGCGCGGGGGCAAGTGGGCGCCCGCGATCACGACCTGCAGCATGTGGACTCCCAGCAGCACCACCATGGTTTGCGAGCCGAAATGATGCAGGCCGCGGATAAACCAGCCAAAATCCATCTGGTACTGGATGAAATAGACACTCGACCACGCCGTGCTGTCGCCGGCGCTGTACGAGGTCATCAGAAGGACGCCCGTGATGAGCTGAATGGCAAAGACAAAGGCGAGGCAACTGCCCCATACGTAACGCCACCGGGCGCCGCCGGGAATGCGCTCGATCAGCAGAGCGGCGACCAACTTGCGCGAGCCGCTACGATCGTCGAACCAGGTGGCCAGGCGGCCAAGCATTGCAGCTCCTTTTGCAGAGGAAACCCATAATCAACGATTTCACCCTTTTAGAATTGGAATCTCTTTCCCCTGAATGAAGTTCTGGTACTTGACCGCCACTAACGTATCGCGCTTGCCGTCCACCAGGTGTGATGGATCAGGGTCTTCGCTGGTCTTGACTGCCAGCTTGTCCATGCCGCGCGGCGCAGGGTTGGTCCGCTCCGTAAGCTCCTTGCGTTGGCCGTTCAGAAGGAAGGTGCCGCCGTGGCAGGGACAGAGGAATAGATTCTCCTTCGCCTCAAAGTTGACCGAGCAGCCCAGGTGCGGGCAGATGGTCGTAAAGGCATCGACCTTGTCGCCGTCGCCGCGCACCAGCCAGACGCGGCCGATGACATCGTTGGGGTGCAAGGTCCAGGCGTCTTGCCGAATGTCGCGGATCACGACCTGATGCGGGACGCTCTTGCGCAATTCGCTCAGCCGAGCCACCGTTTGGAAATCGTTTGTCGGGGCCGGCCGGTTGCGCGGATCGATCAGGTAAGCCACCGCCGGGATACCGAGCAAAGCCCCAAACAGGACTCCCAGACCATGCGTGGCCCATTTCAAGAAGGAGCGACGATGCGGCGGCGGGTTTGTATTGTTCGGATGCATGGCTCTGCCTCCAGCAGAAGGCGTAGGTTGTCAGCTGAGATCGCCGAGCGCTGCTGTTACAGCTTGCAGCACACGGGCGCGGGCGTCTTCGAGCGTGCTTTCGATGATCGCGCCGGAGGCCAGGCGATGGCCGCCGCCGCCGAATTGCTCGGCGATGCGCGCCACATCGACGCGGGCGCGCGAGCGGAAGCTCACCTTCACGCCGCCGCGCGGCTGCTCCATGAAGAACAAGCCCACCTCGACGCCGGCAATGCTGCGCGTGTAATTGACCAGGTCCTCCGTGTCTTGCGGCGTGGCGCCGGTCGCCGCGTAATCGGCCCGGCGAACCTCGGTGTGGGCCACGCGCCCGGCGCAGGCCAGTTGCAAGCGCTCCAGCACCAGCCCGGTAAGTCGCAAGCGCGGCAGGGTGCTTTGCTCGAAGAGATGCTCATAAAGCACCTCGGGCCGAGCACCCGCCGTCAGCAGCTTGGCCGCAAGATGGAAAGTCGCCGCGGTCGCATTGCTGTGCCGGAACCAGCCCGTGTCCATGGCCACGGCGACGAACAGGTCGTTCGCCGCCTCGGCCGACAGGGGCACACCCAGCGCTTCAATCGCCTCGCACACCAGCCGGCCTGTCGCCTCCGCGGTGCCGTCCACCAGGCGCAGCGCGCCCAGGTCGTCCTGGGTCAGGTGATGATCTATCACCATCTTTGCCGCCGGCAGCGTCTTCAGAAAGGGGCCGAAATTGCCCAGTTGATTCCAGGTGCCGGTGTCGAGCACGAGCACCGCTTCGGCATTCCGCCAACGCTCGCCCGGCGGGGCGAACTGCTCGATCCGTTTTTCCGGATCGAGAAAGTCGTAGCGGGGCGGCAGCGTGCTGGCGATCACGAGCTGGACGTCCTTGCCCTGCTGACGCAAGGCTCGGCCCAGCGCCTGCATGGAGCCGATGCCGTCGCCGTCGGGTCGTACGTGGGTGGTGAGCAGGAAGCGCTGATGCCGGCGAACGAGATCGACGAACGGGCTCCAATCAAGCGGCATGAAAATCCTTTCCTGAACGTGCGCTCTTGGCAAGACAAACATTATAATGAACCAACCCCTGGCCGGGAAGCGCCGCTGGTTCCCAGGCAGAGCCTGGGAACGAGGAGAACCTACTGGAGATAACGCTGCTATGTCCGGACTTATTCCCTTAACATGTACGCTCTCCTTGCTCTCCTTTTCCGCGCCCGAGAGCGACTTCACGCGCCACGCCATCGACAACTGGCATCAATGGCGCGGCCCCCTGGCGACGGGGTTCTCGCCGCATGGCGACCCGCCGCTCCGCTGGGATCAGAAGACAAACGTAAAATGGAAGACGCCGCTGCCGGGGCGCGGCAGCGCCACGCCGATCGTCTGGAATGAGCAAATTTTTATCGCCACGGCCATCGATACCGGCCGCCCGGCAGATCCCAGCATGATACCCAGGCCGGACCCGAAGTTTGACAAGAAGACGCAGCCGCCGGCCACCATCCATCAATTTGTGGTGCTGTGCCTGGACCGCGCGACCGGCAAGATTCGCTGGCAGCGAATCGCCACCGAACAGGTGCCGCACGAAGGGCATCACCCGACGCACAGCTACGCCGCCGCCTCGCCGACCACCGACGGCCGCAATCTCTACGTATCATTCGGCTCGCGCGGCATTTATTGTTTTACGCTGGAAGGCAAGTTGCAATGGCGGCGCGATCTCGGCCGCATGAATACCCGGCTGGGCTGGGGCGAAGGCATTTCGCCGGTCGTCCACGGCGACACCCTGGTCATGAACTGGGACCAGGAAGCCGGCTCTTTCATCGTCGCCCTCGACGCCCGCACCGGCCAGACGCGCTGGAAGAAGGACCGCGATGAGCCGACCTCCTGGGCCACGCCGCTCGTGGTTGACTGCCAGGGCCGCACCCAGGTCATCGTCAACGCCACCAACCGCGTGCGCAGCTACGACCTTGCGACCGGCGAACTCATCTGGCAGTGCGGCGGCCAGACCATCAACGCTATTCCGTCGCCGGTCCTCAAGGACAACATCGTGTACTGCATGAGCGGTTACAAAGGATCGCTAGCCTGCGCCATCCCGCTCAGCGCCACGGGAGACCTCACCGAATCGGACAAGGTCCTTTGGCGGCACACGCATGGCACACCATATGTCCCGTCTCCGCTTCTGGCGGGTGACCGGCTCTACTTCACCGAATCAAACAACGCAATTGTGACGTGCCTGGATATAAAAACCGGCAAAGCCGTGATCGACCAGCAGCGCCTGCCGAACCTGAAGACGATGTACGCGTCCCCGGTCGGCGCCAGGGAGCGCATCTATTTCACCGATCGCAACGGCACCACGCTTGTAATCAAGAAAAGTGACACCCTGGAGGTGCTCGCCGTCAATCGCCTGGAGGATGCCATCGACGCCTCGCCAGTGATCGTCGGCGAACGGATGTATTTGCGCGGCGAGAAGCACCTGTATTGCATTGAATGAAGACATGTCTTGCAGATGAGGCTGTTTTGGCGCAGACTACTCACATGCCCAGCAAAACGCTGACGAAGAAGCCGCAACGACAGGCCAGCCCGCCGCGGGTCGATATCTGGCAGCGCCTCAAGGAGATCGACATGTTTTTCGGGGGGCGCAGCAAGGTGCATCTAAGTATGCGCCGTTTGATCCGCCGTCTGGATAAGGCGGGCATTCCTTACGCCCTGATGGGAGGCCTGGCCGTCAATGTCCATGGCGCGGAGCGGACGACCAAGGACGTGGATGTGCTCCTGACCGGAGAAGGGCTGGCCGCTTTCCAGCGCGAATTCGTCGGGCGGGACTATGATCCTGTTGCAGGAAGGCCGCGACGCTTCCTCGATCGCGAAAATGGCGTCACCATCGACGTTCTCGTGACGGGACGCTACCCAGGCAGCGGCGCCAAGGGCCCATTCGCGTTTCCGGATCCTGCCGTGGCGAGCGAAGAAATCCGCAAGCTGCGCGTGCTGACGCTCCCACAACTCATTCAGTTAAAGCTAGCCGCCGGACGGCACTACGACTTCGGCGATGTCGTATACCTGATTCGCGTGCACAACCTCGACGAGTCCTTTCTGAAGCAGATCCATCCCGCCGTTCACCGCGATTTCATCGAATGTCTGGAGGAGAAGCGGCGCGAAGAGGAATACGAGGCGCGCCAATCCTAAATCATCGTTTGTTCCATGTCGTATTCTCACCGGGCAGCGGTCGATAATGCGCCGCCACGCCTTTGCGCGTCAGCACGGCGATCGTTTGCGCCAGAAAATTGTTCGACAGCACCGCCAGCCCGAACCCAGCCATGCCCAGCAGGATCAGGGTCATGGCCAGCAGCCGAAAGGCGCGGTCGCCGGACACTTCCGGACCCACGGCCACCAGCAGCACCGCCCCGGTGAGTGGGATCACGCCGGCAAGCAATTGGAACAGCCAGAGCCGGGGCCGGCGTGCTGTTAACTCCTCGGCGATCTTCTCGCGCAAGCCGGACGGGCTGACCCAGAAACGCGGATAAAGGATGCGCAGCACGACAACCTGAATGGCGAAATAGCTGTACGTCAAGGCAATCAGTCCGGAGATGGTGAAAGAGATCAGGAAGTGAACCCAAACAGTCCCGCGGATCGGGCTGGAGGCCGGGTGCATCAGGTAAATGCCCAGGGGAAAGAACACACCTCCCGGCAACCAACCCAGGCATGACAGGATAACGCCCCAGGCCGGCAAGGTGAGCGCCCGCCGCCGCGCCGCGGTAACCCAGGTGTTGTCACAGGGCAGCAGCCCCGTCAATGCCCTCCAGGCCCGGAAGGGCAGCACCAGCAGGCAAAACATGGTCGTCAGACAGGCGGGATAGACAAGCACATTGTAAAACGCCGCGAATGACAAAAACCGCGCCCGCTGTTGCAGGTCCCAGTGTTCGACGATTTGCATCCAGTTATAGGAAACATTCACCAGGCTGCCGATCAGGTGGGGCAACAAAACACCCACGGCCAGCCAAAGAAAGGGCCGGCGCATGACAAAGCCTAGCACCGGTCCGGGCTCCGGCAACTCGCGCTCGATGCGCCTCAGCTCCAGACAGCCGTCCAGGGCACGCGCCAGTTCGGCGCCGGTCTGATAGCGCCGCTCCGGATCGGGATCGAGACAGCGACGGATAATGCCCGCCAGCACCTCGGGCGCCTCGGGAAAGTCCGCCTCGGGCGACGGCGCCGCCGCACGCCGCATCGCCGCCAGGCTGCGCAGCACATCCGCGCACGTCGCGCCCGTCACCTCGGTCCGAAACGGCCGCCGGCCCGTCAACAGCTCGTACAGCACCACGCCCAGTGAATAAATGTCCGAACGGCGATCCACCACTTCCGGTGCGGTCTCGTTATCCGGGTTAAACGCGTCCAGGTGCTCCGGCGCCATGTACGCCAACGTGCCGCCACACACATCCAGGTCGCGATCCGTCGGCGCATGCGTATTGAGCGACAGGTTGAAGTCGCTGAGCATCGGCCGCCCGTACGGCGTCACCAGGATGTTGGCCGGCTTGATGTCGCGGTGCAGCACGCCTTCGCGATGGGCATAGTCGAGGGCCTCGGCCAGGCGCTGCCCCAGGATGCAGACCGCTTCAACAAAATCCGCGTCGGCCAGTAATTCGCGGTCGCGCAAGGCCGCCGGGTGAAAGGCGGCCGGCAGCTTGCTCAGGCTATCCAGGGCGTCGAGCGCCGCCTTGCCGGTCAAGCTCTGTCGCGGCCGGCCCTCGAGGCGGTGGATGATGTCCTGCAAGGTGGTTCCCGGCACATACTGCATGCACAGCAGCCGCAGGTTGGTCGGACGATCGACCATCTCCGAGAAGACGTGGACGATGTAGTCGTGCTCCAGGCTGGCCAGGGTGCGCGCCTCATTGCCCCAGTTGGCGGTCACCTTCAAGGCCACCTGGCGATCCAGCGATATCTGCCGGGCCAGGAACACCTTGCCGAACGCCCCTTCGCCGAGAACGCGCAGCAGCTCGAAGTCATCGATGCGTTGACCGGGAGCCAGGGCGCCAGGCGGCTTGCTCGCCGGCATGGCCTCCGCCGGCGCACGGAACGTCGGCGCGCGGGCGGTCGAAACGGGTTCCATCATGCCGGGCGGGGTCGGCGAAGCCAGCGTCGGCTCGATGGCCGGCTCCGGCTCGGCGGCTTCGGGTTGCGGCTTGGTGCTCATGAAGCTTCCACTCAGCTCTTGGCTTGCCGCTGCTGGAGTGCGGCCCGGCAATACTCCAGCAGACCGAGGTCGATGAGTTCCTGTTCCAGTTGCTCCACGGTCGGGCTGTCCAGCGACTGCACGACTTCCTCTAGCAACAAATTAGCAAATTTTTCCCGCGCGCGATGCAAGGTCTGCCGCAAGGCCACGGCGCTGATGGGCTTACCCAGCTTAGCCGCAAGCCGCTCCGCCATGTCCGGCGAGCGCAGGTCCGGATGGTCGCCGCGAAAGCGCAGCACCGTGTATAGCGGCGGCCCAGCGCGGCGCTCCGCCTCGGCCAGGGCCGCCCAGGAGCGGGCCAGCAAGTCGTCGCGCCAGCTTGCCAGGAAAGCGCGGTCCGAGTCGGCGAGCGAAGGTGGATCAATCCCCGGCTCCGGATACTTATCCGGCAAGTTGCGCGGCAGGCGCTGCCGGCGCTTGTGGTGGTCGGCAATGAGGTGGAAAAGCACCCCTTTGACAAAGTCCCGAAAGCGGCCGCGCTGCGGATCCGCCCCGCCCAGCGAGCCCCGCAACAGCCGCAGCGCGAATTCCTGAAACAGCTCCTCGACCGCTTCGGGGTCGCGCACGGCGCTCTGCAAGTACCTCCGGATGGCCCCGCCGTAACGCTCGAGCAGCCGCGCCTGCGCGGCCTGCACCGCCCCGGCTGGGCCGCCGTGCGCTACCCGCCAGACCGACCAGAGCGTGGTGATCTGGCTGAGGTGAGATGTCAGGCTTTTGTTGGACATCTTGGAATCCATGCCACAAAGCTAGGGATTGCCTTCATCTTATAGCAAGTCCAAAAAGATCGTCTGCATTCTGTCACACTTTTCGAAACCGCGGAACAAGGAGGTAGAAGAGGGCCGCCGGACAGGTCAAAGGGACCTGAAAACGAGCCGGCCTCACCATACCTCAATGCTGCGAAGCAGCAGGAGTCTCCGATGAAACGCTTCTTGTTCAGCGCGGCGGTTTTTACGGTTGGCTTGACGCTGGCCGCCGCCGCTCAGGCCGGCAGTCACGGCAGCGGCGGGCACAGCTCTTCCCACAACAGCAGGTCGGGAGAATTCCGCCGGAGCGAGCAGTACCGCTCTCACGACTACCGGCGCTATGACTCACGGCATCGCGATTACCGGAGCAGGGATTACCGCAACTGGAGGTACCGCTGCTGGTCGAGTCGCTACGGCTGCGAATGCTACTGGTGCCCGGAGAGCTGCTGCTGGTACTACTGGTACCAACCGTCCTGCTGCTACTACCCGGTGAGCTATGCCGCCACTTGCACGCCTACGGTCGTGACGACCACGACGACGACGGTAGCCAGTAGCGAGCTGAGAACCCTGTCGGCTCCCCCGCCCGGCGTGGCAGGCCCCGATGCCACCGCGGCGAGGCCGTGACATGACAACCGGATCCGGATTGCAAAGAACGCCGGCGCAGAGCAATCTGCTTCCCGGCGTTCTTTGTTGTTTGCCAGTTTGCCAAGTTGGTGGCCACCTGTGGCAAACATGTTTCCGGTCCGAACTAACCACTGCCGCTTAGACTTACGAATTCATGAGAGGCAAGTTTGCCACTTTGCCACGGGTCTCGGGCCCCCCTGTTCCCGTTCCGCAGAATTCTGCGCAACGGGAAGAGGCGTTCGTCGTTGTCCGCCCGCCAACTCACCTGGCGAAGAATGGCGGACTACGAAAAAATTGCCGAATTCTTGCCGCAACCTTCGGAATCCTGTTGACAGTAAGCGCGTTTTGTACATCGACAGTACCAAGGTGGCCAAGTGGCCGTCTTGCGGTGTCCGGCGAGCCGGGGTGACGAAGCCATGCCGCCTGCCGCTACTGCGGATGTTGGGACAATCCGCCGGATAGGCAGGTCGAACAGGGCCACATGATCGAGTCAGCAGGCCACAATTGGCCCTGTAGTTGGCCCCGTTACTTGCCACGTAAATATCACGATTAAGAGCGCTTGCGATGGTACAGGGCCAGAGGGCCACTGGGCCAACGTGCGTTAAGCGGGTTGAGGAGAGGTCCGCTGCGCCAAAGAGAATCAGATAATCCCTTACCGGCCCCCAAAATCCGCCCGCCCGCCAAAACCGCATTGGCGGAGCCAATGTGGTTGGGATCCACGGACTACGGCCATCTTGGAGCCTCGTTAACCATCTTGGCAAGTTGCCCGGAGCTTTGCGAATTCGTCGCACGCCGCGAAGATTTCCTCCCTTTCTCTCTATTACTTTCCATGCAACTCCCAGACGGGATCGAAGATTTCGGGCGGATCTGCCAGCGCATTGGCCGCTCGCGCAAGCAGAATTAATGACGGGCCATCGCCGGGATGATCCGCGAGATAATTGCCTACTGCGCGCGCCGCTTGGGCGAATTCTTTTCGCTCGAACGCTGCCAGAGCCTCTTCATATACCTTTTTCAGGCCAGGCCGGCCTACTTCGCTGGGCGGCATTAGCTCATATATTTCGACTGGTTCGGCAATGTTGACTACTTTGATACGGCCCAGACGGCGGTAGCAAAAGTCGTTGTCCAGACGATTGAGCGTTGCTCCGGTAACTATAAGCTTGACCTTGAAATACTTCGTTGCCCCTTGCACGCGGCTGGCCAGGTTCACGGTATTGCCTAACGGCCCGTACTTGAATTTTCGTCGCGAGCCGGTATTGCCAACCCGCGCTATGCCCGTATTGATGCCAATTCCGAGTCGCAACGGCTCACCTAGTACTTGCTCCCAGCGAGCGTTCAACCCGCCCAACCGCTCCAACATTGCCACGCCGGCGCGGCATGCGCGGCAGGCGTGATCGGGTTGCTCTGCCGGTGCTCCCCACATGGCAATAAGCTCGTCACCAATGTAATCGACGAGCACGCCTTCCTCTGCCAGCACGCAGCCGGACAGTTCTTCCATGATCTCACTGATCCAGGCAACCGTACCGGCGGGACCAAGCCGCTCGCTCACCCGGCTGAAGCCATGGATATCGCAAAAGAGCAGCGTCACCTCGGTGTCGCGGCCGGCAAGCAGGTCGGGTTGAGTTTCCAGAGAGCGGGCCAGTTCCGGCGTGAAAAACTGTTCGAACTGCACTCGTGCCGCCAAGGCAGCTTGTTCCTGTTCCACCCTGGTCAGACCTGCTGCCACGCCACTGGCCAGCACCTCGACGAGCATCGCCTCCAGACTGGTCAAAGCCGGTGTTGCCACGTCCCGCTGCTTTAGATCGCCGTACAGGGCGCCAATGACTTCCCCCTGTTTACTTAAGATCGGCGCTGCCACAACTGCCTGCATTCCGGCGAGGCTTGGACCAGCCTGATTGGCTGGATCCTGCGCCTGCCAAAGCGTCCTTTTCTTCAGGCGGACCTGTGCCAAGATCTGCCGGCTTGGGGGGTTGGATTCCTTATCCGCGTGCGCTGCCTGCTGAATCGCTTTGGTCGTCCATTCGCCGTGCTCGAGCATTAGCAAGCGTCCCGTGTCGAGCCCAACGAGTTGCACGAGAGCCATGGCAGCTCGGTCGAAGAAGTCGGAGGAACTGGCCGCGCTATGGAGCAATTCGGATGTGGCCTGGAGCCAGCGAATGAGTGCTTCGCTGTTGATGTCGGTTTTTGCCGCCTGACGCAGGGGCACCAGGTATGAGTCGGGTGTTTGCAAGCCTGGAGCCCGCGTCGCCTCAGCAAGGCTTTGCAGGGCCGGTGTTTCGACGCGTTGAATGCGAAGCGTTTTGGTAGCCAGAACTATGGCCACAGGCAAAGAAAACTCTCGAATCGCCTGCGGCCTAAGTTCAGTGCCGTTGGAAAATCGCACATTGTGCTGGACGCTCAGATTACAGATTCGAATCGTGGCAGAATCAAGCGGCTCAAGGCGCAGGTATTTCCGTGGGACGGTGGTTTCATCGAAGCGTGCAATCACGACACGATCAAGGTCTGCTTCCTGCCGGATATAATACGGCGCTGGTTCGCCCTGGCTTTGGCGGCCCAGCACTGCCGGCCTTGCGAGCTCGCCGGTCCAGACAAGCTGCTGACTTTCATAAACACGCAGTTCGAAGAAATCGGTCATATCTCTCACCGCCGGCCGCTTGGCGAATGCATTGATGCCGCTACCCTTGCGGCGGCTCGAGCACAACCCGAAAGCTTATGCCTTGCGGAGGAGGCACGCGGTTAGACCAACTGCCGACCTTTTGCTTCTGAAGAGCTTCGTAACTCAGCGGCTCAGGATCGTTCTTCTGAAAGCAGCTCTTGCCCCGCAAAACAACCTCGACTTCTTGTTTCAGATCAGCTGGTGGAAGCCTTTGCTTACCTGGGAATTGAGTTCCTGTCCATTCCTGCCCGTTTCCTGCCATGTCCCGACACCCGAATGGACTCTCGTCAGCAAGTGCCTCACCGACACGCATTGGCTCCGTTAAGGCGATTTGCGGCTTGGCATCCCAACTTCCCTTGTACGGCCCCTCTCCCTGCCATTTTTCGGGCTTGTCCGAGTAAAAACCGGCCGCTCGGTCCCACTGATCTACCGAGGGTAGATTGCCTGACGGCCACTGAAAGGCAAAACTTTGTGCATCATCCACCGCAACGCCAAGTACAGGGAAATGCGCATCCGCATCCTTATTCCACTTATCCCAGGTAACCTTTTCCGGTTTGTTTGTTGCGAATTGCTTAAACAGGCCCACGGAAACCTTGTTTTTCATGATGTAAAACGTTTCCGGATCCTGGCTGTCCAATTGGGGCATAGCGATAAACTCAATCGTTTCGTCTACACCAGGCAGTTCAGTGGCGATTTGCCGCCAATATTTGTGACCGTGTTTGTCTGTAACGGTGTCGTTGTTGACCCTGTGAAAACCTGCTGGCAGGTAAGGAGGCTTGCTTGTGAAAAAGAGAGCTAACGCTATCACCGTAATGGAAGCCAAGAAGGCCGTGAACCAAAGCAGCTTGCGGCGCTTTGCCGAGGTCGCCGTCTTGATTGCCGAAGCCGATGTGCCATCTTGTCCCGGAATAGAATTGATTAGCTGAGAAGCAAGTGGCGGAGCCGCGGCTGCCACAAGCGCCTGCAAAAACGCAACGCAGTTCGAGTATCGTTGCGCGGGATCCTTCGCCAGGGCCTTGAGGAGCACGGTTCGCTCCGTTTCCGGCAGCGGGGCAAGGTCTGGCATGTCGTCCAGGTGTTGCTTCATCAGGCCAGGAAGATCCGGGCTCGCGAAAAGAACATGGCCGAGTCGAAGCTCGGCATAGGTCATGGCCAGGCTATATTGATCGCTGTGCGGACTGATCTTTCCCAGCCACACTTCCGGGGCCATGAAAGCCGGCGTGCCGCAGAACGTCGCTGCGGTCAGCCGCAGATTTTCCTGCAGCCGCACGAGACCGAAGTCCGCCACCTTGATGTGATGCTGCAAAAGCAGCAGGTTGTCCGGCTTGATGTCGCGGTGCTGCACTCCCTGGCCGTGTAGAAAATCAAGCGCTTCGGCTGCTTCACGAAAATATGCAAGCAACTCCTCGACCGGGATGCCCTGAAGTCCTGCATTCTGACATTCTTTGAGGCGGTCGCTCAGACTGCCGTCCGCCAACTCCATCGCGATGATAAGTTGGTCCTCATGCGACCAGAAGGCCTGAGTGCTCAGTAAATACGGATGGCGAAGCTGTTTGATTACTTCCAGGGAATGGAGTTCGCGTTGTGAGGTCTCATCGTCCAGCGGTCGTGAAATGAGCTTGACCGCCACATCGACATCTCCGGGCGCTTGCGCGCGCCAGACCTCTCCAAAGCTGCCGCGGCCCAGCCGCTTGAGCAAACGGTAGCCTCCGGCAATCGGTAAAATGTCTTCGCGGCCCGACGGCCGCGGCCTTCGGATTGTGCTGGGCGGAGGAACTGTGTTTAGATTCGGGACGTCCTTCGCCAGACCGTCCGGGGACCAAGGGGCGGGCGATTGCAAGGTCGGAATAACGTCCCCGGCCGCCTTGGCAGGCTGGGGCGACGGACTTGCAAGCGTCGGCTGCAGCACAGCAAGCCCCAGTTTTTCCACGGCGGCATATTGAGCTGGAAAGCGTTCCTCATAACTACCGATCCGCGGCTTATCCCCATGGCAATGACGCAAACGATACTCTTCGTGAATGAGCCGCGGCGGGAGACTTTCGGAACCACCCAACTCGGGAAAGCGCGCCAGATACTGCTCCAGATAAGCCGGCGTCTGATGCTGCCAGCGGAACTTCAAATCAATGGCGATCAATTGCTGCAAAATAACTGCGCGCGTAGCGTCGCCGGATTTCGGCAGAAAAGCACTCGGGTCCGGCGCTGCTTCGACAGCGCGCGCAGCTTCCCAGGCCTTTTCAAATCTCGTCGTCAAGTCCCGCAGCTGCTGCGAGACCTGCTCGGATTCCATGTCGGCGGACTGAATCATTCGGGTGTCCTTTAGGATCACGAGTCGGCCAACTAAGGTAGCATCCAAGACGTGCGCCCGGCAAGCAATTTCTAACGTTTCTTCCGAAATCGATGCCGAGCGTAAAGATTCATTTCCTTTTGGACATTGCCAAGCAGGTGCGGTAGCATCCTGGGATTGCCATAAGCATGTGCTTCCTGCATTGCGGAGCCCGAATAGAGCAATTGAAAGAAGCGATGATGAGGATTTCAAGCTTGTCTTTGATCGGACTGCTTCTGTTGACTCGCGGAACCATTTACGCCCAGCAGGCCATAATTCCTCCCGGGGAAAAGGAGCCGTTCCTGCGGCTTGAAGCAGAAGGGCCTACCTCGTTTGTCACCTCTTTGGCCTTCAGCCCCGACGGGAAGAAGCTGTACGCAGCAGGCTGGGATAAAGTTGTACGCGTCTGGACGCTCAATGCGCAGGGTCGCTTTGAGCTGGAGCGAGCTGGTTACCGCGTGCCGATCGGCCCAGGGCTGAGCGGCGCGATCAACGCGATCGCCCTTTCGGACGACGGGGTCTGGCTCGCCGTGGGCGGCCTGGGAACATTCCGCCGGGAGGCAGGCTTTCGCCAACATGGCTGGATATTGCCATCATCCGTCCAATCGCCTGAAATGCTCAAGGATCGTGGTCTGATTTATGTGTTCAATACGAAAACGCAGGCCTCGCGCATATTACGAGGACACCTTGGACACATACTCTCGTTAGCTTTCGCTCCTTCGCATCCAGGAAAGCCGGCCCTGCTGCTGTCCGCGGCGATCGAACCGGATCAAAAGAAAGTGGGCGTGATCCGGCTTTGGAATGCCGAAACCGGAGAGCACCTTGATAAAGAAGCGGGCCTTCCGACTAAGCCGGTTGTCGGATTAGCTATCTGGCATACCGGAAATGAGCTAAGGCAACTAACCGCCGCCTTAGCGTGGTTTGACGGAGACCTGCGTTTCTGGGACGCGGATGCAGTCAATAATAATAGAGTGCTGTCACATAAGAGTTGCAAGTACAACCAAACCGTCGTCCGTGTTCCTGGACGCGAGCAAGTGCTAGCGGCTGTCTATGGCCATGACAAGGCTCGGCTACAGTTGTGGAACACTGCACGCGACAGCGAACCAGCAAAAGAATCTACATCAGCGGGCGCCTGGAATTCATTTCCTCGATCGCTGGCACTGCTTGGAACGCAAGTTAATGCACCCTCCGGCATTGCCGCTACCATTGTTGATATTCCTACAGGGAAAGCGGACGAGGACGATTACCGCCTTCAACTCTTGGATCTCGACCCACAAAAGTTCGGCGGGCTCAAAGCGGATGAATTCCTATGGAAGGGAAGTCGCAAGCAACCCGCACTTGCGAGTTCTCGCCAAGGCGATTACCTTGCCGTGGCCGGCGGTGACGCGCACGAGATCCGCGTTTACGCGGTTCGCGACCTGCTTGGGGGACAAGCGCAGCCGCAAATTCTGCATGGAGCCGGGCAAGTTCTTCACTATGTGTCCTTTGTGCGTAAAGGAAAAGATCTCGGTCTCCTGCTGAACGAGGAAGCGCCTAATAATCCGGGCGCTCCGCCTCGCGCGCCGGCCTCTGGCGATCTGATCTTTGATTTTGCCGGGCGAAGTCCAACCAGAGATGCGCGCGGCTGGCAAGCAGCGAATGTACCTGCCGAGGGTTGGCGCGCCGAACAGCCGAATCGAAATCAGCCGGTAATAGAGATCCTTCGTGACAACCGGCCTGTGAGGCGCATCGCAATTCAGAACGCATCGGTTATTTCCGACTTTGTGCTGCTGCCGCCGCGACCACCTATGAAGGTGCCTATCCTGGCGCTGGCTTACCACGACGACGGTGAGCCGAGGCTGTTCCTTTACAATGCGGCGACCGGTGAGCAATTTCGGCAGTATACCGGCCACGTCGACCGTATTCACTGCCTGGCGTTTTCGGACGATGGCCGATTCCTCGCGTCCGCGTCCGAAGATCAGACAATCTGCGTCTGGAGCCTTACTAATCTTGACAAAATCCTCGGCAGGCACGGCCAACTAACGGGGGTAGAGTTCAAAGCTCCCGGCAACATCCTTACTGTGACAGAGATCCCGCCGGAAAGCCCCGCCTCCGGAAAAGTGAAAGTCGGCGAAGTCATTGAAGGGCTGGTGGTGAATGGCAAATTGCGGACCCTTACCACCGCACTTGCTTTCTACGAGGCGCTTGCACTAATGAAGCCAGGCAAGACCGCAACCTTGCGAGTGCGGGATGCCGATGGCGTTCGCGACGTTGACTTAGAGGTTGGGCAGGGTATTGATGAGCGTAAACCTCTTCTAACACTGTTCATAGCCAGAGAGGATGAAAAGACAAAGAACCGTGAATGGATCGGCTGGAACCCGATTGGCCCCTACGACTCCAGCGGCCAGAAGGCCGAACGCCTGATTGGCTGGCATTTCAATACTGGCGATCCGGCCGCTCCGACCCGCTTTGCGTTCGCCGACCAGTATCACAAACAATATTACCGCCAAGGGCTTCTCAATGACCTCATTTCCCAGGGAGATTTGCAGCGCGTACCCAACGCGCCGCCGCCGCCGCTGCCCAAGATGAGCTTGCTGCTCGACGACGAGGGTTCCACGCCGGAAGCGGATGGGGAGGGCCACATTCCCGTGCGGCACTCGCGGCCGACGCTCAAGCTGGCGATCACGGGCCGACCGTTGAGCACGCTGGCAGCGCTTGCATGGAAGCTGGACGACGGGCCCGAGCAGAAGATCGACCTGGAGCAAATCGCAGGCCAGGAGATCTCGGTGCCTCTGTCCGTGCGTCGCGGCGTCCACAAGGTGCGCATGGCGGCCCGAACGCCCGAAACGGGGCCGCAGGAATTTGCGGAAGAGCTCATGCTGCGCTATCAGCCCCCGCCGCCGGATCTCAAATACCAGGGACCTCGTCGCCTGATTGTGAACGAGCCGACATTCGCATTGCATGCCCTGGTCCGTCCAGGCCAGCCTGGTGAAGACGTCGTCATCAGCATTTCGCACATGCAGGGCGACAGGAGCCTGCTTGCCGAGACGAAGACACACACCATTGACCCCGATCGTCCTCTGGTGTTGCGCAAAGATATCAAATTGCTGCCGGGAAGCAATCTGATCGAGGTGACAGCCGTCAATCAAGATGCCCTCCGCCTTTTTGAGGACGCGGAAACAAGCCGGTTGGTCCTCGAAGTGGCCCTGATTGAGAAGGCCCGGCCGCCATTGATCATCCTAGAGAATGTGCTGCCGAGCGGGACCGTTAAAGGTTTGCCGGCGGAGCCGGGCAAAGTTATTCGCGTCGCCGCATCGAAGCTTGTGATTGCCGGCAAGATTCAGGCCCCTGGCTCCGAGAACCTGGACAAGGCGGAATGGGGCAAGCCAGGAACACCGGGCCGTCAGGAGCTGACTGGGTTCATGAAAAACAAAGCCAGGGAATTTACATTCAAGGAAGACGTCCTCCTTCAACCAGGCGTGCAAACCTTTCGTTTCTTTGCCCAGACCGCAAACAGCGACGAGGCCGAGCGCAGCGTCACTCTGGATTATCAGCCGCCGGTGCCGACCGCCAGCTTGACGTCCCCCGCTACCGGTTTTGTAGTGCACGGCGTGAGGGACACCGCCACCATCCTGGTGAAGGGCCGGCTGTCCTTACCCGCCGAGCGGCATTCCTATCAGGCTCGCCTGCTGATTGACGGCACACTCACGGCGGCGGCGCCTGTCATTGACGACCAAGCGCAGACGTTGAGCGCCAGCGTCCCTCTTCAAGCGGGGACAAAAGGGAACCGCATCCAGGTCCGCTTTACCAATAAATGGGGTGCCTCTTTCACAACCGAGGACGTTCAAGTCTACTTCCTCCGGCCGCCCGTGATCTCCAAACTGGACGCACCGGAGGAGAGCCAGGATCCATCTATCGAACTTCGTGCAGAGGTTCATTCCGCGCTGCCCCTGTCCCCCGAGCCGGTGAAGATAGAAATCAATGGCAAACCGCGCTTGGTCTCGACCAAGATCTCGGGCGGCAACAAGCACTGGACTGTCCTGTTGGACAATGTTCCGCTTGAGGCCGGCGTGGAGACGAACGAGATCCGCGTCTGGCTCGCCAACCGCGAAGGCGAATGCATTGAACCGGCTCGGGTGCTGGTACGCTTCAAGCCGCGGTCACCGCCGCCGGAGGTTGAGTTTCTCGAGCCAAGGGAAAGCACGGTTGTTCACACCCGGCGATTGAAGGTGAAGATTCATGTGCGCTCCATGAGTCCACTCAAGCGTGTCGGCATAACGCGCGAAGGCGCTGCCATGGTGCCCGTGGACGTGTCGGCGTTGCGTCCCAACGCGGAAGGCGCATACGAGCTAACAGCAGAAGTAGGCCTGGTCAGTAACACGAATAATCTTCGGGTGGAGGCGGTGAACGAAGGCGGTCGGCAGGAAGCGGCGCTGGCCGTCAGTTTGCCGGACCTGCCGGTACGCATGATCATCGACCGCTTGGAGCCACTTGGCAATGGCCGACCGTTGCAAGCCATCCAGTTGCCGGGGGGCAATTACGCTTTTCCCGAGGTGCCAGACGGACGTGCCCGGCTAGTGGGGCAGGTCCTCTGGGACGAGGCGGACGACGACCGGCTCACAAAGACGCGGCAAGTGCAGATCTATGTAAACGGCTTTCAGCAGATGCGGGCCGATCTCGACCGGCCGCTAGCAGGAAGCAGGTCGCGGACTTTCCGGGCCGACATTACCCTGAACCAGGCCCGCGACAACCAGGTCTCTCTCGCCTTGCCGGATCTCGAACAGGACGCCTGCAGTTGCACGCGGCTGTCGATGAGATGTTTGCGCCCCGTGCAGGCGCAACGACTTTGGCTTCTGCCGGTGAGCCTTATAAGGAAAGATGAATCGCAGCTACAAAAGGAGTTACTGGACGCGATCCAGTGCCGGACGGACAGCCGGGGCCAATTGAAATCAGCAGCCTTCGACGAAGTCAACGCCGCGCCAGCGCTGGCCGGGTCCTACGCCACGGCGTCCATAATGCGCCATCAGCTGTTGGTCATCAAAGAGCGAATCAAGGGCCGGGCCATCGCAGGCGGTCCGTGCACCGATGTCGTGGTTTTCTATTACCAGGGCGGCGAAGCCGTGAATGCGAATGGTCATTTCTTCCAGACCGGATGCGAACAGGCGGACGATACATCGCTTTCATGCGACCACCTTATTCAGATATTTTCGGACATGCCGGGGGCTCATATTCTGTTACTGGACGTCGGCCGGGCGAAGTCTTCTCAAGGCGCGACAAAAGAGAATCAGGATAGGGTTGCCCGCTGGGAGGACGCATACGGATCATTTAGGCTGAATTTCTGCGTGTTGCGCTATGCCTGGCTGGGCCGCGGGGAGGCGTTGCCCAATGCCGGTCTTCTCAAAGCGCTCGAGGGAGCTCTGCCTAAAGCGGCGCGACTGGTCGACGTAACAGATCGTGTCCGCAAGACCACGCAGGAATTCGTCAACCTGAAGTACAGCCAGTATCTGGCCAAGGACCTTGAGGGACTAATGCTGAATACGGCGCATTAACGTGCACCATCTCAAGCGGGAAAGGAATTTGCCTGCATACCATCGTCCCGATCATTGGATCCTCGGACGGAATAACCCCTATTCAGTCCGGCAAACCTCGGTTCATTGGAGGAGCGTATATTGATCCTGAGGATCATCAAACATGTTCGGCTTATTTGGATCACGACTATGTTCCTCGGTCGTTATGTCGTCGTCTGGAGGAGAGTCCTCCATGAAATGCAGGGTGTACTGCTGCACGCTGGCGTTATAGTTGCTGTCACCCAGGTACTGGACAGTGACCGAGTAATCAACGAGGTTGTTGTTCATGTCGAACAGCGGGAATAACTGGCTGAATGTCGCCGTAGAGTTTAGATTCACCTTTTCCACCGTTTGCTGGGGTTGAGTGCTGATGGTGACCGTCACGTTGCCCGTGGGTGCGGGCGCCCCAATGGGGAGCTGTTTCTTAGCCGTGACGCTGAAGCTGAACGGCACGTTTGGGGTGAAACCGTTGTTTAGCTGAGCAGCAACCGTCGTATCTTGCTTGGCGACGCTGAACTGGATCGAAAGCGGTTTGCTGGCCTGGTAGTTGCCGTTGCCGTTGTAGGACGCCGCAATCGAGTAGGAGTCGTTTGAGTCGTTTGCCCCAAGCGCGCCAGTCCGGAACTGAGCTTGATAGTGTCCCCCTGTGAAGGTTAGCGGCATGTCCTGCGATGTTAGCGGCACGTTCCCTGGTTGTAATGCCAAGACGAAATGCATCATGCCATTGCCGGAGGTGTCGGCGTCGGTGGGCTTGAAGCTGGCAATGTCCTGAGCGTCAATAACGGCGGTAAAGGTAACCTGGTCGCCCAAAACCGGGTTCGGCTTGTCTGGCGTCAGGGAGGTCAGCATGGTACCCTGCCCGATGACGGTCTGCAACAATGTGGCGTTACCAGTCTTGTAGATGGGGTGGCCAACGTTGCTTTCCAAAGTGGATGGCATGTAGGTGGCCATGATATCGTACTGGCCGGCCGGCAAGGTTTGAACCGGACTGACCACGGTCGCTCCGGGATTCTGCAATAAATCGACCGTGCCCAAAGGAACTCCGTTCGTTGCGGTCCCATGGACAAACAGTTCAAGTGTCAAGGTTCCAGTAAGCGGGAAGTTGACGCCCGGGGGAGGAGCCGCCGAGGCTGTGAAGGTCACGGACTGTCCAAGTTTGGCATCAAATGGCGAACTGCTCGTGTTGGTCGCCGTGCCACCGAGCGAAGAGTTGATGGTGACCACGGGTGACTGAGCGGAGTCGGGCACCACGGTTCGGCCAACATTGTTGCTCGTGCTGCCCGCAAAATTCCGATCGCCGCCATAGATCGCCACCAACTCATGCTGGCCAGTTGCCAGCCCCTTCAGAGTGTCGGACACGGTCAAGATCAGTTGGCCATTCTGTGTAACTGGGGTCCCAGATATAAGAAGCTGCTTAAGCGTAGTCGTGGAGCCGTTGGCGGCCTGCTCCTCGAAAGTCACCATGCCGCCTGGTATAAGCGGGCCAGAGGCGGATTTAAGTGTTGCCGTGACGTCAACACCGTCCGAAAAGCCTGACACCTTGTCCAGCGGGCTCAGGTCGAGCGTCGTTGCGCCCTGACCGACCTGCACAATCGTGCTGCCGGAGGTGGCGGTAAAATTGGGGTCACCATTGTATTTGGCCGTAACCCTTTGGCTGCCGGCGCCAAGCTCGGCCGTTATGATGCTCGCCTTTCCGTCAGCGCCAAGCGTGGCCGGGTGGCCAAGGAGATGGCCCGTCTGATCGAAGAATGCAACCAACTGGCCCGAGACACTATAGGGGCCGTCCGACGGCTTGGCGATTGCCGCGGTAATCCTAAGCGGCGTGTTCAAGCTCACGGGCCCACTCGGTGCAACCGTGACACTCAAGTTGGTCATATTGATGCCTGGCACCGTCGGCGGCTTTTCTTTGATTTCTTCGGCGCGCTCATCGGATGCCGTCATAATGGCGCTAATGCCGTCAATTCCGAGAAGTGCAGCTAGATTAACGAAGGCATTCAAGCCAACTGGATCAGCGTCCCGCTTCAGTATGCTCTCGTATAAGCCGTTAATTCTTTTCTTTAGTCCTCTCAATCCATCCCTATCTTGTGCATTAGGATTTTCGGCCAGGAGCATCGCCACTTCCGTCCGGCTCACACCGTTGGCTAAAAGCAGATCCCAGTCGGCGCGAACGCCACGCCCATCCGGATCAACCGCGTCTATCTTCTGATTTTTGGTATTAACTGTAGGGTTGCCCTGGATGGCGATGAATACGCCTGTCAAGAAGTCGTCATTCGTGCCGCCCTTCAGCTGAAAATACTCTGGCGAACCGTACATGATCGCCTCGACCTGCTCAATCCGGCCACCCGCTTCCAAGAATCCGACGAAGGCATTCAGCCCCGCGACATCGGGACTCCGCCTCAGGATCGTTAGGTAGGCTTGAGTGACCTCGTCTATCTTGAATTCAGGGCTATTCTGGATGCCAAGCACAACTTGTAGGCGGGAAGCGCCCTGGTCCAGCATGCCGCTCCAGGACGCCAAACCGGCTGGGTCGACTTGTCTTTGCATGCCAAATTGGTCTAGATAGGCTTGGGCGACGAAGTTCTGATTGGCCGTCCCGGCAATGGCAGGCACCAGACGGTCTTCCAAGAGCTCGACCTCGAGTCGGCGGGCGGGCCCACGGTTATGTCGGTTGTCTGAGCGGAATACGCGCAACTGTTTCTGAAGTCGTGGACGGGGCATGGACGAGATCCTCATGGAGTTGAGTCAGCGTTCGCGTTGGGAAAAAAGACGCCTGGCCGTCCATGGTTTGCCTGCTTGGCCCGGAATTCCATTTCTTCACCAGAAAAAGTTCATAACAGTCCGCAAGCGCCAAGTCAAATCAAAACTCCCGAATTCCGCAGATTAGCAAACTGCCGCCAATTCGGCTTGAGGGAGCGACACGCGCGCGGCTGCCCGGCATAAGCGCCGTTTTAATAGCCTGGTCAGATTCTCGGGAAGCTCTCCTGGCGGTGCACGGCGCCTCCCGCTTGTCAGCCCGCAAATCCTATTTAACCGGACAAGTTTGCTCACTTTGAATTGGCCCGGCCGCATTTTGTACCCGTCGTACTCCATGCAGCCGTCATAAACGTCGATATCGATATTACGAGTTAGTACAGACAATTCGGCAAAACCGGAACCGGACAGATCAGGAGCAAGAATTATGAGCCCTCGCCTTTCCAGACGGATCTTATCCGGCTTCATTTTCGTGGTACCAGCGCTGCTGGGCGAGACGCCTGCCGCCCATGCTCAACTCTGCCCCAGGCCGCCGCAACCTTGCTTTCCTAATCCTTATCTGTGCCCGCCGCCCGCGGCGCCCTCATTTCCCAGTCCGTATCTGTGTCCGCCGCCCGCAGCGCCTTCATACCCCAGTCCGTATTTTTGTCCGCCGGCCCCAACGACTCCTCCACCTGCCGCCATACCTGGTGCAGAGCAGGCCCCGCCGACCACTCCCCAGCCTCCTTCGACGCCCAGCTCTCAGGAGCCGAGCTTTAGCGCGGGACAGGCTGCGGCTACGGGAGGCGCAACGGTAGCGCTCGCCGCGCCAAACATGGAGGGCCACTTGCTCGGCGCCGGCCGGTCATTGTCGTTCTTTTATCAGCGCACCATGGGCTCCGTCTTCATTAACGGCACGGGCGCCACCAATATTAGCAACCCGAGTGTCGCCGAGAACAACAGCCCGGTGCCTGAGGACCGTGTCTATTTTCGCTATAACTTTTTTAAAGACGCTCTGAGTGTCGTCGGCGACAGCGGTGCGATGTTTTTCGATCCGTCCCTTGGTTTGGGGAGTAACGGCGGCCCTCGGTTCCGCGGTATCACAACAACGAAAAACTACGATTTTCACGAGTTCACCTTCGGCGGGGAAAAGACATTTTGCGACGGCCGTTGTTCGGTGGAAGTGCGCGTGCCATTCAGCAATTCGCTTGCAAGTGACCTCAATCTAAGCGTCGCCAAGATTACCAATCGAGGCGCGGACATCGATAATGATTCGACGGAAAGCATCGTCGACACGGTCAGTACGCCGCAGAATACCCTGGGAACGTCGGATACTGAATTCGGGAACATGACCGTGATTCTGAAAGGCCTGGCATACCAATCGTCCCACCTGGCGATTTCCGGAGGCGCGAGCATCGGCATTCCAACCGGCCGGGATACGCGCGTACGCGTGACAGATTTCCTTGGCGATTTCAGTGACAACGACATCGAAATCCTTCGCGCCCGCGACTTCCACATCAGCAATGACACCTGGTCCCTGTCGCCCTTCGTCGCTTTTCTGGCCACCCCAACCGAGCGCTTCTTCGCCCAGGGCTTCCTGCAGTTTGACTTTCCGCTCAACGAGAGTCGTATCGATTACACGGAAGCGGCGATCATTAACACGGAACCCGGCGAGGTGCATTTCGATTCGCTGTTGGCATCGGACTCCATCCGCGAGCAGACCCTGATGCAAGTGGATCTTGGCACGGGCTACTGGCTTATTAAAAACCGCCATGATTCGTGGCTTACGGCACTTGCTCCCACCCTTGAGCTTCACTACACCACTACGCTGGACAATGCCGACCTGCGTGTGCTTCCCATTGCGCCGAAGAGTGGCAACCTTGCCGTCGTCGGGCCCGGCGGCGCACCGATTCCGGAGCCGAATCCTATCGTTGGCAACCAGCGCGGGCGCGTTGACATTCTCGACCTCACATTTGGTGCAACTTTCGTCATTGGTGACCGTCTCACGGTCGCTAATGGATTTTCGTTTCCTCTCCGCTCGGGAGACGACCGTACATTTAATTGGGAGTATCTGCTTCAGATAAACTACTACTTCGGCGGCCCGCGGAACCCGGAGCGGTTTGCTCCACCCAACCTTTAGGAGTTGACAAACGATGCGCGACCAAGGAAGTCTTGGCATGGTGGAGTAGGCTGCTGGGCGGAGATGTCCAAGGACCATTTGCACAAGGCTCGGGTTGCCCGCAACACCGGGTCCTTGTCGCGATTCTAGACGGCTGCAAAATAAAGGACCTGCTGACAGATAGACGAGCATCTCTGCGAAGCAATTATCGCCGGATGGCTTGCTTGATGCGGTCCAGGAGCTTCTGTGAAAAAGTCGGGTCGTATTCCATTCGGAACCCCACGCGAACAACCTTTTGCGCCCTGGAAAAACCGACCACGATTACCGGCCTGTCACAATCCGTATCGCGTCTCCCCACAGTCGGGAATCGCCGGGAAATCCCGGGCCAGTCGATCCAGCAGCCCGATAGCTCGGGCAAATGCCTGGCGCTTCCCCGGTCCGATGCTGTTCATCCAGGTAACGAGCCAGGTTCACGGAACTGGCGGCCAGGTCTTTGCGGAAACTGGGAATGCTGGGGCACTCCGCGGCCAGTTCTTCCAGCAGACCGAGCCCCCGGCGTTGCGTCGCTTCGGCATCGGCCAGATGTCCCGTCAGCGCCAGGATGGACGCGTGATTATGATGAGCGGCCGCCGATTGATATTTGAATTCGCGACTGCTGGGATGCGCCTTGGCGAGCTGCTGCCGGGCGGCGAGGGCCTGGCGCAGGCACTCTTCCGCCTCGCGCAGTTGACCTGCCTCCTCGAGACGCAGCCCGAGCGCCATGAGATTGGCCGCGCGAATATCCTGGCTCGCGGCCTCGCCTTTCTCTGCCGGCGTCAGCCGCTCGAGGTTCTCCAGGCCCTTGCGGAAAGCGGCCGTCGCCTCGGTCGATCGTCCCTCAGCGCTCAAAGTCACGCCCAGCTCGTGATAACAGCCGGCCACGTCCCGGTGATACTTCGCCTGCACGCTGTTCTCGCCCGTTAGCGGGGCGAGCGTGGCCAGGGCAGTGCCGATGGTCGCTTCCGCCTCGGGGAGCCGGCCGCGGACACGCTGCATTCGGCCGAGATTACGATGGCACAGAGCCTCCCTGGCGCGATAGCTTGCCTCCTTGGGAAATTCCTTCACCAGCTGAGCGAACAGAGACGCTGCGTCCCGATAGGCTTTTTCGGCCGCATCCGGTTGGATCAAACGCTGGTGGATATCGCCGACTTTCAGATACGCCTGCGCCTTCAAGGAGCGCGCGTGCGGCGTCATGTGGTTTTCCTCGGCAAATTGGTCGTAACCCGCCACCACCTTTTGCAGAAGTCTCTGCACTTCCTTTTGCGAGGCGGCATCCAGGGCGCTTTGCTCCGCGAAGGTTTCCGTCACAGAGAGGAGTTCCAGGAGGGAGCGGACGGCCAGGTCAAGGTTTTGTTCGGCGCGCTCTTTCTCGGCGCGGGCATTCTGCTCATTAGCGCGGGCCTTATCACGCTCGGTAAGCGCGTCCTGGTGTGCCATCCAGATTAGTCCCGTGCTGACGGCGAGACCCAGCATGGCCAGAAGCACGGCCAGCCCGGCGGCCGTGACCCAGGCCCTGTGCCGCCGGGTCCACTTGCGTAGCCGCTGCGGCAGCGTCGGCCGCCGCGCCAGGATCGGCTGATCATCGAGAAAGCGCCGCAGGTCGTCGGCGAATTCCTGGGCCGTGCCGTAACGCTCGGCCGGCGCCTTGGCCATGGCCTTCTGAATGATCGTCTCCAGTTCGAGCGGAATGGCCGGGTCGATGCTGCGCGGCCGGGGCGGGTCCACAGAGGACAGTTGACTGAGAATCTCTTGCGGCTCGTCGGCCGGAAAGGCGGCGCGGCGCGTCACGAGCTCATACAGCGTTGTGCCAAGCGAATAAATGTCCGTGCGCTGATCGACCAGGCCATGTCGCGCCGAGGCTTGCTCCGGGCTCATGTAACGCAAGGTGCCGAGGCGGTCGCCGCTCTGCGTCAGGCCGGCCTCGCGCTGGAAGCGCGCCAGGCCGAAGTCGGTGAGCCAGGCGTTTTCATGCATATCGATGAGGACGTTGGCGGGTTTGACGTCCCGGTGCACGATGCCGAGCTGATGGGCATGCTCGAGCGCTTCCGCCGCCTGGATGCCGATCCGTGCCACGGTATGGAAGAATGACAGGGGCAGGTTGACAAGCGTATCCGCCGGAAGAGGTGGATTAGCGGACGCCGCGCGCAAGCGGCTTTGACCTGCGGGAACCACTTGCGTGACTTCCCGCTCGCCCTCCCGCGTGCTTGCCGTTCTGGCCGGCGTCTCCTGATAGCGGCGCATTTCTTCGATGAGGCCTGCGAGCGTGGTGCCGTCGATGAACTGCATGGCGTAGAAGTGTATGCCGCGCTCGCAGCCAACGGCGTAAACCGGTACGATGTTCGGATGCTGCAGGCGCGCGGCGGCCTCGGCCTCGTGCTTGAAGCGCTCGAGCTGTTTGGCGTTGAGCGCCGCCGCAAAAGGAAGGACTTTAAGTGCCACGCGCCGGCCCAGAGAGCGTTGCTCGGCTTCGTAAACGATTCCCATGCCGCCGCGGCCGACTTCGCGCAAGATGGTGAAGTCGCCAAGCTGGAACTGCTCGACGCCCGTATCGTCCAGCGGCGCTTCCCCGGAGCTCGTGGCTTCGCGCATCTGTGCCGAGGCGCAGTGCAGCAGGTCGAGTTTTTGCAAATAACCGCGCAGCTCTTCGGCCATCTCGGGATGCCGGGCCACCAGGCTTTCCGCATCCGGGGCCTGGCCCCGATCCAGCTGCTCGAGATAAGTTTCCAGCACCCGCATTAGCTCGGCGGGCTGCCCCGAGACGTGCTCGAGCAGCGAGCAGCTCTTGGTCTCTTGCGGACATTCCATGGCAGATCCTCGGTTCCGGCGCGGAAGGCGGCTTCGGCCGACATTTACCCGACGAAGCACGACCGTCCCACTATATGATTAGATCGAATTTCGGGGTAAAATGTTGCGAATTCCAACCTCCCGTGCCTCTTCGTTCGCAAACTCCGTTTGGCAACGAGACCCGGCGAGGTTCAGAAATTCCGCCAGACAGTTAGCGCGGCAGCAAATGAATTGCCGGCGCTTTCACGAGGGCGATGACGACCTCGTTCACCTTCAAGTCCATTTCCGTGCAGGCCTGCTGGGTGATGAGTGCCGTCAGAGCGAAGCCGCAATCCAGCCGGACGCGCACCAGCGGGCCTTCCGGTTCCAGGAACTCGATTCGAGCCGATAGATGATTGCGGGCGCTGCTGTGCCCGACAGGGCCCGTTTCAAGGACGACGTCCGATGCATGGATACAGAGATAGGCCTCGCCTGCGGTGATCCCTTGCGCGAGTGCAGTCAATTTGGTTTGCCCAACGCCGACTGTGGCCAGGCCATCTTTGACCTCCAAGACCGTGGCCGGCTCAATCGTGTCGATGCCCACGATGCGTGCGGCCGCCGTGTTCAGCGGTCTGCGAAAAACCTCTTGCACGGGGCCGCTCTGGCACACTCGCCCCGCGTCGAGAACGACCACCTGGTCCCCCAGCGCCAAGGCCTCCATGCGATCGTGCGTCACCAGTACGGCCGGCACGCGCGAGGCCTCCAGCAGACGCCTGAGTTCTCTGCGCAGGGGTTGCCGGGTCGGAGCATCCAGCGCGGACAGGGGTTCATCCAGAAGCAGCAGTCGGGGCCGGCGCACCAGGGCACGGGCCAGGGCGACGCGCTGCTGCTGGCCTCCGGAAAGCTGCCTCGGCAACCGCTCCTCCAGTCCCGCCAGCTCCAGCAAGTCAACCACCTCCTTGACGCGCTGGCGGCGTTCCATGGCGCTGAGGCCGCGGAGACTGTAGCCGATGTTCTGCGCCACACGGAGGTGGGGAAAGAGAGCATAGTCCTGGAACAGGTAGCCGATGCCGCGTTGCTGGGGCGGCAGGAAAATGCCGCCGGCGGCGTCGAACCAGGTTTCGTCGGCAAAGCCGATGCTGCCTTCCTCCGGCCGTTCCAAACCGGCGAGACAGCGGAGCACGGTCGTCTTGCCCGATCCCGAGGGCCCAAATAACACGGTGATCGAGAAAGCATCCACGGGACAGGTCAAATTGGCTCGAATGATCGGACCAGCGGGAAAGTGCTTGGCAAAGTCCGCGGTCAATGCTCTGGTCATATAGTTCGTCGCCTGGGCATAGTGACGAGTGATGAGTGACGAGTGACGAGCAAACGCGCGTCACTCGTCACTCGTCACTCATCACTGTTTAGACCACCCAGACCTTTCGTTGCAGCGCGTAGGTCAGCGACAGCGCCAGGAACGAAACAGCCAGCAGGAACAGGGCAGTCTGTCCGGCCTCCGCATAGTGCATGGCCTGGAAGTCATCATAGATGGAAATGGACACGGTGCGCGTCTCTCCCGGGATGTTGCCTCCCACCATGTAGACGACGCCGAACTCGCCCAGGGTGTGAGCAAAACTGAGAATGATGCCCGTGAGAAGTCCCGGCCACGACAGCGGCAGGACAATGCGGAAGAACGTGCCGAGGCGCGACTCGCCCAGGCACCAGGACGCTTCTACCAGGCGCCGGTCCACTCCTGCAAAGCCCGTGATAAACGGACGGATGGTGAAAGGCAAGCTGTAGAGGATCGAGGCCACCAGCAAACCCTGAAAGGAAAACGCCAGTCCTCGCCCCACCACGTTCTCGTAGAGGCGGCCGAGCGGGCTTAGCGGACCCAGCGCCATCAATATATAGAAGCCAAGCACCGTGGGCGGCAGCACCAAAGGCAGCGCCACGAGCGCCTCGATCAGGAATTTCCAGCGCCTTTTCGATACGGTCAACCAGTACGCGAGAGGCAACCCGAGGAGGAAGAGGATCAGCGTCGTGCAGGCCGCCAGGCGCAGGCTGAGTCCAATGGCCGTCCAGTCCATCGCTCAGTCCCCCGGTGACGAGAAGCCGTGGCGAAGCAGAATGGCCTGGCCGTCCTTGCCGATCAAAAACGCGCGGAACGCCTCGGCGGCTTTAAGGTCCTTCGCCCAGGTGAGGATGACGCCGCCTTGTTCGATGCGCGGATAAGCCGATTGCGGGATCTCCCAGAATCGATCGGCCGCGCCGAGCGCCAGGGCCTGCGACCGGGAAATGATGCCGATGTCCGCGGCCCTGGATTGGATGAATTGCGCCGTCTGCGCGACATTGTCTCCAAAGGCCAGCTTATCCTTGATCTGGTCGTAGACACCGAGCTTGCGTAAGGCTGCCTCGGCGGCACGGCCATAGGGCGCGTAGCGCGGGTTGGCTATGGCGATTTTCCTTAGCGACGGATCTAAAAGCGTCTGGGCGCTCGCCTGCTTCATATCCAGAGAGGAATTCGGCGGCGCCCACAACACGATGCGGCCAAGCGCATAGGTAAATTTGCTTTCCTCGAGTGCCAGCTTCTCTTCAATCAAGCGGCGCGGATAATCCGTGTCCGCGGACAGGAACATGTCAAAAGGCGCGTGATTGACCAGCTGCGCAAAGAAATTGCCGGACGAGCCGAAGCCAACTCGAACCTTGATGTCGCCGTGTTGCCGGCGAAACGCATCAACAACTTCCCCCATGGCAGAGGTCAAGTCCGCCGCTGCCGCAACGGTCAACACCCGTTCGTCGCGTTGAGAGATGCTTCCGTCAGCGGTTCGGCGCGGGGAGAAAACGCCCATGGCATAAAGCAGCAAACCCACCGCAAGAACGGCGCAAAGGAGGACGATGGCATGTCGAAATTGCTTGCTTGTCATGTTTTGCCTTGTGCGGGAAATCCTCTGTATTCTACGGACGTTGTGCATGTTGCGGCAGCCCGCGACGCACGGCCCAAAAAAGGTGTCTGGAACTTTTGGGCGAGGCAGAAATTGGGCTAGCACAGCCCCGTCAAGCCGCTACAATCCGCCGCCCCTCAAACTACCGTAGGAAACAGACATGAAGTCGAAAGCGAACGTCCGCCATTCGGTGCGCCGCCAGTTGTTTGTCGAGGAACTGGAGGCTCGCCGGGTGCTGTCCGGGATGCAGCCCACGGCCGCCGCACAGCTCTTTCTCGAGCAACTGAACGATATCCGGGCTAACCCGGCCGCCTACGGGGCGTCCATTGGCGTGGACCTTTCGGCGGTGGCGCCGGCTCAGCCTCTGGCCTTCGATCCTCTTCTTGTCCAGGCGGCCCAGCAGCATGCGCAGGACATGAATGACCGCGCCTATCTCGGCCAGAACACTCCCGATAACGTCGATCCGGGACAACGGCTCACGGCGCTGGGCTTCCCGTGGAGTTCATTTGGCGAAAGCGTCGAGGGCGGGACGGCGTTTCCGGATCCCGCCAGCGTCCTGCAAGCGTTGATCACCGACTCGGGCGTCGCCAGCCTGGCGGATCGCAACCAGCTTCTGGGTATCGGCGCCGTCTCGCAAACCCAGAACCAGGTCGGCATCGGCATCGTCAAGGCAGGCTCCGGGCCGCTCGCCAATTATTACACGATCGACACGGCCGCCACCAATGACGGCCGCCCGTTCTTGACCGGCGTCGTTTTCCAGGACAATGAGCACAGCGGTCATTACGACGTCGGCGAGGGTGCAGGCAACGTCATCATCACGGCCAGCAGCGGCAGCACGATTTACAAGGTGGCGACCTGGGGCTCCGGCGGCTACAGCATTCGGGTGAACCCGGGCACCTACACGATCACGGCCAGCGGCGGCGGCCTGGTGGCCCCGGTTACCATGACCGTGACCGTCGGCACGGTCAACGCGCGGGCCAATTTTGTGCTGCCGACGGGTTCGGTGCAGCCGCAAGCCAGCGCCTGGGTGACGCTCCTCTATCAGGATCTATTCGGTCGCGTCCCCTCGGGCAGCGAAGTGGCCAACTGGACCACGGGGACCAATCTCGGCGCGGCTCATAGCACGCTCGCCGGTCAGTTTGTCGGCAGCGCGGAATACTCTACGCGCCTGGTAGTGCAATGGTTCCAGCAATATCTACACCGCCCTGCAGACAGCGGCGGCCTGGTTGGATTCGTCAGCGCGCTTGACAGCGGCGTCAACGAAGACACCATACGGGCCACCATTCTCGCCTCGCCCGAATATTTCGCGGCGCACGGCGGCACGGCCATCGGCTATGTACTCGGACTCTATCAGGACCTGTTCGCACGCGTGCCCGGGGCGAACGAGGCCAACAACTGGATCCTTGCCGCCAGCACAGGCAACCTGGCCGCCGTGGCCGTTGGCCTGCTGCAGAGCCAGGAGTTCCGCGCCGACCAGGTCAACGCCATCTATGTCACGTACCTGCGCCGCAATGCCGACGCGGGCGGCCTGGGCCACTTCGTCCAACAACTCGCGTCGGGTGCGGACGAGCGCTCGGTCATCCAAGGCATCGTGGCCAGTTCGGAGTATTTCAACGCCAGCCAGAACATTCTCTGGTTGCAAGGCCTCTATCGTGATGTCCTCGCGCGTGGCGGAGATAACCCGCAAGAGCTGGGCAACCTGCTGGCGCAACTGAATCACGGCGCGGATCGTACCGCTCTGGCCGCCGGCTTCCTGTCCACGCCGGAAGCGGAGAGCCGAATCATTGGAGGACTTTACACGCTGCTATTAGGACGCCAGGCCGATTCGGGCGGATTGCACACGTTCCTGAGCCTTCTGCAATCGACCGGCCACGCCAACGACGTCATCATCCGGCTTGCTTCCTCGCCGGAGTTCTATGCACTACATCTGAATAACAACACGCAGTTCGTACGCGGCCTGTATCAAGATCTTCTGGGAAGGGGCGCCAGCCAGACTGAAGTCGATATCTGGCTCAACAAACTGAACACGGGTGAGACGCGCGCCCAGGTCGTGGCGGATTTCCTGGCCACCGCGCAGTACCAACAGTATTACATCACCTCCCTGTTCAACCTCTACCTGCAGCGGGCGCCCAGCAAAATGGAGATCGATCAGTTCATGAGCAAACTCCAGGCGTCCGGCAGCGATGCTTCCGTCAGCGCTTCCCTCCTGGCATCGAACGAGTATGTTCTGGATGCGGAGAATAAATGACTCGACACCGGCCTTAAGGCTTGAAGTCGCGAAAGATTGGCATTGTGGAACGGATCCCTGAAGCGACAATGAATAAACGCAAATTGCTGAAGAAAGCTCTGGCTGGCTCCTCGGTGAAGAAGAATGAGCGATTATCACATCAACGTTTTCTACAGCGAGGATGACGGCTGCTACATCGCGGACATTCCGGACCTGCGCTTCTGTTCCGCGTACGGCGGAACTCCGGAAGAGGCGGTGCGCGAGATCCAGATCGCCAAGGCCGCCTGGCTCAAGGTCGCGAAGCAACGTGGCAAAACCATCCCGAAACCCAAATACCGCCCGGCCATCTACCAAATCGTGCGCTGAAGAACGGGGATGAGCGAAAATCAGCTGCCACGAAAGTCTTTTCTCTGTGCCATCTCTCCCGAATTTTCTTCAATTAATGTTTTTCGCGGCGCCTGCCGAAAGAATTAGAAATGGGGTGCGCGCTCCACGCTGCGTCGTTGGAGCGCGTGGGGGATTCTTTCGGAACCTCTCGTTTGGCGCCGGAGCACTTCTTCCTCGCGGCGCTTGTCCGCTGTTTGGCGCCCAGCAAGCGACTGGTTCTGCGGCCGTGGTTCAATTCCGGCACTGCGCCCGAGCGGTCGTGCGGTCGATCCATTCATCTTTCTGGAGTGCTTGCACATGAGCTTCTTCTCTTTGTTCCGTTCCGCGAAGCGGCAATCGACCCCCGGCAAGCGCAAACGCAGCCGGTCCACTTTCCTTACACTGGAAATGCTTGAAACCCGCACCGTGCCGTGCATCATCAGCGGCTACGCCTTTTTTGACGCCAACAACAACGGCATCTTCGACCCTGGTGAAGCGCCCATCGCCAACAGCACCATCCAGCTGCGCAATACCTCGGGCACTGTCATCGGCACGGCGGTGACCGACAGCAACGGCTACTACCAGTTCACCACCGACAGCAACATCAGCACCGCACCGGTGACGCTGACCCGGACCGCCAGCATCCCCAGCACGGCCACGGACTGGAGCAATTTCCTGAGCGTGCCGCAGTTCGATCCGTCCCTGGGCACGCTGCTCTCCGTGGACATCATCAACGCAGGCACCTTTGCCAGCCAGATCAAGGTGGAAAGCCTCGACAGCGCCTCGTCCACCATCACGGCCACCGACTCGGGCACGCTGACGCTGACCGGGATAGGATTCTCAGCCGTGGTAACGAGCAGTGCGACCAGCAAATCGTTCAACGCCAGCGCCTTCGATGGAGTCGTCGACTTCGCAGGCACCAGCGGCCACGATTTCGGCATGCAATCGGCCAATGGCTCCAACTCCGCCAGCGTCACCGATCCCAACGCTCTCACGGAGTACGTCGGGAATGGTTCCGTTTCCTTCAGCGAGACGGCGCACGCCACCTCGTCGGCGAGCGGCGCCGGCAATTTGATTACGCAGATCAGCACCAATGCCTCGGCGCAGCTTTCGGTGGTCTACCATTACATTCCCAGCAACGCGCTGAAACCGGGCACTTACACCATCGTGCAGGTGAGCCAGCCGCCCAATATCCTTGAAGGCCTGGAGTCGAGTAACGGCGTGCCCATTCCGGGCAGCGTCGGCAGCGATACCATCACGGTCACACTCGACAACACCAACAACAACCACAGCATGAACAATGACTTCGCGGAGCTTCATCCGGCAAGCGTCGCCGGCTTCGTTTACTACGATCAGAACAACAACGGCGTCCGGGATGCCGCGGATCCGGGAATTGCCAACACACAGATAACCTTGACCGGGACCAATGACCTCGGTCCCGTGAACCTGACGACTGTCACGGCCGCTGACGGCAGCTATCAATTCACCAATCTGCGGCCCGGCACCTACGCGATTGCGGAGACACAGCCGAGCAATTACCTGGAAGGCAGGAACAGCGTCGGTTCCTTGGGCGGCGGCCTGAGCAACGACCAGTTCCTGGCGATCGTGGTGCCGCAGGGCGCCGCCGGCGTCAACTACAATTTTGGCGAGATCCTGGGCGGCAGCCTCGCCGGCTTCGTTTACATGGATGCCAACGACAACGGCGTCAAGGATCCCGGCGAGCCGCCCATCGCGAACACCACTATTACGCTCACCGGCAGCGATGACCTGGGGAACGCCGTCAACAAAACGCAGCTCACGGGCGCGGACGGCTCGTATTCGTTCCAGGGCTTGCGTCCCGGCACGTACAACCTTACGGAGACGCAACCCTCCGGATACCTGGAAGGCCAGAACAACCTTGGTTCCCTGGGCGGCACGGTGGGCGCCGATCAGTTTCAGTCCATCATGGTGCCGCAAGCCATGGCCGGCGTGAATTACAACTTTGGAGAAGTCCTGCCGGCCAGCCTCGCCGGCTTCGTTTATGTGGACAGCAATAACAACGGGGTCAAAGACCCCGGTGAACCGCCGATTCCGAACACCACGATTACCCTTAGCGGCACGGATGATCGGGGGAATTCGGTCAGCCAGACCCAGGTCACGGCCGCCAACGGCTCTTACTCCTTCCAGGGTCTGCGTCCCGGCACTTACAGCGTGGCGGAAACCCAGCCGGCCGGCTACGACCAGGGCAGGAACAGCCTCGGTTCGGCGGGCGGCACGCTGGGCTTCGACAAGTTTACCAACATCAATCTGGCCCCGGCCGTGGCCGGGATCAATTACAACTTCGGCGAGCTCGTCCCCACCTCGGTCATCCAGGGCGGTTCATCTGCGTGCATGAATTTTAGCTGGGGTCATCCGGACGTGGCCGTGTTGAGCAAGCTCCAGTTCCTGTCCACCACGACCTCAGCCACGAGCGACCCGGTCCTGAAGTTCGAGGCCACCTATGTGGACGGCCTGTATCGCGCTATCCTGGGACGGCCGGCCGATGCGCAGGGGCTGATGAGCTGGGTGGTGCAATTGCACAACGGCTTGCCCTCGGCGCAGATCGTGCAAGCCATCTGGAATTCGCCGGAACATCGCGGCATGGAAGTCGATAACTTCTACGCCAACATCCTGCACCGCACGGCGGACGCCGCCGGCCGCACGCATTGGGTAAACGCCATGATGGCGGGCGCTAGTGAAGAAAATGTGGAGGCGAGTCTGTTCGCTTCGGGCGAGTATCAGGCGGCGCATCCGGATAACAACTCCTATGTCGCGGGGCTGTACGCAGACGTGCTTGGCCGCAGTGCGACGAGCGCGGAAATAGCCGGCTTTGTGCAACAGCTCCAGAACGGGGCCACGCGGGACGCCGTCGCTCTCCTCTTCTTGACCTCCGCGGAGGCAGACAGCCAAAGCCTGCAGTGCGATTACCACGCCTTCCTCAATCGGGTGCCCGATGCCGCAGGCGTCCAGTCATGGCTCTCGGCCATGACCGGCGGCCAGATGACCCAGGCGACCGTCACCGAGATCATCCTCGGTTCCAACGAGTTCCTGGCCGACGCCCAGAAGGCAAGCATGAGCTAGCGGACGAATATCGAATACGGAATACCGAATATTGAACACACTTGCTTCGACATTCGACAATCAATGTTCGATATTCGGTATCTCTCTTTGGGAATCTGGCCTGGACCGGGCGGGAATTCTTGGCTATTTCGTAAGTCACAGCCTTGGGAATGCGATTTGCATTAAATGAATCGAGCTTGATTTGGGCTCAATTGGCTTGATTTTGGGCACATTTCCGTCCTCCTGCGGAACAGAGGGGATTCGGATGTCTGCAAAATTGATCAATGCTGTGGGCATGGCGGCACAATTATTTGGCCAATGGTTGCATTTTTCCACGGCGGTGCGCAGACGGTCGATAACGATCCAAAGCCCGCAACGCCAGACCGTCTTTTCGCGAGCCTCCGGGCTAAGCAAGATCCAGGCCGAGGAACTTCTTGACTGCCTGGAAGCTCACGGGATCCACGATTGCCAGACCTCGTATCGGCCTGAAGACGGGTTCACCGTCTTCCGCAAATAGTCAGCTCTGCGTGAAGTCCTTCAGCCAGCGTTTATCCCAGAGCGAAGGAAAACTGTTCTTCCGATACGGATGAGCAGCGCAGACTTCGACATTCAGCTCGATTCCCAGCCCGGGTCTTTCGGGAAGCAAGAATGCACCGCCGCTTATCGGATTCCAGCCGTACACCAAATCCTTGCGCCAGGGCACGTCATATTCGGCAAAGTTCTCCTGGATGATGACATTTGCTGTTGCCCAATCGAAATGCAGCGCCGCGCAGAGTGCAACCGGCCCGATGGAGCAATGCGGGGAAACCTTCAGATCGTGCGCCTCGGCGAGTGCGGCAATCTTCTTGCTGATGTGCAGGCCACCGCAATGGGCCGGGTCCATCTGGATCACGTCCGCCGCTCGCAACGAAGTGAGCCGCTCGAATTCTTCCAACATGTACAATCTTTCGCCCGCGGCAATCGGAAAGGGAAGAGCATCCTTTACTTCCTTGAGAAGGTCAAGGCTGTGCGGCGTCACCGGCTCCTCGTACCAGCCGGGCCGATACTTCGCCAGGCGCTGGCCCATCTCAATCGCACAGCCGGCCGAAAGGCGGCCGTGAACTTCGATCATCAGATCAATTTCATCGCCGACCGCCTCGCGAACGGCAGCGACGATGTTCTCCGCTTCGCTTTGCTCCTCCTGGCTCATTTCCTTCCAGGCGGTGCCGAACGGGTCGAACTTCATCGCCCGGTAGCCGCGGGAGACGACTTCGCGCGCCTTGGCAGCGAACTCCCGGCCGGTCGAGGCGCCGCCATACCAGCCGTTCGCGTAAGCCGGCAGCCGATCCCGGCAGCGGCCGCCGAGTAGCTTGTAGACCGGTTCGGCTGCCTCCTTGCCCAGGATGTCCCAAAGGGCGATTTCGACGCCGCTGATCGCCGTCATAATGGTGGCGCCGCCCTGGTACTGGTCGCGAATCATGCCGCCGATGACCGCTTCATGGTCCAGGGGGTCGGCGCCCAGGATCCGCTCTTCGACCCATTCGTGAATGAGCGTCTGCACGGTCTTTTCTTGCCATTCGAGCGATGCCTCGCCAAGGCCTGTAAGACCCGTGTCCGTGGTCAGGCGCACGAACAGGTAGTTTCTGAGCCCGGCGTTCGTGAGAAAAGTTTCCAGCTTGATGATTTTCATGGCCAGCACGTGCGAACAAGAGTCGTTATTGAAGAAGCGCCCGCGCCGCTGCCGCAATGCTGGCCGTGTCCATCTGATAGCGCTTCACCAGATACGGAATGGAGCCGCTTTCGCAAAAGCAATCCGGAATGCCGATGCGCTTGAGGCGAATGCTCAACCCGGCATCCGTCACGGCATCGGCGACGGCGCTGGCGAGGCCGCCTGTGACCACGTGATTCTCTGCGGTCACAATCCGGTTCACCCGGCTTGCCAGCGCCAGCACCGCTTCACGATCGAACGGCTTTAGGGTACTTACGTGAAGGACCGCAGCGTGGACGTTTTCCTTGGCCAGGAGGGAGCTCGCTTCCAGTGCTCGTGCCGTCATCAGGCCGGTACTGATAATGGCCACGTCCGCGCCGTCCTCCAGCAACCGGGCCCTGCCGATCGCAAATTGATAACTGCCAGGATCAAAGACCACGGGCACCTGTCCGCGCAGCAAACGCATGTAAACCGGCCCCTGGTAGGCTGCGATAGCCTGGACCGCCTGAGAAACCTCCGTGGCATCGCAAGGGTCGATCACCACGAGGTTGGGCACGGAGCGCATCAAGGCCAGGTCTTCGATCCCCTGGTGAGTGCCGCCGTATCCTGTGGTCAACCCGGGAAGCCCCGCGATGATCTTCACATTGGCCTTTCCCAGGGCACAACCAATGGCGATGAAGTCATAGGCGCGCCGCGTGGCGAAGACGCAGTAAGTGGTGGCAAACGGAATGAACCCGGTCCGCGCCAGACCCGCCGCCACGCCGATCAGGTTTTGCTCGGCCATGCCGATCTGGAAAAAGCGCTCGGGGAAACGCTCGGCAAAGACATGCAGGTCGGTGTACTTGCCCAAATCCGCGGTCAGGCCTACTATCCTGGGATTCTGCAAAGCAGCCTCTACGAGCGCATGACCAAACGGAGCGGCGACGCTTGTTGCTGCCTCGCCCGTATCTGAGGTCAACAGATTGCCAGTGACGCCGCTTGGGGATCGCATGATACCTCTTCTCACCAGCCCGAAGCGCGAGCGAGGCCGTTCCTCGCTGGCGCTTCGGGTTAGTAGGTTTTAATCGCCTGAGGCTTCAAGCTGTTGCCGGGCCAGTTCCCACTCTCCAGGCTCCACGCGGATAAAGTGGCTCTTATCGCGCTCCTCGAACAGGCGGACGCCTTTGCCCAGGAGCGTATCGAGAATGATGGCGTGCGGCTGATTCCTCACCTGCCTGTCCTTGTCCAGCGCGGCGACCAGAGCTTGCAGGTTATTGCCGTCGATGCGTTGCGTGTGCCAGCCGAACGCGGCCCATTTTTCCTGTACCGGCTCGACCGACATGATCGTTCCCGGCGGCCCGTCGGCCTGCTGATTATTGCAATCGACAAACGCCACAAGGTTATCGAGCCGGTAATGGCCGCCGGCCATGGCGGCTTCCCAGGTGGCCCCTTCCTGAAGCTCGCCGTCGGACAAGAGGTTAAATATCCGGGCTTGTCGGCAATCGAGCCGCAGCCCCAAGGCCATGCCTACGGCTTGCGAAAGCCCGTGGCCCAGCGAGCCGCCCGTCATCTCAAAACCGGGCATGGTTTCACTGCCTGACATCTCCAGGCGCGCGCCGTCCGCGCCATAAGTCTCCAGCTCTTCCAGCGGGACAATCCCCGCCTCGGCCAGGGCGGCATAGAGCCCTATGGAATAGTGGCCAATGGACAGAATGAACCGATCGCGGTCCGGCCAGGATAATCGCTTGGCATCGTAGCGCATTTCATGGAAGTAGAGAACCGCCAACAGATCCGCAACGCCGAGTCCCTGTCCGACATAACCTTGCCCCACGCGCTCGGCCATGCGCAGGACGTGCCGGCGCAGGTTCTTCGCTCGCGAATGCAAATCCGACAAATCCGGCAAATCAGTCGAATGCATGAGCTCGACCTACTGACCGCTGCGCGATCGATGAATGCGTTTCCTTAAACCCGGCACAGATTTTGGCGCGCAGTAAAGCCGCCTGCAAGGAGAAAGCACCGAATCGCCCACGCAGTAGCCCGATCTTCTGCCGCCTTGCTTGCTTCGTTCAACAACGAGAAATGGGTTTCTTCGTGTCCATTACTAGGTCAGTTCAACGGCGCAGTAAGCACGCGCCGCGCCGGGAGCGTTACGTTGCAAAAGAGCGACTTTTTTTCTATAATTCTCGGTTTACCATCTGACGGAGTTTCCCGCCGGCTGATTCGCCGGAAGTAGGTTGCGCGTACCATGTTCGAGAATATCCAACGAAGCCTGGGTGAGGCCTTCAAGAAGCTGCGCGGACGCGGCCGGCTTACCGAAGCCAATGTCCGCGACGGGCTTCAGGAAGTGCGCCGGGCGTTTTTGGATGCGGACGTCAACTACACGGTGGCCAACGAGTTTATCAAGCGGGTCACCGAACAAGCGCTCGGCCAGCAAGTCCTGCGCTCACTCGATCCGAGCGAGCAGATCATTCGCGTCGTCTATGAAGAACTGGTCAAGCTCATGGGCCCGGTGGACCACAGCTTCCACTTCGCCAAGGACCGGCCGACGGCCATCATGCTGTGCGGCCTGCAGGGAAGCGGCAAGACCACCACGGCCGGCAAACTGGCGCTGACGCTGCGCGAGCGCGGCCGGAAACCGCTCCTCGTGGCGGCCGACTTGCAGCGGCCTGCCGCTGTGGACCAGTTGATTGTCCTGGGCGAGCAAATCGGCGTACCGGTCTACAGCGAGCGGCCGGGTGGCGATGGCCAGGCGAAACCGCCGTCACCGATCGAGGTCTGCCGCAATGCCGTCGCGCACGCCAGGAAGAATTTGCTCGATACCATCATCCTCGACACCGCCGGCCGGCTGCACATCGCCGAGATGCCGATGGATGAGCTGCGGCAAATCGATCACATCGTCCGGCCGGACGAAGTCTACCTGGTCGTCGATGCCATGACCGGCCAGGACGCCGTCAACAGCGCCAAGGCATTTAACGATGCCCTGGATCTGAACGGCGTGATCATGACCAAGCTCGACGGCGACGCCCGCGGCGGGGCGGCCCTGTCGATCAAGGAAATCACCCGCGTCCCGATCAAGTTCGTCGGCGTCGGCGAGAAGCTCGACCGCCTGGAGGAATTTCACCCCGAGCGCATGGCGCAGCGCATCCTGGGCCAGGGCGACCTCATGGGGCTGGTCGAGAAGGTCGCGCGCGTCCAGCAGGAGTTGAGCCAGGAGGAGATCGAGAAGCAGCAGAAGAAGCTGGCCGAGGGCGAATTCACGCTCGACGATTTCCGCAAGCAGTTCGAGCAGATCCAAAAGATGGGCATGAAGGACATGATCAGCCGCATGCCCGGCATGGGCGACATGATTCCGGAAGGCGAGGATCCGGAACAGGCCATGAAACAGATCCAGGGCATGATCGACGCCATGACCAGGGAGGAGCGCCGCAATCCCGATATTATCGACATCAGCCGCCGCCGCCGCATCGCCGCCGGCAGCGGCACCGATCCGGCCGACATCAAGAAATTCATCGTCCAGTTCGACCAGGTGCGCACGATCATGCGGCAGATGGCTAAGATGAGCATCTGGGACCGCGTCAAGATGGTCACCGGGCTCGGCAAGATGGGCGCCTTCGGCCCGGGCGGCCCCATGCTCAAAACCAAAGTAGGCACCGGGCATCGCAAGAGTGCAAAAGAACGGGCTGAGGATAGGAAGAAGAAGCGGAAGAAAAGGAAATGATGGAAATCAGTCAATAGTCAATAGTCAATAGTCAATAGTCAGTAGCCGTATGCTATTGACTACTGACTATTGACTATTGACTACTGACCACTTGACGAAAGGTTTTCTCGTGGCAGTACGCATTCGCATGAAACGGCTCGGCCGGAAGCACCGCAACTATTATCGGATCGTGGCCATCGATTCGCGGCAGCCGCGCGATGGACGGATCATCGAGGAACTCGGCGCGTATGATCCGATGGTGAAGGTCACGGACGAGCGTGTGAAGCTCAGGCCGGAGCGGATCAAGTACTGGCTGAGCGTCGGGGCCAAACCTTCAGAGAGGTGCGCCGTGCTGTTCAAGAAATACATGGCCAAGTGGGAAGAGCACGAAAAGGCGGCCGCGGCGGCCAAGGAGCCGGCCGCACCCACGGCGTGACGCATGCGCTTCGATGTGCTGACCCTGTTTCCGGACCTGTTCCAGGGCTACCTGAGCCAGAGCATTTTGAAGCTGGCTCTGGATCGCGGCCTGGTGCAGATCAAGCTGTGGAATATCCGCGACTGGGCCAAGGGCAAGCACAGAAGCGTCGATGACCGGCCGTTCGGCGGCGGGCCGGGCATGGTCATCATGCCGGAGCCGGTGTTCGACGCGGTCGAGGCCATACGGCCGCACGATCCAGACCCCGGTCTCCTCGTTTTGCTGACGCCCGCGGGTGAGCGGTTGTCGCAGAGCCTGGTGAAGGAGTTGGCTGGCCACAAGCGGCTGATTTTGCTATGCGGGCGTTACGAGGGATTTGACGAACGGATTCGCCTGGGCCTGCAGCCGCGGGAGATTTCGATCGGCGATTTTATCTGCAACGGCGGGGAAGTGCCGGCCATGGTGCTGATCGATACCGTGGTCCGTTATGTGCCGGGCGTTCTGGGCGACGCGGAGAGTGTCACCGAGGAAAGCCACAGCGACCCTGGCCGGATCGAATATCCGCAATACACACGGCCGCGGGTGTTTCGCGGCATGGCGGTGCCGGAAGTGTTGATAAGCGGCGACCATGAAGCCGTGGCCCGCTGGCGGCGTGAACAATCCGAGGCCCGCAGCCGGGAAAATTCGGGTACGCAATAATGGTGATGGCGCGTTTGCAACGTGCCGGGAGAAATTGGCACGTTGCAAACGTGCCGCCACAGCAGGTAAAGGAAGGCAGTCATGAAGAACAAGTTTCTGACTCTCGTTGAGGAGGCCGGGGCCAAAAAAGATGTGACGGCGTTTCGGATCGGCGACCAGGTTGATATCCATCAGCGGATTCTCGAAGGTCAGAAGGAGCGCGTCCAGGTTTTTAGCGGCACCGTGATCGCGCGCCGCGGCGACGGCTTGCGCGAGACCTTTACGGTGCGCCGCATAGTACAGGGCGAAGGCGTGGAGCGAATTTTCCCGCTGCACTCGCCGAAGATCGCCAAGATTGAAGTCAAACGCACCGGCCAGGTCCGCCGCGCGAAACTTTATTACCTGCGCGACCGCGTCGGTAAGGCGACCCGGCTACGGGAACGGCGCGGCAAAGAAACCGACGGCGAGGCAGCCGGCAAACGGACACCCGCGGAAGTTCCTGCGGAGTAGTGGAGCGAGGCATTGCAGACGAGTTGTTGCCAGTTTGCCAAGTTGGTGGCCACAGGTGGCAAACAAGTGGAACGCCGTAACGTCATGTAGAAATGCTAGTTACATTTGCGCAGACCTCAAGTTTGCCAGTTTGCCAAGTGCCTCAGGGGTCAGGCCAATCTGAGCGAAGGTGCATAAATGGCGGGGCCGTCTCCGACCCAACCCTGGTGGCGACGCTGGTTCGGCAGCCGCTCTGAACGTGCCGCGGCCCGCTTCCTGAAACGGCTGGGCTATCACATTGTGGCCCGCAATTATTCTTGCTCACAGGGCGAACTCGACATTGTTGCCGTGGACGGCCGCTGCATTGTCTTCGTGGAAGTTCGTTCCACCGAACAGGAAGACACGGCCCGCCCCACGGCCTCGGTCGATGAGGCAAAGCAGCGACGGCTGACGAACCTGGCCCTTCAATACCTGCAAAAACACCGCCTGCTCAACAACGCCGCGCGATTCGACGTCGTCATCGTTAGTTGGACTGAGGGAAGCCGCGAACCTGTCATTACGCACCACCGTCATGCCTTTGAAGCAGTAGGCCGATTCCAGGTTTATTCCTAGGCAACGGCGCGGACGGCGCCTCATGACACGGATCTTGGCGAGGTTGTTGAAGTGCTTAAGCTTCGGCCGGCGGCCACGCGTGGCACATAGGAACCAGACTGTGAAACCCGTTGACGAACAGATCGCGTTAATTCGCCGCGGCGTCGACCAGATCGTGCCGGAGGCCGAGCTGCGCCAGAAACTTGAACGCAGCCTCAAGAACGGGAAACCGCTTCGCGTGAAGTACGGCATTGACCCGACCGGGATCGACGTTCACCTTGGCCATACGGTGCCGCTGCGCAAGCTGCGCCTTTTCCAGGAGCTCGGCCACCAGGCGGTGCTGATTATCGGCAACTACACGGCCTTGGTCGGCGACCCGTCCGGCCGCGACCAGACGCGCGCTCAACTCACTGAAGCGCAGGTCACTCAGAACGCGCTCGATTACCTAAAGCAGATAAGCAAGATCATCGATATCGACAAAACCGAACGCCACTACAACGGCGACTGGTTCAAGCGTCTCTCGTTCCTCGACGTGATGCGGCTGATGGGGCAGATTACCGTGCAGCGCATGCTCGAGCGCGACGACTTCACGAAGCGCATCAACGAGAAAAAGCCCATCTCTCTGCATGAGTGTCTGTACCCCCTCATGCAAGGTCGCGACAGCGTCGAGATCCGCGCCGACATCGAGTTGGGCGGCAGCGAACAGCTGTTCAACCTCATGGTCGGCCGCGATCTGCAAAAGGACGCGGGGCAGGAGCCGCAAGTGTGCCTGACGCTGCCGATCCTGCGCGGCCTGGACGGCGAGCGGCGGATGGGCAAGAGCCTTGGCAACTATATCGGTGTCGGTGAACCGGCGTATGACATGTTCGCCAAGACCATGAGCACCCCAGATGCCCTTATGCGCGAATGGTTTGAGCTATTGACGGACCGGCCGGCCGAGGAGGTTGCCCGACTCACCAATCCGGAAATGGGCAATCCAAGGGACGCCAAGATCACGCTTGGCAAGGACATCGTGAGCTTCTATTACGGCGCGCAGGCCGCCGAGGAAGCAGCCAACGAATGGCGCAGGCGAAATACCGAGAAGCAGGATCCCACGGACATTCCCGAAGTCGTCATTCCGAGTTCGGAAGCAGACAACGGCCAGATTTGGATCTGCAAGCTGTTGAAGCTGGTCCAATTTGCCACTGGCAATAATGAAGCACGGCGGCACATTCAGCAGGGTGCCGTTACGATCGGACCCAATCGCGAGAAAATCACCGATGAAAAAGCGACCATCAACTTGGTGGACGGTCTGATCGTGCGTGTCGGTAATCGCAAAATTGTTCGCGTGCGATTAGGTCGCTAGATCGTTTAGCCGCGACCCGAGAGGGTGCGCGGCGAGTACTGAGTACCGAGTACTGGGTACCGAGTACTGGGTACCGAGTACTGAGTGCCGAGTGCCGAGTACTGAGTACTGAGTACTGAGTACTGAGTGCCGAGTGCCGAGTGCCGAGTGCCGAGTGCCGAGTATTGAGTACTGGGTACTGAGTACTCGCCGCGCTCCCCTCTCGGGTCGCGGCTAAACTTCGGCTATTAAACGGCCTTGACCAACGATTATTTCATCGCGGCGCGAGTCGCGGCGGTTTGATCCCGAAACGCAGTCTGGAACCATTGCTGCTCCAGCTCGGTGAAGCTTTGGTAGCCGTAGTGGCGCTGTAGGGCTTTCTCCTCGCCGTAGCGCATCGAATCGTGCAGAAAGAGCGTGAATTCCTGGGCGCCTTTCTGATTGGCCAGAAACTCCACGAGCGAGACGCTCTGCGCATAAAACGCTCCGACGTAGCGCGGGTTGCGCGGGTAATCGTCGAGCTGCATCAAGTCTTTCACGTGGAAGAGTTCATTGTTCTGCCGGCAACGCTCGAGGTTGTCCAGGTGCCGCTGCACCTTCTGCCGCGGCTCCGACAGCACCGCCACGCCTTCATCCACCCAGCGCGGCACCAGACGCTCCCCGAAGGCGCCGGCCAGAACGACATGCGTGGTCTCATGGGGCAGCACGGCTGGCAGCATGCTCGGATCGTCGGCATGCACGTCGATGCGGCGGACGACCATGCGGCCGTTCTCGATGCGAATGGTGGAGTGGCCGGGCGAATTGTACTTGCCCGTTTCATGGCTGTAATCGTCTGCGGTGGGATGGATGAACAGATCGCACTTCAGGTCCCAGGCGTCGCCGCTGCCGAACCATTTTTGCAGCACCTGGGCGCGGGCGCGCTCGGCAGACTGAGCGGCTTGCTCGGCCAGCTCGGCGGACTGCTTGTGAAAGATGCGAAAGTTGGGACTCTCGGCCAGCAGCCAGCCCTGGGCGTTGCGCTCGGCATGGCGCACGGCGACAGCGCTTGCGGCGGGACCGGACGCCGGCGTCTCGGCGGCCGCTTTCCGCATCTGCTCCAGCAGGTCCTTGCCGTATTTTTCCAGCCGGGGCGCCAAGCTCAAGGCCACGCGCACCTCTTCTTCCAGCTCGGACCACGACGGCTTCTGCGGGCCGGATTGGTTTACCTGCTCGACCACGGAGAAGAGTTTGCAATACGCCCAGCGCTCCTTGTGAGCGATGTCCGCGCTGATCGATTTCTGATCCGTTTGCGCGACCTGATCGTAGAGCAGGCGCGACTCGCGAAAATGCTTGGCGTTGAATTCTTGCTCGGCGCGGGCCAACAGTACGGACACATCCTTGATCGGCGGCCGCTCTGAAATTCGACCAGCCTGATTTTCATCCAGGCTCTTGGCACGAACCGTAGGTGTGGTCTTGACGGCATAGGAATCCGCGGATTTGGTGATCACTCTCTCGGCAGCAGCAACGGCATTGCCGCCGGTGAGCGATTTATCCAGCAAGGCGCCCTTGTCCAGATAAAGCAGCCGCTCCAGATAACGCTGGGCGTCCTCATGTTGCTTGGCGAGGCGCAGCTCTTTGATGTAGCCGCGGTAAGCGTCTTCCAGGGCTTTCAGGTAGACCTTGCTGCCGTTGATGAACGGCAATTGGCCTTCCAGCGTGGAGACGGCGGCCCGGTACTCGCCGTGCAAAAGATACTCGCGGCCTTGTTGCAGAGCGGTTTGCACGGCCAGGGCCGTGGACACGGACCGGTCGGCCGTGTCAGCCTTGGGAAGCGGTGTCGCGGGGTCAGCGGCGATAACAGCGCAAGCGCAAGCCAGGACCAGAAGACGGGGTAAGTGCATGAGTGCTTCCTTGCACAAGGGCCAGGCATCCTTGCCTGACGCAGGCCAGCAGTTCAGCCTGGAGGCCGGAACTGCGATGCGGGAAGACAATACGCGAGTGCCTCACCAGCGGGCGGCTGGCGACACTCCGGTGGGACCTGGGAGGAAATGGAGTCTCAGCGATGGGGCGTGCGAGCGGTGATGGGACCCCTCCATGGTCCTGTTCCGTGTGGAAGGCAGTAAATTGGGTCGGCCTTCCCGATGCCCGTCTCGACGACGAGAGCATCGCGCTATGGACGGGCGATACGGTAGGCGGAAGGTCGAAAAAATGCAAGGGGAGGTAGACTGTCTCCCGCCGCGAATTTGGCAGGCAATATGCTATGATCAGGCGAATAAGAATCGGGGCAATCTGAATTCCGCGGGCCGACCTTGACCCTGCCGAAAAAGGCGAGCTAAGTGAATGAGCCAAAAAGTGAGGCAATCCATCGCTACATCAAAGAATACTCGCGCGACTCACCAAGGCAGGAACGGCAGCTTCGGACTCTTGGCCAATGGCTCTTGCGCGTCCTGGGAAATTGCCATCGATGAAACCACGCCCGGAGCAGATCGTTGGTACGCTCAAATTGACGGGCCAGCCGTGGCCTTCTATTTTGAGATTCCCTCGGTAGACGTTGTTGGCAAAATGGCTCGGTTTCTTGAACCGCGTTCAGCGACAATGAATCAACCAGCAAACGGCGCGCTGGTGATTGGAAAGGACAAGAAGACGCCAATTACTCTTGTCAAGGATGACGAATACAATGATCGCTTCTTCCTCGTAATAGGCCCAATGGATAATCCGATTGTTCGATTCGCCATCGCTGGCACGGATGTCATTGACATCGCTGAGGCTCTAAAAGACGTCAAGAAAGATCTTGACGACAAAGCTTAACAGCGGGTGCGCCAGGGGCACATAAATGAGCGATATCGGCAAAGCCTCCCGGGAATTATTTCGTTTGCCCGAGAATGCGATTAATGTACTTCCGCACCTGAGCCACGTCGGCCCCCTCGGCCAGGTCAACATTGGCCGGCGCGCGCTCTTCCGGCCGTGCATCCACCACGGACATGCCGCGCGTGAGTTCGCCGCGGGTTTCGATATCCACAGGCATCGGCTTGGTTGACAGCAGCGCCGGCAGCGCAACCGCAGCCACGCCGAGCACATCCTTGAGATAAAAGCCCTCGACGCCGTACAGGTTCGACGTCATGCGGATGCCATAAGGAACGATCTTTCGCAGGAAGCGGCAAACGGCAGACTCGGGCGCGGGCAGCTCCAGTAAATCGGTGGGCGAGAAGACAACCTTGCGCGTCACGTCCAAGGGAATCAGGGTCGAGGGCGCCCCGCAGCGGAAAACCTGCCTGGCGGAGAGGGGATCGCAATAGAAATGGAATTCGGCAACCGCAGTGACATCGCCCGGCTCGCGCCATGATCCGCCCACGCACACGAGGCGCTGGATCAGGCTCGGCAACTCGGGATCGCGGTCGAAGGCACGCGCGAGCGCCGTCAGGGGAGCCAGGCAAATCACGGTGACTTCGCCCGGATGCTGGCGAACGAGGTCGATCAGGAGCTTGTCGCTGGAGTGCTGGTGGTGCAGCTGCGCGCACGGGAATTCGACGCCGCCAAGCCCGCCCGGACCGTGCAGGCGCGTGCGGTCCGCGTCGTAAGCGATGGGCAAGGCCGCGCCAAGCCGCGGCCAGCGCGGCGGATCGATTTGCTCCACCAGGACCTGCACGTTCTTGGTCGCCTGTTCTGCGGAGACGTTGCCCGCGCTGGCCGCCACGCCGAGCACGTCGAGGTCCGGGTCGAACAAAGCCAGGGCCACGGCGAAAGCGCCATCGATGCCCGGATCCGTGATCAAGACGACCTTGCGCATCATGGTGTCGGCTCCCTCTTCCTCGTAGGGCAGGTTTTCAACCTGCCTTTTTCAAATTCAGGCAGGTTAAAAACCTGCCCTACGCATCAGTCTGTTGTGAACAACTTCTCAATTTCTCAAGCACATTCCGTGCCCGGCCGCGGCGTATGGATTCGCCGGCCATGGCCACGCCGTCGGCAAGTGTCTCGACCTTCTCGGCCGCCATGAGCGCGGCTGCGGCATTGGCGATGACCACGCGCGCGGCCGGACCTTCCTGGCCTTCGAGCAGCGCACGAATGATGGCGGCACTTTCCGCCGGTCCCTCAGCGGCCAGATCTCTGCGCGAGCAAGGCGCAAGCCCAAAGTCGGCGGGCAGCCACTCGTGTGCCTGGATTGTCTGGCCGCAAACCTCGCGTACCAGGGTTGAGCCGGACAGGCTTACTTCATCGAGTCCGTCGCGTCCGCAGACCAGAAAAGCGCGGCGCGTGCCGAGCTGAGCCAGCGCGCCGGCCATCGGATCGAGCCATTCAGGCCGTCCGACGCCGAGCAATTGATAGGCAGCGCCGGCGGGATTGACGAGAGGGCCCAAACAATTGAGGAGCGTTCGCACCTTGAGACGGCGGCGCACTGCGGCCACATGTCTCATGGCAGGATGAAAATGGGGCGCGAAGCAGAACGCGAACCCGGCACAATCCAGGCATTGCCGCACCCAGCCAAGGTCCTCGCGCACGGCTACCCCCAGCACGGCCAGGACATCGGCGCTGCCGCTGTTACTGGACGCGGCTCGGTTGCCGTGCTTGACGACAGCTACGCCGGCGCCCGCAGCGACCAGAGCTGCCGCGGTACTGATATTGAAAGTGCCTTGCCCATCGCCGCCCGTGCCACAGGTGTCGAGGAGATCCTGGCGGCCGGTCTCGAAGCGAACCATGTGTTCGCGAAGCACGGCGGCCGCGGCCGCGATCTCGCCGGCCGTCTCTCCTTTCATGCGCAGCGCCACGAGCAGCGCCGCCGCTTCCAATTCGTCGCACTGGCCCGTCATCATTTTTTCCATCACGCAGCGCATGCGCTCCCCGCCTAGCTCACAATGATCGGCGAGCGCGGCCAGGGCTTCCGTGAACCAGAGCGGAGAAGTCATTTCCACGACGGGTCTCGTGAACAGGCGGAGAAGAACGAGCTTTTCTCATTATTCTCGTTCAAAAAAGCCAACTTTTAAAAACTTCTCTTCCATTCTGTACGGCTGTATAATATACTAAGGTACACATCGACAAGTGTCGATGCCGCGGCGGTGGTGTTTTTGCAGCCTTGGGTGGCTGCATTTTCTCCTTAGACCTCTCTCAAGCGGAGGCGGCCAATGCCAGATTTTAGCAGCCTGACGGAGCGGCAAAGAGAAATCTACGAGTTCATTCGAGAAAAGATTGAGAACCGCGGCTACGGTCCAACCGTGCGGGAAATCGGCAGTGGTTTTGACATCAAGTCGCCCAACGGAGTCATGTGCCATCTCAAAGCCCTGGAAAAGAAAGGCCTTATCATCCGCGAAGGGTTTTCGGCACGGGCCATCCAACTGGTCGATCATCATCCGCTGTCGGCCGGGCTGCCCTTTCTCGGTCTCGTGGCCGCGGGTTCGCCGACCCAAGCCGTGGCGCAAAACGAGCGCGTGGAGTTCAAGGACCTGTTCGGCGGCCCCGATCACTATGTCCTTCGCGTCCGCGGCAACTCCATGATCGACGACCACATTCAGGACGGGGATTATGTGGTTATCCGCAAGAAGGAATCGGCCCAGGACGGCGAACGGGTCGTGGCCATGGTGAACGATGAGGTCACCTTAAAACGCTATTATCGCGAAAAAAATCATATTCGCCTGGAGCCGGCCAACAAATCGATGGGGCCGATCATCCTGAATCCCAAGGACGATGCCCAGATTCTCGGCGTGCTCGTGGGCGTGATGCGCAAGTGTTAGTCTTCCGTCAACCGCCAGTAGCGGTCGACAACGAGGTTGTCCCAGTGCTGGCTGCGGCCCCACGGCCAGTGCACGGTCAGCCGCCCGGCCTGCGTTTCCTTGCCCAGGCCAAAAACGAAGCGGGCATCATTGGCGGACAGATAGCTTCCGCCGCCTACCGCAAAGCGCGTCAACCGGCGCCCAGGCACTTCCAGCGTCAGCCTGGCGCCCACGATACAGCGATGCCCGCGACCGGTTAACTCGATTCCCAACCAATGATTTTCCCGTGTCGCCTCGTTGCGCAGGACGACGATGGGCTCATTGAGATGGCTGATTACCATGTCCAGGCGACCGTCATTGTCCAGATCGCCCAGGACAAGGCCCCGGCCGGAGTGCAAGCTACGGAAATAATCGCCGGCTTCCGAAGAGATGTCGGTAAAGCGGCCATCACCCCCGTTGCGCAGCAGGAAGGCACGCTGCTGCCGTGGGGCGTTGCCTTTGAGAAAATGATTCGTGTGGCCGTTGACAAAGACCAGGTCCTCCCAGCCACGGTTTTCCACATCGACGAATCCAGTTCCCCAACCGACGTTCGATCTGCCGACCACGGCAATGCCGGCGGCACCAGTGCTGTGGACGAATAACGGATCTCCGCGTTCGTTGGTTGCTTGCCAGCGGTAGAGCGCCGGCAGTTCATTATCGTAATTGGTGACCCATAGCGACGGCTTGCCGCCGCCGTCATAGTCGGCGGCAGCCAGCCCCATGCTGCCATTCGCCGCGCCTTGATCGTCGCGGGCAACGCCGCTGGTGGTCCCAACATCCTGCAAGGAAATAGCCGAGCCGCCTGGCGCGCTCGTCCGGGCACGGTTCAGGTAGAGAAAATTGCCGGTGGTATCGTTGGCGACATAGAGATCGGGCCGGCCGTCGCCATTGACGTCCAGAGCGATGACGCTGAGCCCTTTGCCGAAATTCTTGTCCGCGTCTTCGGCGTGCAGTCCGGCCTGCTTGCTTACATCCGTGAAGGTGCCGTTGCCGTTGTTGCGGTAAAGCTTGTGGGGCAAGGCCTGGAAATTCGCCGGGGGACACACATCCCGGGCCACGAGGTCCAGGCCCAGGCAGAGCGGGTTGTTCTTGAAGGACCAGTTAACGTAGTGACAGACGTAAAGGTCCGGATAGCCGTCGCCGTCCAGATCCGCCCAGGCGGCGCCGGTGCTCCACAGAGCATCAGTCAGCCCGGCCTGTTGCGTGACTTCAACAAAACGGCGGCCCCCCTTGCCGTCCGGCTCATTGTGATAGAGCGCCAGTCTGCCATAGCCGGTGACGAGCAGATCGGGCCAGCCGTCGCGATCGTAATCGGCGACGGCGCAGCCATGCGTATAGAAGCACGGCTGGTCGAGGCCGGCCTCGCGGGTGACGTCGCGGAACCGCCAGTGGCCGAGATTTCTAAAAAGCCTGCAGGAATGGCCCTGGACCGATTTTCCTTCAAAATAGCCGCCGGCGGCGACAAATACATCAAGCAAGCCATCGCCGTCGTAATCCAGGAGCCCAACGCCGCCGCCCAGCGTTTCCAGGATAGCCAGGCGCTTCGACTCCTCGCCGTTCTGGTAGGTGAAGTTAATGCCGGTTTCGGCGGTCACATCGCGAAATAACTCAACGTCTGAGGAAGCGTTGGCTGCGCCTGTTGTCGCAACAAAGGAAACTGAGGTCCGGTTGCACCCGCCCAGCAACACCAGGCAAAAAAGCAGAGAACCGACGCGCAATTTCCTTAGAAGTTTCCACGATGCGGCCATGAAATCAGAGTCCTTGACCATGCAACATTTTGACGGCCGGCATGACCCGAAGCAACACAATCGAGAAAAACTTTTGCGCAAGTGATCATGCACGCGCGGGTTTTTTCTATTTCCAACGCAATGCCGGCGCTTACAATGGATGCCGACTCGACGCTCAGCGACTACCGATCAGGAGCTCATCATGGCCGTCAAAACCGCCTGTCCCCATTGTGATGCGGTCTACAACCTGGCTGATGCCACCATCGGCAAGAAGGTCCGGTGCAAGAAGTGCAACGAAGCCTTTACGGTCGAGGATGTGCCGGTAGCCGAAGAGGCCGAGGAGCAGATTCAATCCGGGGAGCGCGGCCGTCTGCGGTCGTCCCCGCCACGGCTGCGCGACGAGGATCAAGATGATTTCGAGGACGATCGGCCAAGTCGGCGCCCTCGGCGACCGGTGCGAAAAACCGCGTCCGCTGGCTTCCCCGTGGTCGCCGTGGCCTTGATCGCGGGCGGGGTCGTGGTGGTGGCCGTCTTGATCGTGGCAGGCGCTTGGTTGTTGATGAGCCGGCAGCCGCCACCCGATCAGCCGCAGGCCGCGGCGCCGCAACCGGTCAATGCGCAACCACAAAATCCCCCTGCGCAAGCGGCCGCCAATCCGCAGGCCGCGCCGCCGGCCCTGCCGGTGACCGACAAGGCCATCCTCTTGTTCAACGGCAAGGTGACGCAGGACTTTCCTCGGCCCGGACTGCGCTTCAGCGTGGAGTACCGGTTTCAGAAGGGCGGGCCTGCGCCGGGCCAACATTATTTCTGGGTCATTGAGCCGGAACACGGCGATGGCTACGAAGTCCGGCTGAACTGGACCGAGCTGGGCAAGGAGGACACGCTCAAGGCGTCGAGTTTCATGCCCGGCTTCGGCGCACGCGGTCCTTATACGATGTCCATTCAGATGTCGCAATTTCCCGGTGGCATCGGCCGGCGCGGCCGGGAAACGATTTCCAACAAGCTGGCGGTGGATGTACCAGCCGGGGCCAACGCGCCGCAGAGGCCGGGTATCCCGGAACCCGGCGCTCCGGCCGCACCTCCGCCCAGCATTGAACGCAAGGCCCTGGCGGATGCGGAAATTACCGGAGTCCTGGCGGACCTGGCATCGGGAGAAAGGCCTCGCATTCAACTCGCCTGCGCCAGGCTCGGCACTACCCTTCCCGGAAACCGGCGTGCCGAAGTGGCCAAGGCCCTGGAGAAGCTGCTCGCGGATACGGATGCGTTCCATCGCCAGTTCGCCGCCCAGGCGTTGGCCAGCTGGGGCACGAAGGACAATGTCCCGGCGCTGCTCAAGGCCGCCGACGATAGCAACTTCGCCACGCGCTGGGCGGTGCTGGACGCCCTGGCCGCCATGAAGGATGCGCGGGCTGCGGCCAAGCTCGCGGAGCATCTGGTGGATCACGGCGACCGCATACATGCGAGCAAGGGCCTTGAAGCCATTGGCGCGGCTGCGGAAAAAGACGTTGCCAAATCGCTGAAGCATCAAGACTGGGGAGTGCGACTCGAGGCGTGCCGGATCCTCAAGACTATCGGCACCAAGGAAAGCCTGGACGCGCTGCGCGCCGCCCAGCAGGATGAGAATGGCCTCGTAAAAATGGCGGCGGATGAAGCCGCCAGGGCGTGCGCGGGACGATGATTGCCCAGCTAAATCAGGGTGCGCGAAGCTGTACTAGCCCGCCGCACCAGCAAGGCCCTCGCTGGCGCGTCGGGTTAAAGTGCGGCCGAATCGCGCAGGGTCATTTATCCCAGCGTGCCGCCGGTTTCTGCTTCCACAGCCAGATGATCCAGTCTACGTTCTTCGGCTCGCCGCCGAAATCCTTGAGCCGCGTCATGCACTGTCCGCGGTGGTGCTGTGTGTGCATCGCCACCTGCACGAGGGCCTCGGCAACCGAGATATTGCAGGGCGGCTCGGGAAACCAGGGAATCCGCACGATGCGCGCCAGAGAATCCGCTTCCAGTGACGCGGCGAAATCGCGCAGCCCGGCGTGGACATTCTGAGCGCGGGACTTTAGCGCATCAAAAGTCGGCGGCGGCCCGCCTGGCGGACCGCCGGGTTGCTCGCCGCCCAAGACGGAGAGAAAGCCCTGCTGCACGCCGATGATGTGGCCGACACGATTGCGCATTTCCTCATTGTCGCGGGCACGTGACTTATCCCAGGCGTGGAAGAAAACCGCGTTCGCCCATTCGGCGTGAGCCAGGAGGTCGCGCAGAAAAGCAAGCATGGTGAAGCCCTCGTCAAAAAAGGTCCGCGCCCTGATAGGGTCCTAATTGCCGTTCGGCCGCTGTGTGTGGCTATAATCTACCAGGGGCGCTTGCGGAGGGCAAAGCCATGCCGGTTCACGATTGGACCCGGGTTGAAGCGGGCATCTTTCACGACTTTCATCATGCCTGGATTGAAGAAATCAAGCGGGCGTTGAATCGAGGCCTTCTTCCTCCGGACTACTACGCGCTGGCTGAACAAATCGCTTCTGGACGTGAACCGGTGTCCCTACCTTGAAGGGTCCCACCGCAGGAGGAGAGCCGGAAGCGAAACCGCCGGGCACGGTCTTTCCTGACCTCAGACGACTACGTCATGGCGCCGCTGGAAGCCACCTACCAATCAGCCTGGGAAGCCGTTCCGGCATTCTGGCAAAACGTACTCGACGCGCGCTCCTGATTACTTTCCACCCGCCGAATCGGCCAGCAATACGCAAATAATCTCCTTGTCATTCCGCATGAACGCCGAACGATTGGCGTAGGCCGGGTGCGACCAGACCACTTTCCGGCCGAAGGCCTCAGTGATCGGCTCCAGAAGATGAGCGCGGCTAGTTTCTTCGTAACTCTTGGGAGTCAGCCGCGCGATGATCAAATCCCCTTTTTCTGTGAACAGGAAGAAGCGATCGCCGTTCTTGGTGATGAAGATATCCGCGCTGCGAACCACCTTCTTGGTGCTGTTCGGTTCAAAGGTCGCCCACTGGCGTTTGCCGGTGGCCGCCTCGATGCAGCACAGTTCGCCGTTGCTCGAGGTGCCATACACGCAGCCGTTCTCGAAGAACGGCGTGGCGAAGACGCTGTCAAAGCTGATCTTGCCATCGCCCTTCCAGGCGATGGTGGCGCCGGGTTTTTCGCTGGCGAGATTGAGCATCATGGAGTTGCCGAACGTCGAGGTAACAAAGAGATCGTCACTCCACTTGCGCGGCGAGGCGATGGCCATGCCCATGTACGCCTTGTAAGGCTGCGTCCAGTAGACGTTGCCGGTTTCCGGATCGAGTCCGCAGATGGCCTCGCCATGCCAGATGATCAACTGCCGTTTGCCGCCCGCCTCGTAAATCATCGGCGGACAATAGCCCAGGCTCTGAGCCGACAGGGCCTTCCAGATCTCCTTGCCCGTATCCTTATCGAACGCCACCACCGTGCTGTCCTTGCCGCCGACCATGCAGATGACCCTTTGACCATCGAGCAACGGGTGGCCGGCGAAACCCCAGATTTGCGTCTTGGCCCCGTAGTCTTTCTTGAAATCGTGAGACCAGATCACCTTGCCCTGATCGGTATCCAGGCAGAAAAGATTGCCTTCGGCGCCGACCGTGTAGACCTTGTGATCGTGCACGAGCGGCGTGGTGCGCGGACCGGAGTCATACTGGACGGTGTAGGGGCAATCGTATTCATGCTTCCACAGGAGCTTGCCGTCCGCCTCATTCAGGCAGAGGACGCGTTCGCTGCCGGGCTTTTGTGTCCGTTTCATGAAACCCGTTTGCGCGGCTGGCGCCGGCTTGGCGTCGGCGGGAAGCTGGCGATCCATGACATAGACACGGCCTTCCGCCACGGCGGGGCCTGTATAGCCGCCGCCAAGCGGCGCACGCCAGCGCACCGTGGGTCCAGCCGGCGGAAACTTTTCGATAATGCCCGTCTCGCGCCAGATGTCGTCGCGTTGCGGTCCCAGCCACTGCGGCCAATCGTCGGCCTGTGCGGCTGGGCTGAGGAAGAGCGACAGCAGGAGAACCGCACCGAACCTGGCGGGCCGGTCTGTTGGGCAACGGTGAGCGGAATGCATGATTTCTCTCCTTGTTAGGTTCGCCGGCATTGGACGGCCATGCGAGCGGCGATCCTAGCAGCAAACCTTTCAGAGATTGTAGCGAGCGAAAGTCGGTCAGGATAGAATCCCAAGCCAGTCACCAGCTTTGGCAAGCGGGCGTGTTTCGTAGAAACGGAATTCATTCCGTTCAGCACCAGGCCGGCTCCCGGGCCGTTCTCCGTGCAGAACGGAATGAATTCCGTTCTACGGGACATCGCAAGTGACAGGCATTTTGGGAAGGGCAGGGCAGCAGCCAAAGGCGCCGCCGCCCCAGATCCTTTTTCTTTGCGGCTTGCTAAACGGATATGGGCGTGTATAGTCGAACACGCTGGCCATGTTCCATTCGCATATCGATTCCAAAGAGCGATTCCCTCGGGGAAGGAGATGCATCATGACGCCGCCGAGCAACGACACAGGGGCTGTGCCGCCCGGTCGATGGCTGACCGCGCTGGGAGGACTGTTGCTGGTCATGGCGCTGATTGCCCTGGGCGCCAGCTCGGCGCCTCTGGTCGCCGACGGACCCGGGGACGCCGCCGAGCAAGCCTTGCCCAAGGATCTCGAGCATGTTGCCGCGGACGCCGCCGGCTTTATCGCCTTGCGGCCGGCGGAGCTGTGGACGAGCCCGGTCGTCAAAGCCTGGCGCGCCAGGCTGGCCAAGGAAGATCCCGAATTTGCCGGTGAGCTCGATAGCGATTTCCTGAAGGACATCCAGTTGTTTCTCGGTGTGCCGCTGGCGAAGGTGGAACGCCTGACTGTCGTGCTGCCGCGAAGTCAAACCTGGCCATTGCTGAGCTGGCCGATGGCCGTCCGCACCACTGAGCCGTACGACCGCGACAAGGTCCTTGCCACGCTCGACGGCGGCGACCGGAGACGCGGCCGGGGCGTCCTGCTGCGCTTTCTGGACGACCGCTCCTATGCGCTGGCCATGCCGCAGCAGCAGGCCGCGGGGACGGTGCTGAGCAAGCGTGAGGAGGCCGCCTTGCGAACTGCCCTCGCCTTGGCCGGCGGCAAGCACCTCGTCACCGCCGGCCTGCTCCCTTCCGGCGTGCTCGATCTCCTGTCCGAGACGGTTTTCCGTCACGACTCGCTGATCGGCCCCTTCTTGATCTCGACGCATCCCCTGTTCCTGGCCGAGTCGGCCACGTTGACGCTCGATGTCGACGACGACGCCCGCCTGGAGTTGCGTTTGAACTATGCGAAGGAATCGACGGCGGCGACGGGTGAAGAAGTTGCGCAGGCGGTGCTGCGCATGCTGGCGCGCTCGATTTCACGACAGATTGCCCAGGCCGAACAGATGCAAAGCCAGAGCGACGAGATGCTCAAGATCGCTCGGCGCCTGCTGGGCGCCTTGCAAGACCTCGCCGTCGAGCAGCAAGGCAAATCGGTGCGCGCCGGCCTGGAGCTCAAGGAAGACCAGGCCATCGCGGTTCTGAATACGACCGCGCGCTTGCGCGTGGCCACGAGTCGCGTGCGCAGCGTCAATAACCTCAGGCAGATCGCCATCGCCATGCACAATTACCACGACACCTACGGCCACTTTCCTCCCGCGGTGGCGACCAGCCGGGAGGGTAAGCCGCTCTATAGCTGGCGCGTCCTGTTGCTGCCCTTTATGGAGGAACAGCCTCTCTATTCCCAGTTCAAGCTCGACGAGCCCTGGGACAGCCCGAACAACAAACCGCTGTTAGCACGGATACCCAAGGTTTACCAGTCTCCGCGCGGCAAGCCGGCCGATTCCGCCGCAACCTATTACCAGGTGCTGGTGGGCGGCGGCGCCCTGTTCGACCTCAATCGCCCCACGCGCATGGCCGACATCACCGACGGCACCTCCAACACGATCCTGGTCATCGAGGCGGGCGAGCCGGTGCCCTGGAGTAAGCCGGAAGACCTGACCTACGATCCGCAAGAACCGCTGCCGAAATTCGGCGGCATTTTCAAAGAAGGCTTCAATGCCGCCTTTGCCGACGCCGCCGTCCACTTCCTGCCCCGCGACACCGATGAGAAACGCCTACGCGCCTGGATCACGCGCTCGGGTAACGAGGTCGTGCTCTCGCCCGGCACATCGGACGGCAACCAGATGCGGATGGCGCCGCCCGGGGTGATGAAGAAGACGATCATGAAGATGGCACCGGCCAGGCCACCGGAGATCAAAAAGTAGTGTCTGCTATGCATGAGCCCGCTTTGAAAGAAGTGCTTGCCCCGCGCTTGCCGCCTGCGCTGGCGGCCCCCGGTCAATCTCCCAGTGTCTTGCAAAATGTCCGCTTCAAGTTCGCCCCCGGCAGCCTTAAGGCGGACCGCGCCGCGCTGCTCCGCTACAACAACCGGGCCGTAGAAGTGGTCAAGTTGCCGGTAGAAGAGCAACGGCAGCGCCTCGAGGAGTTACAGCCTCGACCCCAAGGCGTTGCCCTATGTCGCCCGGCTTTTGGCCCCGGACTGGCCGAAGTTTCTCTCCAGATTTCACCGCGACCAGGCGAGTTTGCACTGTGGCATCCTGCTCCTCGCGGTCGAGCGCTACCGCCGCGACCAGCACGGCTGGCCGGCCCGGTTAGATGAGCTGGTGCCCGCTTATCTGGCACAGGTGCCGCTCGATCCGTTCGACGGCCAGCCCTTGCGCCTGACACGGTTCGACAACGGCGTGGCGCTGTATTCGGTGAGCCCTGACAGCCAAGGCAATCTTTCCCTAGACTCGGCGAAGCCCGGCACGGCCTGGGGCTACCGTCTCTGGGAGGTCAGCAAACGCAGGCAACCTTCCAGGCCGCCCGAGCAGAAGCGGTGACCGCGAATGACGAATGACCGAGACGCCTTTGCCGTCATCTTCGGGCCCCTTCCACAGCGCGATCGTAGTCTGCCAGAACGGCATGCAGCATGGCATAGGCCGATTCATCCCCGGAGACTGCCGGCGTGAAGTGCAGACCTTGCTCCGTCATGTGCTTGACCAGCTCGGCGGCGGTGTTCGCTTTCAAGGCATATTTGCCGTTGAAGTGATTTGCCACATCGAGCTGCCACAGTCCCTTGATGGCCGACTGGAAGTCGCGCAGGAAGGTCAGGCCTTCGCTGTATTGCGAGGGGGGAAAATCTGTCCCCTGGTTGCGGAGTCGCCTGTAAAGGCCGTACACATCGCCTTGCAACTCATCCAGGACGGCGCCGTCCGCAACGCCTTTGGCCTTTATCGTCTGCATCGCCTCGGAGGTGCGGCGCGTGATTCGTTCCCTCTCCGCTGCGAAATCCGAGCCGCTCAAGGCCGTGGGCCAGTTCACATGCCCCGCGTTCTTGAGCAGCCCGATAGTCCCGGCACGCGCGCTCACGTTGATGTGCGTCAGGTCCGTATAGTCCAGGGGCAACGCCAGGCTACCGAGGGCCGCAGAACCACCTGTGTCCGAGCGCTTCTGTAAGTCTGCCAGAATGTCATTCAGCGCTTTCCCGGACCGGATTTCGGCAGCGGATGGATGGTGTAGACTGTGCTCCAGTTCTTCCCGTTCAGCGCGCTGCCTGCTCTCCTCGGCCAGGGCAGCCTGTGCGCGCGCATTCTGGTCGTCGGCTGCGCGACGCTTGGCCGCTTCGCGCGCATCCGGGTCGGCTGCACGTTGCTGCTGCGCCTGATCCGCGCCGCCACGACGGCTGCCGGTGGAGTTGCCATCGGCATTACCGTCTATGACGAATTCGCCAAGCAGTTTCCCTCGCGACGCGTGCCGGCTGCTGGTGGAGTCGCCGTCGGCAGAACCGTCCAGGACGAACTCGCCAAGCAGTCTCCCTCTCAGCGCGTGCCCGCTGCTGGTGGAGTCGGCGTCGGCATAACCATCCTTGGACCCAGAAGTGCTGTAGGAGCTGCTTGTCGAACTTCCGTCGATGTACCCATCCAAATTGCGCGGAAGCGGGCTGACGGTCGAGCCTCCGCTGCCGTAGCCGTTTTGAGAGCCGCCTCCGGAATAGCCCCCAGACCCGCCGCCCCCGTAGCCCATGCCACCACCGCCACCCGAGCCCATAGCGCCCGAGAAGCCCATACCAGCACCCGAGAAGCCCATGCCGGTACCCGAGAAGCCCATACCGGTGCCCCGGAAGCCCATACCGGTGCCCGGGAAACCCATACCGGTGCCCGGGAAACCCATACCGGTGCCGGGGAAGCCCATACCTGTGCCCGGGAAGCCCCTAACAGCACGGGAAAAGCCCATGCCATTCGCATTCATGGACGGCGTCATCATGGACGGCGTCATCATAGACGACGTAGGCCGCATCATCATGCCGCCGCCCATTCCCATCATGCGCCTCTGGGCGCGTGCGCCCGGCAGATCAAACTGCAACAGGGCCCAGACGGCCAGAAAGGCCAGCATCCAATGCCGTAACAGCCGATCTTTGCGACCGGTGATGTGACTCCAAAAACGTTGAAACATGGTCATCTCCTTGTTCCGGTAAGTGTGTTCAATATTCCGGCCAGTCCGGCTGCATGGGCAGCCGGTCCGGATTACGGATCAAAACACCCCCAGGCCGGGGCTAAACCCGCCCAAGCCGAGGGATCCAAAGAAGCCGGGGGTAAACCCGCCGAAGCCGGGGGTAAACCCGCCGAAGCCGCGGGTCCCAAAGAAGCCGGGGCTAAACCCCATGGTGCCCGGCGTAAACCCAAAGCCGGAATTGAACCGACGATCAAAGTCGCGGTCGAAGTCGCGGTCGAAGCGGCCGTTCATGAACCGACGGTCAAAGTCGCGGTCAAAGCGACCGAAGCGCGTGTTAAAGCCGTTTGTGCCGAAGGGAGTGAAGATACGACGGTCAAAGCCGCCCGTGGTTCGCCCGAAGCCAGGCGTAAAGACGCGACGGTCAAAGCCGCCCATGGTTCGCCCGAAATTGGGGGAACGCATGACGGGGGAACGCATGGCGCGAGAACCGCCGCCACGGCCGTGCTGGGCCTGTAGGGGGCCTGGAGTCGCGGTCACAAAGAGCAGGGCCAAAACGCCAGCGCTGCCAAACAAAAATCGTCCCAACATGGTTGGGCTCCTTTCAAAGCAGGTAGAGGGATCGTTGGGCGTTCTCTCTCGTTGAGAACCAAAGCCTAATCAATTCTCCTTTTTCACGACAGATATAAAGCTATCGGCGTGCCGCGGCGTCGCGCAGGCAGCGGCTTCGCGCCGAAGCCATGGGGCTCATTGGACTTACAAGAGACTGGCTGACGTTCGACCGAGGTGCAGCTTCCGAACGACAGGGGAACGGCCCCACCGCGGGTGGTGGGGCACTACCGTATGTGGTGGGTAGCGCGGCTGATGCCGAGCTTCTTCATCCGGTGGCGCAGGGTGTTGGCGTGTAGTCCCAGGATGCGCGCCGCGCCCCGAGGACCCTCGACAACCCAGTCGGTTCGATGCAGAACGGCGAGGATGTGGTCGCGCTCCACCGTCTCCAGAGTCGATTGCTGTTGGGCAGCAGTGGGAGCCGCGTCCGGCGCGGGCACAAGCTCGGGAAGGATGTCGAGCACGGGGCCGGTCGCGAGGATGACGGCTCGTTCGAGAACGTTTTCCAGCTCGCGGACGTTTCCGGGCCAGGGATAGTTGACCAGCCGCTTCATGGTCTGCTCAGTAACTCCGTCCATGCGCTTGCCGATCCGCGCCGCGAACTTGGGGACCAGGTAATGGACGAGCAAGGGGATGTCTTCCGGCCGCTCCCGCAGCGGCGGCAGCAAGATGGGGAAGACGTTGAGACGGTAGTAGAGGTCCTCGCGAAACTTCTTCTGCTGGACGGCGTCGAGCAGGTCGCGGTTCGTGGCGGCGAGGACACGGATATCGACCTTGATCGGCGCGTTGCCGCCCACCCGGTCGAATTCGCGCTCCTGGAGAACGCGCAGCAGCTTGACCTGTGTCTCCGGGGAGATTTCCCCGATCTCATCGAGGAAAATCGTACCGCCGTTGGCGAGCTCGAAGCGGCCGATCCGGCGTGCCAGAGCGCCGGTGAACGCGCCCTTCTCGTGGCCGAACAGTTCGCTCTCCACCAGGCCGGCCGGGAAGGCGGCACAGTTGATCTTGATGAGCGGCTTGTCCTTGCGCTTGCTGGCCGCATGGATGGCGCGGGCGATCAGCTCCTTGCCGGTGCCGGTCTCGCCGCTGATCAGCACCGAGGCGTCCGTTGGGGCCACACGGCGCACGTTGTCGAGCACCTCCCGCAGCGCGGGACTAGCGCCGATGAGTTCCTCGAAGTTGCTGGCCGCCTTGATCTCGTCCTGCAGGTAGAGATTCTGACGCTGCAACCGGGCGTGTTCGGCCTCGGCGAGCACGCGGTCCGTGATGTCCACCCAGATCAAACGGCCGGCCTGCACCCGGCCGTCTTCGCCGCGGATCGGTTTCATCCACAGGCTGACCCACAGGGGCCGGCCGTCCTTGCGGCGCATCTCCACTTCAAGCCCCGCGACTTGCTCGCCTGCCAGCAACTTCTCGAACAGGGCTGCGTCGCGCGATCTTCCCGCTGCCGTCTCGGCAAAGAGATCGATGACCGGACGGCCCTCCAGTTCGGCCTCGGAGAAGCCGATCAACTGGGTCGCGCGCTGATTGGCGCTGGTAATTCGCCCGTCCACGCCAACGGCTACATAGCCCACGGGCGCTTCTTCGTAAAGATCGCGGTAGCGCCCCTCACTCGCACTGAGGCGCTGCTCGGCGCGCAGCCGCTGCAATTCCGCGCTGGCGCGGGCGGCGAAGATCCGCAGCAGATAAAGATGACGGGGTTCCGCGGGCATGGGCCGCCTGTCGAACACGGCCAACAGGCCGAGCACGTTGCCCGCGGCATCGAGCAGCGGCGATCCCAGGTAGCTCTCGACTCCCAGTTCGACCAGGAGCTTCGCTTTCGGGAACGCGTCTTTTACTCCGGCCGGGTGATGGCAGAGCTGGCCGCGTACCACGTCGTCACAGGGTGTGCCGGCCAGATCATACTCGAAGTTGTCTTGAATCCGGTCCCGCCCCCAGAAGGCGATGGTGCGGACCCGCTTGTTCCCGGGGACAAACTCGGAGACAGCAGCAAAGGGCACGCCGACGGCCTTGGCCAAGTGTTTCACCAGGGCCTCGAAGAACTCGTGGCCCGTGCTGCAGGCGGTTCCTTCAACAATGGCGCGAAGGATGTCCAGTTCGTTGCCGGCTGCAAGCGACGGGGAGGCCTTATGAACAAGAGCTGGCTGACTTGCCTTGCGGAAGGACCGACTGGCGATCCCAGCGGGGGATAGATCCTTGGTCATGAGATATCCGTCCAAAACTCGGCCACCGCTCCCATGGTCCATTATATGAGGGCAGGAAAGGCACGGGCCGCTACACAGCCCGGCGACGTGCGGCTCGTGCGCTTCCGGCGATAAGTCCATTCCATGTCCCTGTTATTGGGGGATAGGGCAGCATGACAGCGTCGTGCGAGATGCCCCTCTCTTCGGAGAGTCAGCCAGCGGTGCGACTGTCTTCCCTAGATAGCAACGGACCGGCACGCCAAAGGCGGGCGCCAACGAGAATGGTCGGACGGGCACGCCGCCCTTGACGGTGAGCAAGACAGAGCTTCCTGGCGATCGTCGCTCACCTCGCCCCGAGGGCCCGGTCGAGGTTGAAGGCAGCGCTGATTAGAGCCAGATGGGTGAAGGCTTGCGGGAAGTTGCCCAGGGCCTCGCCGCTGGCGCCGGTCTGCTCGGCGTACAGGCCGACATGGTTTGCGTAACCGAGCATTTGCTCGAAGAGCAGCCGGGCGTCTTCCAGCCGGGCCGGGTCGGTGCGGCCGGCGCGCGTGAGCGCCTCAACGAGCCAGAAGGAACACATGTTGAAGGTCCCCTCGCGACCCGGCAGCCCATCCGGGGCGGTTGCGGGGTCATATCGGTAGACCAGACCGTCCGCGGCCAGGCCGCCCGCGGCAACCGGCCGCCGGATCGCGTCCAGGGTGCTGAGCATACGCGGGTCGTTCGGGGCCAGGAAAAACACCAGCGGCATCAGCAGGCTCGACGCATCGAGGGAGTCGGAACCGTAGGCCTGCACGAACGCCTTGCGGCCCGGGTTCCAGCCACGGGCCATGACTTCCTCGTAGATCTCATCGCGGACCTTCAGCCAGCGGGCCCGATCCGCCGGCAACGAGCGCTTGTCGGCCAGGCGCAGACCGCGGTCCAGGGCCACCCAGGACATGACCCTTCGAGTAGACGAAGTGCCGTCGGCCGCCGCGCACCTCCCAGACGCCCTCGTCCTCCCGTTTCCAGTTGTCGCACAGCCAGTCCACCAGCCCGCGCAGGCGTACCCACCCGTCATAGCCGACGGGCTCGACATACTTGTTGTGGAGGTAGACCGCGTCCAGCAGCTCGCCGTAGATGTCCAGCTGCAGCTGCCGGTGCGCCGCGTTGCCGATGCGCACCGGCCGCGAGCCGCGGTAGCCTTCCAGGTGGTCGAGCGTCTCCTCGGGGAGCTCGGTACGGCCGTCAATGCCGTACATGAGCTGCAAGGGGCCGGTCCCGTCGCCGCCGGCCTCTTGCCAGCGGTCCTTCAGCCAGTCCCGGAAGCGGGCCGCTTCCTCGGTGAAGCCGATGCGCAGCAGGCCGTACAGCGTGAAGGCGGCGTCGCGAATCCAGGTGTAGCGGTAGTCCCAGTTGCGCTGGCCGCCGATCGCCTCGGGCAAGCTACAGGTCGGGGCCGCGACGATCGCCCCGGTCGGCTCGAAGGACAGGAGCTTGAGCGTCAGGGCGGAGCGGTGCACCATCTCCCGCCAGCGGCCGCTGTAAGTGGACTTCGACAGCCAGCGCCGCCAGTAGGCGACGGTGTCGCGGAACAGCTCTTCCGCCTCGTCGACGCCGGGGCAGCGCCCGGGCCGATCGTCCGGGCCGAGCCGGCGCAGGACGAACGTGGCGTTCTCCCCCTCTCCAAGCGTGAAGTCGGCGAGCACACCGGCGCCGTCGCGCTGCAGCGGCACAGGGGCGGCCAGGTCCAGGCTCTGCCCGGGCCCGTCGAAGCGGGCGCCTTGTGGGCCGAGGTCCACCTGGTGGGCGGCGCGGGCATAGTCGAAGGCGGGCCGACACTCCAGACGAAAGGCTACCCGGCCGCGGACGACGCGAACCCTGCGCACCAGCTCGTCCGTCACCGTGCCGGCGCCGCCGACCGGCATGTAATCCTCGACCTCGCCCACGCCATCGTCGTCCAGGAACCGTGTGACGAGGACTGCCGTGTCTGGCCAGTAGAACTGCTTGCGGCGGAAGTCCTCGCCGGCCGGGGCGATGCGGAAGCGGCCACCCTTCTGATCGTCGAGGATGGCGGCGAAGACGCTCGGCGAGTCGAAGTGCGGCAGGCAGAGCCAATCGATGGAACCATCCATGCCCACCAGCGCGGCCGTCCGCAGGTTGCCGATCACGCCGTAGTTCTCGACGGGCTGGTAGCGCGAACCCATCTCAAGGTCCTCCATGCAAAGCATCCGGACTCGGGCAGCTTCGCTTGCCGCAGGACGCCCGAATGCTCTCGCCGCTGTCATGGTACCACCACGCGGGGCCTGGGCAACATCCCCCCGTTCTTTAGCAGCGACACGTCCGGCAACGCCCAGGCGACCTTCTGGAACCCCTTTTACCCGCTAACGCTGAGTGGTGGTGGGTGCGATTCCCAGTATACCGGCAATATACACGCCATTTGACGGCGCTTGCGGCGCCGGTTATTCTGGCGAGCACTGGGCGAAGGTCCGAAAAAGCTAAGACAGCAACCCGGGGGGAATTTGCCATGGTCGAGGATGGGGACAACCGGGCGACAGAAAGCCGCCACATCATGCCGACGCCGCAAGCAGATGCTCCTGCCTTTCCCCAGCCGCCACCCGCGGCGGAATCACCGTCGGACCTTGTCGCGCCGACACAAGTTTGGCTGCAAAGCGATGCCGGCCGGCGAAGGAAGGTCATGGCCGCGCTGACCACAGAGGCGATCTGGATTCAAGATACCTGGCAGCTCCGGCGTGTTCTGCTGCATAACCTCGAGGGCATCGAATCGTGCCCAGGCAAACAGTTGATTTTGGTCTGCCGCCCGGAGACTTCTGCAGAAAAGATGACACTGACGTTTGCCAGCCTCCCGGAAAGAGAACGCTGGGCCAAAGAGATTGAGACAAGGCGTCAAGAAATCCAAACGAGCCTACCGGTGAACACTGCCTATCTACCGGAAGGCGTGGCCCTGGTAAAGCGGATGCCGGACACGGCGTACGTGGTGGTGGACAGAGTAGGCTTTACGGCACAGACACCCTGGGCGGCGGATCGCGGGGTCCAACTTCGGGCCGGCATGCGCGGCGCCGATGCGGTTATCGACCTCGAGCGCCGGAAATGCCCGGAGTTGGGCTGGGGAGGCCGCCACGTCAGCGGCGCTGCCGTTCGCATCGACAACGCCGGCGCACGGCAACGGGTGCGGCTGCGCTGGTATGCCGAGGAGACCTCCAGCCTGGGCCAGCGCATGCTGCTGCTCCTGTTGATCCAGGCGACCGCGCTTTTTCTGCTCGCCGTCCTGCGCGCCGGCCCGGCACGCTTGCATATGCCGACCGGCGAAACGCTGCCGCAAACGCTTGCGGACGCCGGGATGGGCATGGCGATCATCTTTGCCTGGCCCCTGCTGCTGCTGGCATTCTTGTGGCTGCTACGCTGGTCTCAACTGGTGCGTCTCGCGGGGCTTGCCGTTCTGGCCGCCACGACGGGGCGGGGACTTACCGTATGGCTAGCCCATGTGCTGGCGGTCCAGACCAGCGGGGCTGCTCTGTCGGATAGCAATCTTTGGATTCTGCTGGACCCGGTCGACTGGGCCTTCATTATCATGGGGATCGTACTCTGTGTGCGCGCCTGGCGCCTGGCCGGCGATGCGCAGCGGATCGTTCCCCAGGAGTTACAAGTTGCTTCAACAGCGCGACGGGCCTGGGCGCGCGGCCTGCTTGGGGTCACCGGGGTTTATGTGCTTGGCATCCTGGCTTTCGTGGCGACGGCGCGCTACCAGGCCAGCGCCTATCTGTTGGAGCCCGGAGTCGACCCGCAGCGTGAGCACCAGGCGCTTCAGGCGTTGAACGAAGGCGCGGCCCTGGCCAACAACGGCGCGCTGGATGCCGCGGACAAGTCCTTGCAACGATCCTTGCACCTCTGGGAGGAGCTGACCAGGCGCGGCAAAGCCCCGGCCGAATACCGGGCCAACCTGGCCACCTCGCTGAACGACCTGGGCTGGATTCGCCAGCGGCAAGGACGCGAGGAAGAGGCGGAAAAATACTATGCCCGGGCCGTGGCTCTCGCGGACGAGCTGCTGTCCGATTCCTTTGTGGATGATGAATTCAAGAAGACCATGGCGGGCGCCCGGGCGGCGCTGGCTCAGTTACGCGGCGGCAAGTCCTTCGCCGCTCTCGACGACAAGGACCGGGCGGCCGAGCGCAAATTCGAGGAGGCCCAGGTAAAGGCGGACAAAGGCAAGGTCGAAGCAGAAGCTTTGTACCGGGAGGCCATCGCCCTTTGGGAGGATATCTTCCCCCATGCGACCAATCAACAATATCGCAAGCGCGCGCTGGCCTGTCTCGCCGGAGCATACCAGCAACTGGCCGAATTCCAACGGCAGCTAGGCAAACGCGCCGAGGCGGAAGCAAGCTTGAAAAAAGGCATTGACTATGGCGAAAGAGCCGTGGCCGCCGATCCGGACCGGCCGCTGCCCCGCCACAACCTGGAAATCGCCCAACGCATGCTCGAAGGACTGCGTGACCAGGCGCTTCAGGAGGAACTCGACAGGTTGCAAGGCGCCCAACGTTATGCCGATGCGGTCGAACTTTGCCTGCGGAACATCGATGAACAGGAAGACCGGCTTCGCGCGGGCAAGGACCGCGATGCGGCCGAACGGCGCCTGGCGTATCGCCTGGATCGGTTCGCCTGGTTTCTTGCCCATTGTCCGGACGGGCGCGTGCGCGACACCAGGCTAGCCGTCAAGCGTGCCCAGCGTGCGACGGAGTTGCAGCCGGATGTGGGCGATTACTGGTATACGCTGGCCATGGTGCAATATCGCAATGGCGACTGGCGCGACAGCCTGGCGTCGCTTGAAAAAGTGAAACTGCAAGCGGGTGGTTTCGACGCCATGGACTGGCTCCTGGCCGCCCTGAACCGGCACCAACTCAAGCAGCGCGACGAGGCACGCGCTGCCTTGCGCAAGGCCGCCGAATGGATGGAGGAACAGCAACGCCAGGCCGAGGGCAATGCCCTCTTGCGCTTCCGGTTGGAGATGGTCCGGCCCACGATCGAGTCGCTGCGGCGCGAAGCCGAAGACCTCATTGAGGGGAAGGGCTCTTCAGGAGATCGAATCGGCTGACCTTGCCCGCCGGCGGCGTTGACTGTTGCCTCAGGCCCCCACCACAGCCAGTTCGACGTTGACATTGCCGCGCGTGGCGTGTGAGTACGGGCAGATTTTCTCGTGCGCTTCCTTGGCCAGCGCGGCGAGTTCGGCTTGCGGAAAGCTCTTGTCTTCGACCTGCAGTTTGACAGCCAGACCAAAGCCGCCGCCGTCGCGCGGGCCAATCGACACGGCGCAGGTAACCTTCGCTTTGGTCGCATCCTTGCGGTGCTGCTTGGCGACATAATCGAGGGCGCCTCCGAAGCAGGCGGCATAGCCGGCGGCAAACAGGTGCTCCGGCGTCGCGGTGCCTGGCTTGCCTGGTCCGCCCATGGCCTTGGGCACGGACAGGTCGGCCTTCACCGAGCCGTCGCTTGCTTCCGTGTGTCCGTTGCGGCCGCCGGTCGCGGTCGCGCTGGCGGTAAAGAGCGGCTTGATCGTGTCCATGGTTGCTTTCCTCCTCTTGATGCGTGTCTGGTTGCAGGCGCGGGCGTTCCCGTCGACGCGGGCTCTGCGCTTATGATATGCGGGAGAGTGCCGGTGACCGTGCTATCACAGGTTTTTTGAGTGAAACAACGCGGCCCCAATGCGACGGCGACCCGGAGCTTTCCTCTTAGTTGTCGCGTTTTGGACCACGCGCAAACCGAGCCAGGGAGGCTTTGGCCTCCTGAGTCAGGCGAGCACCAGGGGCGCCTTCGGCGAGAGATGCCAAAAGCGCCCGGGCCTCCCTTGTGTTCATCAGGTCCAGAACCTCGACGGCGCGCACGGCGCGGAGGACATTAGGCTTGAGTGCCGCGCGTCGCGCCCTTTCGAGCAAGCTGTCGACGCGCCGGCGAGCTTCCGCCGAGAGAGGCGACCGCAAAGCCCTTTCCAACTCCGGCATGGCCGAGTCTCCTAGCGCTTCTAAAGCGCGGCTGGCGCCCTCGCGCTCCGCAAAGCGCGGGCTGTCAAGGTCCTGAATTTGTTTGGCGATACCTTCGATGCCGGTGGCGGCGGCCGGATGGAGACGCGCGCGGAGCAGTGGCACGGAGAGGTGCGGCGCGGCCGCCAGCTTCAAGATTATCTGGTACGCCTGGAAGGCGTCGTCGCCGGCCAGGTCAAGCCAATGTTTTGCCAGCTCTTCTGCCGAGGCCGGCCGAAGCTCGCCGCGTACCGGCAAACGGCCGGTGATGTCCCACATCAGCACGGTCGTGTCGTAGCTGGCCGAGGCGAGGGTCTTGCTATCCGGGGCAAAGGCGAGGTCCATGATCCAACTGTCATGGCCCTGCAGCATGCCGAGGCGTTTTCCCGTGCGCGTGTCCCAGAGATAGACGGTGGTGCTGCTGCCGCCGCCCGCGGCCAGGATTCGACCATCCGGGGAGAAAACATAACAACTGAATCCATGGACAGGAATGCCTTCAAAGCGCAGCCGTTCTTTCCCGGTGCTCAGCTCCCACAGAGCGAATGCCGGCACCTGCGCCTCTTTGGGGACGACGGGGCTGCCGGGACCGCCGCCGGGCCTGTCCGCGGCGCCGAGCATGCTCTTGCCGTCTGGGCTCAAGGCAAAAAAGCGAACCGTCCGGAAAAGCTCGGCGACACCTGCAATCTCCTTGCCCGTTTCGACATGCCAGGCGCGCGTGCCTGGACGGTCCGAGGCAAACAAGATGCTGCCATCGGCCGAGAAGGCAAGGTTGTCTTCGTTATCCTGCTGGGAGAGTTTATCGAAGCGTCGAACCTCTTGCCCGCTAACGACATCCCAGAGCTTGATACTGTACTCCGCCTGATTGGGCTGCATGGGCCTGCAGCGGGAAGCAAGGAGCTTACCGTCCGGCGAGAAGCACACCCTTCGCACCGCCGAGTCATGAGCCTTCCAGCGGCGCACCTCCGCCCCGCTCAGGGCATCCCACAAGCAGAGTTCAAGGCTGTTGTATCCGGCGGAGGCCAGGCGCTTGCCGTCCGGACTAAAAGCCACCGAGCAAACATAGAGTTGTCGCGCCGCAGACTGGGCGATTTCTTTTCCGGATAACGCATCCCAGTAGCGGACGGTGTTATCGCTGCTGCCGCTGGCTAGCCTCTTGCCATCCGGAGAATAAGCAATGGCCTGAACCTGGCCCCTATGGCCGTTACTCTGATATAAGGGCTGACCCGTGCCAATATCGACCAGCCGGATAAAATGCTCCGGCCACAGTACATAAGCCAGTGCATTGCGGCCTGGGACAAAGGCGAGATGAGCCACCGGTCCAGGCTCGACGGCGACCTGTGCCGTCTCCTTACCTGTGCCGACGTCCCATATTTGGATGAACGTGTCTTTTCCTGCGTAAGATGCCAGGCGCGCCCCATCCTCAGACAACGCGATCTGCCTGATACCGCGTGTCGGCAGTGAGACTCTGTGCAACTTTTTGCCTTCGGGCAGTTCCCAGATGTTGATGGACCCGTCGTTAGCGTTCGTCGCGGCGAACACGGGCGCCCTGCCCGCAAAGGCGACGGCCGGCCAGGGGATTTCCGAAGTAAGCGTGCGTAGTGCCTTGCCTGTTTTCGGGTCGCGCACCACCAAGGCGCCTTTGCCGCCGTGAGTAAGCAACGCCTGGCCGTCGCGTGAAAAGCCGAGCAGCAAGACGTGCGATTTGTCTTCATCCGGGCCTCCCACACGCCAGACTCTGCGGCCGGATGATAGCTCATAGAGCTGTGTGCTGGTGTTCGTTTGCGGGGAAAGGCATTTGTCCGCGCTAACAGCCAGGTATTCGCCATCCGGGGAAAACTGCACCTTGGACGGAGACCCGAAGTCGCCAGTCAAGCTGCGGATTTCCTTCCCCGAATCGACGTCCCAGAGGATTACCGCGTTCTGTTCGCCCGTTGCCAAGAGCTTCGCGTCCGGCGCGAGCGCGAAGGAATCTACCCGGTACGCATGTCCGGGAAAACGGCGAATTTCCTTGCCCGTCGCGGTATCCAGCAGGAAGACGATGTGGGCCTGTGACGTGGCCATGACCCGGCCGTCGGCGGAAAAAGCCAGGGTGTCGCCGCGAAACCGCGTGCTGCCCAGGCGCTTCACGGCGCCTGCGGGAAGCAGGTCGCCGAGCAAGTCGACGCCTCTGCGTGGTTCCATCGGGGCCTGCGCATCATCTTGTTTCTCAGTTGTCGGCCCGTTCACCGAGGTGGGCAAGGCCTGGTCCGCTCCGCCGCTGAGGGCCTGGTGCGCGATGACGCCAGCGCTGCCGATAAGGCTCATCGCGAAGAGCAGAGCGGCGGCAAGCTTCATTTTGTTCATGGGCAGAGGCTGCAGCATGCCATTGACCAGTGTGGCAACCGTGGCGGTCATTGGCAGTGCGGCCGCCTGCTCCCCAGCGATGAGCAATCCAGCAATGCGGATCGTCGTCGCCGTCAGACGCGCGTCCGGGACGAAAGCCAGGAGTTCTGTTTGTGTGAATCCAACAAGGCCCGCAGATAAGGCAAAGCCGCGGCGCGTCAAGCGCTGACGAAGGATCTCCCGGCCGCGTTCAAGACGCCGCTTGAGCGTACCCCGGCTCCAGCCCAGCTCGCGCGCGGCTTCCTGCTGCGACTTCCCCTCGGCATAGCAGAGCAGGAGCGGCGCCCGCTGTCGTTCCGGCAGGCGCTCCAGCTCCTCATTGAGCTCCGAGCAAAGTTCACGACGCGAAAACTCGTCGCAACTGGCGTGCTCGTGGTCCGACAAGGATTGTTCCTTTTCACGGCGCCGCCGCGTGCCGGCCAGGCACTTGAGCGACAGTCGATAGGCGACTCCGTGCAACCAACTCGGTAGCGATCCGCGCTTGCGGATGGAGCTGGCCTTGCGCGCGAGAACGAGAAACGTGGCCTGGAACACGTCGTCGGCGTCATGTGAATTGCGCAGCACGCGCCGGCACACCCACCAGACCAGCGCCCCATGCCGCCTTACTAATTCGGCAAACGCGTCTTCCGCGCGCTCGCGCAGGAAAAGCTCGAGCAGCTCAAGGTCTTCCAGATTGCGTATCTGCTGCTCCAGTAGCAAGCGGTGCACTCGTGACAAAACGGCGGCGGGACTGCGTGACATTAGCGTGGACCCGTTGGAATCTTGACTTCTATAAGATAGTACCCGCGCGATCCCGTTTCGGGCGCACGAATTGCCAAGAAGTTTACCAGCCCGAAGCGCCAGCGAGGCCCTCGCTGGCGCTTCGGGCTGGTCGCGCAGATTCGCGCGCGGTCATAGAATAATACCTACCATGCGTGCCATGATCTTTGAGGTCCCTCGCCAACCTTTGCGCGAGGTTGAGTTGCCCGTGCCGGCGCCGGGAGCGGACCAGGTGTTGCTTCGCGTCCAGGCTTGCGGTGTCTGCCGGACGGACTTGCATGTTCTGGACGGCGAACTTACCAGGCCGAAACTCCCGCTTGTCCCTGGTCATGAGATTGTTGGCATCGTCGAGGCCCTGGGGGAGCGCGTGCAACGCTTCGCCAAGGGTGATCGGGTTGGCGTGCCCTGGCTTGGTTACACCTGCGGCGTTTGCCCGTACTGCAAGTCCGGCCGAGAGAGCCTTTGCGACAACGCGCGCTTCACGGGCTATCAGATTGACGGCGGCTATGCGGAATTTACGATCGCCGATCAACGCTATTGCTTCCGCATTCCGGACGAATACTCCGACACTCAGGCCGCACCGCTCCTGTGCGCCGGCCTGATCGGCTACCGGTCTCTGGTCATGGCTGGGGATGCGCGGCGCCTGGGGATCTATGGCTTCGGAGCGGCGGCCACATCGTGGCCCAGGTTGCCGCCCACCAGGGCCGCCAGGTCTATGGCTTTACGCGCCCCGGAGATACGGAAGCACAGCGTTTCGCGCTCGACATGGGGGCCGTATGGGCAGGGGACTCATCGACCTTGCCCCCGGAGAAACTGGACGCCGCGATCATTTTCGCTCCCGTGGGCAGCCTGGTTCCAGCGGCTCTGCGCGCCACGGCCAAGGGCGGCACCGTCGTGTGCGGCGGTATCCATATGAGTGACATTCCTTCGTTTCCGTACGACCTTCTTTGGGAGGAGCGCGTCCTACGTTCTGTCGCCAACCTCACGCGTCGCGATGGTGAGGAGTTCCTGGCCCTGGCGCCCAGGGTGCCGGTGCGAACCGAAACGCAACTTTTCCCGCTTAGCCAGGCGAACGCGGCCCTGGCCCGTCTCCGGGGCGGGCAATTGCGCGGCGCGGCGGTGCTGGTCAATCAACGCTAAGCTCGGACAGGAACTTCTCGTACGCCGCCTGGTGCGTTTTCACTTCGGCCTGGAGTCCCTTGAGCTGCGCCTGAAGCTTTTCGATCTCTGTTTCCTGCTTGTCGAACTTTTGCAGGTAGCGCTGATAGGCGGCCGAATTGGTCGGCACGGCTTTCAGGTTGGCGCGCAGGCGATTCTGATCGGTCAGGATGTCGTCCAGCTCGCTCGTGTGCTGCGCCAGCACGCGCTGGCTATTGACGGCGGCATCCTTGAGCGTCATGGCCTTGGTCATGGCTGCCTTGACCGCAGGACTGGCGACGGCGCCGCTGATGTAAATCTGCAACTGGTTGTCGGCAATGGCGGCCAGGGCGTAACGCTCCTGGAGCGCTCGCTCTTCGATGACCTCCAGCTTGCTGCTCTTCCCGGCAGGTACGGCGAGCTGAAAGCGATACACCTCCCGACTACGCTCGGCGGGCCGTTCCGGTTGCACTAACTTCCAGTCCGGCCGCACGGGATGCTCGACCAGGAGGACGCGCGGCTGCTTGCCACGATTCATGATCATGTAGACCTTTGGGGCGCGCAGCTTGTGCGTCGCATGGAGCACGCCCTTGACGATCTTGAGCGCGGTAAGTTGCTGTGGCGTGCTCTGAGTCTCGACCTTGATCTCGGTGCCCAGGTCCAGAGCGTAGCCGAGCAAACGCTCCTCATTGGCCTGCAGGTCGAGCAGGCGGGCGTCGCCGGCATAGCTGCCTTCCTCGTAAACGGTGACGGGCCCCTGGGTCAGCGGATGTCCGGAGGTGTTCTTGAAGCGGATGCTCAGGACGGGGAACCTGGAGTGAATGGCCAGGTTGAAAACGCTGACCTTGGCGGCTTCGACCTCCTGATTGATGATCGGCAGCAAGGCGGATTTTTGCCGGGCCAGGCTGACGCGCTCATCGACGATGTACTTGAAGCGGTCGCCGATCTCCTCGGTCGAAGCCAGGGCGGCGACGCCTTGCTTGGGGTCCACGGCAGCGAGGTCGCTGCCGACTTTCTTGGCTTCCTCCTTGGCTTCGCGTTTCGTTTGAATCCGCTGGAGCAGCTGTTCGTAGGTAATTTTGCCGCGCTGGAAGGCGACGCGGTCGTCATCGTCGCCCTCGTTCTGTCCACCGCCGGCGGCGCCGGCGGGGTTGAAGTTGCCTGCCGCTGGACGTTGTCCCTGCATGGCGTAACCGCCTTGCTGTCCGAGCTGATTGCCGCGTTGGTATGGGCTCAGCGCCCAGCCCATGCCGGGTTGTCCGCCTTGCTGTCCGAGGCCATTGCCGCCCAGGGCGCCGAGCCCGCCCAGCGCACCGAGCCCGCCCAGCGCACCGAGCCCGCCACCGAGAGCACCAAGCTGTCCGCCGCCGGCGCCGAGGTTGATCTGGCCGCCTCCGCCAAAACCGAATCCGCCCACCGCCATGGCGCCGCTGTAGACGGGCGGCCGCAGGGAGGCAAACAGCTCCGGCTCCACCCAGGGCCGCGGTATATAAAGCGGCTGATAGAGATTCATCTGGTAAGAAATCGGCCTGCCGGAGACCAGCGCCATGCGCACGTCCTTCCAGTCCTCGTCGCTCGGGTTCTCCACGATCGCCCAGCCCTGGAGGAACGGCTTGCCGTTGTCGTGCAGCACGAGGCGATAGCTGGTCTTCCAGATCGGATGTTCGACCACGTAGCCGACGCGCACGCGCCGTTTGCCGTCGCCCTTGAATCCCAGCGAGACCACCTTTTTCTCGGTGTCATGCGTGGAAGCCAGCACCTCCAGGGCGCGCTTGAACTCGCCGTCGAGGGCGGCGTTCAAAAAGCGGACCCGTTGAATTTGCGACAGGAAAACGCTTTGCATCCCGTCCGCTGAATGCAAATTGAGCACGTCCATTTCCGCTTTCGAGGAATCTTCCCGGCGCAGCTCCATACCGACAATGGTGCCGGTCAACGTCGCCGCAGGCGAACCGCCGGCTGGACGCAGCAGCACTTCGATCCTCTCCCCGCGGGCCTGGTTGAGGATCTGGCCGAAAGTAGGATTGCTGGTCAAGTCGAGGGCAAAGCTGCGCAAGGTCTTCTCGACGGGATCGGGGCTGTCATAGCTGATGGTGCTGATGTTGCCGCCGTCGCGATCCTGCAGCACGAGGCTCTTGAGCAAATCGTTTACGTCCGCGCCGGGGAAGGCCAGCTCCACGTGGCTGCTTCCCGTAATTTCGCCTTCGCGCTGGTAGTACCCGACGCCGCTGCTGAAGAGAATCACCTGGCTGATCGGCAAGGTGGGGCCCTGTGGCCGCGCCGTCTTCTTGTCCAGCTCCGTTACGGGCGGTGCGGAATTCGACCGCGCCTGCCAGGCCAGCAAGGCCACGCCGGCGAGAAAGAGTAATGCGGAAAGTACGCTAAATCTGCGCGGCATGAGCGTGCTCCTCCCGTGCACCGGGACGAATGGAATTGGCCAGAAGACGGTCTGACCTGGAACGACAGCGGCGCGATCCCTTGCGCGCAAACGTCACGGCAGGCAGCAACGTGTCAGCCAAGGCAGGATTACGGGCTAGTGCTGACTTGCCTGGGAGAAAGGATTGTGATGCCCTGATAACGCTGAAAGTCCTGCGTATCGACCGCCAATTGGTGTTGCGGATCAGCCTTGTAGACACCGCGCGTCAGGATACTCGTATCGACGAGCGTACTCATTCCCCACGCCCGGCATAGATGCTCTCGCGGCTATCGTCAACCACAATGCCGCCTGGCAAATGTCGATCTGCATTTGCCCAGGCTCGCCATTTTGCGGACCACGCTTCAGCCGGCAAATCTGCGAAACTTGGGGATGGGCCATTAGCGCTGCCAACCTCTTGCTCAGCCAGCTTCTTCACGTAATCCTCAAGTGTCAGGCCCGCTCTCTTGGCTTTTTCTTTCAGCAGGCATTCGGTTTCAGGCGACAGGTCAAGCATCAGAGTCATGGTCATTCTCGATTAGAATGTTTATTTGAAAATGATACCACGAGTAGAGGCGCCAAGTCGAGGCCCAGCTTCGCTTCGGGAAACGAGGATATGCAGGCTGTCTTAGGAGTTGATCGTCAACATCACGAATCGCAGATCTCACTCAGTCAAGGAGCAAACCATGCAGCGCAGCGCAGCGTTTGTTTGCCTGGCCGCCGGGTTGGTCGCCGCCGGGCCGGCGGCAGGGGACGAGCGGCCGGTGGTGCTGGAGCTTTGGCCGGGCAAGGCGCCTGATGAGAACGCTCCCATCGGCGCGGAGAAGGTCGTGATGTCGCCGAGGCTCGACCGTAAGCAAGTTGAGGTTACCGAGCCGACGCGGATGATCACCAATGTAACCCGGCCGACGCTATCGATGTATCGGCCGGCCAAGGTGAAGGACAGCGGCGCAGCGATGCTGATTTGCCCGGGGGGCGGCTACTGGAACCTGTATTGGCAACTGGAAGGCGAGGAAGTGGCTGCCTGGCTGAATACACTGGGCATCACCGGGATCATCCTCAAGTACCGCGTGCCGCGACGCCCGGATGAACCCAAGGGCGAGCCGGCGCGGCGGCCGTTGCAGGATGCCCAGCGCGCCGTCAGCCTGGTGCGCAGCAAGGCGCGCGAATGGGGCATCGATCCGAAGCGCATCGGCATGATCGGTTTTTCTGCGGGGGGCCATCTGGCATTCGCAACGGCGACGGGCTTCGAGCGACGCAGCTACGCCCTGATGGATGACGTGGACAAGGTCAGTTGCCGGCCGGACCTCGCTGTCCTGGTGTATTCAGGCTACCTGAAGGCGAAGGACAGGGATGAACTGGCTCCCGGGCTGAGCATCCCGGCCGGGACGCCGCCGATGTTTCTGGCGCATGGCGGCGCGGATATCATCAGCAGCCCTGAGCATAGTGTGCTCACGTACCTGGCCTTGAAGCGCGCGCGGGTGCCGGCGGAATTGCACATCTACGCCGGGGCCGCCCACGACTTCGGTGTCCGCCCGAGCGCGCAGCCATGCTCCCGGTGGACGCAGGCTTGCGCCGACTGGCTGCGGCAGCAGGGATTTCTCAAGGCGGACCGGGGACCGTAAAGCCTGCGGTCATCTTATTGACACCTCGACTAGCGGCGTGCCTTCACTCGAGTCCAGGCTGCTCCAGCATTGGCCCGAGACGCTTGCCAGCCTTCCGGTAAATCCGCCAGTTCGCCGATCGTCGCATCGCGCTGGAGCAAGTCGCCCAAACAAACTACCTGTCCGTCCTCGGCGCGGTTGGTTGTCCCGCACAAGAACTGCCAGTCCCCCTCCTTATCATGGCTGACCAGGAGAATCGGCAGCCCGTCCTGAAGCACCGGCTTGGTAGTGAATGCGGCCCGGTTCTTGCCATCGTGAAACGGCCAACTGTTGTCTTCGCAAAAGATCGGCTGTCGCCCGACAAGGTTCTGGTTGAAGTCAGGATGCCAGGGGTACCGATGTGCGGCGTCCGGCCACACACACTGGAGAGCCGGAAAGTTATTACCCTGGTAAAACCACCGCGCATAGCCCAGGTACTCGCGGTAATGCTTCTTGTCAAAGCTGCGGAAGAATACCGTGTAGTCTTCGAGAGTGTCGCTCGACTCATGCAGATGCTCGAAATGTTCACCGCTCCGAATCTGCTCCCCAATGCCGTTTATGATTTTGTGCATGACCTTCACGTCAAGGCCGAAGATGATCACCTCGGGGTGCTCGAAGGTGTGATGAAGACCGATCGAGTAGGCGAACGCCGGGCCTTCCGCATCTTCCTGGATGCCGAGCACGTGCCAGCCGTATTCCTTGACATCGGCAAGCAGTTTTTTGTCGTGCTCGTCCTCAGGGTCGGGCCAATGCTTGTTCTTGAGCGGCATATAAGAACCTAGCTTTTGGTCTGCTTCTTCGCCAGCATGGTCGGCAGTAGCGAAGAAGTCAACAGTACCGCGATCATGCATGCCGGAAAGCCGAGGAGACGCAGTCTGTTGCGGCGTTGGCCGGCTAGCTACAATGATGGGCAACACTCCCGGAGGGGTGGCAGAGTGGCCGATTGCACCGGTCTTGAAAACCGGCATGGCGCAAGCCATCGAGGGTTCGAATCCCTCCCCCTCCGCTGCGAAATTTGGCGACAAGGAGAAAGATTAAGAGAAAGATTAGGATTAGGATTGAGATGAAGAGCAAGATTCAGAGTACGAGTAAGACCGCCATGCTGTCGTACTGGCGGCGTACACCTCACGCTTCATAATCTTACTCTTGATCCTGCTCTTAATCCTCTTCCTAATCCTAATCCTACTCTTAATCGTTCTTTTCTCCATGCGGCTCAACGAGCCATTGGCACTTGCCTCCCGCCGGTTTGTGACCTACGCTTCCTGCAAGCGACGCGCTCACCCCTCCAGGCAAATCGGGCCCGCTTTTCCCCAAAGACACCCTTCCGTTATTCTGTCCGAGGGAATCTCCAGCATGGAGCGGCGCGCCTGGATTCGGTTTGCCTGCGATCTCGATGCCACCTGCCGCCCCGCGGGAGCCATGCGCGACGCAGGCTGGCCCGGCAAAATCGCGAATGTCAGCGCAGGCGGACTCGCCTTGCTGCTGCGGCACCGCTTCGAACGGGGCATGGAGCTGGCGATTGAAATCCTGAGCCGCAACGGAAACCGCCGCACCGTCACCGCCCGTGTAGCCCATGCGGACCCCGTCATTGCTTCCGGCAACCCCGTCTGGCTGATCGGCTGCTCTTTTCCGGAACCGCTCAGCGAAGAAGAAGTCAAGGCCCTGCAATAAGACGCTGTCGGGGGCGTCGAAATGGTCATTAGTCATTGGTCATTAGTCATCGGCGAAGGCCAATGACTAACAACCAATGACCAATGACTAATAACCAAGCGTTCGGCGATTGACGTGGATAAAAACGGGAACCATACTCCCTACAGAGGCGCCGGCGCGCCCCGATCCGCAGGATTTTTCCATGGCTGCAGAGCGCATCTTCCTGGGCCGATACCACGCCGTCCGCCTGCTGGGCGAAGGGAGCATGGGGCAGGCCTATCTGGCGCGACAGACCAACCCCGACCGGCAGGTGGTGGTCAAGGTGATGCACAAGCACCTGGCCTCAGACAGCCATTACCGTGAAGCCTTCCGCCGTGAAATCGATTTCATGTCCCGCTTCAGGCACCGCTGTGCCGTCGATTTTTACGAAGCCTCCATGGACGATCCGCAGGGGCCCTGCGTGGTCATGGACTATATCGACGGCGTGCCGCTGGACGAATTGCTGCGCCGGCACGGCCGGTTTCCGCCGCCGCGCGTGGGCAGGTTCCTGGGCGACCTGTGCTCGGTGCTGCAGGCAGCGCACGCCGAGGGGATCATCCACCGCGACCTCAAACCGGGCAACCTGATGGTGCTCGAAGCCGACACGCCGGCGGAGCGCCTCAAGGTGCTCGATTTCGGCGTGGCCCGCCAGTCGATGGCGCCGGCGGCGGGGATGTATGTGCCGCTGGAGAAGTTCACCGCGTCGGATGTCAACGTCGTGGTCGGCACGCCGGAGTTTATTTGTCCGGAACTGTTTCGCAGCGCCGAGATGGACCACCGCGGCGACCTGTATAGCGTCGGCGTGATTCTCTTCCAGCTTTTGACCGGCCGCTTGCCGTTCGAGTACAAGACCCTGAAAGAGCTCATGGCAGCCCACCTGTACGAGAAGCCGCCGGCCTTCGCGCAGCGCGGCGGCTTTGGCATCCGCCCGGCGGTCGAAGCGGTGGTGCAGGCGTGCCTGGCCAAGGATCCCGCCGACCGGCCGCAAAGTGCCCGCGAGCTGGTGGCCCAGTACGAAGTCGCGCTCGGACTCAAGATCTGGAATGAGCCGGAACCGCCGCCACCGAAAGCGACGCCAAGCCCACCTCAACCGGCAGCCCGGGCCACTGCAGACGACCCGCATGGCTTCGTCTGGAAACTCGAAGCCTGGATGACGGAGCAGGTGGCGGCCATCAAGTTGCGCGGCTTCCTGCGCGACCTGGGCGGCGAAGTCACCGAAAGTCAGCCTGGGCTGATTCGCATCCATTTGCGGCGCAGCCGGATCGTGGCCCAGGCGCCGGCGCCAAGGCCGGGACTGTTTGCGCGGCTGACGCAAGCCAAGCAGCCGAAAATGGTGGAAGAAATTGAGCTGGTGCCGCTTGATGTGTACATGGAACCATCGCCTTCCGGACAGGCGGGAAGATTGCTCATGACCGTGGACCTGCGCCCGGGCGAGCTTGGCCTGTGCGGCGACCCCAAAGAATGGCGCGCCTGGTGCGAGAAGAAGCTGATGGATTTGAGTTCTTATCTCATGGCCAAGAAAATCGCGGGCTAGCTACTTCCCGCCGGACTTCTTGGCGTCGGTGCCGGTCTTTTCCTGCTCCACCTTTGATTCGCTTTGCTTGACAACCTTCGGCCTGGCGATGAGTTCCTCGGTCTTGGAGTCCTGAGCCGCCACAGTGGTGGACCCTTCGCTCGGACCCAGTTTGCCGGACATGAGATCTGGAAGGACCGACTGAACGGCCTCCGCAGGGATGGCCAGCGTCTCGACGCGCGCGGCGCGGGCGATGTTGATGCCCACGACCTTGCCATCAAGATCGACGAGCGGCCCGCCGCAGTCCTCGGGGCGAAGAATGCTGTCGTGTTGCAGGACGGTGGTGAAGCCGGTACGCCGGTTGCTGAGCTTGCCGCCCAGGGTGCTCGAGAAGTCGCCAAAGCCGGGAATGGGGCGCTTATCCAGCCTGGCTTGCAGTTCCAGTTCATTCTCGCCGCGCTTGACCTTGAGGCGAATCGTGTCGCCCGGCTTGTGCTGCTGCAAGGAGTGCTGGACCGCTTCAGGCCGATCCGTGGACTGGCCGTCCACGGAGAGAATGCAATCGTCCGTTTTCAGGCCGGCGCGGGCGGCAGGGCTTTCCGGCTGCAGGCGCGTGATGCGCGGGCCGTCGTCGGACGCTTCCATGTTGATGCCGAGGAAGCCGCCCGGCGGCGCCTTGGTGGGACCGGCCTCACGCGGCGTGAGCCGGCGCGTGGCCACGCTGACCACGCCCGCCGCCAGCGCCTCGGCGCCGCTACTGCTGCTGACCAGCCAACTGCCCACCGGCGCGTTCTTGCTGTCCTGCCAGTCGACCGCTTTCAGGCCCTTGGCGTCTATCTTGAGGAGGGCGAGATCGAACGCTTCATGGACGCCAACCACGCGGGCCGGAAGTTGCCTGTCGTCGCTGACGTAGCACACGGGGCTGCCATTCAGCTCGCTGGCCTTGGTAAGGATCCAGCCGTCCGCGCCGACGATGGTGCCGAGTGCGACCCGTTTGCCGTCGCAGAAAACTCGCACGGTGCTTTGACAGGCCCTGGCCACGGGCTCGCGAAACGCCGCCAGGAATCGGCTGCTCGATTTGGAGGGAATGTCCCGCGCCTCAAACTGTGCCGGCAGCGTTTGCGGGACGGCAGCGAGGAGGCCGAGACTGGCCAGAAAGACGGCGAATTTGCGTAGGGAGAGTGCGCGGACCGCGGCAGGAATTGAGAACATGTGCAGTTGCCCTTCGTGAGGCACCTCGGAGGCCAATCAGACGCCTAACACAAGCGTCAGGCCGGCTTCGTCGTGAAAACCGGACTCGCGGGCGATCTGGAAGATCTACGGTTTCTTGCCGAGAATCACTTTCAGCTTCACCGTTTCCCCGTCGCGCTGGACCTCGACGACAACATGATCGCCGGGTCTCTTTCTGCTGACCAGGGCAATGAGATCCTCGGCACTTGTCACTCTTTGCTCGTCGAAGCGGACGACCACGTCACCGCCGCGAATGCCGGCACTGTCCGCGGCGCTGCCAGGCACAGCCTTGGCGATGACACATTCCTTGGCTTCCTGATCGAACTCGACGCCGAGAAACGGCGTGCCGGTCTGCGCGTCGCCAATGCCCGAGCCCCAGACTTCGCTGTCCGCGAGGCGGTCCCAGGTGTCGCGGTAAGTATCGACGGGCACATGGATGTTGGCGGCAAGCGGGTTGCCGATCCGGCTATGGATGGCAATCACCCGGCCTTCAAGATCGAAAAGCGGCCCGCCGGAATCGCCGCCCATGATCGTGCAATCCGTGCGGACGACGTTGTCATTATGACTGAGGACGCGGCCGAGCCGGACCACGGCGCCGCGGCCCTTGCGAAAGCCGCCCGGATGGCCAATGGCAACGCACCACTGGCCCGTCTTCAGGTCCGCCGAGTCCCCCATTTCCACAGAGGGCCATTCGCCGTCATCGGTGATCTTGATGAGTCCGCTATCGATCGTGCGGTTGGAGCCCAGGGTCTTGCCCTTGACCTGGCGGCCGTCGGGAAAGGTGATGACGGCCGTGCGCCCGGGCTCGCCGGACACATGGCCGGCGGTGAGAATGTAGCCCTCCTTGTTGACGATCACACCGCTGCCCGCCGCGGAACCAATGCGCACGCCGACGGTGCAACGCATCACCTTGTCGGCGACCGAGCGAACCTGTTTTTGAATCGCTTTCAGTTCGTTGAGATTTTCGGGAGTTGCTTTCTCCCAGGTGCTGCGGGCAACCTCCTCGGCACGCGCCGCGGGAAGCGCGACGGCCAAAGCAAACGCCAGCAAGAGATACTTAAGAGATCCTGAATGTGCACGACGCGATTTCACGTAATTTCCTTCCGCATTGGGAGAGGAGTTACGAAGGTTGGGCAGGTGCTGCAGGTGGAGAGTCCCGGAGGCGCAAGAATTCTAACGAAAGCGCGCCGGGAATGCTAGCAAAAATCTAGAATAATTATTCGTCAAAGTCCAGCGGTAAAACAGCGGCCAAGCCGGAATTCTGCCAGGGACTTCCGGCAAAAGCGTTTGCAGCCACTAAGGCGTGGCGCTTACCGGCGCCTTCACGACTACCCAGCAAGGCTGCTTGCACGATTTGCCGTCCGCCGTAATGGGGGTCCAGCGGTTCTTGCGCGTGGCCTCGGCGACACAAATGTTCCAGCCGGGTGCGGCAACGCCCGGAAACTCGGCCATCTGGCCGCTGATATGTTTGCCCTGCAGCTTGGGGCCATGGGCATAAGCGATGTACTTGCCGTCTGGGGACCAGGTGACGTGGTAGATTTCCAGAGGAGCGCTGCTCTCCACGACGTCACGAATATTCGCGGCTCGGGGCACATAGGATTCCAGATCCAGATCGGCCACGCCGGCGCAGAAGTCGCCGTGGCCCCAGCAAATCTTTTTGCCGTCCGCCAGAACGTTGGGCCGGCAGCCGTCAAGGTTGAGGTCAACGACGCGATCGCCGAGAGCCTCAATGGCCACGTTCGCATGGGAAAACCCAATGCCGCCATGCACCGTGGCGATAAACCATTTGCCGTCCGGAGTCCAGTTGAGGGTGGACAGGTGATAGAGCCCGTGGTGGGTATGCTGCCGGGTCTTGCCTGTTTTCAAATTGTAAATGAACAGTCCCTGGGTGGCGAAATCCGTATAGACGAAGCGCGGCAACTCCCCCTTCATGTAGGCGATCTGTCCGCCCCCCGGGCTCCAGCAAGGCTCGCGGGCGTTATCGGCGACCTTGGTGCGGCCGCTGCCGTCGGCGTTCATGTAGTAAACGCTGCGGACCTTGGCACTTCCCTGGCCTTCATCGGCCATGAAACAAATCTTCGAGCCATCCGGAGAAGGCCGGGGGTAAAGTTCATCCACATTGGGCGTGTTGGTGAGATTGACAGGGTCCGACCCATCCGCGTTGGCAAGATAGAGTTCCCAGTTTCCGTCCCGATTGCTCTCATAAATGATCTTGTGGCGGTATTCCCGCAATTCCGTGAGCAAATCCGTGGACGGTTGAGACGCTGATCCGCCCGACTGGTCTGCGGCCGTAGCTGCGACAAGACCCACGCTCAAGCCGGCGCACGTGACTACGAGCAACAGGAAGGCCTGGCGGCTTTTGCGGTTGTACAGGGGGCTCACGGCTGGACCGGAATTGTTCCTTCGCATTGGTTTCCGCAAGACCAGGGTTCGAGACCTGGGCCGCTGAAGCGGCGCGCTTGCGCCGGGGGCACCAGCCCAGATGGAGGAAGTCTAGCTTGCAGGAAATGTGAACCGGGTGAGAAATGAGTTAGAAATATCTAATGAAGATTTGGTTAGAGGGCCATGAGAACATCGTTTCCCCCCCTGAACCAAGATCCGCGCCTTTCAATCCTGGCTTCGTCAAGGACTGGTCGACGACGGAGTGGCAGGAGACGACGGGTTTTGTTCTTGCTCCCGATCGATCAAGGCATTGGTCAGTTCGTCAAGGGACTCGCACAACTCGCGGACGGCAAGCTTGGCGTCGTGTCGGAAGAGCGCCGACTTAACGAGTCGCTGCGCCTTTTGCAGCCGGCCGAGGTAGGGCAAGGGTTTGGGGTCCATGAGACTTCGCTCCGGAAAGGTTGGTAGCGCTTGCAAGTATTATGTTCTGCCGGCATGCCTGGCACAAGATAGGTCAGCCTTTCTAGGCTGACTGCTTTGTGAAATAATTGGCAGTCTATGTCGCATGCCCCGCTCTCGGAACAGTGTCTGCGCCTGCCGTTGCTGATTACCGGCGTCACAGGCGTGGCTGGGTTCAATGCCCTGCATTATTTTCAGCGTCGTTACCCGGGCCAGGTGTTTGGCATTCGGCCGCCGCAAAGCTTCCGGTTGGTCGGCGCCGGCATCGTGGCCCTGGAGATTGAGGATCGCCAGGGACTGCGCGACCTTTTCGGCATGCACCGCTTTGGCTCCGTACTGAGCTGTCTGGGCAATTGCGCTTTGAAGTCCTGCGAATTGGACCCTGCCATGGCAAGGCTTCTCAATGTAGAGAGCGCGGCCTCGATCATGGAAAACGCGACCGCTCATGGCAGCCGGGTCGTGCACCTGTCTTCCGACCTCGTCTATTCGGGAAAGGGTCAAGGCAACTACATTGAAACCGATCCGGTGGACCCAGTGACGATCTATGGCAAGACCATGGCCGAGTCCGAGGCAGTCGTCGCCGCCGCCGATCCAGGCGCCGCCATCCTGCGCATTTCGTTGCCCATGGGTCCGAGCTTCAATCGCCACGCGGGCGCGATCGACTGGATCCAGTCGCGCTTTCGCCACCAGCGGCCGGCCACTCTTTATTTCGATGAAGTGCGTTCCTGTACGTACACGGACGACCTGAACCGGGTCTTCGAATACTTCCTGGCCGGGAACGCGCGCGGCCTCTATCACCTGGGCGGCCCGCAGGCCCTGACACTTTACCAGATTGCCCAGGTCGTAAATCGTGTGGGGGGCTATGAGCCGGGGTTGCTCAAAGGTTGTCCACGTTTGCAAGCCGGTCCCATGCCGCCGCGGGCCGGCAATGTGAGCATGTGCAGCGACAAGCTGATCAAGCTGCTGGGACGAAATCCCTTTCATCCCTGGCCTGTGGGCAAGGAGCTATTTCCCACCGATCGACATTGGCATTTTCGAAGGCCGCCGGAGGAGCCGGGGTCCTTTCAGCGCGTGGTCGAGAAGCTGTATCACTACGGGCGGCATTCCTCAATGCAGCCCTGCCGCTGCTGCCCGAGCTGATTGGCTTGCCAGTATTTGCCCGTGGTGACTTCCAGGCAGGTGAGACAGCCTTCGCCGTACACCCAGGTGTCGATGCAGATGGCATGACCGAGATTCAGCGGCCGGCCGCTTCTCTGCGCGGTATGGCCGCAGACCATGATTTTGCCCGATATGTGCGGATCGACATGGCCCAGCGGCTCCCAGTAGAGCATGGAAAGCGGCTGCTGGCCGAGCGGGAGATTGGCAAAGACATTGGCGTGCACGAAGAAATGTTTCTCCGTCTCGTACCAATCGACGCAATCTTCTTGAAGGAATTTCCAGTGATGGGCCGGCACCTCCGCCAGCGAACCGGCTTCTCCCCAGGGGGAGAATGATGCCAGCGTGTCCTTGCCGCCCCATTCGAGCCAAAGGCTTTCGCCCATGCCGCCCTGGCGGGCGTCGAGCATCATCTGCTCGTGGTTGCCGCGCAGGGCCACCAGGTTATGCGTCCGTTTCAGGGCCACCAGGCGCTCGAGGACGCCCATGGAATCCGGCCCGCGGTCAATGTAGTCGCCCAGCGTGATGACGAGATCGCCGGGCTCGGGGCGCACGGCGCCCAGCAGCGCGTCGAGCGCCTGGCTGCAGCCGTGAATATCCCCGATGGCAAGAATGCGCATGTACGTCAGCCTGGTCGCCGGGATGTTGCCAAGTCAGAAGGGGTTGCCTCTCCTTCAGGATTATAGTCTATCCAGATCCGGCCCTCCAAACCATTGAGCCGACTAAACATCGCCGGCTTAAAAGTTGGCGGCAGCGCTGCTCTCTGGTAACCTACCGGGCGGCTCTTCTCCATGAAAGGAAGGCACATCATGCGTTGCTCTCTACGTTCGTCCCTCGCCGTCATCTGGTTTGCCTGTGGTCTTGTGGCCGGAATAATGGCCACGGACTTCAGGCATCGTGTGGCAGCTACGCCTGTGAAGGCCGAATCACCAGACGTTGCCGGAAGGCAGGCAGGCTCACCGCCGGATGACGGCAAGCTGCGCATCATTTGCTTCGGCGCCCATCCCGATGATTGCGAACTCCAGGCGGCCGGCGTCGGCGCCTTGTGGGCGGCCAAGGGCCACCACGTCAAGTTTGTATCCGTGACCAACGGCGACATCGGCCACTGGCGTGAAGCCGGCGGACCGCTTGCCAAACGGCGCACGGCGGAAGTCCAGCGTGCCGATCAATTGCTCGGCATCACCCCGGAAGTTCTGGACATTCATGACGGCGAGTTAATGCCGACTCTGGACAACCGCCGCACCATCACGCGCCTGATCCGCGCCTGGAAAGCGGACATCGTCATGTCCCATCGCCCGAACGATTATCATCCGGATCATCGCTACACAGGCGTGCTGGTGCAGGATGCCGCATACATGGTGGCAGTGCCGTTTATTTGCCCCGACGTGGCGCCGCTCAAGAATAATCCAGTCTTCCTGTTTTATCCCGACCGTTTTCAAAAACCCAACCCGTTCCAGCCCGACATCGCGGTTGCCATCGACGCCGTGATGGAAAAGAAGCTGGACGCCCTGGACATGCTCGAGTCGCAGTTTTACGAAGGCGGGGCGCTTGGCTCTGCCGATCTGCTGCCGAGCGAGCCTGCCAGGCAACAAGAGCGGCGGCGGAAGATCCGCGGTGATTTTGCGGCCCGCAATCAGAACCTTGCCAAACGTTACCGCAATCAACTAGCCGACTGGTATGGCAAGGACAAAGCCGAGAAAGTGCAGTACGCCGAGGCGTTTGAAATCTGCGAGTATGGCCGGCGGCCCAACCGAGAGGAGCTGGCGAAGCTGTTTCCGTTCTTTGACGATTAGGCTGGCATTAGCTGATGGAGGGGAACTCTCGCAGAGAACGCAGAGAGCGCAGAGTCAAAACGGTCAAGGGGGCCTTCTGATTTTCTCTGCGCTCTCTGCGTGCTCTGCGAGAAATGCCTTTTATGGCCGCAAGCGACTCTGTCCGCGCGACCAGTCGCCGACCTCGGCTTCCAGCGCGACGACCTTGCGATCGCGCCAGACTTGCATGCGAATCTTCTGACCGGGCGTAAGCGTGCTGATGAAATTGATGAGCTGATTCTCGTTGCGGATGGTGCGTTCGTCCACCTGCAGCACCACGTCATTGGCTTGCAAACCGGCTGTGGCGGCAGGCGTACCCTGGTAAACGGCTTCCACCCAGGCGCCCTGGACGCGGTCCAGTCCCAGTTTCAAGGCATCGGCCGGCTCGAAGGATTGCGCCAATTGCATGCCCAGGTAGCCCCGGCTGACGCTGCCCTTTTCCAGAAGCTGCGCGGCCACGCGCTTCACGAGATTGACCGGAATGCTGAAGGCCACGCCGCTGTTGCTGCCACTATGCGAGGCAATGGCGGTGTTGATGCCGATCACCTCGCCGTTCATGTTCAGGAGCGGCCCGCCGCTCGAACCGGGATTGATGGCGGCATCGGTTTGCAGGAAATCCTTGATGCGGATGGTATTGCCCAGGCTGACCTGGCCGCGCTCGCGGGCGCTGATAATGCCATGCGTGACGGTCTGATTCAGGCCAAACGGGCTGCCTACGGCCAAAACCCACTGACCCACGCGCACGCTGTCGCTGTCACCCAGCGGAACGGTGGGCAGTTCGCCGGCTTCGAGTCGCAGCAATGCCACGTCCGACTCCGGGTCCGCCCATACGCGGCTGGGATGGAAAAGCCGGCCATCGGACAGGTTGATGGTGATCTGCTCCGCCGCCGCCTGGGAAATGACGTGATTATTGGTCAAAACGAAGGCATGCTCCTGTGCCGCGAAGCGTACCAGCACCCCGGAGCCCGACTCTTCCAGCGGCGCGGTCTTTGTGCCGGACGGCCTGGCCGGCTTGGTCGCCTCGACATAGACCACGGCCGGCGCCGCGCGTCGCGCCACGCTCTCAAAGCGATCGCTGAGCTTGATGGGATCGCCGGCCGGAGCGGTTGCCGAATCCGAAGAAGACGTCTGGGCGGCAGCGCGCATTTCGAGGCGTGGCAAGCACCACACCGCCACGCCGCCGCCGAAGGATGCACACATGCCGAGAAAGGTGCATAGAAGGATGCGTTTGAACATGGTTGCCTTGGGTTAAGAGATAGGGGGCCTGGCGGAGGGGAGTATGCCGTACCGAGTACCGAGTACTGAGTACCGAGTACCGAGTACTGAGTACCGAGTACCGAGTACTGAGTACCGAGTACTGAGTACCGAGTACTGAGTACTGAGTACCGAGTACTGAGTACCGAGTACCGAGTACCGAGTACCGAGTACCGAGTACCGAGTACCGAGTACCGAGTACCGAGTACCGAGTACTGAGTACTGAGTACTGAGTACTGAGTACTGAGTACTGGGTACTGAGTACTTCCGCAACTTCTCCGCGCCGTCGCGCCGATGAATTCTAACCATCCCTGGCCATCAACTTGAGGAAAAGCAGCGGGTAAGGTGAAGAATTGCCGAGCGCCGGGCCGCATAAAAGGAGAAAAGCCCGTGGATGTCACTCCACGGGCTTTTCTGTGTAACCGGCCTGGTCTCACCGGCTTCTCTGTTCGCGACCGGTTGAACCGGGTGGCGAGACCCTGCCGGGTTTAGTGGCTAGACAGATCCATCTCGATTTCCGAGATGTTTACTTCGCGCTCTTCATCCGCGGGAGTCCCGGCCTCGAAGACCTTTTCCCAATCGGCGCCGCCGCGACCACCCGCCCAGCCCGGATAGTGCTCCATCTCGCGCTGACATTCGACGCAGGTGGTGCTGTAGGGCAGGGCGTTGAGCCGGGCCACCGGGATCTTGCTCTGACAGTGCTCGCAGAGGCCGTAGGTGCCTTGCTTCATGCGCGCCATGGCACGCTCAATCTGGTTCAGCTCGCGCGCCTCCAGCTCGGCAAGCTGCGTGGCAATCTCCTCGTTCCCAGCATCAAAAGCGACATCGACACTGTCGCCGCTGTCGGCCTTGAAATTACGCAGGTCGGCCAGCTCCCCGGCCAGTGCCTTGCGCAAGGCTTGGCGGCGCGCCAAAAGCGTCTTGTGCAGTCGTAACAGGGCGTCTCTTCGTGCCATTGGTCTTCACCCTCTTTGGTGTCTTCTCTGCTGTCGTTAATTCCCTCCGTGGAACCTCATCCTCTTTACGGCTTCCCTGCCTCTCCAGTTCGCACTCCTTAGATGCAACAGGAGTGCCAAAGGTTCAACAAAACTTTGCTATTCCGCGGCTTCTCTCAACTCTTGTAGCCGTTGGGACTTCCCATCGTCACATCTTGCCGGCCGAAGTGCCGACTCCTCGTCCGGTGAGTGTTTATTAGCCACCGGCGCTGAAAATCGGCACAACTCGTCGGAATGGCGGCTACCTTCTCAGTCGCAAAACCGCAGCAAGTATAACTGACAAAACGTCCGCAGGCGGCGCTTCGATGCGGCGAAATTGAGAGATTCCTTGCCATTCCTGCGAATTATAACTCTTGATCTACGGCGCCGTTGGCAGTTTCAGTTCCGTTGCTCTCGCCGGTCTTTGTTGCGAAACCGCAAAAGTCTCGCAACATACAATACTAGTGGTGAGGGCAAGAGCTGTCTGCTTCAGGTGTGGCCCTGCCCCCCTGACCCTTGGCAGACTGGCAAACTTGGGATCATCTCAGGCAGCGGGATTGAGTGCGGACATTTGTTGTTGGAGTTGTTCAGGTGTTAATTTGAGCAGCGCCCACCAGCCACTCTTTGGTATGATCAGCCCCAAGCGACAGTATGGACTCGAT